>ERZ827440.1145-NODE-1145-length-31109-cov-9.875765_pt1 | contig 31109 bp, 38 predicted proteins | sample MGYA00519774_ERZ827440 | MGnify/ENA primary metagenome ERZ827440 (study PRJEB31778, sample SAMEA3449302) | human gut metagenome | biome: human gut; feature: human-associated habitat; material: faeces | place: United Kingdom | collected 2010/2012 ... | reverse complement strand
TCATATGTTGATTTTGGATCAAGCCCTGTCATTGGTTCATCAATAATCCAATTTTTAGGCTCATGTAATAACGAACCTATTATTACTATTTTTTGTCTCATTCCATGTGAATAGCTTTGAATTGTATTATTTAATGAATTTTTCATTTCAAATAATTCTGATAATTTTTCTATTTTTTCTTTTCTTTCTTCTTCACTTACTTCATACATGTCTGCTATAAAATTTAAATATTCAATTCCTTTTAATTTTAAAAACATGTCTGGGTTATCTGGAACATATCCAAAGCTTTTTTTAGCTTCTATTGGATTTGATTTTATTGAATAATTATTTATTAATATATCTCCTTCATCAATATCTAATATACCTGTAATCATTTTTATTGTTGTTGATTTTCCTGCTCCATTTGGTCCTAAAAATCCAAATATTTCGCCATCTTTTATTTCTAAATTTAAATTCTTTACTACTTTATCTTTTTTATTATAAGATTTAGATACATTTTTTATTGTTATCATAGCCTGCCTCCTTTTATATATTTTATATTATATATAAAAAAATAGCAAGTTTTCACTTGCTATTTTTATTATTCTACGCTAAATGACATTTCAAATTGTCTATCATCTTTTAAATTTACAATAAAATCTTTTTGAACTGATTTTGTTGTATCTGCAGAATTTATAATATTTACTGTATAAATATAATAATTTCCTTCTTTTCTATAATTTAAATATTTTACATCATTTTTATTATAAAAATTATTTTTTATAAACAAATTTAATTATTTAATATTCTCGCTTAAGATGCGCACAATTTGTTTCCCTGCAGCTTCATCTGTAACAAGAATACTATTGCTATTGTTAAGTTGAGTTGAAATAATTGAACTTACTTTGTTTTTTCCACCTGCCACAGCTATATGAGTTTTTATTTTTCTTGCTTCATTAATATCAAGTCCTACTATAGCAGTACGAAAAACCACTTCGCCTTTTTTGTTAAAATAACATCCAAAGGCTTCTCCTATTGCACCTAAGTCAATAAGTTTCATTATTTCTGAATCTTCTGCTCCTCTTTTTTGTGCCATATGCTCAGCATTTCCTATTCCATAAAGTAATATATCTGCTTTACGAATACAATCTACTACTTCGCTTATGTTCTTTTTCTTTAATAATGTTTCTAAAATATCATCAGATAAATTTTCTGGTATATGGAGCATTTTGTAGGTTCCATTAACTTTCTTTGCTAAAGAAGCTGCTAAGGTATTAGATTGTGTTTCTACATTTCTTCCCATTCCGCCTCTAGCAGGAACCACTAAAACATTTGAAAAGTTTACTTTAGGAAAAGCTTCTACAACCTCTTTTATAGTACTTCCTCCAGTTAAAGCTATTATGCTATTATCTTTAATTACTTCTTTTAAGTATTTAGCACTTGCTTTACCTAAGTCTTTTACTATTTGAGGGTCCTTTTCAATGTCCCCTGGAACAATTATAACTTTTCTAATATTAAGCAAAGATTTAACTTGTTCTTCAACTTCTGATAATCCTCTTATATCATGGATAAATTCTTTAAGTTCATTAACAATTTTTTCTCCATCTTTTGTTACTGTCATGCCAGGAGTATGTATCTCTATTAATCCCTGTTCTTTAAAAAAGTTAATTTCAGTTCTTACTACTCTCTCTCCCAAATTTAGCTTATTTGCTAAAATTCGTCTTCCTATTGGTTGATTGTAGTATATTGTACTTAATATATTATACCTTTTTTCAAGAAGTTCTACAAGTTCAGGAATTATTTTCTTTTGCAACTTTAATATTTCCTGCAACTAAAACACTCCTTTGGACGCCTTATGTCCCATATTGTATTGTCATGTCCCACATGTTTATTATAAATCAGATTAAAGAAAAAAAAAAGACTTTCCTTGAAAATTTTTTATTTTTTTTTGACAATAACTCATAAAATTTTATTTTTATAATATTGTCATATTTAATGTACCCTTTTTTTATTTTTTTATTCTGATATAAAGAATAAACCAGATGCTTTTTTACCTGAATGAATTGCAACTGTACAACCTACTGTTGTTTCTATAAAATCTATATTATTTTCTTTTAAATATTCTCTTAAAGGTCCTGCAATATCTTCCATATCTACGTTAACAAGTATTACAGGTAAATCCTTTCTGCATCCATATTTGTTAATATCTTCTATTATTCTTTTAACAGCTTTTCTATTTCCTCTTACTTTATCCTTTACTGCCATTAAACCATCTTTTATTTCAAGGATAAGTTTTATTCCAAGTATACCTGTTACTACTCCTACAGTTTTTGAAATTCTTCCACCTTTTATTAGGTTATCTAAAGAATCAAAACTTAATGAAGAATTTATTTTATATTTTTCTTTTTCTATTTCATTTACTATTTCCTCAGGAGTCTTTCCTTCTTTTATAAGATTAGCTGCTCTAAGCACTAAAACTCCAAGACCTGCACAAGTGCTTTGAGAGTCTATTATAAATATATCTTCATATTCATATTTATTTGCGTTTTCAAAAGAAGTCAAGTTATGAAGTTTTGGCTTATGTAATAAATTATCATAAACTACAACAACTTTCTTCAAATTCTCTTTTTCCTCTCGATATTCTGTTTAATATAACCATTTATATTATATCATAAAAAGCCTTATAAATCAACGGTTACAGGCTCTCAAGATTTCGACAATGTTCGACAAAATATACTACATTTTATCATGTTTTATCATAATTTATCATACATTATGATTACATTTTATTGTCTAATCAAATAGAAATTGACATAAAATTGTACCAATTAGATACCAACCATATACCAAAATAATACCAAAAAAGACAATATTTTTATTTTACTAATATAATAAGTTTATATTACATAATTTGATAAATAATATGAGAGTTACTTTAGAAGAGTAATAAAGAAAACAGCAGACCTACACAAGTTTGAAAGATGGTTGAATTGATTCTCTATTATTTATTTTTACAAAACAACTTAATTAAATACATAATTTACTTAAAAAAAATAATGGAGTTAATCTGCTCAAATGAACATTTATGTTTATGTTCTTTTGGGCAGATTTATTTTTGGTTACTACCGATATGTTTATTAAGCTCTAATAGAGCAAGAGCGCCTCCTAGTCAACTTGAAAATCAAATTCAAGTTAATTAGGAGGTTTATTTTTATGAAAGAATATATATTAAATGAAAATGAAAGAAAAGTTTTAATCACAACAATTATGAATACAAAAAGAAGCTATTTTTCAAAATTATTAAGAAGGAAAGATATTGCAAAATTTGAATCAATAGATTCAATATCAGATATTCCAACATATTCAGATATAGAAAGCATTGAAAATCAATTTTACATAGATGAACTTTTAAGAATTGCAAAACCATATTTGACTAGAAAAGAATTCAATGTGTTAAAAAAAGCTGTTGCAAATGTTGAAAATTTTGATGATTTTAAAAGAGATTTATTTAAAAATAAAAACTATGAATACAAAATCTTATCAAGAGTTTTAAAGAAGATTGGAGGTCTTTTTAATGAATAATGAATTATTTAATAATTATAATCTTACTAATGAAGAAATAGAAAGCATAATAAACCAAATGGACTCATTTATAAATAATAATTGCTATGTTAATGGAAAATTTGATGAAGATTTGAAACAAGAAATATGTTTTAAAATTTTTATAAGTCTATCAAAAAATAGAAAAAAATAATTAAAATGTCCAAAATAATTCTTGTCATGAAGTCCTTATTATTAGAAGAATATAAAAATTCTTCTGGTATGTTGCACATTGACAAGTAAATATACATTTGTTAGATACAAATCTCTTGCTAAACTTATTGGGCTTAAAATGTCTATAATATATTGAAGTTTGCCACTTCAAAGAATTAGTAAGAGTGAAACACCTGCGTAGTCATAGTTCGAGCGTTGAAGTAATATTTAATATGTTATGATCCGTCGCAAGCCTTGAGCGTAGGTTCGACATAGTCGGACAAGTACCTGAAATAGCAAAATGTATTGGGGACAATACAAGGTGAACAAGTGGAGTAGTGTAGCAACCTACCATCTAATATATTCCCACAAGTTAAGGGATGTCGAGGACAAATATTAACTAATATCCATATAAAATATAAATGAGTAAATATAAAAAAATGTAGGAGAATTTTATAGTTCTCCTATATTTTAATATAAAGAAGGTATAAATTATGTTAGATATTATTTCAATGACTATATTGATAATTTTTATTATATTGTTCGGTTTAATTGCTATTTTATTATTATCGGAGGAAACATGAATAAATCTGAAGAAGAACAAAGGATGGAAGATGAAGAACAACTTCAATACTTAAAAAAATATAATGAAAAGAAATTTAATAAAAGACACAAAAACAAAAAATAGTCAAGAGTGCAAATTTGAAAAATATAAAAATTTGCACCTTTTTTTTTCAAATGAAAATGTGCTAAATTGATGACAAACAAAAATATTTACAAGAAAGAAGGTTTTAAGTATGTCTTTTTTAAATAAGCAAAAAGAAAGTCCTGAATTTCTTAATAATTTTTTAAAATATAAAAGATATATTGAATCTGGCGCACAAACAACAACTGATGAAACTTATTATGATTTAAAAACTTTGTTTAGATTCGTTAAATTATTTTTATATGACAATAAAAAAGTTGAAACAATAACTAGAGAAGAATTCAAAGAAATACAAATAATAGATGTAACAATTGAAGATTTATCTAAAATAAGAAAAACAGATTTAAACGATTATATGTTTTTTCTAGCAAATAGACTTGAAAATGATAGTAGAACAAGAAATAGAAAATTAGCTTCAGCAAAAAGACTATATGAATATTTAGAAGTAAATAATCTTATACAAAGCAATCCTACTTTAAATATGGAGTGTGCTAGAACTAATAAAAGACTTCCAGTACATTTAAGCCTTTCTCAAAGTAAGCAGTTACTATCAAATACAATAAATTCAGATGTACGATACAGGATAAGAAATTATGCAATTACTTGTATTTTCTTAAATTGTGGATTAAGACTTTCTGAATTAGTTGGGATAAATCTTTCTGATTTAAAAATTGATAGTAGTGAGAAAACAGTAAGAATTCATGGCAAGGGAAATAAAGAAAGAATTTTATATTTAGATGATGCAGTTTGTGAAGCTATTGAAACTTATTTAGAAGTTAGACCACAAATTGGAAAAGATAATATTGATTACAATGCTTTATTTTTAAGTTCAAGAAATAAAAGAATCTCTCAAAGAGCCGTACAAGTTATAATAAAAAATGAACTTAATGAACTATTTAAAGATGCAGATGAAAGAGAAAAGAAGAAATATCACACACATTCATTAAGACACACAAGTCCAACTTTACTATATGAAGAAAACAATGTGAATATTTTTGTTTTAAAAAAGATTCTAGGACACGAATCCCTAGAAGCTACTCAAATATACACTCATGTTTCAGATAAGAAATTAAAAGAACTTATGATGAACTTTAATATTTTAAATAGAGAGGAGCAAGCATAAATGAATACTGAACTAAAAGCACCAAAATTTGTTGAAGAATTTGCAAATTACTTGGTGGCAATTAGAAATCTATCACAAGTATATATAAATAATATGAAAGTTACTATTGAACAATTTTTAGAATTTATAAATATACACAAATTTAAAAACAAATATAATTCTATAAATGAAATGAGTTTAAATGACATTAGAAGCTTAAATAATAGTGATATATATAGCTTTATATTCTTTTTAGCGGAATCTCACTATAAGAATAATTCAAGAGTTGTTAAAATTGAACATTTAAGAGGCTTTCTTTGACTATCTTTTTAGAATTGAACACTCAATTTTTAGAGAACCTTTTAAGAAAATACATAGTGAAAGAAAAATTGATAAAAAACTTCCAAATTACTTATCATTAGAGGAAGCCAAAAGACTTATAGATTTATATAAGAATAGTACAAATCCAATTGAAATTCGAGATAGTGCTATGTTACATATCTTTTTAAATTGCGGTCTGCGACTCTCTGAAATAAAAAACTTAAATATAGAAGATATCAATCTAAATGATGATAAATTTACTATTATAGGTAAAGGAAACAAAGAAAGAACAAAATTTCTAACAGATTATGGATTCAGAATGAGTGTAACGACAATTAAAAAAATTGTTAAAAGAGCATACAGAAAAGCTAATCTTGATGAAAATATATATTCAGTTCATACTTTAAGGCACACTTGCGCAACAATTCTTTATAAAGCAGGCTGTAATATTAGAACAATACAAGAATTACTAGGACATGTTCAAATTGATACAACTGAAATATATACGCACTTACATGATCAAGAAGTAATGGATGTTATGCTTAACCACCCATTAGCACAATATAAAATAGCCGATGCTCTTGCTTATTGTGCATAGAAAGAATATAATAAGGAGGAACTCATGAAAGAATTTGATGGAAAATTCGACACTAACAATATTCATTCAGTAGAACTAAATCTACTAGATGGACAAGTCGAAATTATATTAAGAGCTTTAGAGTTATATGGCTATAACCTGGATTATATGTTAAATAGTAATGATTCTTCAGATGACACAAGACAAGAAAAGCTTGCTTTATTAAAATATACTTATGAACAAGTATTAGCAACGCAAGCAGAGCAAATTGAAAGCAAGAGTAACAATACTGAAAACATACCAGAGTTTGGTAAAATACTAATAAAAGATGGTATAAAGAATAATGAAATAGACTTCAAATTAAATGTTGGATAAATTTCAATTTCAGCCAAAATAGGAAGAGTAGGAGAGAGGGGCTGTTTTGAAAATTATAGATTAAAAATAAAAAGATAAATATAAATAATATAATAAGTGTAAATTTTTCAAAACAAAATCTTTTAATTCTACTAAATATACAAAAAATATTTCTAAAAAATTTTTATAGAACAAAATCATAAAATATAAAATATAATTTAAAATAAAATTAAAATAAAATTTTGAAATTTGTAATTTTTTAAATTAAGTTTTAATTTTGCGCAATGTGAAATTTATAATAATTTTATACAAACAAAAAATTCAAACCGAACATTTGTATAAAATGATTTTTGATAATATTTTATTGATATAATCAATAATTATTTTATAAATTTTTAAGGATTGACTTTAATTATTAAACTAATAATATTATTTATAAATTAGACACTTCAAAATCGTTTTTAAGACAATTTTATATAAAGTCAAGCAAGTTATATGGTTTAAATTTAAAACCTAAATATATAATTTATAAGAAATATTATATAAAGCTAGTGAAATATTGAAAAATCAGGTATTTCTAAAATATGCAAAAAATGGTCAAAAAAGCGACGCACGAGAATCGATTTTAAGGCGTTTTTATTTTAAAGTCATATAGTTTGTTGTTGCAAAAATACGGCAAATATAGTGATTTGAAGATTTTAGAGATTTTTGTAAAATTTTAATATAAAAAATAATTTGAATATAAAATTATAAAGGATAAATTATAAAATCAGTTAAGATTCAATTATGAATTGAAATAAGATAAAAAATCTGGGACAAGACTAACAATATTAAATATATAAAGTAATAACATTAGTCAAACGATATTTGATAGCAAGCTATAAGAGAGTTGGTTGTAAGTAAAGTGGTTGTAAGGCATTAAATGGTATGCCTATATATTTTACTCCTACGCCTTATTGCGCAAAACTTTGATAATAATAGCCCCTTTAGTAATAATCTTTCAAATATTAATTCTTTAATCTAATAAACTTTTTTCTTATATCTTTAAAGATTTTTCCAATTTAAAATTTATTATATAAAATATAGTTATTGAAATAATATCTAACATAAAAATTGAATTATAATAATCTCAATAGTTTTTCATATTTCCAAAAAGGAGGAATTTATGAAAAGTGCAAAAATTATTGCGATTGCAAATCAAAAAGGTGGTGTTGGTAAAACAACAACAACACTTTCTATTGGAGTGGCTCTTGCAAAAGAAAACAAAAAGGTTTTATTAGTTGATGCAGATCCACAAGGAAATTTAACTACTTCATTAGGGTATTATGAGCAAGAAGATATGCCAGTAACTCTTGCAGATTTAATGTATGCTGAAATAATGGACAAAGAAATCAAAATTCATGATGCTATTTTACATCATGAAGAAAAAATTGACCTTATTCCTTCAGATATAAGTCTTTCTGCAATAGAATTTTCTTTAGGAAATGCTATGAGCAGAGAATTTATATTAAAAAATTGTTTGAATACAGTAAAAAATGAATATGACTATATTTTAATTGATTGTATGCCATCTTTAGGATTAATTCCTATAAATTGCTTAGCTTGTAGCAATGAAATAATTATTCCAGTTCAAAGCCAATACCTTGCAATGAGGGGAATGACATATTTATTTGAAACTGTTTCAAAAGTAAGAAGAACAATAAATCCAGATTTAAGAGTTAAAGGAATATTATTGACTTTAGTAGATAGAAGAGCAAATCTCTCAAAAAATGTTAGGCAAGAATTGGATAAAAACTATGGTAAATATGTGAAAATATATGATACTGAAATACCATTAGCAATAAAAACAGCTGAAGCATCTATTAGAGGAAAAAGTATATTTGAATATGATAAAAAGGGAACTGTAGCAAAAGCATATGAAAATTTAGTAGAGGAGGTATTGAACGATGAAAGAACAAAATCCTAAAATGCACCTTACCTCACTAGATAGTTTATTTACAACACAAGCAGAAAGAGATAATGCTGATAATGAGCAAGTAATTAAAATTTCAATAGACTCTATACACGATTTTCCTAATCATCCTTTTAAGGTAAATGATGATGAAGAGATGAATAAACTTATAGAGAGTATTCAAGAAAGAGGAGTATATCTTCCAACAATAGTTAGGCAAAGAGTTAATGGAGATTATGAAATGATTTCAGGACACAGAAGAAAACATGCAGCTATAAAAGCAGGATTAAAAACAATTCCTTGTATTGTTAAGAATTTGACTGATGATGAAGCAACTATTTTGATGGTAGATTCTAATATTCAAAGAGAAGAATTACTTCCTTCTGAAAAGGCATATGCCTATAAAATGAAGTTGGAAGCTATGAAACATCAAGGGAAACAATTAGAAAATACTTCTCGACCAATGGGCGAGAAGTCAGATAATAAAATATCAACTGAAATATTAGGAGAAGAAGTTGGAGAAAGTGCTAGAACAATACAACGATATATTAGACTTACTTATTTGATACCTGATTTATTAGAGTTAGTTGATGCAAAAAGAATAGCTTTAAGGCCAGCAGTTGAAATGTCTTATATAAATGAAGATAATCAAAGCTTACTGTATGATATTTTTAAGTATAATGAATCAACCCCTACTTTAAGTCAAGCTCAACTATTAAGAAATCTTGAGGAAAAAGGAACATTAACAGACAATAAAATTGAGGAAATAATGAGAGAAGAGAAACCTAATCAAAAGGAGCAGTTTAGAACTTCTTATGATAAAATTAGACGTTACTTTCCTAAAGCTTATTCAAACAAACAAATTGATAATAAGATTATGGAACTGTTAGAAATTTATTATCAAGAGTGGAACAAAAAGAAAGTAAAGTGAGCTAACTCTATTATAAATTAAAGTCAAATGTATAAATTATTAAAAAATAGATTTTTACACATTTAAATAAGCCATTTTGGCTTATTTTTTTTGGAGGTGATATATTATATGTGAATGAAGAAAACAAAATAGGGTATTATGCAGTAATACCCTCGACAGTTTTATTTAATGAAGAACTAAAGTCAAATGAAAAATTACTTTATGCTGTTATAACAGCATTGGCAAATAAAGAAGGATATTGTTATGCATCAAATAACTATTTAGCAGATTTGTTCAATTCTAAAGCTCATACAATATCTAATTGGATATCGCATCTTAATAAATTGAATTTTGTATATGTAGATTTAATAAGAAATAACAAGAATGAAATTATACAAAGAAGAATTTATATTAATGACATACCCTATGTAACAAAAATGACATACCCCTATACTATAAAAATGTCAGAGGGTATGTCTCAAAAACGACAAGATAATAATATAAATATAAAGATAGATAGACTTTTTAATTATATTATAAAAAAAGAAAGTGAAAATCCAGAAAATATGACATCGGTTCAAGAAGTAAAATTTATGGAAATATTAGAAAAACTAGAATTGAATTATACAGAAGAATTACTAAAAATATTTACAGAAGATAATATTGAAAAACTGAAAATAATTATATATGCTTTGAAAGATTTAAGCATTAGTAACAGAAGTATATTATTAAATAGGGCTACAAGAGAAAAATTAATATATGTTTATGATAATTGTAAAAATAAACAAGAAGAATATCAAGATACAAGCAAAGAAATAAATAATTTTTTTGAGTATTATTATATAAGTTTAATCAAAGAATTAGAAAAAGCTAGATAGCTTTTATAACACAGCATATAATCGTTGGAACAAAATCAAAGATTTTGACAACGATTTATTTTTTGCTGAAAGCAAGGAGGAAAAATGATACCTACTTATGATGTTAATAATTTGACAGGAAATTTAGATATTATGTTTCAAAACATAATGAGAATAGGATTTACGATATCTATAGTGTTATTCACAATTTGGATAATTGTAAGTCTATTAATATGGTTATTTCGGAGCCAAAAAGAAATCTGAAAAAGCAATAAAATTTGGGATAAAGAATTTTATAATAACTTTAGTATTAATTATAATCACATTAGGAATACCGCTATTACTTAATGTATTTTAAAAGAACTAAAGAAAGTGATGCATACCATAGCCTAAATATTCGCAACAAATCAAGGAGGGTTATGAAATGAGAAAAATCAACAAAGAGAATTTAAGAAAAAAATATTATAAAATTAAAAATAAGTTATGGGTAATACCTACAACATTAATGTTATTGCCAACAAAAGTATTCGCAGCTCAAGGAAGTATTAGCACTGCTGAAGTAAATCAAGCTACAGAAAATATAAAAAATGCTGTTATTAAATTAGCAATGCCAATACGGAGGAATTTTAGTATTTGTGAGTATCGTTATTATTGCCTTAAAAATGATAGTAAATTCAAATAATGCTAATAAAAGAAGTGAATCAATAGGAGCTTTAGCTTGGGTATGTGCTGGAACAATGCTTTTAGGGTTATCCCTTATAGTTTCTGGAATTATTCTAAGCATTGCTACAAATGGTGGTGGAGCATTAATTACAGGTGGAAGTGCAAATGGTTAGGAGGTAGAAAAAATGAGTTTATATAAAGTACCATTTGATTTTACACATGAAGAAAAAGTATTTCGGTGGTTATCTATCATTAAGACAAATGTTATATGTAATTGCAAGTGTAATATCATTAGGAATATTATTTTTTCATATTTCAACAATAGTAAAAACAATAATATTTTTAAGTGTAGTAGCAATACTTATGACTTTTGCTTTTTTGAAAATAGGTAATATATATGCAGATAAATACTTTTTCAATGTTCTAAAATACATTTTTAGAAAGAAAATTTTTATATTTGAAAGGTAGGAAGAAAATGATAATTGCATTTATTTTTATATTAGTTGGAATTATCTTTATGATAGGAACTCTAATATACACAAGAAAGAAAAACAACTTACAAGAAGTAAAACCCATAGACAAGTCAAATATAAAAAAAGGCAAAAAGACACTTAGCAATTTATGGGGAATAGATGGATTCAATAATCAGGTAATTACAATAAATAAAAACCAACATTCTATAATAATAGAATTAGAAAGTATAGAATACAGTTTATTGCATGATGGAGAAAAAGCAAATGTTGATAGAGAACTAATAAGTATAGCACAAATGCTTAAATTTCCGATTCAATTTTTAGAAGTAAAAAAACAAATTGAAATAGGAGATATGTTAGAAGAAATAAAAATAAGCACAATAAATGCTAATGATAATGTAAAAGAATATGCTAATCAAATAATAGCACATTTAGAAAAGTTACAAGAAGATCAAAATTTATTTGAAAGAAAAAATTATATGGTAATATCATCTTTTAATAATAGAAAAGTAGCTGAATCAGAATTAAAAGAATTCTATCAATTATTAAGATATCATTTGCTTAATATAAAAGTTAGTACAAGATTATTAAATGATAGAGAAATTGTAGAACTAATATATGAACAGTTGCACAAGGGAAACAAAAATAAGGTAGCAGATATTGAGCAGAAAGGAGGTTTCGAACTATATGTTACAGATAAAACGAGAAAGAAAGATTAGACCATATAAGAAAAGAAAACGAATCAAAGAGAAGAAAATAGAATTATACAAAAAAAGAAGAAAAATAAAAGATGAAAATTTCTTTGATAATCAACCACAATTAATATCATTACTTGCTCCTGAAGTTATACAAGAAAAACAAGATTATATTTATATGGGAGATGACAAATATGCTAGAATTTTTGTATTGATGTTTTATCCAAGTTATATTGGAATTGGATGGTTAGATGATATTTTAAACACAATAGGAGATGTTGATATTTCTACACAAGTGCAAATTGCAGATGAAAGAAATGTAATAAAATATTTGACTCATAAAGTTACAAAATTGCAGTCAGACTATCTTTTGTTTGAAAAGCAAGGAAATATTGAAGAATTGCATAAACTAGAAGAAAATATACAATCATTTGAAGAAATGAGAAGAAATATACAAATAAATAATGATAAGCTATTCTTTATAAAAATAACATTAAGAGTAAATGCTACAAGTCTTAAAGAATTGAATGAAAAAAGCAAGTTATTAAGAGATGAATTTGCAAATAAATCGTGTGAAATACGACCACTATATTTTAAACAATTAGATGCATTAAAAGAAACATTACCATTAAACAACAATATTATAAGTGATAATAATAGAAATATGACAACAGCAGGGTTAGCAGCGATGTTCCCAATAGCAAGAACAAAATCAAGTGTAAAAGAAGGTATTTATTTAGGAAGAGACTTATTTACAGGACTTCCAATGAATTTAGAAACTTTTACACAAGGATTAGCAAATGCAAATATTGCAATATTTGGAGTACCAGGAAGTGGAAAGTCTGTAACAGTAAAAACAATAGTTGGAAGAACTGCACTAATAAATAGGAGAGCATCTATATTAGATGTTGAGGGAGAATATGTAGCACAAACTGAAAAATTAGGTGGAAGAATTATAAAAGTTAGACAAAGCATACCAGTAGGAATAAATTTGTTTGACATTGATATAGATGAGGATGAAGGATTTATAGATATTGATAGCAAAATAACAGAAATTAGATCTATTATGAATGGAATCATAAACAAGTATGAGAACAGAACTTTAAAACCTAATGAAATAGCAGATATTGAGCAAGCTGTAAGGGAAGTTTATAGAGAAAAAGAAATAACGAAAGACAGAGATTCAATTTATGAAAAAGAAGGTGGAAAACACGAAGGAGTAATAACATTTGGAAATATAAAAAAGAAAATGCCTACACTAACAGATTTTCATAGAGTTATGAAAGAAAAGATAAAAAACAAAGGATTAACAAGTACTATTTCTAATTTTTTAAATGGAAATACATTAGGAATATTTGATTGCCAGAGTACATTAAAAATAAACGACCAGATAATATGTTTTGATATTTCGGAGATTAAGGATGAAATTATGAGATATTATGTGTGTCTAGTATTAACTACTTGGATAACAAATAAATATATGGCCACAAAAGAAAGAAACAAAAGATATGTAGTAGTAGATGAAGCATGGAATTTATTTAAGAATAAGGAAACTTCAGATTTCTTAGAAAACTTGGCGAGGCGTGCAAGAAAGAAAAAAGTGGCAATGATTTTAGCCACTCAAAATTTATCCGAAATGAGACAAAGTAATCAAGCTGAAGCTATAATAAATTGTTGTGATACAATAATTTTATTAAAGCAGTCTATAGGAAGTATTGATGAAATAATGAAGTTTTTTAAATTACCATCAGGAGTAAAAGAAATATTAACAAAAGCAAGACCAGGAGAATGTATTTTAATTAGAGGAGGAGATGTCAGAGCAATAAAAATAGATATGACAAAATTTGAGAGTGAATTTATTACAACATAGGCAAGGTGGTGAAGTAATTGAAAATGAAAAAAGTTTTGATAAGTATTTTTTTAGTGATACTTATTTTTTTTAGCTTTACAAATAATGTTCAAGCTAATTTTTTTACAGATGATGAAGAGGACAAAAAGTCAGAAATAGAAGAAACGATAGATAAAGATGAAGGCGGACTATTTGAAAAGATTATAGCAAAAATGATTCGGAGGCATAGCAGAAACAGTTCTTGATTTAACAACAAATGAAAGTTTTGGTGTCGGTTTTAAAAATTATGATGAACTAATCTTTGGAAATAATCAAACAGATATATCGCCATTTACACAAGAAAATTGGAATTTGATAATGACTTGGTATTGGAGAATTGCAGGAATAATTGGAGGACCTATTTTAATTGCAATAGTAATATTAGCTTGGAAGATGATTGTTGCAGGAATTAGTCCTGACAAAAGAAATGAAGTAAAAGATAATTTAATGAGATTGTTTTTTGGAGCAGCTGCTATTGGAATTGCACCAATTTTTGTTAAGTTTATTCTGATGTTAAATAATTCGCTAGTGAAATTATTGGTTGCAAATAGTCATGGTAGTTTAGATGATCTTCTAGGCAATTCGTTACTAACAAGTATTAACACAGGAAATGCAATAGCAACAGCGATAGTAATTGCAATGTTTGCTTATTTATTTGTAAAAGTTAATATCAAATTTATAATAAGACAGTTCACACTAATTGTATTTACTATATTTACACCAATAGTTGCAGTATTTTGGATTATAAATAAAAGAACGATAGCATCAAGTATATGGTTTGGTCAAATTGTAATAAATGCTTTTATGCAATTTGTTTATACATTTTTGTTTTTAATATATCTAACATTTTTACCAAAAAGTGCAGGATGGGCGGTTAGCTTATTATGGGCTATGATGATATTACCTTTGGCAGACGCACTACAAAATACAATGCAAAATTTAGTAAGTAGAATAGCAGGTGTTGACAATGAAGCATTAGCAAACAAAGGAATAGGAATGGGGGCGGCAATGGGACAAACAGTAAGAACTATTGCTTATCAGTTCAAAGGAGAAAATACAAATTCAAATAGTGAAAATGACTTTATTAGCAGAGTAGCAAATAGGACGACAAGTAGAACAATAGCAGAGCCATTAGCAAGTAGTAGTTACGAAAGCTACTCACAAAATTTTACAGAAAAAGCAAGACCAGTAAATCAAACTAATATAAATAACGAAACAAAGCAAACACAAAATACAACAATGGTTGGAAAAGAAAATAATACAGAAACACCTCAATCAACAAGTGGATTTAGAAAAGCATTTAATGTAGGAAAAGAATTTATGAATTTAGGTATGTATATGGCTGAGGGAAGAAATTTCAAGACTAACGAAAGTAATATAAATAATAACAGAATTTATAATAGACCTAATATCAATAATACAAGAAAAGAAGATATGGAAGAAAGCACAAATAAGATAATAAGTATAGAACAGGATGATGCCAATGATTAAAAATAAAGTGAAACAAAAAGTAATAGGATTTGTATTGATGATAATAAAACCTTTTATAGTTCCTATTGTTATCATAGTAATACTTTTATCCATAGCTTGTAGCATAACAGATATATTATATATTGGTTTTAATAATGAAGATAAAGTGGATATGAAAAAAGAATTAGCCTATTATAATACTGAATATAAAAAAGATGAAGCAAAGAATTTTTTTGAAAGTGTTTGGGAATTTGTAGAGAAAATATTTGGTGGTGGAGAAATGACAGACAAAACAGATTGGCCTGTTAAACGGACAATATAAGATAACAAGCAATTTTGGAAAACGAGATGCACCAACAACAGGAGCATCTACTTATCATACTGGAATAGATATAGCAGCACCTGAAGGAAGCAAACTAGTATGTATTATGGATGGTGAAGTAACATCTGTAGGTTGGGGTGGTGCTGGTGGATATACTATCACTATAAAAAGTACAGATGGTATATATAAATTTTCTTATTGTCATAGTTCACCTGAATTTATAGTATCAGTAGGAAAAAAAGTGAAAAAAGGAGAAATTATCGGAAAAGTAGGACCGAAAAATGTATATGGTGTAACAAATAATCCATATAAAGATGACAAAGGAAATCCAACAAATCGGAGCTACAACAGGTTGTCATTGTCATTTTACTATTAGAAAAAATGGAGAATTAATTGATCCATTAGAAATTGTGAAAAAGGAGGAATTTATTTAGATGATAGTAATTTATACAGGAATTGAAGAAATAGATAAAGAAATTCAAATGAATTTAAGAGATTCAATAGTAGCACATTATAGTGATTATCTAATTGAAAATAATACATTTGAAGGACAAACAGTTATTATATCTCCACAAGCAGTAGAAGGAGATTTACATGAGTTCTTATTTATATTAAAGCAAATGAATATGAGAGTAATTTTACTACTAAAAAATCAAAAACAAGAAGAAACGAAATTAGCTCTGCAATTAGGAATATATGATATTATTTATGGCAATTTTTATCCAAGTCAGATAAAAGAAGTTATAGAACGTCCAAATAATTTTAGAGACATAGCAGACTTATATAGGAAAACATTTAATATAAAATTAAAAAAACGAAAAAGGATTAGAGATGACAAATCTAATTCTTTTTTTAGTAGGTTTTAAAGGAGAACGAAATGAAAATAGTAAAAAAAATAATGAAATATTTTATTTGGATAACTATTGATGTAATTTGGCTATTTGGATTGAATATGATATTACCAGCTGATGATAGTAATACTAATGCTTCTAATAATTCAAAGCAAAACAATGTAGTTTATACAAACAAAGTATAGATAATAAGAAAATCACAAGTTAAGGGGGTGATGCTAGATATAGAATAATTGAGGGAGGTGTAAAAAAGTGATAAAAACTAAAATTGCACAAATTGCTATAAGTGTATTTATGATAATCTTAGTAATATCTTCATATTTTTTAGTTAGAGATTTTTTGGAACACAAAGAGAGTAATGACTCTAGTATAGAACTAATAGAAAAGGTAACCACAGAAGAAAAAACAGAAAAAGATATAGAAATAGACTGGGAAAAGCTAAAAAATATAAATGAAGATATTATAGGATGGATAAAAATAGATAATACAAATATAAATTATCCTATTCTTAAAGATACTGATAACTTAAAATATTTAAAACATTCCTTTGATGGAAAATATAATAACAATGGTTCAATATTTACGCTAAATAATAATCCATTTCAAGATTATGAAACAGTATTATACGGACACAATATGAAAAGTGTAATTATGTTTTCAGAATTAGGCAAATATATGAATAAAGAATTTTTTGATAAGCATTCTAGTTTTGAGATATACACAAAAAATCAAAATTATAAAGCAACAGTATTTAGTTGCTATTCAATAGGCATAAATAAGGAAGAAAACAATATTAAGTTATTAGATTTTGAAGAACAGGTAGAATATTATAAAAAAGCAAGTAAATATTCTGTAGATAATGTAGGTGAAATCAAAAAAATAGTAAAATTATCAACATGTTCATACCTAAATAATCGTACAACGCCAACGGATCAGAGGTATTATATAGTAGCAAAATTAGAAAAAGTTAATTAAATGCTTAAAAACAGTTGATTTTTATAGTGTTAGAAGAATTTTTAAAAGAAATTTTTTTTGAACTATGAAAGAATATAAAATTTATGATATACTCTTATACGAAGGTGATGAATATGAAGAAAAAAGTTTTAATGGGTTTTATAATAATACTATTTTTAGTAATAATTTTTGGAATAACATATATGTTATTTTTAGAAAAAAGAAATAATGGGATTTCACTTATAAAAGATAATGTAGTTATAGAATATGGAAATGCATATAATCCTAATATTGAAGAATTAATAGATTTATCAAAATATAAATTTATTAATCAACAAGAAATTAGTATAGAAAACAATATTGAAAATGAAAAAGATAAAGATTATCCAGCAGTTGGAGAATATGAGATAAATGTATATTATAAAAAGAAGATTTTAAAACAAAAAATTGAAGTTAAAGATACAACTGCTCCGGAATTATCTGTAAAAGATAATATAGAGATACCATTTGATACAGATTTATCTACTTTTGATTTTAAAAATTATATAGTGGCATCAGATTTATCAGAATTAAAAGATTATGCTATAGATTTATCAAAAATAGATTCTAATGCTAGTGGAGAATATGAAATAGTTGTAGCTATTGAAGATATTTATGGTAATAAAACAGAAAAGAATATTAAAATTAAAATACTAGAAAAAATGGAAGAAAAAACAGAAAAGAAAGATAATACAATACCTAAACAAAGTAGTAGTAAAAACGAAGTTAGCAATTCGAAACCAATAACGAATTCTAACCCTACAAAAGAAACAGAAAAAAATAACAACAATAATAATAATAGTATCATAAATAATGATACTAAAAAAGAAGAAACAGAAGAAACTCCAAAATGTAATCATTCAAGTAGTAACTGGTTTAATTCAGAGAAAGAAGCAATAGCAACATATGAAAAAAAGGTAAAAGAATGGGGAGATAAATGGAGTAATGGTACAATAAGCTATGAGGAATACATTAAAAATTGTCCAAGTGGATATGAAACATGGGACTGCCCGATTTGCCACAAGTGGACAATAAATATGTATAGTAGAAATTAAAAAATAAAATAATTATAACTGGAACAAGTAAAAAATACTTGTTCTTTTTTGAGTTAAAGGAGGAATTATAATGTTAAAAACGTCAAAAAAAATAAAGAAAATATTAGCTGTAATACTTTTGATATTAACAGTATTTAGTATTACACAACCTATTGTTTTTGCAGTATCTGATTCTGGAAGTGGTCGATGGGTTCCAGGACAATATGATTCAGGAATGAAGACTACTGATAGCAAAGGTAGTGTAGGAATTCTTATAAGGAGATTAATAAATACCACAACTAAAGAAAGATTAACAGTTTTTTGTGCAGAACATTTTGTTGACTCAACGACAGGAGAAATAGAAAATGCAACTCACATAAAACCTACAGATCCAAAGATGAAACAAGCATGTAAAGTTGCTTATTTTGGATGGTACAATAAATATCCAGACTATGTAGTTGATGGGGGGATTTTAGCTGGTGATATGAAATGGGTAAAACAAGATTATGTTTTTACTCAGCAAATGATTTGGGAAGTGTTAGGACAAAGTAGTGCAAGATTTATAGACTCAAGTATTCAAAGTCAATATGAAACTTTTAAATCAGGAATTAATCAACAAATGTCTAATGCTAAAAAAGAGCCAAGCTTTAGTAATGTTACAACAACTGTTGAAGCAGGTGAAAGTACAACTCTTACAGATACAAACGGAGTATTTGCAGACTATACTTCTTTGGATAAAACAGTTAATGGAATTAGATTTCAACATAACAAGGGAGAAAATACAATGACTATTACTGTAAATAGTGATTGTAATATAGAAGAATTTAGATTAACTGATGCAATGATGAAGGACTGGGGCTGCATAAAGGAAGCAACCAAAGATAATCATACAAGTATATTTTTTCAATTTAGAGAAGGAGTACAAAATCAATTATATTCTATGCACTATAACGATCCTGTAACTATGTCAATGTATTTAAAAATTAATCTTTTAGGAAATATTGAATTAACTAAAACAAATACAAATAATGATTTAGTTAATGGCGCTATATTTAACGTAAAAGGTCCTAATAATTACAATGAGAGTTTTACAGTAAGTAATGGAAAGCTACTGATAGAAAAAGTAAGAAAAGGAACATATACAATTAAAGAAACTTATGCACCAGAGGGATATGTTTTAGATAAAAATACTTATACAATTGAAGTAAAGCCAAATGAAACTACATCTAAGACAATTATAAATGAAGAACCTACTGGAAGTATTTCTATTTCAAAAAGAGATACGCAAACAGGTTCAGTAGCTCAAGGGGATGCCAAACTAGAAAATGCTATATACAAAGTATATGCTGATGAAGATATATATAATGTTGCAAAAACAAAAAAATATTATAGCAAAGGTGATTTAGTTGCTACTCGTACAACAAACAATAAGGGAGAAATGGAAGATGTAACAGGATTACCTTTAGGAAAATATTTAGTGAAAGAAGAAAAAGCTCCGATTGGATATATGATAGATAAAACGGAATATGAAGTTAATCTAACATATAAAGACCAACATACTAAGGTTATTACAGGTCAAACAACAAGTAAAGAAAAGGTAAAATCAATGCAAGTCCATATTTATAAATCTGGAATAAAAGAAAATTCAGGATTAGTACCAGGCTTACAAGGTGCAGAATTTACAATGAAATTATATTCAGATGTAGAAAAAGCACTAGATGCAGGATATAGTTATGCAGAAATATGGAACGGATTAGATGAGTATGGAAATAGTGTAAAAGTAGATTCAAAAAGAGTTGCTGAAGCACAAAAAATAGCACCAAGCTATGAAAGTATTGTAACAGATGAAAATGGAGATGCTTATACACAAAATAAATTACCATACGGAAAATATCTAGTTAAAGAAACTAAGACTCCAAAAGATTTCTATGTTTCATCAGACTTTACATTTTCTATTACAGAAGATGAAAGCGAAATAGTAGAAATCGCTAAGAAGATAAAACATTTATATGTAAATAACGAACAAATGGAAACTTATATAAAATTAGTGAAGAAAGATGCAGATAGTGGAAAAATAGTATCTTTAAATAGTGCAACATTTCAAATAAAAGCAGCAAAGGACATAGTAGACAGAGGAAATGGGAAGATGCTATATAAAAAAGGTGAAATTATAACACAAAAAGTGGGTAGTACAGTTTATAATTCATTTACTACTAATTCAAGAAATTTAGTAGTAGTAGATGGAAGTTATGATAATATAAGAGATGAACAAGGAACAGTGGTAGCTCCATTATTGTTACCTGTAGGAGAGTATGAAGTATCTGAAATAAAAGTACCATCAGGTTATTTACAATTAGATAGTTCGATAAAATTTAAAGTAGATACAATTAAAGATTACGACCAAGACAATACAGGAGATTATATTAAAACAGTTGAGATTAAAAATAATAAGCCATTTGGAACTCTAATAGTAGATAAGTCAGTAGCCTTAAAAGAAAATGTAGATACATCAATAGTAGATGTATCGGATTTAAGTGGAATACAATTTAAGCTAAGTGCAAAAGTAGATATAATTGATCCAGCTGATGGCTCAATTATTTATAAAAAAGGACAAGAAGTAAATACTTATAATGTAGATAAAAAAGGTAACTTAAAAGTGGAAAAATTACCAATGGGAACATATGAACTACAAGAAGTTAAGACACTAGATGGGTTAGTATTAAATGAAACAAAATATGAAGTTAAATTTACGCAAAAAGATGCTACAACAAAAGTATATACAGAAACAAGAGAAGTTGTTAATGATACTACACTTGTAGAAATTTCAAAAACAACAATTACAGGAGATAAAGAATTAGAGGGAGCAGAATTATCTGTTATAGATGAAAATGGAAAAGTAATAGATAAATGGACTTCTTCAAATAAAACACATACTATAGAAGGCTTAACAGTTGGAAAAGAATACACATTAAAAGAAGATTTAGCTCCACTTGGATATGTTAAAGCTACAGAAGTTAAATTTAGAGTAGAAAATACAAATGAAACACAGAAAGTTGTAATGATAGATAAAATAGTGGAAATGACTAAGAACGACATAGGCGGCGAAGAAATAGAAGGTGCTGAACTAAAAGTATTTGATAAAGAGGGTAACATAGTTGATGAATGGACTTCTACTAATGAAGCACATAAAATTAAAAATTTAGTAGAGGGTGAAACATATGTTATGCACGAAGAAATTGCAATAGATGGATATGTTAAAGCTACAGATATAGAATTTACAGTAAGCAATGATAAAGAAACTCAAAAAATAGAGATGATTGATAAAGTGGTATTAGTGTCTAAAACTGATTTAGTAACAGGTGAAGAATTACCAGGAGCTGAACTTGAAGTAACTGATAAAGAAGGAAATGTCATAGACAAATGGACTTCTACAAATGAGCCACATCATGTTACTGGATTAGAAGAAGGCAAGGAATATACATTGACAGAAAAAACTTGTCCTTATGGATATGAAGTTGCAGAGTCTATAAATTTTGTAGTAACTACTGACAAAGAAACACAGTTAGTTGAAATGAAAGATATGCCAATACTAAAAACGATAAAAGTAATTAAAGCAGATAGCGAAACAAAAGAAACAATAAAAGCAAAATTTAAGTTTGGAATATATGAAGATCCAGAATGTACAAAATTAATAAAAGAAGTTAAAGCGGACAAAGAAAGTGGAACAGTTACTTTTGAAGATTTAAGGTATGGAACATATTATATTAAGGAAACAAAAGCTCCATTCGGATATCAACTATCAGACAAAGTCGTTAAAATAGAGATAAATGATGAAGGAACTTTTGCAGATGGAGAATTATTAGAAGATAATGACTCTATATGCACATTCACTTATTATAATAAACTAATACCAAAGATTCAAACTGGTAGTGAAATGAATTATATATTGCTAATAGGTAGTGCAATAATTTCATTATTAGGAATAACAACAGGAATAATTGTATTAAAAAGAAAAAACAAAAATAACTAGAATTTAGAGTGATATTCGTATCACTCTTTTTCTAAAATAAAAATCAGATTATAAGGAGGAAAATTATATGTTAAATATTACAGAAGTAAGAATTAAAAAAATAAATAAAGGGGATTTACTAGCAGCAGCGAGTATTTGTATAGATAATTGTTTTATCATAAGAGAAATTAAATTATTAGATGGAAAAAATGGTAGATATATTAGTATGCCAAAGAGAAAAGTGAAAAATAGAAATTTTAGGCAAGATTTTTCATATCCACTAGATAATGAAACAAGACTACAAATATTAGAAACTATATCAGAACAATATGATGACACAGTAGAAGAATAAATATATAGAAGATGTGAGAGCAAAAAAGCTTTTGCATCTTCTTTTAATAATTTTTATATGGGAGGTACTAAACAATATGCAAAAAGAAATTTTAACAGAATTAGAAGATTTAAGAGATGAAACAGAGTTTATTATCAATAATCAAGAAATTGTTGAAAATAAACATGTAGAAAATTATTTAAGAAGTTTTGAAAGAATAAGAAATAATTTGTTTAACAAGATAAAATTAAGCAATAAATATGAAGTAAATGAACAAGATAAAATAACTTATTTGAATGATAGATATAGTGCAACAGTAGAAAATAATATTTTAAAAATATACATTCCTGAAGTAATACCAAAGTACAAAAATATTAATAATTGTGCATATAAAAATATAATGCTAAATGTTATGGATAAGACAAAAGAATATAAAGATTTATTCAACAAAGAACTAGTGTTTGTATTTATAAAAGTAGTAGAAAATCAGAAGAATATTGATATAGATAATAAGTTTATAAAACCTATTGTAGATGGTCTTGTACTATCAAAAGTAATAGCAGATGACAATATAAATAACATGTTTTATGGTGTACTTGGAACAACCAATAAAAAGAAAAAACCATATACAGAAGTGTATGTTTTTAGAGGGGAAAAAATGCTAGATTTTATTAAAAATCAAATAGAAGCGGATACAAAATGAGACTCAAGCGGATAGGTCAAAGTATCCGTTTGAACAGTTTTTAGGGTATTTTCAAACGGAGAGTTTGACTATATTAAAAATGCCTAAAAATAAGGCAATAGAGAAAAACACCCTGTGTCTTGTTTAACGTGTAAGACACATAGTAGGGATTAAGGTGTGCAAAAAGGGTGTGCCATATAGAAAAGAAAAAAGGAAGGAGTGGATGAAGGAATGGGATGGTAAGATTAACTCGGAAAAGATACAGAAGTTTTGATGTTTCTAGGTAAGTATAAGCTGATGCTTGGTTCGGATTGTAGGCTGATATATGGAACAACAGATTATCATAGGAAAAGGCTGAAAGTGTTAGAGAGTGAAAGATATATAAGAAGAATAAACAGGTTATATATAAAATTGGATGATAAAGGAACAAGGCTAGTAAAAGAATTTGGATATGATTATAGTTACAAATGTAGAAGAAAAGAATATGTTGATAGATTAAATGAAATATCAAAAGTAGCAGCATTGACATTAGACAGTAATATTGATTTTATTGCTAGTTGGAATATAAAAGATGATGACATATTTACAGAGCAATCTCGAAAGTATTTAGGAAAAATGATATTTCAGGAAAAAGAATTTATTGTTTATTATATAGCCAATGATAAAAGAAAACCTTATGTAAGTCAAATATTAAATGATATAAGAAAATTAGTCAGCTATAAAAATATAATGATTTTTGTAGAAGATTTTAATTTGATAAAAGCAAAAAGAAATTTTGTATTTGGAAATGATTCTACAGTAATAATAAATCCAACACCTGAAAATTTTAATTTAATGAGAAGATATGAAGATATAGATTTTTATGAAATTATTAAGCAGATGTATTCTAATACAGAAGTTCTATTGTCTAACTGGGTAAAAGCAGATTATATGACAGAAGATAGAACTTATATATTTTTTATGCCGTTTATAGATACAGAAAGACTTTATGGATTAAATAAATTTTACAATAATAATAAAAACATAATACGAAAAATAGATATTATAACTTTAAAAGAAAATAAAGAAAAAATAGAAGAAATACTAACTAACAAAACAAACATTGTAGAAATGGACGAGTGGCTAGGAGGTATTGATGGGGAAAGACAAGAAAAGTAAAATATCTTTATTTTTTTTACTTTCTTACATTGTTTTAATACCATTAATTAATGGTTTTATGAAAATACTAGAAAAATGCTTTAATACTAATTTAAACACGATAGATATAAATTTTTTGAATTTGTTTACTGTAATATTCAGAAATGGAACAATATTTATTATATGGGTAATATTAAATTTAATTATCATATTAGTTGCAAAAAATATAAGTACAACAAAACAGAACGCAAAGATAGAAGTAGAAGGTGTAAATCTAAAAAAGAAAGATGGAACATTTGGAACAGCGGATTGGGGAAACAAACAAGAAATACAAGAATATTTAAGTATAGGAAAAAGAGATGGAATTATTCTAGGAGAAACTGATGAACAAGAAATAATTACTCTACCTATGAACACATATTTAAACAAAAATATTGCTGTGTTTGGCTCCAGCGGCAGTAAAAAGTCTCGTGGTTTTGCAATACCGAACGGAATTGAATTGGTACAAGAGGAAGTGCAAGAAGCAATTCAAAGACAGATGAGTTTGGTATTTACTGATCCAAAAGGGGAATTATACAGAAAACTTGCAAAATATCTTGAAACAAAAGGATATGATGTAGAAGTATTTAACTTAGTAAATCCAACATTTTCAAATGGTGCAAGATTTATAAACTTTGTCGAAGATGAAACAGATGCACAAATCTTTAGTCAAATAGTAATAGAGGGAACACAATTAAGTAGAAGGTCTAGTGGAGATGAGTTCTGGAATAGAGGTGAACAAAATTTACTAAAAGCATTATTGTTATATGTTATTAACTATGTAAAAAAAGAAGAGGACAAGAGTATGGGATTTATCTATGATGCATTAGCAAGTGGAAATATAAAGCAAATAGATAAATTGTTTTATGATACTGAAGGTCCAACAAAACTAAGCTATAACATTTATGCACAAGCAACAGACATAGTAAAACAATCAGTTGTTACAGGACTTGCTACAAGACTTCAAATATTCCAAACAGATAAAATAAGGAATATCACAAATAAGGATGAAATTAATTTTGAGAATATAGGAAATAAAAAGACCTGTGTATTCGTTGTTACAAGTGATACAAATAGTGCATTTGACTTCCTTTCGACATTATTCTTTTCGTTCTTGTTCATAAAGTTAATAAAACAAGCAGATGAAAATCCAGATGGTAGATTAAAAGTTGAAACATCATTGATATTAGATGAGTTTACAAACATAGGTAGAATTGTAGATTTTGAGAAGAAATTAGCAACAACGAGAAGTAGGGGTATCAATATATTTATGATATTCCAAAATATAGCTCAGTTAAAGAATAGATATGATAATGATGTTTGGCAAGAAATATTAGGTAACGCCGATACCAAAATATGCATGGGTTGTCGGAGATATTTTAACAGCGGAGTATATCACCGAGTACCTCGGAGTAGCAACTGTCGAAACTAATGCTATTAGAAAAGAAGCGGGATTTGATGGTAAATTTACTTATGGAATGGAAAATATAGCAACAAATAAAAGAAATCTAATGAATCCAGATGAATTATTAAAATTAGATAATAATAAAGAGATAGTTATTGTTAGAGGTAGAAAACCTTTTATATGTAATAAATATGATTATTCTAAACATATTGAAGCAAATAAGATGGAAGATATGACAATAGAAGAACAAAGAGAAAGATTTAAAGACAATGTAGAAAATGAAAAAAATAAGCAGCAACCTAAAAAGGTTAAATATAGTTTTAAAGATTTTTAGTGGTTTTAGGTTAGACCGTAAAACCTAAATAGAAAAAGTAAGAAGGTGAAAAGTTATGACAGATGAATTACAAAAAAAGATAGTATGGCAGAATATTAATTCATCTAAAGAAAAAGGAAAAATTTTAACAGGAAAAATAATAGCAATAGAAAATGAACAAATGAAAGAAGAGTTAATTACTTGTGCTATTATAGATTTCAATGGAATTAGAGTATTAATTCCAGCAACTGAAATATCGGAAGATTCTAAAAATGATAAAAAGCTACTTAGAAATATGATGGGAACAGAGATAAAATTTATTATAGTAGAAGCAGATAGAATAAGTGAAAAAGCGATAGGCTCGAGAAAAAAGGCTATGGAAAGATTAAAAGAAATTAATATAAGAAAAGTACAAGTGGGAGATAAAATATATGGAAAAATTGTAGGTGTATGGAAAAAGTTTATAAGAATTGAAGTAATAGGTATAGATTTTATAGTTAAAGCACAAGATTTACAATATGGATATGTTGAAGATGTTTCTAAAATGTATAAAGTAAATGACAAAATAAAGGTTATTATAAAAGAAAAATCTGAAGAAAAGAAAAGCATAAAAATATCAGTAAAAGATTTGCTAGAAGATCCATTTAAAAATATAAGAAAAGATTTTACAGAAAAAGGTGAGTATTTAGCAACTATTACAGGATATACTGATAATGGAATCTTTGCTAATATCGCACAAGGAGTAGATACTGTTTGCATATTACCAACTTGGCTAGATAGGCCACCATTTCCAGGAGAAAAAGTAATAATTAAGATTTACAAAATAATTCCTGAAAAACGCAAGATTTATAGTTCTTTAATAAAGATAATGGGAAGTGATGCGAGTGAATGATAAACAAAAAAATATAATGAAATTATTATGGGATTTTGATTCTTTAAGAGAAAGTCAAATAATGAAATTATGTAATTGTAGCGAAACAGATATAAATAATTTGATTAGCAATAAGGTTATAAGTAAAGATGTAAAGAAAGGTATTTTAAAGTATGCAAAAAAAGAAATTAATAATAGGAATATTGTTGCATTTGATGTTGTTATGAATTATTTAGACAGAAATCCAATATTAAAAAAAGGGAAACTTCCAGTAAATGTGCATATGCAAACAGATTATTATACTTATGATATAATCGCAATTAAGGAAGTTGAAATAGAAGCTTTATTTGATAAAATTGATGAAATATCAAAGGCAGAAAGAATTATAATAATTATTGAAACAAAAGATTATAGAAAACAGTTTTTAAATACCAAAAGATCTTGTTATATATGTACTTATTCACCATTAGAAATTGTTGATAGGATAAATTGAAAAATGTATAGCAAAATTAGTGAAAAGTGTATATTGATAATATTGAAAAATGTATATTTATATTGTTATCTATAGAAATATTGTGAAAAAAGTCATAAATATAAGCTTTTTTAAAATAAATGTATAATTTTCTGAAAAGTGTATATCAAAAATATTGAAAAGTGTATATTAAAAGTATTGAAAAATGTATAATGATATGCTAAAATGTATATGGAGGTTGATAAAAATGAGTTTAGAGAAAAAAGATTATCGTAAAAGATTAATAGATGATAAGATAGACAGATATTTAAAAATTTTTGGAGCAATTTCTATACAAGGTCCAAAATGGTGTGGAAAAACATGGACATCATTAAAACATGCTAATAGTGTTTCATACATGACTGAAAAAAGTCCAAGAGATTTAGCTAAAGTAGATCCAAAATACATTTTTAACCAAGATAGACCACAACTTATAGATGAATGGCAATTAGTCCCAAGTATATGGGATGCAGTAAGACATGAATGTGATAGCGACCATGATAAAGGAAAATTTATTCTTACAGGTTCTACATCACTTTCTAAAGAAGAAAGAGAAGATGAGATATTTCATTCTGGAACAGGAAGAATCGCCATAATGAAAATGAATCCAATGAGCCTATACGAATCAGGAGATTCTACAGGAGATGTTTCTATTGAAGAAATGTTTTCGGGTAATGTTAATTGTAAGTATATAAGAAAAGTTGAATTAGATGAATTAGCAAAACTTATTATAAGAGGAGGATGGCCAGAAAATATTGATAAAGAGGGAGATGATATTGAGGTTATCCCAAGAAGTTATATAGAGTCTGTTATTACTAGAGATATTAATGAAAGAAAAGATAAAAAAAGAGATTCAAATAAAATGAGAATGTTAATTCGTTCTCTTTCAAGAAATGAAACTACTATTGCCGGAAATGATACAATAGTAAAAGATATTGAAGAATTTGAGAATACTGATGATTTAATTGCGAGTAGATTAACAGTAGCAGATTATGTAAGCGTTTTAGATGATTTATATTTAACAGCAAATCAAGAAGCATTTAGTATAAATTATCGTTCATCAAAAAGAATAGGAAAATCACCTAAAAGACATCTAGTAGATCCATCTCTTGCATGTGCTAGCTTGGATTTAACTGTTGTTAAGTTATTAAATGACCACGAAACATTTGGATTACTATTTGAAGCATTAGTAGAAAGAGATTTAAGAATATATATGGATTATTTGGATGGACATTTGTATCATTTTAGAGATAATGTTTCAGGAGATGAAGTTGATAGCATATTAGAATTTAGAGATGGGGAATATGCTGCGGTAGAAATAAAATTAAGTGATGGTAGTGTTGAAGATGCTAAAAAAAGTTTAATGACTTTTTATAAAAATGTAAATAAAAAACCAAAATTTATGTGTATTATAGTGGGACATTATGAGGCAGTTATACAAGATAAAGAAACAGGAATATATATTATTCCAATAACATCTTTGAGACCATAGTTTAATAATTTGAAAATACAAGGACAAACATTTAAATAGTATATACGAAAATTTATTTCGGTGCATTATTTTACAGTTATAATTTCATTAGAAGAAAATAACGAATAGTTCACCAATACAGAAATATGAATGAATTAAAAGAAAAACGAGTATTAAAAAGAATTAGAAATAATAAAAAAGGTTATTGGGTAATTATTATTGAAGAATAGAATATATGATTTTGAAATAAAAAATAAAAGGTGTATTAGGAATTTAATTCCTAGTACGCCTTATTTTTTATTGATTAACTTTTTCTTTTAATGCTTTTCCAGGTTTGAAAGCAGGAGTTATTGAAGCAGCAATTTTTAATTCAGCTCCAGTTTGTGGGTTTCTACCAGTACGAGCTGCTCTTTCTCTTGTTTCAAAAGTTCCAAATCCTATTAAAGAAACTTTTTCTTTTTTTACTAATTCATCAGAAACAATATTTACAAAAGCATTAATAGCAGCTTCAGAATCTTTTTTAGAAAGACCAGTTTGTTCTGCCATTGCATTTACAAATTCAGCTTTATTCATTATATTCACCCCCTTCGACAAATAATTACATCTTTTGTATTTTTTAACAATTTATCAAAGTTATCAATTAAAGTCAATAAAATTAAAAAAATATGATTAAATTTTAATTAATTTAGTACAAAGAAAAAATTTTTGTGGTATAATGCCTTTGAGTACATAAAAATTCACAAGGAGGCAGAAAAATGTTAGAAAATGTAGAAGTTTTATGCCATAGTAGTATAAGAATTAACAAAGAAAAAACAATTTATATAGATCCATTTAAAATAGAGAAAAACTATAATGATGCAGATATTGTTTTTATAACACACGACCATTATGATCACTATTCTGAGGAAGATATAGATAAGGTTATAAATGAAAACACAACTATTATAATACCAGAAGAATTATTAACAAATCTATTAAGAAAAGGCATAAATAAAAATGCAATTATTACAGTAGAGCCAAATGAAAAGTATATGGTACAAGGAATTAAATTTGAAACAATACCAGCATATAATACAAATAAGACATTTCATCCAAAAGAAAATGGTTGGGTTGGTTATATAATCACACTAGATGATATTAGATACTATATTGCAGGAGATACAGACATTACAGAAGAAAATAGAAGAGTAAAATGTGGTGTTGCTTTTGTTCCAGTTGGAGGAACATATACAATGGATTTTAAAGAGGCAGCACAATTAATAAATGAAATACAACCTAAAATAGCAGTTCCAATTCATTATGGTAGTGTAGTTGGAACAAAACAAGATGCCACGGACTTTATAAAATTATTACATCCAAGTATAAAAGGTATAATTTTAATGAAACAATAAATGAAAGAAGGAACAAATAGTGCAATTTTCAAGCAAAGATATTCAATTAT
>ERZ827440.1142-NODE-1142-length-31178-cov-4.083957_pt1 | contig 31178 bp, 29 predicted proteins | sample MGYA00519774_ERZ827440 | MGnify/ENA primary metagenome ERZ827440 (study PRJEB31778, sample SAMEA3449302) | human gut metagenome | biome: human gut; feature: human-associated habitat; material: faeces | place: United Kingdom | collected 2010/2012 ... | reverse complement strand
ATTTTGAAATGGGGACGGTTCTTTTTTGAAAAAGGAACCGTCCCCATTTCAAAATCACCCATTCAACTCTATCAATTTTCCTAAAACGTGTTTCAAATCTTTTCTCTCTACAATCTTATCAATAAAACCATGTTCCAGCAAAAATTCTGCTGTTTGAAATCCATCTGGCAAACTTTCTCCAATAGTTTGCTCTATAACTCTTTGTCCTGCAAATCCTATCATTGCACCAGGTTCGCTTAAAACAATATCTGCTATACTTGCAAATGATGCCGTAACTCCTCCATAGGTTGGGTCTGTTAAAACAGAAATATAAAGTCCACCAGCTTCATTTAATTTTGATATCGCAGATGTCGTCTTTGCCATTTGCATAAGTGACATTATACCTTCTTGCATCCTCGCTCCGCCAGATACTGTAAATATTATAATTGGATATTTTAATTCAATAGCTTTCTCAATTGCATAAGTTATCTTTTCACCAACAACAGTTCCCATACTTCCCATAAGGAATCCACTGTCCATTATACATATAACAACATCTTTTCCTTCAATTTTTCCGAGTTCCACAGCTTACTGCTTCTTCTAGGTCTGTTTTTTGCCTTAATCTTTCTAATTTTGATGGATAATCTTCTAATCCCAATGGATTTACATTATCTATATTTAGATCAAATCTTTTATATGTACCTTCATCTATTATATTTTCTAATCTCCTATTTATATGCATTCTAAAATATGCACCACATATTGGACATATATTTAGATTGTTTCTTACATCTTCCTTATATAAAATTTCTTTGCATTTGGTACATTTTACCCATTTTCCTACTTGAATATCTACTCTATTTACATTTTTCTTTGCTGTAGGTTCTCTTTTTTTGATTTTATCAACTAGCATCTTTTCTCCTTTCTGTGATATGGGACCATTGGGGTCGGTTCTTTTTGGTCCCCTTTTTGTCAAAATTTGGGCACAAAAAGAACCGGTCCCAATGTGCCAAAATGAATTTATTTCAAAATTTCTTTTTCAATAAATGAAGTATCATATTTTCCTCTAAGGAAATTAGAATTTCTAATAATAGTAAATAAAAAATCAATATTAGTATCTACTCCCTCAATTACTGTTTCCTCTAACGCTCTTTTCATTTTACTTATTGCTTCATTTCTAGTTTTACCGTGAGCAATTATTTTAGCAATCATAGAGTCATAGTTTGGCGGGATTGTATATCCTTCATATACAAATGTATCAACTCTAATTCCATTTCCACCTGGCAATATTAATCCTGTAATTTTTCCTGGGCTAGGTCTGAAATTTTTTGATGGATTTTCCGCATTTATTCTGCACTCTATTACGTGTCCTCGAAATTCTACGTCTTTTTGCTTAATTTTAAGTTTCTCACCTGCTGAAATTCTAATTTGCTCTTTTACTATATCAATTCCTGTTCTCTCCTCTGTAATTCCGTGTTCTACCTGAATTCTAGTATTCATTTCCATAAAATAGAAATTTTTGTTTTTATCAACTAAAAATTCAATAGTACCACAACTTGTATAACCAACTTTTTTTGCTGCCTTTATAGCTGCATCTCCCATTTTTTCTCTTAATTTATCATCAATTACAGTAGGACCGAGTTTCCTCAATTACCTTTTGATTTCTTCTTTGAACAGTACAATCCCTTTCACCTAGGTGGATTACATTTCCGTGTTCATCTGCTAAAATTTGAATTTCAATATGTCTTGGATTTTGAATAAATTTTTCCATATAAATTTCATCGTCCTTGAAAGAAATCATTGCCTCTTGTTTTACAATATTGTAACTATTTTCCAATTCACTCTCTTCATTTACAACACGTATTCCTTTTCCTCCGCCACCTGCAGCGGCTTTAAGCATTATAGGATAGCCTATTTCTTTTGCTGTTTTTTTCGCATCATTTATACTTTTGATGCTTCCTTTTGAGCCTGGAACCACAGGTACTCCTGCCTTTTCCATCAATTCTTTTGCATTCGATTTGTTTCCCATAAGCTTTATAATTTCAAATGAAGGTCCTATAAATTTGATGTTTGATTCCTCACATATTTTTGCAAACTGACTATTCTCAGAAAGAAATCCAAAACCTGGGTGTATGCTATCTGCTCCTGTTATATATGCGGCTTCTATTATATTTTTATAATTTAAGTAGCTTTTATTAGAGTTTGCTGGACCTATACATATCGCTTCATCTGCTAATCGTGTATGAAGGCTATCTTTATCAGCTTCTGAGTAAACTGCTACTGTTTTTATATTCATTTCTTTACATGCTCTTATTATTCTTACAGCTATTTCGCCTCTATTGGCTATTAATATTTTGTTCATATTTGGTACTATTCCTTTCTTTACAATATATTGTTTTTTATATCTATTTTTGTAAAGTTTTACATCTTCTCTAAAATGTGGTATAATGATTTTATCAACTTAAAGGAGGTAACATTATGTTAGAAATTGTAAACACTTTTAAAATTGCAACTGAAGAAGAAAAGGAAAACTTTAAAAATCGGGCTTCCGATGCTTTAAAAGTTGCAGACACTCCGAATGCTTTTCTCGGATGGCTTTGCCTTACTCTGAAAATGGAAAAATTTTCAGATATGGATGCAGCAGAAATATGTGTCTCTATGGGACCGGAATTTTTCGAGTTTTTTTCATCTTATTACAGTTTGAAAAATGAACAAGATAACTCCCCAAAGACAGTATAAAAACAATTTCTACCACTCAAGCGTATTTTAAACTTGAGTGGTCTTTTTTATACAACCGCAAATGTAAGTCCTCCTCTAGCTACAATCTTTTCTCCACAAGTAGCAACTGCTTCTCCGATGCCTATTGGACCTTTTCTTTTAATAATTTTAACTTCCAATTTCAATTTATCTCCTGGTACAACTTGTTTTTTAAATTTCATTTTATCAATTCCACCAAACAAAGCATTTTTTCCTTTATTTTCTTCTAAACTTAAAATAGCAACTGCTCCTGTTTGAGCTAAACTTTCAACAATTAAAACCCCAGGCATTATTGGATTTCCTGGAAAATGTCCCTTAAAGTACCACTCATTTTCATTTACATATTTATAAGCTACACAGCTTTCTCCTGGTACAAAACTTTCCACTTCGTCTACCATTAAAAATGGTTCCCTTTGTGGGATTATATTTTTTATTTCTTCTTTATTTAACATTCTTTTCTCCTTTCATTTTTCTGATTTGGGACGGTTCTTTTTCCGAAAAGGAACCGTCCCAAATTAGAAATCACGAAATCCTAAACAACGGTTTTCCATACTCAACACATTCTGCATCTTTAACTAAAATTTCTTCTATAATACCATCATATTCTGATTCAATTTCATTCATCAATTTCATTGCTTCTATTATACAAAGTACGTCCCCTTTTTTTACATTTTGACCTACTTTAACATAAGGCTCCGCATTTGGCGATGGCTTTAAGTAAAATGTTCCTACCATTGGTGATGTCATAATTTTTCCTTTTTTAGATTTGTTCTCATCTATTGTTTCTTTTGTCTGTACATAATCTTTTCCATCATCTAATGTTCTTTGGCTATTTGGCATTTCTATATTTTCTACAATTTTTACTTTTTCCTCATTTTTACTCATATCAATTTTAGTACCGTCTGGAAAATCTAATTTAAGATTATTTAATTTTGAATTACCAAAATCATTTATTAATTCTATTATTTTCTCGTATTCCATAAAATTTGCTCCTTATTTCACATATTTTCTTAAAATCACACTTGCATTATGTCCACCAAAACCAAGTGAATTTGACATTACAATATTTAGGTCTGCTTTTCTAAGTTCATTTGGTACAATATCTAAATCACATTCTTCGTCTTTAACTTGATAATTTATAGTTGGTGGAACTATTCCAAAATTGATGGCTTGAGTACACACAATAGCTTCCACGCCTCCTGCTGCACCAAGCAAATGTCCCATATTGGATTTTGTTGAGCTTACCATAACTTTTTTGCTTGCCTCTTCTCCTAAAGAAGTTTTTATTGCCATTGTTTCTAAACTGTCATTTAGATGTGTTGATGTTCCATGAGCATTTATGTAATCTATTTCTTCTGGTTTTATTTTTGCATCTTCTATTGCTCTTTTCATCGCTCTTGCTCCACCTTCTCCATTTGGTGCAGGTGATGTTATGTGATATGCGTCTGATGTTGCACCATATCCAATTACCTCGGCATATATTTTTGCTCCTCTTTTCACAGCGTGCTCTAATTCTTCTAATACAAGAACTCCAGCTCCTTCGCCCATAACAAATCCGCTTCTTTCTTTATCGAATGGAATGCTTGCTCTATTTGGGTCTGTGGCAAAAGATAAAGCTTTCATATTTTCAAATCCAGCAATTCCTATTTCACAAATTGAACTTTCAGTTCCTCCGGCTAAAATCACATCTTCAGCTCCATATTTTATGGTCCTATATGCCTCTCCAATTGCGTGAGTTGATGAACTACAAGCTGAAACTGTTGATATTGATTCTCCTTTTAAGCCTAATTCTATTGCAACATTTCCTGCTGGCATATTACAAATTGACATTGGTATAAACATTGGTGATATTCTGCTATGGCCTTTTGTAATAAATGCTTCACATTGATCTTGAATAGTTTTTAGCCCTCCAATTCCAGAGCCTACAAATACTCCAATTCTGTCAAAATCTGTATTTTCCTTAGTAATTTGACTGTCTTTAAATGCTTCCTTTGCTGCTATTATTGCATACTGAGAGCATTTATCTAATCTTTTTGCTTGTTTGGCATCAAAATAATCAAGAGGATTATAATTCTTTAGTTCTGCTGCAAGTGATGTTTTGTATCCATCTGCATTAAAACTTTTTATTTTATCAATTCCACATTTTTTTTGTAGAATTCCTTCCCATAATTCTTTTGTATTGTTTCCTATTGGTGTTATTGCACCTATTCCTGTAATTACAACTCTTTTTTCCATTGGATTTTTCCTTTCTTTATTATAAATTTCTCTTTTATTCTTCAAATTCTTTATATCTATTGTATTTTTTGCGTTTTTGTGGTATTATATTTACATAATATAAATACACAGGAGGTATTTTTTTATGAGTGAGTGGAACGAAAAAATTTTTTTCGACAAAGCTTGTGCACTACGGAATGAACTGTCAAACTCAGATTCTGAGTTAAAAGATATTGAACTTAAGGTTCTTTCACAAATTGTAGAACAAGTCTTTTTCGAAGGTGGCACTTTACCAACTTCTTTTACCCTTACTCCATATCCACGTCGTTCTCATTCTGAATTTTTTGAGTCTGTGGATATAATTTTCTCTAATCTTGGGTTCAAATACACTAGATCTAGGCAATTTATTGCCACACATACAACACAAAATGATTACTTTTACACCAATAGTAATTATGTGCCCAAAAAGAGAAAAAAATAATCCTAAAGCCAGCACAATATTTTACAAGTGCTGGCTTTTAGCTTTACATAAGCATTCCACCATCAACTTGAATAACCTGACCTGTAATATAAGAGCTCTCCTCAGATACCAAAAACTTAACTGCATTTGCAACATCCTCAGCAGTTCCCATTCTTTTTAAAGGTATATTTTTACTAATTTCTTCTTTGATATCATCTTTTAAAACATCTGTCATATTAGTTTCAATAAATCCAGGAGCTACTGCATTTACCCTAATATTCCTAGAGGCTACTTCCTTTGCTAAACTCTTAGTAAAACCAATAATTCCTGCTTTTGATGCAGAATAATTAGTTTGACCACTATTTCCTGAAATTCCAACAACAGAAGAAATATTTACAATATTACCGCTTCTTGCTTTCATCATATAACTAATTACATTTTTTGTAACATTAAATGTTCCAACTAAATTTGTATCTATAACTTGTTTAAAATCCTCTTGTTTCATTCTCATAAGTAACATATCTTTTGTAATACCCGCATTATTTACAAGCACATCAATAGAGCCTAATTTTTCAATTGTTTCTTTTACAAATCTTTCAGTATCCTCAAAAATTGAAACATCACCTTGAACAAGCTCACATTTAACATTGTTTTGTTCAATTTCTTTTTTTAGTTCATTTAACTCTTCATTTTCTTTTCTATAATTAATTGCAATATCATAACCTTCCTTGCTTAATTTTATTGCAATAGCTTTTCCTATTCCTCTTGTCGCTCCTGTTATTAGTGCAACTGACATAATTCATTCCTCCTTTTTTCCCGAAAGGACCGTTTCTTTTTTTATTGGGACCGTTTCCTTTCGCGAAAAAATTACATTCTTTTTACAAATCCACTTAAAGTCTTTCCTGGTCCGACCTCAATAAATTCTTCTACTCCCATATCTTTCATTGTTTTCAAACATTTAGAAAATCTAACTGGGCTAATAATATGTTTGGCTAAAATATCTTTCACATCATCATTATTCTTATAAACTTCACCATCAATATTTTTAACAACTTTGCTTTCAAATTTATGTATCTCAAATTTATCCAATTCTTGTCTTAAAGCTTCAGAGCTTTTTTTCAACTTTTCAGTATGAAATGGACCTGATGTCTTTAAAACTCTTACTCGTTTTATTCCTGCTTCTTTAGCTAATTCCTGTAACTTATTTATTCCATCTTCATCACCAGTTACAACAACTTGACCAGGGCAATTATAATTTACTGGTACCGCAAATCCATCACTTACTTTCTTACATAAACTTTCAACATTCTCATCCTTAGCACCAAGAATTGCTGCCATTTGCCAGTTTCCTTTTGGTGCTAAATCTTGCATAAACTCTCCTCTTTTTTGAACAAGTTTTACTCCATCCTCAAAAGAAAGTGCTTTACTATATATCAAAGCTGTATATTCACCTAAACTTAAACCTGCTGATATCTCGGCTTTTATCCCTTGTTTTTTCAATACTTCAAGCTCTGCTAAACTGTTTGTAAGAATAGCAAGTTGAGTATATTTAGTCTGATTTAATAATTCCTCAGGTCCCTCAAAAGATATTTTTGCTATATCAATTCCTGTTATTTCTTTTACTCTATCATATATTTTCCTAGCGTCTTCATCATTCTCATATAATTCTTTTCCCATTCCAACAAATTGTGAACCTTGACCTGGAAATAAAAATCCTATTTTCATTTAAAATCCTCCTTTTTTGTATTAGGGACGGTTCTTTTCACAAAATTTTGAAATTGGGACGGTTCCTTTTTGAAAAAGGAACCGTCCCCGTTTCAAAAAAATTCCGAAATCACTTTTCTATTTTCAACCTCAATCCCAAATTCACGCCTAACTGAAGTTGCAATTTCTTTAATCTCATCAGCAAACTTGGTTTGATTAGTATTAATTCCTATCCCAATAACAAGGCACTTAACCATTCCGTCTTGCACCTTAGTTTCAGTAAGTATTCCACCTAGTTTTTTTCCGTTACAGTAAATATCGTTAGGGAACTTGATATCTAAACTAATACCGTACAGTTTATAAAAAATTCCCACAATATTTTCGGCAATCTTAATCGTTAGGCCATCTAAACTACTTATATTAAGCTTAGATTTACTTAAATCAAAATAAACCGAAAAAGCAATATTGTTTTCCTCATCTGTATGCCAAGTTCTTCCGTGGGTTCCTATTCCTGATGTTTGAATATCTGCTATAACTATGGTTTTATTTTCTATTGTGCCATTTTTCACTCTTCTCCATATTTCTTTTTGAGTTGAATCTATCGTTTTATAGTGTATTACCTTAAAACCATCTTGCCCCAAATCTTTTGATTCAATCTTAGTTTCTTCCATTTTCTCTTTCTTCCTCTAAAATCTTTTCCAAATTCTGCTGTCTTTTTAATTTATTTGTCGTTGTTTTTATAAGGGGTTCCTTAGTTAAAGAAAATCCTCTTATTGCCTTATATTTCGGCATTAAACTGTTTATCTCTCTTATTTTATTTGCTATCTCCCTGTGAATTTCTTCCTTACTTTGAACTTTATATGCATTTTTAACAACTTCCTCGTCATACACTATTTTCGCATATATTTTGATGTTTTCCTTATCACTTGATAGCTGTTTTCCATATATAAAAGATTCCTCTACGCCCTCAATTTTATTTATAAGATTTTCCATCTCTTCTGGATAAATATTTTTACCATTTTTTAAAACAATTACATTTTTCTTTCTTCCACAAATAAAAATATATCCCTCTTCATCAATTCTTGCCAAATCCCCTGTATAAAACCATCCATCTACAATTGCTTTTTTTGTTGCTTCCTCATTTTGGTAATATCCAATCATTATATTAGGTCCTTTTACAATCAGCTCTCCAATTCCTTCTTTATTGCAATCTACAACCTTTGCCTCAACAGATGGTACTGTTTTTCCAATTGAACCAACTTTGTGATATTTATTAGTTCCTATTCCTATAACAGGTGATGTTTCTGTTAGTCCATACCCTTGAACCAAATTTAATCCTAGATTTCTATATTTTTCTTCTATCTCTTTGTCCAAACTTGCTGCTCCACTAATTAAAAGTTTTATATTTCCACCTAACATATCGTGTATATCTTTAAATACTTTTTTCTTTTCTTCCATTGATGATTTTTTGTATTTTTCCTCATTTTCAAGTATTTCTTCCAAATTATTACTTCCAGCGATTTCTCTTCTAATGATTTTAAAAATTCGCTCATAAATTGCTGGAACAGATGCCATTACACTAACTTTGTATTCTTTCAAGTTATCTACAATATACCTTATTCCATCACAAAATACAGTTTCTGCACCTACATATAATGAAAACAAAAATCCAACTGTGCACTCAAAAACGTGATGAAGAGGTAAAAATGACAAAAAAACATCACTCGAATTTATATCTAAACTTGATGCAATATCCATTAAATTTGATACCAAATTCTTATGTGATAGTGCAACAATTTTCGAATCTGATGTAGTCCCAGATGTAAATAACATTATTGACATTTTTTCATTATCAATTGTAGCATCTATAAAGCTTTTATTTCCATTTTCTACCAATTTCTTGCCTTCACTTATTAACTCATTTTGAGAATATATCCCCTCAGTATGATGTTTCAAATCCATTGATATTAATGTTTTTAAATTTCCTATTCCTCTACCTACTATTGTTTTTAAAATATCTGTATATTTCTCTGAATAGAAAATCGCTTCAACACCTGAACGTTCTATTACTTTTTCAAGCTCATTTTGTGGCAAAGATTTATCTAATGGTACAACTATTCCTGTTCCACATACTATAGATAAATATGCTATTTCCCATTCATATCTATTTTCTCCAATTACTGCTATTCTTTTATTTTTTAATCCTAAATCTATTAGTCTTGTTCCTAAATAATTTATCATTTGTCTTACATCTTTATGTGTATATGTTTTATATTTATTTTTTTCCAATCTTATTTTATATGCATTTTTTTCTCCGTATTTCTCACCAGATTTTTTTAACATATCTTTTAAATCTTTTATTTCTAAGAATTTATATATTTTTTCTGACATTTGCCTTCCTCCTTTGCTTGGATATATTTATACCATATTTTTTGTTTATTGATAATTGGACTGAGAGGTCAGTACAAATTTTTGAAATGGGGACGGTTCCTTTTTTAAAAAGGAACCGTCCCCATTTCAAAAATCACTCATCCTTCAAACACTTTCCCTCTGGTTCCTTAAAACTCAAATACCAACTAACACCATTATTATTTTCCTCAATAAAACTTTGTCGTTCTATCAATTTGGGATATGTATTAGGTGCAGGAACAATTACAGGATTTCCTGGTATCCAATTTACAGGAGTTGATGCACTTTCACAATCTGACATTTGCAAAGCTTGAACGACTCTTATTATTTCGCCAATATTTCTTCCAACATTTAGTGGATATGTTAAAATTATTCTTACAATTCCATTTGGATCTATTATTATAACATCTCTTACTGTTTGGGTATTGCTTACATCTTTTGATATCATCCCATACAACCTTGCTATTTCTCCGCTTCTATCTGCGACTATTGGAAATGGAATTACAATTCCTGTTCTGTTAAATATGTCGTTCATCCAAGCTAAATGTGAGCTATTGCTATCTATGCTTAACCCTAATAATTCTGTATCCATTTTTTGGAAATATGGATATGCCTTAGAAAAAGCTATCATTTCGGTTGTACATACTGGGGTAAAATCTCCTGGATGGCTGAAAAATACTAGCCATTTTCCTTTGTAATCTTTTAGGCTTTTGTTTCCATATGTAGTTACTGCGGTAAATTCTGGTGCTTTTTGACCTATTTTGATGTTTGAATTCATCATTAATTCGTAATCCATAAAAAACTTCCTTTCATACTTTTTTATATTGTATGAAAGGAAGCTTTTTTTGTTTACTAATAAAATGACCTCGTGCCCGTAGGTTATCCGAGGTACAATCTATTTAACAATAGCATTTGAATATTAATTTGTCAAATATTTTAAAACCCTATCACACCCAAATGCTCCAACAAAATCTTAACTCCAAGTAAAACCAAAATAATCCCACCAACTAATTCTGCCTTTCTCTCATATTTATCTCCAAATCTATTTCCTATTTTAGTTCCTACAACAGATAAAATAAAAGTAATAATTCCAATTAAACTTACAGCCAACGCCAAATTAACATTTAAAAACGCAAAAGTAATTCCAACCGCTAGTGCGTCTATACTTGTAGCAATTGCAAGAACAATCATAGTTTTAAAGCTTATATCATCATTTTTGTTTTCACTATCATCATCAAAAGACTCTTTTATCATTCCTTCACCAATGATTGCAAGCAATGCAAAAGCAATCCAATGGTCTATACTTGTTATTAAACTTTGAAAAGCTACTCCAAGGAAAAATCCAAGTGTTGGCATTATGGCTTGAAAACCTCCGAAATATAAACCTATAATTATAGCCTTTTTCCAATTCATTTTTTTCATTGATATTCCTTTACAAATAGATACCGCAAATGCATCCATTGCAAGACCTATACTTAACAATAATAATTCGACTACTCCCATTTTTTATTCCTTCCTTTATTTAGTATATTTGTGCTACATAAAAAAAAGACTTTGCTTGCAAATTTATTTTGCAAACAAGCCTTTAAATTTTAAATTTCTGATACTAATTTATCATATTCATCTGATAGTTTCTGTGTATCAAAAACTATACTATTATCTTCTATTTCCCAAGAACCTTTATTTTCACTTAAGAAATTTATAATTTTTTCTGATACTGTAAGTACATCTATTACGTCATTAATTGCATCTTTTACTGTATCATTTTGATTTTCTTCTAGGTTGATATATCCTTTTATTTCTTGGTTATATATATCTTCATAATATGAATCTACATTTTGTTCTTTTATGTATTTCATCGCTCCATCTTCTGTTAGTAATTCATAAAATTTGTTCTTTCCATCTTCTAAACTTTGCTTTGTTTCTGCTAAATATTTTTTTGTTTCTGTAAATTCTGGTCCATCTTCTTTGTAGTTTTCAACAGTTAGACTTTTTTCTATTTTTTCATCATCTAAAGTATTTTTCATTTTTTCCATATTTTGATATACATCTTTTAGGTATTGTTTATAGGCTTTTTCTGTTTTTAGATAATCTCCGCTTTTTGTTACTGTTCTTTCTAAAGCTTGTTTTATCTCATCTGTTTCATCATCTTCTTTTTCTACTAAACCATCTACATATTCAAATTCTTCCATTAATTTTTGTTCTTGTTTCATATCTAATATTACAAAATATGCAATTATTGCAACAATTAGAGCTACTATAATTCCTATAGCAATTAAAATTTTCTTTTTCATTTTTATTACATCCCTTTTTTTTGGTTACCTTGTTGTTACTTTTTTAATGCTTCTTGATTATATATTATATTCTTATTTTTGTATAGTGTTTTTTACATTTTTGTTGATTTATCTATCCATATTAAAATATCATTATAAACCATTTCATTTTGTACCTCATTTAAAATCTCATGTCTCATATTTTCATATAAAGTGCCACTAATATTTTGATATCCTTGTTTTTTTTAAAATTCCTGTGCATTATTCCAAGCTTCTATAGAAGTTATAACAGGATCATCACTTCCAGCTATAAAATATATTGGGAGATTCAAATTATTTTTTTGGTAAATTTTTGGATTGTAAATGTCTATCATTAATCTTACAATATTTTCCAATCCATTTAGTGTATAATCATATATGCAAAGCTCATCTTTGTTATATTTTTCAACAACTTCTTTATTTGTACAAATCCAACTATTAGTCATTTCATTTTTCTTGCCGAATCCTCCAAACATCAATTTTTTTAAGGTTTTACTTCTATATTTCTCACCTTTAAATAATTCCGCTATTTTTATAAGTACTAGTCCTAATTTTGCAGCTTTATTTTCACTTGGAGAACCACATACTATTAGTCCATCAATTTTATCATCATATTTTGCAATATATTTTCTAACTATCATTGAACCCATACTGTGCCCAAATAGTATGATTTTTTTGTTTGGAAATTTTTCTTTTATATATTCCGTAATTTGTTGTAAATCTTCTATTACCGCTTCTGCTTTACTATCGTAGAAATATCCTAAGTCTTCCTGATTTTTTATACTTTTTCCATGTCCACGATGGTCATTTATTATGCATACATATCCATTTTGTGCAAAATATTCTATGAATTTTGTATATCTTTCTTTATGTTCATTCATTCCGTGTGCTAGTTGTATTATTCCTTTTATTTCTGTATCTGGTATTGTTAGCAAGCATTCAAGCTCTAGATTATCTATCTTTGATTTTAAGGTTATTTTTTGTGTTTTCATTTTTTTCTCCTCTCTTTTGGCCATTGGGACCATTGGGGTCGGTTCTTTTTGGTCCCATTTTTCTGATTGGGGACGGTTCTTTTTCAGAAAATGTTCTTTTGGGACCGGTTCTTTTGTGAACATTATATATTATTTTTGTTTTCTTGTAAATAATAGTGTACGCAAAAAGCACAGGTGTTATTCCTGTGCTTTTTGTTGTTCACATTTTTCTTTTATTATAGGGTTTGGGTTGTCAATTTTATATGTTTCTTTTTCTACATACATTCTCTTATCTGCTTCTATTCTAGTATCTTCCAAGGATTTTTCTTGTTTTTTATTTGGTGTGTATCTAGAGGCTCCATAAGATATCCATGGAATTCTATCATCTTTTTCTCTTTCCTTTTCAAGACTTTTAATGAATTCTTTTTTTATTTCACCTGATTCATCCAGATTTTCTTTCAGAATAACAGCAAATTCATCTCCTCCTATTCGATAGCATTTTCCATACTTTTGGTAATTCTTCTTGATTAAGGAACTTATTATTGCTAGTATTTCATCACCAACATCATGTCCAAGTATATCATTGATGTTTTTAAAATAATTTACATCCATAATGATCACTATACATGCTTTATTCTCGTTATTATGGTTACTTATATAATTGTTGAAACTTGCCTTATTAAGCAATTGTGTTGGCTTATCATAGCTTAATATCAACAAATTATAGTATAAATATAATAACACCAAAGCAATAGAAATTGTTAGCCATGACGTTTTAGTTTCTAAATTTGTTAATTGTATCGTTACTCCAATAACAACTAATATTAATATTTCAACTAAAATGATTTGGTGACGGTCTTGAAATTTCTTTTCAAATGTGAAAGCATTTATAAAAAGATATATTGTTGAGATTATAAATGATGTTATATAAATATCATTCATCATTGTCTCAAAGAAATCTGTAGGCTGATTTTTGTTGAAAATTATAAATCCTACTACTATTAAGCTTCCTCCTATTGCAAAATATACTTTTAAGATAAACTCAACTAATTTATTTATTAAACTTTTTTTATTTTCTTTTGAATCTACCTTTTGTTTTATTTTGCTTTTGCTATTTTCTTTTTCAGCTATTTCTATATCTTCAAATAAAGCTTTTGATATAATTACAGGTGCAGTTGGTAAAAGAACAAACTTTAATAACCGTAAAATCGCTTTTACTATTTCAAATATTTTCTGACAGCTAAATTTTTGTAGATACCCTTCTCTGAGCATTATAACAAACCATTCGCTTACAGTTCCTATTATTATAAAAGCAAATGCAGTAATTAAATAATTTTGCCGTTTTTCCTCCAAGTTACAGTTAGTTTTTACCATTGTAATTAAAACCAACATAATAAAACAGGTTATAATTACCACTGTTGAATATGTATAATCATTCATTTTTTTGCCCCTTTCTGCAAACGCACATTCCCCCCATTATAACCAATTCGGTCTTTTTTATGTGAACCAGCCTAAAAAACAGACTGTTTTATTGAGTCACAAGACTTTTCTATTATAGCACCTTTAATCTAATAATTCAATACTTCGAGGTTGTTTTTTCCATTTTTTTCCAAAAGCAAGGGGTATGCTAATTCAAAAATGTCCCATTTGGACCGGTTCTTTTTGGGACATTTTGCATTGGGGACGGTTCTTTTTGCGAAAAGAACCGTCCCCAATACAAAAAATCCCCACTGCTATAGAAACCGCAGTGGGGTGTGTAGAGAATTATTTAAAAACTTTGCCATATAAGTTTACCATATTTTTTGGTAAATTCTCTGGCTTTTCAGACAACATATATTTAAAAATTTCTAAATATATGAGATCCGATTTTATTGCCTGGGCAGTGCCAAACATTTTTATTCTTTTAAGCGCTGCTGCCATTTTTGCCGCCTCTGCAGGGATTAGTTTTGCTTTTTTATTACAGCAAACTTTTGCCTGCATGTCAGTTGAAAAACCTAAGACATCGTAGAGCTCTTCTGGACTAATCTCTCCTTTGAGATACTGTGACATAATCTCATCATTTCCGTTGACGATTTTGTCAAACAGTTCCCAATTTATATCCTCCTCTAAATCCGCAAGACCCATCTGGAAAAACCAATCGCTGTTGAGTTCTGGTTCTTCATCCAATAATGTTTCGATTCCGTATTCAGATAAGGTTTTGTCCTCCGGTCCGAACTTGAACTCTGGATGTTCAAGAAGCCACTTGTAGACTTCTACATACATAGCTAATTCTTCGCTTGCTGTTACTGAAAATATTCTTTCTTTTCCATCTTTTTCTCCTTCAGAATATACCTCATAACATTTTACACTTTTTAATCTAAATTTGTCAAAAGGATCATTACCTTTCTGTTCAAAAGATTTTAGTGTCTGGATTCCACCATTTTGATATGCTATTACAGCTGCTTTAAGATATTCTGGAACATTCTTTTTTATACAATCATTCATACAAAAAAGCATTGGTTCAGACATCCAGCTAATCGGAAATAAAGCTTTTTTTACTTTTTCTCTGATTTCACCTGTTCTAAGCATATTTGGAACATTATTGTTATTCAGTTCTGCGAAACACAAAACCTTATTTTGAACTTCATCTGGATAAAGTCTAATAAGTCTTTTCATCATCTCGACATTAATGGATTTATCTGGAATCCCTGAAACATAATAATCAAAATAGACAATCGTTTCCGGAAACAGATACAGATTTTCCTTCTGTTCGGAAAAGAAAAATCTTCCATCCTTTCTAATATCAAACCAGTAGAAACCTTGATCCTTTATCACAAAAAGCCATAATCTGAACCATTTAATCTTATCAAGGTTACTCATACCCTCAGCGTCAACTTTTTTAGCATATTTTTCGACAAAATCATGAAAACTTTTTGAATACTGATAACAATATTCAATTGTTCGATATTGACTCCATACCTTTTCAATAAATATTGCTAATTTCTTCATATATTTCTCAGGAAGAACTTCACTCAGATTATAATATTTCCAGATTTTTTCATACGCATCTGGATTATCTTTTTTTATTACATCCTCCAGAAAATTGCGCATCATACCCGTGTTTATAGGGTTATCGATATCTTCCGGTGCTAAGTCATTATACATTAATGCCAACTCATTTGACTTGTAAACCTCTACATCCTCAATCCGGTCCATTATTGCTTTTCCTTTTCTAAGCATCGTTGCATTTTCGACACCAATCTTTTCTTTGATCTCCTTTGTCATTTTGATTGCATCTGATACCATCATCTCGAGGCCATCGCTTCTTCCTACTATTGCACTGTCAAATCTCATTGTTTTTTTCTCCTTTTCTTATGTTTTTTGGCAATATTTTCTCTACACCAACTGAATTTTGCCATACATACATTTTACCACTTTATGTAAATAGTGTCAAACTACTTTTTGTATTGGGGACGGTTCTTTTCGCGAAAAGAAACGGTCCCAATACAAAAAAAGAGCAGTGCCACTCAGCACTGCCCCTAATCTGTGTTACTTATTCGAATTCAGCAGATAAAGTTTTTACCAATCCATAAGGATTTATTCTGAAAAAATACTGCCTCGAAAGCAATCCCACTCTTTTGGTATCTACTTCTCTTACAATCCGCGATGCAAAAATCTTTTTGGTTTCAGTTTCTCCATGATTAACTAATACCAGCTTTAAGTTTTTAAATTGCTTTAAAAACTCAATCATTTCGTCTGCTTTAGCATGAGCTGAAAACTCCGTTGTGTACTCTACATCTGCAATCTTTCTCGCTACTACTCCACCTACTTCTACCATTTCACCATATTCGGTTCTTTTAAGCCTATTACCTAAAGTTCCTTCTGCTGTATATCCAGTAAATTGAATTAACGCATTTCTTCTGGATATATACTCTGGTATATAGGTTTGAGCAGGTCCATACGAACCCATTCCAGATGTTGTAAGTATAAATTTTTTGTTTGTACCATATAAAACACTACCTCTGTTTTGCCTATCAACAAATGTTAAATTTTCTGGCAAAAAGTCACGCATATCTTCGCGGTTTTCCAATCCATCTCTTATGTATAAATCAGTATATCTTATTGCTAATTTTCCATCAAAATAGATTGGTATTAACTTGCTTAATTCCCCAGAATCTTGCATTGTCTTTAACAAAAACAAGATTTCTTGAGATCTTCCCAAAGAAAATACTGGCACTACAACAGTTCCACCTTTATTTAGATGTTTTTTTATGTTCCGTTTAAAACATGTTGTTATATCTGTTGAATCCATATTTCCATAAGTTGATTCCTGAATTATTGTTATTGGTAAGTCCAAAATCCAATCAGGTATAGGGGCAACATCAAAAAATATGTTCTTGTTATTGTAGTCACCAGAGAAAAGCAAGTTAATGTCATCCTCTCCGGGATAACTTATCTGCACCAGTATGCTTGCAGCTCCAACAAGATGTCCGTTATTTAAGAACGTAATTTTTATCCTGTCATTAAACTGCATCGTTGTTCCAAATGGTACCGGTCTTGTTAACTTTAATGTATTTTCAACATCATCCTCCGTATACAAAGTTTTAGTATTCTTTCTTCTTGCAACTTGTGACAAAACTTTGCAACTATCCTTTAAAGCTAAAGGCATTAATTTGCAAGTTGTTTCAGATGCATAGATTGGCCCCGTATATCCATTTTTTACCATATACGGTAACCGTCCCACATGGTCGACATGTACGTGTGTTACAATTGTAAAGTCAATTTCTTCCGGATTAAATGATAACTCCGTGTTAAATTTTGAATACTCCTCCTCTTGAAATAATCCACAATCAGCTACAAAACGCATCGTTTCCCCATCTGGAAATTTGACTATAACAAGATTACATGAACCCGTAACCTCTTCTTGCATAGCCATTACATCTGCATGAAACCGATAATTCGAACCCATAATAACACCTCCATTTTTAGTACCTTACAAGGTTCTTTTTGTTACTTACAGTTACGACACGAATAGTTTATCATCATTTCGGTTTTATGTCAATTGTTTTTTCTGATTGGGGACGGTTCTTTTCGCAAAATTTCGCATTGGGACCGTTTCTTTTCGCGAAAAGAAACGGTCCCAATACAAAAAAATCTATTTATTAGCCATAAAAGCCAACTCCAAAGCACCAGCTTTACTATCTGCACTGCAAATAAATCCTGCATTATGGCAAAATCTTGCAGATTCAACTCCTGTTACCTCTTGTAACTCTTTATCCCTTAATCCCCTCCATTTAATAGGTAAACTTTTCCTATTCTCGAAACTTCCAAGTTCAAGTGGAACTGCATATACATTGTATCCTCCTCTAGATGATGGAAATACTGCATAGTTTATTTTAAGAGCCTTTTCATTTTTAGAATTTAATAAAAACTCTTTCCAAGGTGCAAAAGTATCTAATACCATCACTCCATTTTCAGAATCCTCGATTGCTTTGTCAACTAAATCTTTTGCTTTCATCTTAGAAAATGTATCTTTTAAAAACTCATCAAATATGACCTCACATACACTTAATGCTTTCATAAAATTTTCGTCACTATCAACTTCCTCATCCCATTTGGGGTTAAACAGTGACACTATGTGTGATAAATGCACATTTCTGTAATCTGCTTGTAATTTTGGAAGTTGTCCATTATCATTTGCATCTATAAATTGAATCATATTTCTGTCAATATAATCCAGTGTGTAATCAATTTCTTTTACATCATACTTCTCCAAAAGTTTTCTTCCAAATGCTTTCCAAATTAGACCACAAGCCGCATATTTGACCCCATTTTCTCTTGAGCCATTTCCTCCTAATTGATGATGGTCATATTCTCCAGCTCCTATATCATATATCATAACATCAGGTTTTGCCTGTGCCTTTTCTTGTTCTCTAACTTCTGGCAATCTTATTAAAGTTATTTCTGGCATTATTTTTGATAATATTAATGTTGCAAATATTTCATCTGCATGAAATGTTCCTGCATGTGTTATGCAATTTGCTTCTTTTATGTCTTTTGCTATTTTTACATTCATTGTTTTTCCTCTTTTCTTTTTGAAAATTTTGAAATGGGGACGGTTCTTTTTTGAAAAAGGAACCGTCCCCATTTCAAAATGTACCAAAAAGACCCGGTCCCTTTGGTACATTTTCCAAATTATCGACCGCCGCCGCCACCTCCGGCCACCGGCCTCCTCCTCCGCCTCCAGAGAAGCCACCGCCTCCTCCAGATCCTGAAGAGTATGATGATGAGTAGTTTGATGCATAAGCTGATGTAAATGCTGAACTCATCGAATTTGTAAAGCTTGAAGTAAAATTGTTATTTGTCATAAAGTACATATATCCATAAGATGGATCATCAAATTCAAAGCTTTTTCCAAGTTCTTTGTATACAGCTTTTAATTGTTTTATTACTTTATCAGCTATTCCAAAAGCTGTTGCATATACTAAAAATTGTTCCCAAATTACGATTTCTGGTATTTCTCTTTTATCTAACATCGAGAAATCTTCCATATATTTTTTTAGACCTTTCCACATTTGGCTCTCGTCTATACCTTTTTGAGTATATACATTTATTTTACTTGCATATTTACGTAGTGATAATCCCTTAAATACGCTTAATACTATAATGCTCAATGCTCCAACTATCATTACCATTTCATTCATACTTTCAAGAAATGCTGGTAATAATCCTAATATTACAAATATTACTACCAAAACAAATGTAAAACTTAATACTGATTTTGTATTATAATTGCTTTTTTCTGTTGCTTCATTTTCGTCATATATAGCATTTTGCGAAAGCTCCCTTACACTTGCTTTTTCTATGTCGTCCTTTAATTCAACTAAATTTGATGAATGAGCCTTCATATATTTTTCAACATCTTTTATAGTTATTTCTTCTGCACCTTTTGCGGCTCCAACTATATATTGAAGTATTACTTTTTCCGTTTTTTCTAATTTATCGTCTGCCTCTTTTTTCAATATTTTGATTATTATGTTTTTCTTGTTGCTAGGATTTTCCTCGAATCCTATGTATTTTTTCAAACATAAGTCAAGCAATGTTGCAGAAAAAATATTTCCCATTTGATTTGTTGATACAGTAGATAAAACCTCATTATATACATATACTGCCTGTGCTGGTGTTGCATTTTTTCTTGGCATTTCTCTAAAGTATTCTAATTCTTGTGATGGTTTTATTTTTGTCTTTTTAGATGCTTCTTTTCTTATTTTTATTGAACTTCTTAAAAGCCAAACATCTATAATCGCAACTATTATTACAAATATTACAGTTCCAGCTTTTTTAGCATTCTCAGCTCTTGCTCTTCTTGCATTTGCTTCATTAGCCCATACTGTTTCCTTTTCGATAACCTCATTTAGCCTTTCTCTAGAGTATGTTCTTCCAGAGTTTGTTATCATTGCTGTTGGAAAAAGAGTTCTTATCTCTATATATCTTCCTGCTCTGAAATTATTCACCTCGAACTCTATTTTATTTGTAGCTGTGGCATAAATTTCTCCATTTAAGCCTTCTGTATGCCCCCAAACTTTTATATCTTCTTTTGATGATGCATTTTGAGGCAATAAAATTGTTCCTGTAACCTTATCTGCACTTACCTCAAAATCACTTCCTACAAATTGCCAATATAATTCTGCATAATCTTGATATTTGGCGATTGCATCATTTACTTTGTATGATATTTTATAAGTTTTTGTTGCACTACTATCATCTAAGCCAACTCCCCAAGCTATTTCGAAGTTTCCATCACTATTTTTCATACCATAGTAACAATCTTTGGTTACATGATACATAAGTGAATCTACTTTGCTGAATTTCTTTTCTGCATTGTTTGTGACTTCTGCAACTTCCACATCTGTTATTGATGAGTATTTGCCATTGTCTGTTTTGAATGTCTTGAAAAGTGTGTTTGTTTCAGATATTGATATATCCCACGTTTCTGTTACATTCATACTTCCGTCTTGATTGATTTTAGCATCGAAGTTTAAGTTATCTAAGTATAAACTTCCTGCATTGCTTTTGGTGTTTCCTAATATTATGAATAGTATTAGGAATATTAGTGTTGTTATTGTTTTTTTGATTTTCTTTGTTTTGTTCATTTGTTCCCCCTTTCTTTTCGGTATTATTTTATTATAAATGTTGGAAAATAGCAATGGGGTTTGGGAATTTTTTTGAAATGGGGACGGTTCCTTTTTGAAAAAGGAACCGTCCCTGTTTTTAAATATTAATAAAGTGAAATACGAAATCCAATAATACTACTACTGCTAGCAGTACTATTAAGGTTGCGATAATTGGCCGGATTGTCCGAGCCCAAGCAACTATAATCACCACCCCTAAAAATACACGGATGGCTATTATCGTTAGATGATTTTTCTAATGTCCACTCTCTTAAATTTCCTGCTATATCATAAATATTGGCTAATGAAAAAACTTTATCTGCTCCTGTTGTTAGTAATATAGCTGAAGCTGATGTCTTTGAATATGGTTTTGGACAATAATCAAATTTATCTCCATTGTCTATTGAATATTTTGCATTCTCATTTGTTAATTCCCATAAGTTGTCATAATAATTTCCAATCATTTTACTATTTGATATCAAATTATCCTTTGTTGTTGCTTTTTTTACCTCAATATATTTTAAAACAAGATCATACTGCACACCAAACATTAAACTACTTGTATAGCTTCCGGATTCAACTTTTTTAGCTAATGCATTTGCCTGCGTTCTTGTAACATAGTTATATGGATATAAATTTTTTTGTGTTAATGGTATTGCAGTCGCATCACCTGATGATTTTCTATTTTCTGCAATTCCAGCCTCATATCTTCCTACCCAGAATCCGCCATTTTCATATATACTTTTTAACATTTTTTTCTTTGTTACATTATAGTCATTTTCTTCTTGATACCAGTCCAATTTATAATTTTCTTTTGAATCATTTTTGGCATTATACCACTCATCGCTACAACTTATTCCAGTTCTATATTCACTCGTATAAGTATGCAAATCATTTTCTATTTTTGTGTACTCATCATCCGTAAAATTAGTGATACCTAGTCCTGCAGTAGGATATACTTCAGTTGTTTTAGGCACCTCCACCCAAACATACTCATTACCATATCCATCAGTTATAACTAAACCCTCATCAATAGAATCCTCTCCATCGATTTTAGTTGGAGCAAATCCTTCTGGCAAAGTAACTCCTTTGTAAGTAGTTTTTCCTGTACTCATCAACGCTTCCGCTTGTGCTAATTTTCTTTGTTCATCTCTATTAGCTTCTTCTGTTTTCTTCCTCGCCTCTACTGCCCTATTCAAAATTCCATTCTGTCCTGTTAGCATACTAATACTTATTCCAGCCAAAATTAAAAGCACAATAATTGTTACAACAAGTGCAATCAACGTAATACCTCTATTTTTCATCAATCTGTAATCTTTCACAATACTTCCCTCCATACAATATAGAAATAAAATTCTTTTTGCACGTAAAATATATCATATTCAGCAATCACTTTCAATTGCTTTCGTTAATGTCATTTATTTGTTTTACTATTGTAATATAGTCATTTATATGTACTTAAACTAACTTCCGTTTCATGTTATATTTCCTTAATTAACAATCTTTTATATTTTTCTCAAAAGTCATCATCATTATTCATATTAATTCTTTTTTGTAATATTTTTTCACATCATCATAAAAATTGTCCCAAAAAGAACCGGTCCCAATGGGGCATTTTTCGTAAAAGGAACCGTCCCCAATCAGAAAAAAGAACTGTCCCAAATCAGAAATCATTGACATTCTGGGCAAAACATATTAAAATTATAAAATAACAATAAAAAGGACTGATAAAAATGAATCAAACATATCTAAATAAATTAGAATATAATCAAATATTACAAAAATTGACAACATATTGTCATACATATATAGGAAAAAATTTGGCGATAAATCTTTTACCGTCGAATAAAAAAGAAACTGTTTCAAGTACTTTGGCAGAAACAAGTGAGGCGGTAAGTTTAATAGAAAGGAACTCTACTCCACCAATTTCAGAAATAGACGACATTGGCGTTTATCTAAAGCTACTTGAAAGTTCTAGTACAATTTCTGCTAAGGCTTTATTGTCTGTTGTAAACATTTTAGAAATGTCAGATGAATTAATAGAATATTTTTCAAGCTTCGTAAATACAGATGATTTTCCACATTTAAATGGGTATTTCTCAGAATTATATACAAACCATTCTATAGTAGATAAAATCAAAAAATGTGTTATTGACGAAAACACTATTGCAGATAATAGTTCGGTCGCTTTGGCAAACATCAGAAGGCGTGAACGTAGGCTTGAGCAAGATATAAAATCGAAATTAAACACAATTTTACATTCATCAAGTTACTCAAAATATATTCAGGAAAATGTTGTAACCATAAGAAATGATAGATATGTTATTCCGGTAAAGCAGGAATATAGATCATATGTAAAAGGATTTGTGCACGATATGTCATCAAGCGGTTCGACTGTTTTTATAGAACCTCTTGCAGTATTTGAGTTTAATAATGAATTAAATAACTTGAAAATAGATGAAAGTGCTGAAATTGAAAGAATTTTATATAATTTAAGTAGTATGCTTTTTGCCTATACTACCGAAATCAGATTAGATGTTTCTATAATTGGAAAATTGGACTTTATTTTCGCAAAGGCTAAATACTCAAATTCAATAAAAGGAATCACTCCTAAAATTAATGATGAAAAATTTGCAGAATTAATAAATGCACGTCATCCTTTAATTGATGAAAACAAAGTTGTTCCTACTACATTAAGTATCGGAAAAGATTTTTCTTTACTTATTATTACAGGTCCAAATACTGGTGGTAAAACTGTCACATTAAAAACTGTCGGACTACTAGAATTAATGGCTTGTTCTGGTCTAAATATCCCAGCAGATGAAAAGTCAAGCATATATGTGTTTGATGAGATTTTTGCGGATATCGGAGATGACCAAAGTATTTCAGATTCACTAAGTACATTTTCAAGCCATATGATAAATATTTCTCATATTCTAAAAACTGCAACTGAAAACAGCCTAATTTTAGTAGACGAATTAGGTTCTGGTACAGACCCAATCGAGGGTGCTAATCTTGCAATTAGTATTTTGGAATATTTTAAAAATAATGATATTTTAACAATCGCAACTACACACTATCAAGAATTAAAGCGTTATGCCTTAGTGACTTCTAATGTTCAAAATGCAAGTGTGGAATTTGATATTGAAAATTTAAAGCCTACATATCGCCTATTGCTTGGCATCCCAGGTAAAAGTAATGCTTTTGCAATTAGTGAAAAACTTGGCATCAAAAAAGAGATTATAGATAAAGCTCGCTCTTTAATGGATAAACAAGATGTTGATATTGAAGCTCTTTTGAAAAAAATTTATGATGATAAAATAGAAATAGAAAGAGAAAAAGAAGAAATTCAAAAAAATCTAAATCAAGTCGAAGTTCTTAAGAAAAATCTTCAAAGAGATGATTCGAAATTGAAACAGCAAGAACAAGAATTAATTAACAATGCCAAGCTTAAAGCTCGTGACATTTTGCTAGACGCTAAAGATGAAGCATCAAAATTAATTAGTGAGATGAAAAAAATTGAAAATACTTCTGGAGCTGTTGATAAACTTAACAATTTAAGAAATTCCTTAAATTCATCAATTAAGAAAAAATCTATAAAAGATACAGTAGAAAATGTAGCTTGTAATCCTATCTCTCGTGATTTAATTAAAAATGGAATAAAAGTTTATATTACAAATCTTAATCAAAATGGCATTATTTGCTCATCTAAGATTAACAAGAATGATGAAGTTCAAGTTCAAATTGGGCTTATTAAGACTAATGTTAATATTAAGTATTTGGAATTGCCAAGAGATTTGAAGAATGACTTAACAAAACCCGTTGTTTCTTCTAGTCCTAAGGTTAATAAAACTAGATTTGCTAATTCTGAGATTAATGTTATAGGTTTAACTGTTGATGAGGCTATTCCTTTGGTAGATAAGTTTTTGGATGATTGCTTCTTGGCTAAAATTCAGACTGCTAGGATTGTACATGGTAAAGGTACCGGTAAGCTTCGCAATGCTATTCAGAGTTTTTTGAAGAAGCATAAAAGAGTTAAGTCTTTTAGAGTTGGTGGTTTTGGTGAAGGTGAAATGGGAGTTACTGTGGTTGAACTATTTTGAAATAGGGACGGTTCCTTTTTTAAAAAGGAACCGTCCCCATTTCAAAAAATTACTCATCCCAAATATTTTTTATAAAATAATCTGTCAATCTCATAACCCTTGAAAGCTGATGTATATTTGTTCCTTTAATATTTTTCAAACTTTTCACAATATCTTTTTTATTTTCATTTGACATAGCCAAAATATCACTAATATTATTTAATCCCCACTTTTCTATTATAATTTTAGCAACTTCTTCTTCCGTCAATTTTCTTTTAATTTCAAATTCCGCCAAATTATATAATTGTTCCTTATCATCATTTTCAAGATTATATTTCTTAAATTTTTCAATATTTCCATCGAAATAATGTAATAATACACTTTTATTTATAATTTTTTCTTTTCCAATATACTCTTTAAAGCTACTCCACTTATAATCCTCTGTTTTATCTATCTTTGCTTTTTCCGGATTTCTGTGTACATATTTACAAACTGTTAAAAAATAATTTAAATTTTCTATTTTTTTACTGAAAAATCTATTTTGAAATAAATGACCATTTCTATTAATTTTCTTATTGAAATATGCAGAATATCTAATTTCCAAACTTTGCATTGATTTTGATAAAAATTCATCTTTGATTCTAAATACTATATGAATATGATTATTCATTAAACAATATGAATATATTTCGAATTTAAATCTTTCTTTTGTCTCTTTCAATATGTTTAAAAATACATATCTATCTTGATTATCATAAAAAATATCGTTTCTATCAATTCCCCTTATTATGATATGATAAAGATTAGTTACACTGTGTTCTCTTGGTTTTCTTGGCAAATACATTCCTCCTTTTTTTGAAACGGGAACGGTTCTTTTTTGAAAAAGGAACCGTCCCCATTTCAAAAATTATACAATCTTCCCCTATAAATGTCAAGAAAAATCGTTCGACAAAACTCGACATTTGTTGACTTTAAGCAACATTTACCATATCCATTTTTGATACAATGAATAAAAATTTTTATCAAAAAAGAAGGAATTTTAATGGATTTATCTGATTTAATAATTGAACGAATTTTAGAATTACAAAGACAAAATAAAATGAATACCTATCAACTTAGTTTGAAATCTGGCATTCCACGTTCTACATTATCTAAGCTTTTATCAAGACAAAGTAAAACAATTAGACTGGAAAATTTGTTATATATATGTGAAGCTTTTAATATAAAGTTGTGGCAATTTTTTTATGATTCTCGTTTTGATGAGGTTGAGGCAAGTGAGTGGAGAAAAGAAAAAATAGTTTGATTTTTTCTGATTGGGGACGGTTCCTTTTCCGAAAAAGAACCGTCCCCAATACAAAATACAAAAAAATTACAACTTTTGACTTTCTTGCTCTCCTGTCAACATATTTTTCAAGCTATAACTTCCGCTTTCCACCTCATCATCACCAATAACAACAGTATAAGGAATTTCTAACTTATCAGCATACTTAAATTTAGCTTTAACCTTTTTATCCTCATAATAAACTTGAACATTCTTGCCTTCGTCTCTTAGTTTTTTCGCAACCTTAGAAACATATTCAAAATTATCAGTCATCGAAATTACAAGAACATCTGAAATAGCTTTTTTATCTGATTTTATTAGGCCTATTTCGCTTAATTGATAAAATAGTCTAGTAAGTCCTATAGATATTCCAACACCTGGAAGTTTTTTATCTGTATAATATTCTGCTAAATTTTCATATCTTCCTCCAGAACAGATGCTTCCTAAATTTTTATATTCATTTAAAAATGTCTCATAAACTGTTCCTGTATAATAATCTAGACCTCTTGCTATTGTTAAATCTATTTTGAAATTTTGCTCTGGTATTCCAAATAGTCTCATATATTTAACAACTTCTGTTAGTTCTTCTAAGCCTTTCTCAAATTTTTCAGATGCAATTCCAAGCTCATTTAAAGCTTTCAATTTTTTATCATTTGAACCATCTATTGCGATAAAATTCATTATTTTGTTTATTTTTTCTTGCTCAATATTTAATTTTTGTAATTCCTCTATTACTGCTTCTTTTCCGATTTTTTCGATTTTATCAATTATTCTTAAAATATCAGACGATTCCTCACTTAAGTTTAAGCTTTCAAATAATCCATTTAATATTTTTCTATTATTAATGCAAATTGTAAATTCTCCAAATCCTAGCTCTTTAAATGTATTATAAATAACATTTGGAAGTTCTGCATCATTTATTATACTTAGTTCTCCATCTCCAATTATGTCAATATCACATTGATAAAACTCTCTATATCTTCCTTTTTGTTGTCTTTCTCCTCTATATACTTTTCCAATTTGATATCTTCTAAATGGAAATGCTAAACTTCCATAGTTTTTAGCTACGTATTTTGCAAGTGGAACTGTTAAGTCAAATCTTAGGCTTAAGTCATTATCTCCTTTATTAAATCTATATATTTGTTTTTCTGTTTCTCCACCTGCTTTTGCAAGTAGTACTTTAGAATCTTCTATTATTGGTGTGTCTAATGGTAAAAATCCAAATTTTTCATAGTTTTTTTGTATTGTTTCTTTTATTTGATTAAATAATATTTGGTCTTGTGGTAACAATTCCATAAATCCTGGAAGTGTACGTGGTTCTGTTTTATTCATTGTTTTTATCTCCTTGCTTGGACAAAAGGGACCGGGTCTTTTTTGTCCTTAGTTTAAACTGGTTAACCATTGCTTTTTAACATCAGGACAAAAAAGACCCGGTCCCTTTTGTCCCAATCAGAAATAATTATGTATCAAAAAAATAAGTTGCCTCTAAATCTGCCTCGTGTGTTAATAATGCAATTGGATATTTGCTAAACGCCAAACCAATTGTATTATATTGTTCTTTTGGTTCAGTATAACCCATGTGCCAACGAATTGCATATTTTTCTTCTGGAGTTAGTTTGATATATTCTGTTATCATCATTACAGATTTTTCCCCATGTCCATAAGGAATTGTATCTTCTACAGTATAGTATGGTACCTTTTCCCATATTCCTAAGGCATTTTTTGCATTTCTATAATCTATTTTATAATAGTTTGCTTTACATAAATCGTGTAGTAATGCTATTAGTATTACTGATTCTGGTGGCGTTTTTATTTCTATACATGATGTTTTTACTTTTTCTTTTAATATTTCATATACTTTTAAACTGTGCTCTACTAGCCCGTGTTCTCTGCTTCCGTGGAAACGTGTACTTGCAGGTGCATCAAAAAAGTCTGTTTTGTTTATAAATTCTATTAATTCATTTATATTTTCTCTGTTTGTACTTTTAAGTAGATTTAAAAATTCTTCTTTCATTTTTCTACTTCTCCTTCTTCTATTTTTTGTTTTATCTTCATTGCTTTTTTTCTTATTCTTTGGATGGCAGTATCTACCGATTTCACTTTACTTTGAAGTATTTCTGCAATTTCTGCATAACTTTCTCCGTTTTTGTAGTGAACTAGAACTTTTTTTTCAAAATCACTTAGGCTATCATCTATAGCTTTTTCTATTACTGTAAAATATTCCTTTTTTGTTATTATGTCTAATGGATCTTCTCCTGTTTTTCTTGTATCTAATATTTCCATTACTTCTGTATCGTCATTTTCATCATAAGCTCCTGAATTTAGAGATAATGATGAATTTAGTGGAATGTGTTTTTGTCTATTTGAATTTTTTACTGCTGTTATCATTTGCCTTTCAATACAAAGTCCCGCAAATGTTTTAAATGAGTTTTGCTTTTCTTGGTTATATGATTTTACAGCCTTGTATAGCCCAATATAGCCTTCTTGTAGCATATCATCTTTTTCTGATCCTACCATAAAGAATTTATTAGCTTTCATTCCAACCATATCTTTGTATCTATCTATTAAACAGTCTAATGCTATATTATTTTGATTTTGTGTTATTTCTTGTAGTAAATTTTCGTCTGTCATTTTGTTATATTTTTCATCAAAAAAGTTCTGATTTATGTCTGACATTTATTGCTCCTTTTATTTGGTTATTTTTATATGAATATTATATTAGTTAAATCTAGTAATGTCAAGCGTTCTAGTCGATTTTAAAATATTTTTTGCTTTAAAATCAAAGTCCTTTTCATCCTTTGTTATTACTATTTTTGACATTTTGATTTCTTGTGTATTTTCCATTTCATTTTCTTTTAGATATTTTTCTACTTTTTCTGCAATACAAGCCCCTGTATTTATTAAATTCACATCATAAGAAAATTCATTTCTTATTAACTCATCAAAAATAGGATAATGTGTACATCCAAGTATTATTGTATCTACATTATTATCTTTAAATATTTGCATATATTTATGAACAGCTTCTAAACTTTCTTTCGACTTCGCCTTTCCTTCTTCTGCTATACTTGCAAGTAGTGGACACGCTTTATTTATTACTTCTATATAAGGATTCTTTTTCTTCAACCCCTGCTCCCACGCTCCGCTTCTAATCGTACCTGTAGTTGCAATTACGCCAATTTTATTTATATCCATTTTATTTACAAATTCTGCTGTTGGCTCAATTATCCCAATTATTGGAATATCAAATATTTCTTTCATCTCAGTTAAACTTTGACTTGTCGCTGTTCCACAGGCTATTATTACCATTTTTACATTTTGTTTTATTAAATATTCTATATTTTTCTTAGAATAACTTATTATTTCTTCCTTGCTTTTTTCTCCATAAGGAAAATTTAAGGTATCTCCTAAATATATAAATCTTTCATTTGGAAGTTTTTCCTCTAATTTTTTTAAGACTGTTAGCCCTCCAATTCCAGAATCAAATATTCCAATTGGTCTTGTATCCATTTTTCCTCCTTTTTTCGTATTGGGGACGGTTCTTTTTGCGAAATTTTGAAATAGGGACGGTTCCTTTTTGAAAAAGGAACCGTCCCCATTTCAAAATTATTTCACAATCTCATAAATCACAAAATTATTATCAGAATATATTTTATTATAATTTTCTGGTTCTGCCTCATCTATAAGCATCCTAATTTTTGCATTTTTATATAATATAACGTGAGTTATCCCGTATTCCTCAAATGTTTTTCCATAATATTTGCCTAAATTAGATGTGTTTATAAAATCTATAAAAATGTCTTTTTTACCGTTAAATTCTGGTGCATATAAATCTGCTCTCGAATCTATAAAAACAGGTATTCCTCTATATAACAAATAACTACCATAATTATATTCGTTAAATAATTTTATATTATTTACATCCAAATTTTCCAAAATCCAATCTGCTGCTTCTACTGGATATGAACTAGTACTTACATAACTATTATTTTTCTTTTTATCTATAAACTTATTACCATAATAAACAGCAACTCCTGCCACAATTATCCCAATCACACAAATAATTTGTTTAAATACAAAGCCTAAATTTTCCTTGCTATATATTTCAATTGCATCCATTGAAATTCTATTTAGTATAATTGAACCTATTAAAACAAACATCGTTGATTGCCTTCTTGATGAAAACATTAAATATGTTAGCCCACCAATCATAAATAAATCTGATAGTCTTATCTTTACTTTTGTAAAAATTAAAAAAGCTAAAAATATTACTAATGTGCACATAACAGGTATGTTATTTATTAATGTTAATGGTAAATGTTCATTTATATTACTTACGGTATTTCCTTGCATTGTTTTTATCAAATATGTATATGGTGTTGTACCAAGCGGAGTTAAAAATCCTGTTAGTCCACAAATTGCCATTACTAAAATAAGCCATTTTACATTTTTGTTTAATTTCATTTTTATTTTATATGGCTCTTCTGTTTCTCTTGCTCTTTTTATTTTTTCATTTTGAGAATAAATTGCATTTAATTTATCATTTATTTCTTGTTTTTTGATATCATCATCTTTATATTTTTTTAGCAAATGTTTTTTATACATTATTGATGTTTTTTGATATATAACAATATCTGCAATTAAACAAATTATATATTCTGCAATGTATGGCAAACTTATAACAAATATAAATGGCCATACCGCCACGTGTAGATTTGCTATTAATATTGATGATAAAATTATTCCCAGAGCATAGCCTATTTTTTTAGGATTTTTAATAAATTTTTCTATAAAATATATTACCCAAACATATATTATA
>ERZ827440.1136-NODE-1136-length-31355-cov-4.029872_pt1 | contig 31355 bp, 4 predicted proteins | sample MGYA00519774_ERZ827440 | MGnify/ENA primary metagenome ERZ827440 (study PRJEB31778, sample SAMEA3449302) | human gut metagenome | biome: human gut; feature: human-associated habitat; material: faeces | place: United Kingdom | collected 2010/2012 ... | reverse complement strand
TATCTGCTTTATCAAATTTTAATCCCTGTGGTATTCTATCCTTTATTTCCTTAGCGTATCCGGCAATTTCACCTTCATTTGTTACTCTAATTTGATATTCAAATTTTACAACAACTGAATTTATTTTGCTCTTTCTTAAATCAACTTTTACTACTTCTTCAGGATTATCTTCTGCATGGTGTCCTGTTGGTGTCACTTCTGTTTTTCCGTTTTGTGTTACGATTGCTTTAGTTACCCATTTGCGTAATGCTAAGTCAAAATATTGAACACGAACTTTTTCTATATCTTGGTCATCTTCACCATCTATCCATTTATTTGGAGTAGAATCTCTATCTGGTCTATCAATTCCTTTTTTATCTGTCTGTTTGCTTATTTGTGCATAGTTTACTAATACTCTATCTGATGTTGTAGGTTCAGTTACCTTAAATGCTATTTTAACATCTTTATAATCTGGTGTTTCCATTGTATCTTTATCAAATGCTTTTATTAAGTTTTGTCTTTCGTTTGTTTCATTACTCTTAGCTAAGTAATTTGTAACTACATATTTTGCTTTTGATACATCTGTAACTTCATTATCATTTTCATCAACTAATTTCCATTCATATTCTATATTTGTTTCATTATTTGGTAAATATTCTAGTCCTTGTGGTATATCATCTTTTATTTCTGTTGCATATCCATCTTTACTTCCTTCGTTATACACTCTTAATGTATAAGTTACAACATCTGTTGTGTGTACTAATACAGGATCTTTTGGATGATTATATGTTGCTGTTGTTCCTGTTTCTTTTATTAAAGCTGTTGCATCTACTTGTGGAATTCTGCTTGTTACATCATCTTTATTTACTTTTGTAATAAATTTACGTAATGCTAAGTCCATATATGTTACTTTAACATATTCTACATCTTCATCATCTTCACCTTTCCATTCATTTGGTGTTGAATCTCTATCTGTTACTGGCTTACCATTTTCATCTGTATCATCTGCAATTTGAGCTTGGTTTTCTATTATCTTTGGATAATCTTGTTTGCATATTACTTTAAATGCTATTTTTACATATTTAGAATCTAATGTATCCATTGTATCTGGATCAAATGCTTTTATTAAGTTTGCTTCATCTGTTTTTTCATTTGCTTTTGATAAGTAATCTGATATTACATATTTTGCTTTTGATGGATCTGTTACTTCTTGGTTGTTTTCATCTACCATTTTCCACTTATATGTATCATTTATACTTCCATCACCATCTACATATGGTACGAATTCTAATCCTTCTGGTATATCATCTTTAATTAATGATGCATATCCAGAAACAGTTCCTTCATTGTATACTTGTAATGTATATGTTACTATATCTCCAACAGAAACTTCTACAGGCTCTTTTGTATGAGTGTATGTTGCTGTTGTATTAGAGCCATCCTTCAATGAATCAACATTTACTCTTGGTGCTCTTTCATATGTAACATCTTGTTCTTGTTTTGTTTCTTCTTTTGAATGCTCTTTTAATAGCTCTTCATCATTTACGGCTGTTATGTATTTTCTTAGTGCTAGATCAAATTCTTCAACAATTACTTTTTCAAAGTCATCATCATCTTCTTGTCCTGGTACATAATTATTTCTGTTATCACTTAATTTGTCTTTATTGTAATCAGACATTTCCTTAGATGTTTCTGGAACTTTTACATTATTTGTTACAGAATCTCTATCTATTGTTTCACTAGTTCTATTATTGGCGATGCTCTTGCTTATTTCTGCTATGTTTGTTAATACTGTTTTTGCAGGAACATCTTTTGAAATTCTACATTTAATTTCAATTTCTTTATAATCTAATTCTCCAGTTACTTTATCTTTTGCTTTTATTAAATTCTTCTCAACATTTTCCTCTTTTGATAATTTTGTTGTTCTTACAACTCTTTTATTTTCTGAATCTAATTTCCATCCTCTTTCATTATTGAATTCATCTTCAACAAATTCTAATCCTTCTGGTAAATAATCTGTAATTTCTTGCGCATAGCCATCTATTTCACCTTCATTGTATACTCTTAATGTAAATACAACATCTTGAGAAACATATGCTCTTACACAATTTTTAACATGATTATATGTAGCTGTTGTCGTTTTATTTGCCAATAAATCGCCTGTTTTAACATCTGGTACTCTATCTTTTGTTTCATCTTGTGTTATTTTTGAATCTTCACTATCAGAATATGAAACTGTTGTTATAGATTTTCTTAGTGCTAAATCGAAGTATTCGTTTTTAGCAATTACATCAATTTCATTATCTGCACCATCTACTGTAACTAGTCCATAATTATCGCCTTCTGTTAGCTCTACAGATTCTACTATATATTTTTCATCATCATATTGTCCACTTCTTGCTGTTGTTACTTTAATTTTTATTGGATTATCTAACAACATATATCCTTCGGGAGCTTTAGTTTCTTTTAATATAATTGTGTATGTTTCTGGTCTGTCAATTCTTATATTAGGAATTATAAGCTCACTATTTACAGTAACTTTTCCTGGTATAATTACATCTTTTGAATTTACATCTTCTGTAGATTTATACAATTCATATGCTTTTCCATCCTTTTCAACTGATACATCAAATTCTGCACCTTTTAGTGGTTTGTTTGTATAACTATCTAATTTATCAATTATTAAATTATATGAACCTTTTATTCTTTCATTTGTTACTTCAACTTTTGCTAATTGTGACTTAGATGTACTTGCATTTACTAAATCTACATATTTGTTTCCTCGTATTACAGATGGTGTTTCTACTATGTATTCATTATTCTTTTGAACAATTTCTACATTAACTACTATATCAGTTGCATGTGTTTTGTATAAATAATTAAATATTCCATCTGTTTTTTCTTCATGTAATATAAATTTAAAAGTTCCTGCTTTTTCTATTAATATTTTTGGTAATAAAATTACTCCATCTTGACCATTTACCTTTTTAGTTTCTAATGTGTCTTGTACTAGATTTTCTAGTGTTTCAGCATCCTTTAAATTAACTTTTTTGTTGTTTTGATCAACTACTGTTAACTTAAATTTAACTCCATTCATTCTTTCATTTGTATCTTTATCTTTCTTTATTAATTCAAAATTGTAGAATTCAGGATCTTTTATAAATACATTTAATGTTGGTGTTTTATTCTCTTCACCTGTTGATACATTAATATATGTATCTGCAACTGTATCCTCAAAATCTAACTTGTCTAACAAACTAGTACCTTCTCTTTGTTTATATAAGTAATATTTGTCTTTTACTGCATTTCCTTCTTCGTCTACTATTGTTATTGTTCCATCTTCATTTACTTTTAAAACAACTTCAATATATACATCACCATCTAATATGTTTACAAATTGTTTTCCTGCAGTTCCTGTTTCTGTTATCAAGTATTTATATGTACCTACTGGTACTTTATATTCTGTAAATGAAATATTACCATTTTTGTCAGTTACTAATCCGGCATGTCTTCCACTAAATTCACTTATTACAGTAAATTTAGTATTAGATAAGTTAACATTTTCTTCTCCGAAAATCTTTTTATTAATTACTACTTTATAATCCCTTTCTGGATTTTGAACGCTAATACTTAACGTGTATAGTCCATTATTATTTTTCAAACCAATAGATATTGAATTATATAAATCTTTATATTTTGATTTTTCTAATAATTTTGCACTGCTAACATCTTGTATATCACCTTCATATATTTCAAAGTATTCTTTAACTGTATTAAATTCTTGGTCTTTTATTTTTACTACGCCATCACCAGTTAGCTCAGTATATACTTTTATAAATTTATTTTTTAATAAATTTATATATCCTTCTGGCGCATCATTTTCTGTAATATAATATGTATGCTCTCCATCTGTTAAATACTCTTCTGAAACCTCTACAGATGGGTTTAGCTCTTGATGATCAATAATCATTTGGTCATCTCTTATTACAGTAAATTTTGAACCATTTAAAGCTTGCTTTTTAGAATCGCTCTTTTCAATAGATAAATTATATTTTACTGAGTTAATTACACGTAAATCAACCTCATCATTTGAATTTTTAACAGATTGTTCACCTATTGTTATATATTTATGTATTTTTTCTTGTAAAACTGCATCTGCAACAGAACCATCCTTATTTTCAATATAATATTTATATTTAGCATTAGGTCCAAATTTTGTTCCTTCTGAATCTGCAACTACTGTTGTATCTCCATTTTCAGCTACATCTACATAAGCTATAATTTTACAATTTTCAAGAATATTTATATATTGATTTCCTGCTGAGTTATTTTCTGTTACTTCATATTTGTAAACTCCTGGTAGCACTACTTTGTTTTTAATTTCTATTGAACCATCATTTTTTGTATTATCTGTTACTTCTTTTGTTGAAAAATCAGCATCTTTTGTTTTTTCTTTTACTAATGTTCTCTTAATTGTAAAGTTTGCTCCATTTACAGGTGTTCCTTCAATATTTTCTTTATATAAATTAAAGTCTATTGTTGTAGGGTTATAAATTCTAACTACTAATCTTTGTATTGGCTCTGTTATATTTACACTTACACTAATATATTTAGATAATTCAACCTTAGTATTTGAGTCAACCTCTGTTCCATCTGAATTAAATATTCTATATGGAGATCTTATTATTATTGAGCCATCTGCTTTAACTCTTATATATACTTCAACATATTTATCTTGTAATATATTTACATATTTTGAAGATGCAGGCTCTAGCTCTTTAATAGTGTATGTATAATCACCTGGTTTAATTTCTTCTTCTTTAAAATCAAATGTACCTCTATCATTTGTAAATACACCTTCATGTTTACTATTTTCATCTCTAACAATTGAAAACTTAGTATTTGGTATTCCTTCCCCATTTTTTCCAACTTGTTGTTTTTGTACTTCCACAAAAATACTTACTGGGTTTATTACTGTTACTGATAATTTATATATTCCATCTTGATCATAATCTTCTGCTCGTACACTTACTTTATTATATAGGTCTTTATACTCATTTCTATCTAGTAATTTTGCTCCTCTTGTATTATGCATATTACCTTCATATATTTCAAAATATTCTTTAGAAGTATTTCCATCTTGATCTTTTATTTTTAGTACGCCTGTATCTGTTAGCTCTGTATACACTCTAATAAATTTACCTTCTAAAATATTTACATATGCGCTATTTTCAATTGTACTATTCTCTGTAATATCATATGTATGGTATCCTTCAGACATATATCTTTCTGTAATTTCAGTATCGCTTGTTACTTCTCCATCATTCAATAAAACAACATTACCATCTCTTATTACTGAGAATTTTGTTCCTTTTAGCTCTTCTAATGCTGCATTTCTTTTAGTAATATCAACAGTATATCCTACTGTATTTTCAACAATCATATTTATACTATCTTTAATTGAATTATTTGCGTTTACATTTAATGATATATGATTATATACTCTGTATCTTGTATTGTAATCAGCTTCTGAACCATCCTGTTTTTGAACAAAATATTTGTATTGTGTATTTTGATCAAAAGCCGTTCCATTTTTATCTGCAACTAATGTTATTGTTCCATCAGGAGATATTTTTGCAAAGAATACAATTTTGTTTCCTTCTAATAAGTTATCATATTGTTTTCCTGCTGTTGTTTTTTCTGTAACTTCGTATTTATATACTCCAGGTTCAATCCATACATTTCCATCTACAGTTATATTACCATCATCATTTGTATATTGTGGTGATAAACTTTGTAATTCACTTGTAATATTAAACTCTACATTTTTCAAAGGTGTTCCATCTGTAGTTGTTTTATTTATATTAAGTTCAATTGTTACTGGATTTTTTACTTCAATTAACAATTTATTTACAACATTTTTATCATCTACTGTTGCAGATGTATACTTTTGTAATTTTTTCAATGTTGCATCATCTGTTATTTGTTTATCATTTTCATAGTTTTCATCATTATTATCATTATAGTATCTTGTGTTATCAATAGTCATTTTTCCATTTGCAGATACTTTAACATCTATTTTCATATATTTTCCATTTAAAATATTTACATAGTTTGCATTTGCCACATTATTTTCAGTTACAATATATGAATATTTTCCTGCTGGAATTTTCTTTTCAGAAAATCCTATTTTTCCACTTTGGTCTGTAAATTCATGGTAAGTTCCACTAAAACTACTTATTATAGTAAATTCTGTATTTGATATTGGTGCACCATTTTCACCAGTTTGTTTTTTAAGTAGCTCTACATCAACAGTAGTAGGATTTTCAAATGTAAAGTAAACTGTTTGTATTTCTTCAGAATATGGATCTGAAATTCCATATTCTAAGAAATCTAGATCTTTTAATGGTACTTGTGTATGACCTCCATTTGGAGTACTTTCCTCTACAAATGACATTAGCTCTTTTAATGTTCCATCTTCATTTACTTTTAAAATCATAATTAATGCCTTATTAAACACATTTTCATAAGCACTATTTTCTACTGTATTTTTTTCTGTGATTTGGTAACTAACAATCATTCCTGGCTCTAAATTCTCTTCTGTAAATGTCATTTGATTATTACCATTTAAGTAATGTTTTCCAGAATTACTACTTGTAACTTCAAATTCAGTTCCTGATAATAAGTTACCTTCTGTATCCAATTTCTTTAAATTAAATTTATATTCTATTGGATTTTCAACATATACATGAATAATTGGATATCCATTATCTGTTGTGCCTTTAACAAATTTAACATATTTTAATACACTTTCTGCATTCTGTATAACTTTTGGTGTACCACTTGATGTATCAACAAGTACGGTTCCTGCTACTTCAACTTCTTGTTTTTCGTTCATTCTTACCATTACATGTAATATTTTGTCTTTTAATATATTTGTATGTCCTGGTGCTGTTTTTGTTTCGGTTATCATGAAATCAGTTACCTCATTAAGTCCTACTTCAACACCCAAAGGATCTGATTTTGATGCACCTGATGTTATTTTTACATTACTTGAACCTGCTGACATTGAAAGCTCTGCTCCACTTAATTCTTTTAAATCATCTTCACTTTCTGCTTTAGAGTTATATTCTGTTTTATTTAAATCTACATAGAATTTTAATGGATCTTTTACTCTAACCACAAGCGCATATTTTCCAAATGTATAATTTTTAGGTTGTACTTTTATTTCAGTTGTAACACTATTTAAATAATCTTCTGTTACATCTTCACCATTTTCATCACATACATAATAATTTAATGTTTTTAAAGAACCATTTATTGTAGCATCATGAGTTACTATTTTAAGCTCTCCATCTCTGTAAATAGTTTGTACAATAATATAATTGTTTCCTAAAACATTTATATATGGTGATTCTGCATTTGTTTCTTTAATTCTCCATAATTGAGCTGTTTCATTTTTTGGATCAATACCAATATTATTTTTTATTTCAATATTATCTGACATTACAGCGGATTTTTTATTTAATTCAACTGTTTTAATTACATTATTGCTTGATACAATTTCTTTTAATATATCTTTTACAGTTTCACTTTCTCCATTTACACCAGCATAATATAACTCATTTAATTTTGCTCCACCAATTTGTTCAGCAACAATCGTTGCTTTATCAATATTTAGCTCTCCATTTTTACTTTGTTTATTAATAACTAAGTTATATGCATATGGATTTACGATATTTAAATCAATAATTGATTTAGTATCTCCTTTTGTTACTTTAAATTTTATAATTTCTTTATCTTTAATTTCTTCCTTTGTATATAATCTATTTGCATTTGGCTTTTCTACTAATTCATAATGTGTATATCCACCTAATCCATCACTTGCTGTATCTTTTATTTTACCATTTTCATCTGTTTGAATATATACATATAATTCATATCCTTGTAAAACATTTATATATCCAGCTTTTGCTGCTTCTTCTGTAATTTTATATTTATATGTTTTATTTGGTTCAGAAAGTTCATAATCAACTAAAAAACCTTCGTCCAAACTTCCTCTTTGTATTAAAGTAGAATTACCATTTTCGTCAATTCTCTCTACCGCAAAAATGGCTCCTCTTGTCGAATTAACATTATTAATAATATTTCCAATCTCATCATATTTGAACATTCTAAATACATGAGTTTCAGTTTTGTTTGGAACTCTAAGCACTACTGTAGAATTTTGCACATATACGCTAAGTCCTTTTTTTATCAATTCGTCTTTTGTTAATCCTTCACCTGATGTTCTCGAAACCTCTATACTAACTTTATCATCAGTAATCTTTTCTGCCGATGTTATACCTGTAGTATCTATTTCAACAATTATTTGTGTATCATTTAATTTAGTAACTCCTTCTGGTACATTTTGTTCTGTTAATACATATCTTTGTATACCACTATTCAATGAAATTCCATCAATATATATATAACCATTTTTATCTGTAACAGGATTTTGACCAGTAGTTTTATCTTTTACAAGAGTGCCATTTGGTGCCATTACACTAAATTCAACTCCTTCAAGACCAATTATTTTATTATCTTGCTCCCCCTCAGCTGTTTTCATTACAGCTAATTTCAATGTATTTTCCTCATTTGCAATATATAAATTAACTACATTTCTTTTTTCATCCAAATCTATACCAATTTTGTCTTCAAGGTATTTCTTCTGAGCAACAGATTTATATCCCATTACCTGATAATAAGTTTCCGGTTTATTTATAGTTCCATCCGAATTTATAGTTACAAATAAATGTATTGTTAATCCTTCGAAAATATTTGTATATCCATCTATTGATGCATTTTCAACTATTTCGTAGTGATATCTTGTTCCAATACTTGCTTGATCATTACTAAATATCTCAAAACTTGATAAAATTTTTTGGTCATAAATTACTTTTTCCTCTGGTTCAACCTGTTTTACTGTAAATTCTGCTCCACTAATTCCTTGCAAACCTGTCCATTTGATATTTCCTTCTTCATCTTTTGGAATATCACCTTTAAATTGCTTTTTATTTAAAGTAACTGTGTAAACAAGTGTATTAGCCCAATTTATTTTTACTTCATCGCCATCTTGAGTTACTGAAAGAGTATTTTGTTGAGTTTCTTTATTGTATGCTGTCCATTGATCAGAATCTTTAGCTATTATAGCTATTATTTCCGATGCTATAGTTCCATCAATTTTTGCATGTACTCTTACTAAAGCTTTTTTGTATGAAGAAAAATAATTATTAGGTACTGTACTTTCTTCTAATTCATAGTAGTATGAACCACCTAATTTAATTTTTTCTACATTGTCTATTGTTATATCTGTATTATCTGATGAGGTTGTTATTTCTGGTAATGTATTCACATCTGTTCCTGCTGAAAACTTATTAACTATATCTGGTAATTGCATTTCTGCATCATTATTCTCTTCAACATATAATCTTCTAACATTAAACTTAGCTCCATCAACACCTTTTTCAGATGAAAGTTCATGTTTATTTAACTTAAATTTATATGATGTTTCTGCTCTTTCGTTTGGTATTATTAAAGTCCACGAATTATTGTCATTATCATTAAAAACTTTATTTTTGTTTTGACTATAATAATTTTCCGCTAACCTTTTTGCTAACATTACATCTACAACGGTTCCGCCTTTTGAACGTATCGGTCTATAATATAATTCTGCAGAAACAGTTCCTTTTTCACTTATTTTTACTATTAATGCAAGATATACTTTTTCTAAACTATTTTTATATCCAAGTGCTGCTTCTGTTTCATATATTTCGTAAGTATAAGTTTTATTTATTAATTGATTTTTCCTTTCAACAAAATATTCTCCAAGATCACCTAATGGTTGATTATTAAGTATCTCCACACCATTTTCTTTTATCGTAAACTTAGCATCTTTTATTGATTCATTTTCCATGTTTACTTTTTTAATATTAAATTTAAAATCTTGTGTTGGTTCATTATAAATAGTAATTGTAATTATATTATCAACTACATCATATTTTGATTTTGATATTATTTGCTTTTGTATATCTAATGTGGCAGAATTTCCAACTTTTTCTGGACTTAAAGTAACACTGTCCACAACATATCCTGTTTTTGACTCATTCATTTTGGTTGTAACTTTAGCTACCAAATTATAATCTGTTAATTGTACATATTTACCTTTTAATTTATCTGGTAAATTAACTTCATTTATAACATATGTATCTTTATTTTCGCCTGAAATTTCTACATTTTCGTCTATTGTTGCAATACCTTCAATTTTTTCTCCATTCGCTGTCGTTTCTTCTTTAGTTGTTACATCAAATTCACTTTTATCTCTTTTTGTTCCTTTAAAGTTAACTCCATTTATTGGTTCATTAGTAACAGCATCTAGTTTTCTTACCTTTATTGTATATTTTCCATTCATTTCTCTATTTTTTACATCTATAACTACTGATCCCTGTGCATTTACATTTATTCCTATATCAACTGTTCTTCCATCAACTAATTGAACTCCTGATAATGTTGCACTTCCACCATTACCTTCAACTATTGACACTTTACCAGTTGTATTATTCGTATTTTCTTCTGATAATTCAATTGTATCAATTACATATTCCTTATCATTTTGACTGATCTTTTTACTAACTTTTAAATTAAGACTATTCTTTAATTTAATTGTCGTATCACTATTTACACTGTCTTCTGTAATTGTATATTCATCTATTTCATTAACATTTGTAATCTGTTTAAAATATGCATCTGTCAAGCCATTTTTTGTCGTCCTTGAAACTGTATTTCCCCCCTTAGGTGTTATAACAAATGTTACATTATTACCATCTTCTTCTGTATTATCATTTTTTATAATTTTTTTACGTAATTGTAAAGCATATGATCCACCTTTTGTTGGATTTCCAAGTGTTACAATAATTTCACCAGTAGTATCAACTTTAATTTCACATTTAGTATCTTCTCCACTTTCAGTTTTTACATAAAAAGTTTTTGACTGTAGTGTACCTGTAGATTTATCTATATCAATTGTTTCTTCTTTTTGTCCACTTCTACTTGTGTATGAAAGACCAATTTCTGTAACTATATATGCATTATCGTCTGTATTTGTACCTTTTGATACTGTAAGTGTAATTGGATCACTTAATATTGTGTATTTTTTAGTGTTTTCATTTTTTTGCTCTTGTATTGTATATACATCTTTATTATCAACATTTGATCTATCTATTGTTACAACACCATTGTTTCCATTTGTAACTGTAATTTTACCTGTTTTCTCATCTGTATTTTTTTTCACATTATTGATTAAAAATGGCACATTTCCAATTATATCTCCTGTATCTGCACTTTTCTTTACTAACTCAATTTTATATTCACCGTTTAAATCCTCGTTAGGAATTGTAACAGAAATATTATTATTATCATCAATACTTACTGTAATACTTACTGTTTTATTACTACCTTTCAATGCTACGCCATTTAGTGTTACAGTTTTATTTTTTGACACATCTAATGTAACAGTTTTCTTTGTTTTTTCTTCTGCTACAAAAATTTTAGATACTTGATATTTGTTACTTTTTTCCTCTTTTTTAACAGTTAATTTAATACGATTTTTTAATTTTAAATATGTTTCTGCATTTTTTTCTTCAATATAAAATTCATCATTAGTATTTAAATTAGATTCATTATTTTTATTTGCAGTTACATTATTTGCAACTATAGTTACATCGCCATTTGTAATATTTAAAATACCATTTGAATCTGTTGTTACATCTTTTCTATTGGCTTTTCCAATTGTTTTTGATGATATATCAAAAGATATATTTGGAATTGGTTTTTTACCACTATTTTTTACTTTCTTTAGCTCTATTGAATATCTTCCGTTTATTACTGTATTTTCAACTGACACCATATCTTTAAGTTGTGCATTATAACTATCTTTTGTAATAGTAACTTTTATTGGTTTATCATATCTTATATATCCCTCTGGAGCAGTTTTTTCTACTATCCAATAGTCTGTTGAAATTGATTCATCATAATTATAATCATATATATTTGTATCTTTATTTCTATTTATCTCACTATCTTTAGCATCTCCACCAAATTCTAATCCTGTAAATTCTACTATTCCATCTGAACCAGATTTTCCTGTAACATCTGTATTAGTATCGTTTCCATTTTCATCTTTTACTTTAACGAAAATATTATTTTTTGCATTTTCTTCTGATGTTGCTATTTTAAACACTGCACCTGATACAGGCACTTTTTGCCCATTCTGTGTTTTGAATTTTAATATTTTTATTCCACCTGTATGAACCTCTGGTATTTCAGATTTTTTAGACTCCTTACCCGAACCATTATTATATTCTAATGTTGCTTGATTTTGAACTTCCTCATTTAGTGCAATTATTTTTCCATTTGCATCTTTTGCAAATGTTGTTTTAAATCTTATTTCAATTGTCGAATTTTCTGTTAATGATTTACCTTTAGTAAATTCACCATCTATAAATGATATTTTTAATACTCTTGTTGGTGGATCATACACTGCCAAATAGTCATTTTTTTGTTTTAATGTTTTATTACCAATTTTAACTGTTACATTTGAAATACCAGAAAAATCCAATCTTTCGTCTATTTTATCAGTTATAACATATTCTGTAAATTCTGCTATTCCTGCTGGCACTGTTGATTGTATTACCCAATCATGACTAACATTTCCATAATATCCAGAATCTAAGTTATTTATTTGTTTTACACCTTTATGAATTTCTGGCTTTGGTATATTATCTATCGCAACTAATATTTCTCCTTCTTTTACTTCAACTTTCCTTGTATTCTTCACAGTTAGAGTTCCAGAATTTAATTCCAATGAATTGCCATTTATTTTAGATGTAACATCAAATTGTATTTTTTTTGGTAATTTCAAATATCCAGCAGGTGCTTTAGATTCTTCTATTGTTACCCTATAAGTAATACCAGCTTTCTCAATATTTATTCCAGAAATTTCTAAACTTTCATTCACAGTATATTCTTTATTGTTTAATGTATCATTACCAGCTTTTAAGAATTCATTAGTTGTTTTATTTTGTATTGTTACCTTAAATACAGCTCCTGATAATTTTTCTTCCGAACCCTTTTTATATTTAATCAAATTTAAATTAAATGACCCTTTGCGTTGCGGATTATATACTGTTACTGTTATTGTTCCACCACTAAGCTCAGCTTCTACCTTAACTTCTTCACCATTTATTTCAATTGTTGCAGTAGATTTGCTTCCACTATTAACAATTTCTTTTGCACCATCAACTTCTAAAGATATTCCACTTACCGTATTTTTTATTTCACTTCCATCTAAACTAGATGTTTTGCTTACTATTAATTTTATCTCATTACTTATACTATAATATCCGTTATTTTGTCCAATATTATCTTCATTTAATATATATTCATCATTAGTTCCTATATAATCTTTATTTATAGTTACTACATCACCAATTTGAACTGCCGATTTATCATTTGTTACTATTTTTCCTATTGATTTGCTTTCACCATTAATTTTTGCATTTACATTAAATGATACTCCACCAAGTTGTTGTTCGTCCGTTCCTTTTTTTACTAAATTAACGCTATATGTTCCATATTCTCTAATTGGAGGGTTTTCAACAGTCAATGTTATTGTATTTCCATTTAATTCTGCAGTTACTTTAACATCTTGATCATTTATATTAACAGTTGCTGTAGATTTATCATTTTTATTATCTACACCTTCAATATCTAAAGATACTCCACTTACTTTATTTGTTATTTTACCTCCATCTGAACTAGTTTCAGATTTTTTGTTTACTGTTAATTTTATATCTTTTTCTATACCAATATAATATCCTTTATTTGCTCCTAAATCAACTTCTCTTAATGTATATATATCAGGATTTGTTACTTGACTTTTATCAATTGTTACAGTACTTCCAATTAGAACAGCATTTGAAGCATCGGTTATTAAAGGTTTTTCTGAGGTATACAAATCTTCTACATCAACTCCATTAATTTTTGCTTTTGCAGTAAATGAAACTCCACCAAGTTGTGTTCCATCTGTTCCTTTTTTTACAATTTTTAAATTATATTCTCCATTTTCTTGAACTTTTGGATTTTCAACAGTCACTGTTACTGTATTTCCTTTTAATTCTGCTTTTACTTCTACATTTTTTCCATCAACATTTACTACTTTACTTGCTGTAGCACCTTTATCAGTCGGGGTTCCATTACCAATTTGCAATGCTATCGCATTAACAAAACTTTCTATTGCCCCTTGGTTTTCTTTACTTCCTTTTTCTACTATTAATTTTATATCATCTGTTATTCCAATGTAATAGCCAGAATTATTTCCAACACTAATTTCTTTTAGTGTATAAATATCATCGGTATTTACTTTATCTTTATTTATAGTTACCGTATCACCAATTTTAACTGTCTCATTAGCTTTTGTTGTTAGTGGATTTTCTTTTGTATAAATTTCTTTTTCCTCGTTACCATTTATTTGGGCTTTTACAGCAAAATTTACTCCACCAAGTTGTTCATTTGTTTCTTTACCTACTTTCTTTAATCTTACCTCATATTCTCCTTTTTCTTCATATTTTGGATTTTGTACTACTATATTTATTGTATTATCCTCTAAAGTTGCAACTATTGTTACTGTCTGATTGTTTTTAGTTTTTTGAATAATAGATTGGTTACCAGAATTTTTTACCATAAGGCCACTAGTTGTCTCAAAATCTATTCTATCTATGTAATATTTAGTAGTGTATTTATCTATAACCTTTTTTTCCTTTTTAAGTTTTAATTTAACTTCTTCATCTATACCTATGTAATATTCAGAATTATCTCCAACACTAGTTTCTCTTAATGTATAAACATCATCGGTATTTATTTTATCTTTATTTATAGTTACCGTATCAACAATTTTAACTGCCTCATCAACTTTTGTTGTTAGTGGTTTTTCTTTTGTATAAATTTCAGTTTCCTTTTCACCATTTATTTTGGCTTTTACAGCAAATTCCACCCCACCAAGTTGTTCTTCATTAATTCCTTGCTTTTTTAAATATATGTTGTATTCTCCATACTCTGTTCTCTTTGTATTAGTTAGTATTGTAGTATCTCCCTCAACTACGGGGTCTTCAGAAATATAGCCTTCGACTCCACCTTCTTCTTCTATTGTATAAGTTATTTCTTTTGCGTTTTCATATTTATTTAATTTCTTCCAAGTATATGTCCAATTATTCTCTTCTGATAATACTTGCTTTCCTACTACCTTTTCTACTCCCCCCTCTACCTTTTTTTTAAGTACCACTGTTATTGACTTTGGTCTATTTCCTGATTCATTATTATTATCTTTCCATTCTTTTATAACTTTTTTTTCTATCTCCTGCTTGTTTGGAACATTTACATTTATAGTTACTCCTGTTTGCTCTGTACTTACAACTTCATTTACATCAGTGCTCATTTCATTTAATTGTTTCTTTTTATTATCAGATGTAACAGCAAAAGCTTCTCCTTTAGTTGCTACATATCCAAGCTCCCCTTCTGAAAAAGTAACTGGAACTACTACTCTATAATCAATTTTAGTATAGTCATCTGGTGCTTTTGTTTCAGTTATAACAAAATAATATGTTTTTCCTATATCTTTTTCTTGTATTTTAATATTATCTAAATCTGTTGTAACACCGGTTTTGGCAGATATTTGCCATGTATCTATTGTTTCATTATCGTTATTTATTAAATCTACTACATTAGAAAACATAATTTTACCATTTGATTGCTCAGTCATTGTCTCAAAAACAACTAAGTTAAACTCTGTTTTTTCGCTTTTAATAGTTTCTCCTAAAACATCTGTTTTAGTTATTTTAAAATTATATGTTCCATTTTTAGGTATATCCACAACAGTGAATACAATTGAATTTGTTTCTTTGTTTAAATCAACTCTAAATAAATAGTATTTGCTTCCTCCCCAAACAATTGAACTTGTTTGGTCACCATCTTTTATTGTTCCCATTTCAATTATAGATTTTTCTTCACTTGTTAGTCCAACTACATAGTATAAGACCTCAACCTTATCTATAACAGCTTTATGATCTTTTATTGTTTTATATACCTTTAAATAATATGGATTCGTATTATGAACAAATCCTCCTGGTGCAGATTCCTCTGTTATCTTATAAATATCTACAGTATTAATGTCAGTTATATCAACCTTTTCCTTTTTATCGAAATACACATCAGTTGACTTTTTATCTTCTGATGATACCTGTGTAGTATTATCTACACTATTATAAACTAAACGAGAAATACGTGTATCTGTACTTTTATTTAAGTATTGTTTTATCTCAAAAGAAGCACCACTTATAAAGTCATTATCATTATTATTTAGACCTTTATCATCTTCTGATGATTTTTTTCCTATACTAAGTTTATAATCACCTTTTACCGTGTTTGGTATCGTTATAGTTACTACATTATTTATAATTTGTAATTTAGCTTTTGTTTCACTTCCATCCTCAAGAAATACATTTGTTTCTACAATATTACCAGAATTTGTTGCTTGATCACCATATTCAAAATTAGCACCAGATACTATGTAGCGTTTATTTGACTCATCTAAGTCTTTTGTTACATATACAATTAGTCCACCTTTTAGCTTTACTAAATTATTTTCTCCTAAATCAACTTCGGTAATTTCATATATATCTGTTTCACTAACATTATCTTTTGTAATTTCTTTATTTTCCTCTACAGTTGCAATACCTTGTTCATTTGTTGGTCCTTTTGTTTCATTGTTTACTTTAAATTTAACACCTTGAACAGGGGCGTTATTTTCCGATTCATTAACCTTTTTTATTTGTACTCCATATTGTCCTGATAATTTAGTATTTTTATATGTAATTACTATGGAGTTACTAGTTACTTCAAATGCTATTAAATAATCTTTTGATGTATCATCTACTCTATTTCCATTTTTGTTAATTTTAAGCCATGAGCTTCCTGTACTAGGTACATCAATTTCTATAGCATTATTGTCTGATTCATTATTATAAAATGCTATTTTTGAAATTACAAAACTATCTGCGTTGGAATTTATGCTTTTGTATACCTTTAATTTTGAAGTAACATCCCTTTCATTATAGTAACCTTCTGGTGATTTTGTTTCTTTAATTGTGTATGTATCAAAACCTTCATTACTTATTTTTATTTGACTAGTTGCATCATTTTTATTTGTTCCAAATTTAATTAACTTACTTGTTCCTCTGTATGATTTAACAGTATCATCATTTTCTGTGTAACCATTTCCATCAGCATTGCCTATGTTTTCTTTGTCTTTATATTGTTGTACTTGGAATTCTGCCCCTTCGAGAGCATCTTTGTATTTTTCATTTTCATTGTTATCATTTTCATCGTCTTGATCTTTTTTAACTATACTTAAATTGTATTCCCCTTTTGTTTCCTTTTTTATTTCTTTAGAAAAACTGAAATTCTTTAATTTTCTGTCAAAATCTATAACCGGTTGTGAAGTTGTTCCATAATATGTAGCTGTTGTTTGATGATAAATTCCACTACCAGATACACTTACAGTATAGTTACCACTATTCAAAAATTGTGTATCTTCCAATTGTATATATATGTCACCATTATATGTTGAATAATAATATCCGTCATGTAACTCCTCATCATAAGGTATATATCCCTCATCGTTTACAATATAATAATTAGCATCAGTATTATTTACTTTAACATTAAACTTTATACCATATATTTTCCAATTACTATTTACTTTAAATGGACCTAATCTTCCATTATTGTCTAATGATACATTGTTGGTAGAAACATCTACTGTTTCTCCTGTAATGTCTTCATCACCATCAGGAGATTGCAAAGTAGCTGATGTTAAACAATCTAAAACATTTTTTACATAATCTTCTCCCATTACATTCTTTGAAACTGTTTCTGTTTCATTATTAGTTCCATACCAAATCACATTTTGCATTGTTGCATATAATAGGTCACTCTTATTATACATTTTTGATATATATCTATCTGCATCTTGGCTAGTTAAACCATACATAGTTAAAATTCTTTTAACATTATGATATTCCAAATTTTTTATATCAATATTACTGCTGTTTAAATCTATAATTTCCAATACTTTCTTCATTCTTGATGTATTATATACATTCATCAAATCTTGTCCATTAGTAGTAATTGTTTGATAAATTTTCAATGCTTTATTTTTATCTCCACAATATATGATTCTATTTTCATGTTGTATTCTTCGTAATCCATAGTAACCATCAAAATAATCAGTATCATATGCCACTACTGTATCACCATATGACATTTTTAATATTGATTGATTACTTAATTTACTACTTTTTTCGTTGATTGAAAATCCATATTGTACACTTACCCAATAAATTCCTATACAAAAAAATAAACTTAGGATTCCAATTATTAACCCGATTATTTTATTATTCTGCTTTTTCATGATATCTCCTTTCATCACCAAATTTAGTTTTTAATAAATTTAGTTGCTTTATAAAAATTTATCCTTTTAACAATCATTATAACTATAAAAAAAAACGTGTCAATTTTACGAATATATTGTCAAAGTCTTAAATATCTTAGGGATTTATGCATTTATAATTTTTTTTTTAATATTTTACATTTTAATTACATTTTTCGATTTTTTATGTGAAATTTATGTGTTCTTAGGGATTTATGTTATAGAGCCAAAATAAAAAGTGTTTAAGAAATCACTTTTATCTTAAACACTTTTTATTTTGTTTTTTATTCAATTACTTTTTTTCTTATTATTGTTACACCACTTGCAATTATACCTAGTACAGTTAGACTTAAAATCATATATACTACAATATCAGATTCAGTTTTTACTGTTAACATTACTGGTGCATCATCTATATCATCTTCACCTGGTACATTATTACCTGGTGTTGAGTCTATATCTGGTGTTCCATATTCGTTGTGGTCTTTATTTATCTCTGCTGTATTTATCATTACTCCCATATTATCAGTTCCATTTATCCATGTTAATACTATTTCTACTTCTGCACTTTCTCCTGGTTGTAATGTTGTGTGCTCTAATTTATTTGTTACTATTTGTCCATTTTCTTCTCTCCAGTCTGGGTTATCTTCTGCAACAAACTTTAGTCCATTTGGTATATCATCTCTTATTTCTGTTGCTTCTCCTGCTATTTCTCCTTCATTTGTTATTCTTATTGAATATTTGAATTTTACTGTTACATTATTTATTTTGCTCTTTTTCAAATCTACTTTTACTACTTCTTCTGGATTATCTTCTGCTTTGTGTCCTGTTTCTGTTACTACTGTTTTTCCATCTTCTGTTACTATAGCTTGTGTTACCCATTTACGTAATGCTAAATCAAAATATAATACTTTTACTTTTTCTATATCTTGATCATCTTCACCATCTACCCATTTATTTGGTGTTGAATCTCTATCTTTTGCTGGATTTCCGTTTTTATCTGTTTCTTCTGATATTTGTGCTTCATTTATTATTATTCTATCTGATGTATTTGGCTCTACAACTTTAAATTGTATTTTTACGTCTCTATAATCTAAGCTATCCATTGTATTTTTATCAAAAGCTTTTAATAAGTTATCTCCTTCATTTGCTTCGTTTGCCTTTGATAAATAATTTGTAATAACATATTTTGCCTTTGTAGCATCTGTTACTTCATTATCGTTTTCATCAACTAATTTCCATTTATATGTATCATTTATACTTCCGTCTCCTTCTGTATATGATACAAATTCTAAACCTTGTGGTATATCATCTTTTACTAAGCTTGCATAAGTATCCATTGCACCTTCATTATATATTCTTATAGTATAAGTTACAATTTGATTTTGCGCCACTAGTACAGGCTCTTTTGTATGCGTATATTTTGCTGTAGTTTCAGTTCCATCTATTAATGGTGTTATATCAACTTCTGGCTCTCTGTCATTTATTTCTTTATCATCAACCTTTGTTATAAATTTACGTAATGATAAATCAGCATATTCATTTTTTACTTTAATTATTATTGTATTTCCAGATTTTGTCCATGTTACATATCCATCTTTTGATTCCTTATCTTTTTCTAATTGTTCACCATTTACAGTCAATTTAGTTTTTGAATCATCTAAGTCATAGCCTGATGATGTTTCTTTTCCAACAGCTGTCAATTTTATTTTTCCTGTATATAAGTCATATCCTTCTGGTGCTGTTGATTCCTCAATTTCATATTCATCAGTTTGTCCATTTTGTGTTATATTTTTATTCTTTACAATTTCTATTTCACCTTTTTGTGTTTGTATTTCTTTTCCATTAATTTTGAACTTTGTTTCTTTTTCTGATAATGCTGTTCCTTTAGAATCAGTCTTTATTAGTTTTACACTATAATTTCCTTCTTTTAATGGATTTCTTATAGTCACGCAAAAACTAGTTCCATCTCCACTTAGCTCTAGTCCTAAATCATATGCTCCATCACCATTTAAATCTAATTTTGCATTTTGACTTTGGCTACTTACACGACCTATTTCATTTCCATCTTTATATATAGCAATATAGTCAATTGAATATTTAACTTCATTTTCGGAATCTGAATCTGCTATAGTTACATCTCCAAAATCATCTGAATTATAGCTTTCAACATTTGATACATATTTTCCATACTTAAACAATAGCCATCTTGATGCATTTCTTGCCTCACTGTGTTCTAGTTTTGCTAAATCTTTCCACGTAGAATTTTCAGATACATATTTAAATCCAGCATAGTTTTTAGCTAAATCATCTGTATTACCATATGTATCATATGCTGACCAAAATGAATTTACATCAGCACTTCCTGATCCATTTACGTAATATATATCTGCAATAGCTTGTATTTGAGTATCTGATAAAGAAAAACCACGTGATTGTGCATCTTTTGTTACTTTATCAACCGTAGATTCAAATGATTTTTTAGAAACTCTATCAACTATACTACAATTAATTAAAGATCCTTCAGATAATGAACTAACATCAATTCCCTCTTCTGCAAAAAGATCTTTGCATGATTCTAATTGTACTCCTGGACCTACATATTTAAATCCACCATTTGACATAACAATATAGTTTTGTCTATCTTCTGTAACATAATCTTTTACAAATGAATCTGTATAACTAACACCTGCTCCATTTATGTGGTATTGATATGCTGGCCAATTTTCATAACTAACCATAAGACCCCAAGCAGCATTGTTATATTCTTTTGTATCTGTATTATTAGTATTAGTTTTATTTTTATATACTTTCATTGAAATATTTGATAAGTCTATTTTTTGGTATCCATCTGTTACAGTTTTTTCTTCTATCTTATATTCATCAGGCTTGTCTGGTCCAATTGAATCTTTGCTTATGTCAATATCTCCAAATATTGAGGTTGATGCTTTTCCATTTTCTGTTGTTACATCTTTTTCCTCTGCATTTTTTCCATATTCAGTTTTTGTTACTTTAAAAGTTGTTCCTCCTAAAGCTTTTGATTTATCTGAAAGCTCTGAATCATCACTTATTGATTTTTTTACTATATCCATATGATATTTACCTGATAATTCAGATGTAACAGTTGCATCTGTTGAAGCAGTTACAATTTTTTTATTTACACTTATTAAATTTTGATCCTTTTCATTACTTTTATTTTTTAAATATCTTCCTCCTGTAACTATTCCCTTAACATCCATCTTAACATTAACTGTTTTACCTGCTAAATCAGGTGAAATAACTTGAATTGTTAATTTTTTATTATTTTCATCCACATGAGCAATATTGTCTACACTTTGTCCATCTACAGTTACAGTAAAAGTTTTACTTGCTACTAAATCTGAAAAATTGTAATTGTCAGGAACTCTAATATCAAATGTAACTTTATTTTCTGCTAAATCTATAGAGCCGTTTTCTATTTTTATATTTTTTAACTCATTTTCTTTATTATTATTTATATTAGGCGAAATATATTCTCCCTTTGTTTCTGAAAGTTCACTTAATGCTTGATATATATATTTATAATTTTCAAAGCGACTATCTTCATCTAACTTTTTATTATTATAATATAAATCTGTTGCATCATCCAAAACAGGTGTTGGTTTTCCTCCGTTTGCCTCATCCTCATTATTCTTTGTATATTTCCATAATAAAGCTTGCTCTATGCTATATATAGCATAATAATATTCATCATTTGAATCAATACATAAATTATCAATAACTGTATCTAAATTATGTTGCTTATACACTTCTGTTTCTTCTAAAATATTTTTCAAATTTATTTTCATAATATTTTTAGTAGCATCATCATTAATTTGTTCTGCCAAATAAAAATTATCTAATAACCATCTAGCTTTATTAGCATCCTTAAAGAAATCAATATTTTCTCCATATAAATCTGCATTATCTTCTACTGTATCATAACTAATATGTAGTCCATGATTTATACATAATAAATTATTATAATCAGCCTTTTTATCTTCTGGCACACCAAATTTTGATACGTTTATTGATGATTTATTATTACTATTTATAAAATTCCAATCGCTCGTATCAGCAGTCACATTCATTTCAGGATTATTGCCAGCTAAAAAAATTGGAAAAATAGTTAAAGCGGTACTTACACTATTTGCAAGCATGCTTATTAGCAATAATAAACTTACTAAAACTTTTAATACCTTATTTTTAAACTTCATAATATACTTCTCCTTTTTTTATTTTTACTATTTTCAATTATAGTAATTTTTTTTTATGTGTCAATTTGCTATATTTAGGTATTTACTGTTTTTTTGATACGGAAATACATTAATCTAGTTCTTATTACATTTTTGTTACATTTTCATGAATATTTTTAAACAATCTACAATATATCTAGATTTTTTTAATAATTATTTACGCAATTACACTATTAAAACATTTTTTTATTTATTAGTAATCATGTATAATATTACTAATAAACTTTTTAATAAAAACTTTTATTTGTCAACAAAAAAATGAGTGATGTTAATCACTCATTTTTTTATTAAATTTTTCTACCATTTATTTATTATTTGATAACATATTTTTTAATATTATAAACACCAATTCCTAATATTAAAATAACTCCTACTATAACTCCTATATATATTGTTGTTTCACCAGTTCTAACTGTTAAAATAACAGGTGCTGTGTCTTGGTCATCTTCACCATCAATTTTATTATTTGGTGTGGAATCAATATCTGTAATAGGATTTTTATTGCTATCTGCATCCTCGCTTATTTCTGCAATATTAGTTTTTAATCCTAAATTATTTTGGTTATTAATCCATGTTAATACTATTGATACAGTTGCACTTTCACCAGGTTGAAGTAGTGTGTCTTCTAATTCATTTGTTACAACTTTTCCATCTACTTCTCTCCAATTTACATTATCCTCAGGTATAAATTTAAGACCATCTGGAATATAATCAGATATTTCAGTAGCATATCCGGCAATTTGACCTTCATTAATTACTTTAATTTGGTATTCAAATTTCACAACTACATTAGAAATCTTACTTTTCTTTAAATCAACCTTAACTATTTGCTCAGATTTTTGTTCTCCTGTATGTCCTGTTTTAGTTACTTTTTCTTTTCCATCTTCAATTATAATTGCTTTACTTACCCATTTTTGTAATGCTAAATCGAAGTATTTTGGTTTTATTACTTCTGTATCTTGATCATCTTCACCATCAATCCACTTATCTGGTGTTGAATCTCTATCTTTTACATCATTTCCGTGCTCATCCTTTTCATTAGAAATTTGAGCATAATTTTTAATTTCTTGATCTTTAGTTGTTGGTGCTTTTACTTTAAATGATACTTTTACATCTCTATAATCTAATGTACTCATTTCCTTTGGATTAAATGCTTTTATTAAATCATTTGCTAAATAATCTGTTACTATATATTTAGCTTTTGATACATCTGTTGTCTCATTTTTATTTTCATCTAGCATTTTCCAATTATATTTTTTATTTAATTCATTATCAACAATAAATTCAAGTCCTTCTGGTATATCATCTTTAACTAAAGATGCATATACATTTTTTGTTCCTTCATTATATATTCTTAATGTATATGTTACTATGTCATTTTCTTGTACTTCTATTGGTGTTTTTGTATGATCATATTTTGCCGTTGTTGCTGTTCCATTTACTAAATCTGTTACATCAACTTGTGGTGCTCTATTAGGGTTTACTTGTGTATTATTAAGCTCTGTAATGAATTTTCTTAATGCTAAATCTGCATATGTTAATTTAATTTTTTCAATATCTTGATCATCCTCGCCATCTATCCATTCGTCTGGTGTTGAATCACGATCTTTTGATGTATTTCCATTTGAGTCAGTTTCTTTAGATATTTGAGCATAATTAATTATATCATTTTTACTTGTTTCAGGTGCTGTTACTTTAAAAGCAACCTCAACATCTTTATAATCTAATGTTTCCATAGTATCAGGATTAAACGCTTTTATTATAGTATTTGCTAAATAATCTGTTACTACATATTTAGCTTCTGTAACGCTTTCTGTTTCATTACCTTTTTCATCTAACATTTTCCAGTTATATTTTTTGTTTAACTCATTGCTTGGTATAAATTGTAATCCATCAGGAATACTATCCTTTACTAAACTTGCCATTCCATCTTTTGAACCTTCATTGTAAATTCTTAATTTATATATTACTATATCATCTTTACTTACATTTACAGTATCCTTTGGATGATTGTAAGTAGCCGTAGTGCTTGTACCGTCTTTTAATTTTGTTACATCTACAACTGGTGCTCTGCTTGGTGTTACATCAGAGCTATTAACTTTTTCAATAAATTTTCTCAATGCTAAATCTAAGTATGTCAATTTAATCTTTTCAATATCTTGATCATCTTCACCATCAATCCATTTATCTGGTGTTGAATCTCTGTCTGTTGCTTTATTACCATTAGAATCTGTTTCTTTTGAAATTTGTGCATGATTTATTATTTCTTTTCCTGTTGTGTCTTCAGATATTACTTTAAAAGAAACTTTAACATCTTTATAATTTAATTGTTTTGAGTTTGGATCAAATTTACTAATTAAATTTTGCTCTGATTTTTCTTTTGATAAGTAATCTGTAACAACATATTTTGCTTTTGTAACATCAGATGTTTCTTTACCATTTGAATCTAACATTTTCCATCCATATGTTGTATTTACGGAATCATTAATTATAAATTGTAATCCTTCTGGAATTTCATCTTTTATTAAACTTGCATATCCATCTACTGCACCCTCATTATATACTCGTAATGTATATGTAACAACATCACCAGTATTTACAAGTTTAGCTTCTTTTGAATGAGTATATTCAGCAGTTGTTGAAGTTCCATTAGCTAACTTAGTTACATCAACCACTGGTGCTCTTGTAGGTTCAACAGTTACACTATTTACTTCTGATATGAATTTTCTTAGGCTGAAATCTAATTCAACTTTTGGTGTATGTGTATTTGTTATATTATATCCATCTATTTTTTTTGTATATCCAGATATTTCTTCTTCATCTACAGAATATTCTATTACTTTTTTATTTTCATCATATTTTGGTAAATTATCAAAAGAATATTTCCAATTTTGCTTTTCTGTTGTTATTACTGATGTTTGTTTTTCACCATTTGCCAATAAATATATTTTTAAAGCTTTTGGTCTTATTTTATCTTTGTCGTTATCATCTATCCATGTTTTTACACCACTTATATTTACTGTCTCTGGTGGTACTTCTTCTTTAAATGTGTTTATAATGTTAAATCCGTCTATTTTCTTTGTGTAGTACTCTACAGGCTCTTCATCAACAGAATAAACAATTTCATTACCATTATCATCTAATTTTGGTAAAGATGTAAATTCATAATTCCAATTTCCATTTTCATCAGCCACAACAACTGTTGATGATATTTTTTCACCATTTGCTAATAAATTAATAATTATTGTTTTTGGTCTTTTATTATTTTTATTGTTTTCATCATCCCAAGTTTTAGTTCCACTTACGTCTACTGTTTCTGGAGTTGGTGTTGGTGGTGTTTCTGGTTTATATGTATTTACTATATCATATCCATTTATTTGTTTTGTATATTTTTCCACTTCACTTTCGTCAACTGTGTATTTTATTTCTTGTTTATTGTCATCATATTTTGCAAGTCCTGTGAAGCTATATTCCCATCCATCTTTTTCGCTTATTTCCTTAGAGTCTACGTTTTTTCCATTTGCTAATAAATATATTGTTATTTTTTCTGGTCTTATTCCGTCTTTATTTCCTTCATCATCCCATGTTTTTGTTCCGCTTATATCTATTGTTTCTGGTTTCTCTATATATACAGTTTCAAAATCTGTATCATCTTCTTTTTTACCATTTTCTTCACCTGGGTAGAAATTTATGTATGTATCATCAATACCATATTTTCTGTTATAATCTTTATAATATGTATCTAGTTTTAATTTGTCAGAGCTTAAACTTCCTGGTGTTGAATCTCTATCTTTAATTCCATCTATTATATTTCCGTCTTTATCTGTAGCTACCTCATCAGTTATTTCTGCTCTATTTGTTAAATATCCATCTACATTGTTTACTTTGCATATAATTGATACTGTTTGATATAAATTGTCGAAATTATTATTTCCACTAGCTATTTTTGAATATATTTCTATTAAACTATTATTATAAATTGTTTTATTATCTGTATATTTTAATACAACTGTAGAATCTCCTTCTTTAGATGTCGTTGACCATGCATTTTTTGAAGATTCATCAATTCTTACAAAAGTTAATCCTTCTGGTAAATAATCTGTTATTTCTCTTGCATAACCACAATAATCATTTGTATTTCCTTCATTGTAAACTCTTATTGTGTATGTTATTTCATCATTAACATTTACAGTAACATATTCTTTATTATGGTAGTATTCTGCATTTCCAGTAGCTAATGATGATGTTACTGAGTTCATATCTATTTTTGGTAATCTATTTTCATTTAAGTCATATCCATTTATAACACTATTTCCATTAACTGCTGAAATACTTTTTCTTAGTGCTAAATCAAGCTCTTTATTTATTATTTTTACCCATTCAAAATCATCGTCATCTTCATAATTTGTTTCTGTTTTATCAATATCTGTTAAATCTTTCTTTAAATCAATTACTTTATTTTTGTATTTATTTATCATATTTGAAATAGTATTTTCAGAAGTATTATTTAGAATTGTGTTTTCAACTGAATCCCTATCAACTCCGTTTTCACCAGATGTATTTGTTGCTTCTATAAAATTATCACCTACATAATATCCATAATTTGTTATTTCCGCAACATTCATTAATGTTTCATTTATATTACTTGATGTAACTTTACATTGAACTTCAATTTCAGCAAATGATAATGTATTGTTTTTGTAAGATGGTATACATGTATTTTTTAAATAGTCTGTTGTAATTTTTGTAGATCCATCATCAGTTTTTATTGCATTCCATTTATAATCAATACCATTTACAGTTCCAGAGCAAAACTCTAATCCTTGTGGTAAATAATCAGTTATTTCTTTAGCATAACCATCAATACTACCTTCATTATATACTGTAATTTTATATGTTACTAAAGAATCTTTAGTAACATTAACAACGCTCTTGTCCATATCATAAGAAGCTGTTGTTTTGTTTAAGTTACTATTATTTAAATTTTCTTTATTTATATTTTTTAGTCTTGAAAGATCAAATTTAGTACCATCAGCATATGTAACAGTTGTTATTTGTTTTGTTAATGCTAAATCAAAATTTTGAATTTTAACTGTATCAAAGTCATCATCATCTTCTTTTCCTGGATATGAATACTGTTTATTAATATCTGTAGATTCAATGTTTTTATTTTCATTTTTACCTTTCCAGTTTTCTGATAATTCAGACATTTTTATATTTCCTGGTGTTGAATCTCTATCATCAACATCATTTCCACTTAAATTTGTTGTTTTGTCAGCTGTTATTTCCGCAACATTTTTTAGTAGCTTTCCTGAATCTTTATTTGTAACTTTACAATAAATATAAATAACTTTAGTGTCAACTACATCTGTTGACTTGTCATATGCTTTTATATTTTTATCTGATAAATAATTAGTAGAAACTGCTGTAAAACCATTTTCTGAGTTTTCAATTTGCCATCCATAATATTCATCTTCATTTTTTATAATTCCCAAGTTAACTAATTCGTCTTTATTAACAAGTTCAAGTCCATCTGCAATATAGTCTGTTACTTTTGATGCGAAACCATCTAAATTTCCTTCATTAGCTATTGTTATTTGATATTTTACAATATCACCTGTTGATACTGTAATTGGATATTTGTTTATATTCCATGTTTCCGTAGTGTTTCCATTTTTTAAGCTTGAATTTCTGCTAATATTTCTTGATTTTAAAATATCGCTGTTTAAATCATATTTTAAATTTGCAGATGTTTCATTTGTTGTCCATACTCCTGCAATATTTTTTATTAATCGTAAATCAAAATTAGTATCTTCTGTTGAGCCAGTTAATTCTTTTGAAATTACGTCTTTTTTTAATGAAACAATATCTTGTGAATTTGCTTTATATAAATATATTCCATATGTTTTAATTCCAGATACATCCATAATTACATCAACTTTTGCTGCTGATAAATCATAATTTGAATTTTCTATTGAAATATATAGTTCCTTGTTATCAAATGTTACTGTATATTCTGATGAATCTAATACTGTTCCATTTATTTTAACACCAAATTCTTTTTTTAGGTTAACTGTATCATCATAACCATTAACAATAAATGGTCCTATTTTTTTATTATCTGCATCTATTTTTGCTGAACTTGAATCCATTGTTAATCCATTTATAACTTGTTCTGTTTTTCCATTTTTATTTGGTGATTCATAATTACCTTTAGTATCTGCTATAGCATTCAATCCTGTATACATCCACATATAGTATTTACCTTGTAAATCAAAACCACCATTTAATGATTTTAATCCTGGAAATGGTTTGCTATTTACTGTATAATTCCATATAACACTTTGTTCTACTGTAAAAAATACATCATACCAACCATTTAAATATACATGGTTTACTACATAATCCATATCACTTGGTTTTAAATTTTGTAAATTATATGTAGCTTTTATTGCATTTATTGCAATATCTGAATGTAATGCTTCTTTTAATTGTGATAGCATAACATCCATTTCATCTTTACTTTGGTTTTGACTTATAAACATTGTATCAATTATCCAAAGTACCTTATTATAATTTTCATTTGATCCAAATATGTCAATTATCTCATTTTCAGGCAAATTGTATATGTCTGAATTTACTTCATATCTTGAACCATCAATAAGGTGTCCAGCATAATCTAAGCAATAAATGTTATTATAATTTCCTTGTGACTCAACATATTTATACATGCTTTTGCCACCATTTATTGTATATGCTGTTTTTTTAGGGCTTACTACAACTGTAGTAGTTTCTGCTTTTGCAGTGCTCATAGCAATTGACATTAAAATTGCTATAATTGTTACCAATACAAATTTAACTTTTTTCTGCATATTTAATACTCCTTTACTTTTTTGTAATTATATCTATAACCAAACAAATATCATACAAATATTGTATGATATTCCTTCAATTTTTATCTTCCGTAGGAGTTTTTAAATTTATTAAAAACTATATATTATTTTATCATATTTTTGCAGAAAAAACAACATATTTCTGATATTTTATGTATACAAAAATGTTATATTAAATATTCCAACCACCATTTACGGAAATTACTTGTCCGGTCGTGTAGTCATCTTCTATTAGCCATTCAATACACTTGCTTATAGATCTTGGATTTCCAATTCTTTCTAATGGAATCTCTTCCTTAATACTTTGCAATTCTAATTCTGTTAAATTTTTATTCATATCTGTATTAATAATTCCTGGTGCAATACTATTGACTCTAATATTAGATGGTCCTAATTCCTTTGCAAGTGATTTTGTCATTGCATCTAAACCAGCCTTTGAAACAGAATAATGTGCTTCACAAGATCCTCCTGTTATTCCCCATATAGAAGATATGTTTATAATACAACCACTTTTATGGTGAATCATTGATGGTAATGTATCTTTTATTGTATAAAACGCAGATGTTAAATTTGTTTGAATCATATTATTCCATTCTATGTCTGATATTTCTGTAAATAATTTAATTTGTGATATTCCTGCATTATTTATCAATACATCAATTTTGTGATATTTATTAATACAATAATTAACCAAGCCTGTAACTTCAATATGATTTGAAACATCAGCTTGATATATATCTATATTTATATTTTGTTTTAATAAATTTTCTTGAATTCTTCTTGCTTCGTTTTCTGAATTATTGTAATTTAAAATAACATTATACCCATCTTTTGCAAGTGCCTCAACAATATTTGCTCCAATTCCCCTTGAACCTCCTGTAACAAGAACTACTTTAGACATTTATATCACTCCTTTTAGTATATTTTTTTCTTTCACTTCTTCCATGATTTAAATTTGCCCCCTTATATGTACTTGTTAATGAATGACAATTAGGGCACAATAATATTAAATTTTCTTCAATATTATTTTTGTAATTACCATCAATATGCTCTATTTCTAATGGAATATTTTTAGTATATGGATTCACTTTACTCCATCCACATCTGGCACATTTATTATTATATTTCTCAAATATGTAATTTTTTATATATGATGAAAGCTGATATTCACCTCTCATCCCATTGACTTCATTATTTTTCCATTTTTTTATATATGTTTTTTGTTGATATTCCTTTTGACATTTTATTGAACAATATTTTGACCTTTTGCTTATTATTTCATTGCAATTTATACATCTCATAATATCACCACCATTTTTTATATAGCAAAAAATCAGACAAGTTTTAAACAAGCCTGATTTTAAGTATTGGAGCCACTTGTCTGAATCGAACAGACGACCTACTGATTCATACTACTATAATTTTCATTACCACAAATGTGTTTGTAGTCTGGACTTTCTCTTTACCATAGTTTACTAACTTTAGGTACACCGTATAAAGTCTCTACACTTGGATTTCTCCTAGCTCGGGATTAACATATATAAAACTTAGTCTTCCCCGAATTAGCGGTGTCCACTTTATCTGTTTCCAAATAAAGGTGCAAGATAGTTCAAAATAGAAATAGCTTTC
>ERZ827440.1131-NODE-1131-length-31453-cov-2.946239_pt1 | contig 31453 bp, 29 predicted proteins | sample MGYA00519774_ERZ827440 | MGnify/ENA primary metagenome ERZ827440 (study PRJEB31778, sample SAMEA3449302) | human gut metagenome | biome: human gut; feature: human-associated habitat; material: faeces | place: United Kingdom | collected 2010/2012 ... | reverse complement strand
CGCCTGGTCTATCCCACCCGTGTTCCGGGGCAGACGCTCTTGTTCGTCTTTTCCTCCGAGCAGCACGAGGCGTATGAGGCCATCGCGTCCAGCATTGTCACTGACATCGCAGCGTTCAAAGAAAGGATTGCATAGCGTATGGGAATGAAAGTCGTCCTTGGCGTAGGGGACAAGTCGCTTGAAAAGTATATCACAGAGATGCCGGAGGTCGATGTCCTGACAACCGTGCGCCGACGGGAGGGAATTATTGACGCCATCGTCAACTACAACCCTCATGCGGTGATCCTATCCATGGCGCTGCCGGGAAAGGCAGACTACCGGGATATTCTGCCGAAAATCAAAGAGCTGCGCCACAAGGCAAAGATCGTCTTCATCTACGGCGACAAAGACGATGAGTTCCGTTACTTCGCAGATTTCCTGGTGGAGCAGGGAATCTACAACTTTATCGCCGGTGCCATAGATCCCTACTCGCTGGCGGATGTCATCCTGAAGGATTACACACTGTCCGATGTGGAGCATTACCGGCTCTCCCGGGAGGAGATCATCACCTCCATGTTCGGGCGGCATGAGGGGGCCGAGCAGGCGAAAAAGGATCTTGCGCTGGAGAATCCTCAATATAACCCGTCGGTGATGGAGAAGCCGGAGGGGAAAACAGAGGTCGTCTTTATAGAGAAGATCATTGAGCGCGAAACTGTGCAGACCCAGGTGGTCGGCAATATCCGCATCGGAATTGCCAGCCTGTTTGAACGGGCCGGAAGCACCCACACGGCGATTGAAGTGGGGAAGTTCCTGGGGAAGCTCAAGAAGGATGTGGGCGTTCTGGTGGCTCCAGAGGTGTACGACGCCATCGGCAGCTTTTACCTCATTGAGAAATCCCCCCTGGTGGTGGACGGCGTAACCTTCTACAAGGATGAAACGGAAGCCCTCAACGCCCACCGGGCCGTGATCTATGATCTTGGGAAGCTGGACGATCAGAAGCTCCAGGAGTATCTCAAGATGAACTGCAAGCTCATGCTGTGCCCGACGGCCAGCTGGGAGATCGACAGGCTGACCGATTTTGTCCGGGAGAACATCTACAACCGGAAGATCGGATATCTGCTGTATCCCGTGCCTGCAAAGTACGGAAAGGAGCTGGTTCACAATATGCAGAGGGGCGGCTGCAATGCCTGGATGCTTTCCTATAATCCGGATCCTTTCCAGCAATCCGACAACTGGCGGGTTTATCAGAAGGCTCTTGCAGAAATTGCAAACAGTTGGTAATAATTTGCCGATGAAATTATATAGTTAGCTTGACAAATTTATTAAAAGCGGTACAATTAAACCGAAAGATTGATTATTTTGGGATAAAAAAGAACCCTGCCGATTTTCAGCGGTGACGCGCTGAAATTCGGTAGCCAGTGGAAAAGTGAGGCTTCCAAAGGCATTTTTACAGGGCGTGTTTATTATAGCATAAAACGCAATAAGCTGCCACAAAAAAATGCTGCAAATTGGAACGGGAGCCTCGATAAGGCTCCCGTTTCGTTATATTACGGCACTTGACTCACTGGAAAAAGCGTGATATTGTATTGATGTTTTAGAACAAATGTTCTTGTTTTATCGTCCAATTTCCGCCGATTTTCTTTTACTACGCAAAAGAAAATGGTGTGTAGAGCATAGCTCTACACACCATTTTCTCCCTTACTTGTGATCCTTTTTCGTTTTAATTATAATCCCCCATTGACCATTGAGAAAGAAGGTGCTTCCTTTTGACTATCCATAAAAAATTTCTGTTGTGTTCATTTGTAGTTGCCCTGGCTCTGGCCGGATGCGGCGCTCAGGAAGAAACCTACACTGAGAATAAGAAGGGGCTGGAGGCCGTATCAGAGGCGGTGGACACCATCCAGGCCGACTTCCCCGACAACGCGGACGCCAAGGGCTGGCTACTGTTCCCCGGCACGGAGATCGACAATGTGGTAATGCAGGCTGCCGACAATTCCTATTATCTCCGACGGGATGAAAAGGGCGCTTACTCCATCTGGGGCTGCTATTTTGCCGACTATGAGGCCGATTTGACCGCCTCCGGCCCGAGCCGGAACACGGTTATTTACGGCCACTCCTCCTTGGACGATGAAACAGAGGGCAAAAAGTTTACGGAGCTGAAGAAGCTCAATCTCTTTGATTTCGCTGACGAACATCGCTGCTTTTATTTCTCGACGCGGGATGCCAGCTATGTGGCTGAGATCTTCTCCGTTGGCTATTGGCCGGATTCCGCCCAATACCTCTATGCGGATCCGACGGACGCCGCCTTTGAGGATTTGCTGGAGGAGGCCAAGGCCCACAGCATCTACAATTATCCGGTGGATCCCGGCCTGGACGACCACATCATCACCCTGTCCACCTGTACGGGCAACGACGAGGAGCGATTTGTGGTGATGGCGGTCCTCCACCCGGAGAACAGTTCTGATATCGGGGCCGGAGAGCTGACCGTCAACGAAACGCCAAAGGGCGCATGAAATTGTGTCCAAGTTGGACACAATCCGCAACTTCGGGTTGGCGGCCCCAGTGCTGGGCAGAAGTCATCTTCCTTAGTGTTTTGCAAATCGACAGTGCATCAACGCTCTGCCTGGCACTGAGGCCGCCAATATGGAAAGAGAATGCTAAGATATGGTAGAATAAAAGCCTATTAAAAGGAGGTTTTTCGATGTTTGCTGTATTCCTTGGCATTTTTGCACTTGTGACTGTTGCAGCTTTTTGCTACTTCTTCGGCATTTGGATTTCTTACCTCGGACTGCTTGCCGGAGAGGCCCTTGTGTGGATCCTCAAACGGGTGGGGGTTCCGCTGTCCGATATGGCGTCCGTTCTTATCGTAATTCCCATAGTGATTTTGGCGTTCGTGCTCCAGGCAATTTACATTTTCCGCCGATGGAAGCCCATCGTCCACCGCTTTATTGCAAAGAGAAAACTCAGAAAAAAGTGAATTGTGTCCAAGTTGGACACAATCCCGTGAACCCGGTTGGGCGATGGATAAGACTTCTCTGAACGATAGCAGGAGCGAGCTTCAATCAGAGATTCCTTTCACCTCAAATTGAAACGGTCTTATCCGTCGCCGGGCTGGGTTTGCCGGTTTCAGTGATGGGCAGCAGCGTTTCCTAACTGTACGGCCCTTCCCGACAGGGTTTCTCGATCTTTCAAACCTTCTTCGAGAGGCTGCCTATCACTGAGGCCAGAAATTTGTGTCCAACTTGGACACAAATTGGTGGCGTTGATGATGAACAGGTTTTTCAAAGCCCTGCTGATCAGCCATCCAGAAGGGCGTTCCTTCTTCCCTGTTCATCATCAAAGCTGCCAACTTGACCCGATATCCCATTTGGAGGACAATATAGACACTTTGTATCGGTGATCCCCTCTGCACAAGGGGTTCCAATATACTACAACTTGGAGGAGGAAATTGAAAATGAAGAAAATGCTCACCCTGATTTTGGCGGCGGCGCTGTGCCTTTCCATGGCAGCCTGCGGCAGCGAGCCGAGCGACACAAGTGAACCAGATAGTGAAAGCAGCTCCAGCAGCCAGGATGTGGGCCAGGAGGAGAGCGAGGACGCCAGCCTGGAGGTCGTCGAGGGAGAAGGTGACGAACCGGAGGAGGACGAAAATGTGTCCAACTTGGACACCGAGGAACCGGCCAGCGATCCGGAGGCCAGCCAGGAGGCGGAGAGCAGCAGCCAGGCTTCGGCTCTAGCATCCTCTGCCGGTGGGCAGAGCGGCGGCCAGAGCACAAGCAGCCAGGCCCCTGCCAGCCAGCCGGAGGAGCAGCCTGATGAGCAGCCGGTAGAGAATGAGCCGGAGGAAGAGCCGGTATCCCAGAAGCCGACCCAGCCGGTTACGCAGCCCAGCAGCCAGAGCCAGGCTCCTGCCGCCAGCAGCCAGGATGACCCGACTGCCTGGACGCAGGAAAAGGTGGACGCCGTGGTGGAGGCATATCGCCAGGCGGCGCTGGATCGGGGATGGGAAGAGGATACCAGCCTTGATATTCACGGCAATGGGTCTTGGGGGAATCCTATAGATACCAGGAATGCACGCTATGATGTCCTGACAAATTCGGCCAATATTGAAGAGTATTTGTATGGGAGAGAGTACGCTGTTGATCGTTCTCCTGAAGAAATGTATTTTAACCTTTATGTGGAGGACGAAGGGGATTATTGGACGATCTACTTTATCTTTGCCTATGATATGTAAATAATCCAAGAGAGGGTATATGCCATTATAGGGGTATGCCCTCGCTGGGAGCCATTACTGTGTGATGCGAAGAGTGAAAGGTTTTTTAAAACAGCTATATTACCAAAAAACGAAATTTGTGAACTTGTGAATGTTCCCCTCTGACACGATTCGCGGATCCCGGTGTGGCCCCCAGCGGGGGCATAGAAAAAGCAGATACCCCTATTGGAAAACGGGCTTTTAGTCCAGAAAGGAAGATGACGCAGATGAAAAGAAGAAAGGCGCTGCATCGCGGGCTGGCATTGCTGCTGGCGCTTGTGATGTCGCTTGGCTCTTCTCTGACGGTCTTGGCCGCAGAGCCGCCGTCAGATTCGGGGGATACCAGTTCTGTGGTAGTTGTCCCCGGCGAGCCGGGTGATCCGGGTGAGGACGGAAATACTTCCGAGCCGGATGGCAGCGAGCCGGGTGATCCGAGCGAGGACGGGAACACCTCTGAGCCGGATAGCAGCGAGCCTGGCGAGGACGGGAACACCTCTGAGCCGGATAGCAGCGAGCCGAGCGAGGACGGGAACATCTCTGAGCCGGATAGCAGCGAGCCTGGCGAGGACGGAAACACCTCCGAGCCGGACGGCAGCGAGCCGGTGAAACCGGGCGAGGGGGAGAACATCTCTGAGCCCGAACCGGAAGTACCGGGTGAAGCAGAAAGCGAGTTCAGCTTTACCTATGATTCTATTTATAACTTTGCAACCGGCGAGCTGACACCTATTCCAGAGATCATGCCATTGATTTCGTCAGAGGAAGTGCCCGGATTCTCCGGGACACTGAGAGCGGAATGGTGCCCGGATTATCCTTACCCGGAAGACTATTTCATCCAGGGTAGCTTTTATGTTTACGGAGATTGGAGCAAGTGGTACATAGGCGATGAGCTGGCGTACTGCCTCCAGCCGTTGAATCTGAACTCCACAGAAGGTCTTACCTATTCTACCATTGAGTTTAACAGTCTATCGTGGCAAAAGCAGGATATGATTGCGAGAGCAATGCTGTACGGCAGCGATGGATCGGATACGGAAGAACATATCTGTACTCAGGTTTTGATTTGGGAGATTGCTCTTGGCCAGGTGAGCGCCGTAGATTTGTCCCATACGGGCATTGGCGGCACCCGAAATTCTGCGTACTACATTGTAGAGTATTACGGCCTGGACAGCATTTACGAGCAGATCAAAGCGGATATGATGACTGGTCTTCGGATTCCTTCATTTATGGTTTCTTCGGAGGCCCTCCTGGAAGAGGATCCCTTCCCGTACCAGGTGCCGACCGACGGCAGCGCACTGGAGCTGGAAGATGAGAACGGCGTCCTGTCCGAGTTCGAGATTGCGGACGGCGGTGGGTACACCTTCGAGAAGGACGGAAACACCCTGCGCGTCACCGTAGAAGATCCGGCCACAGCGGAGGATCCCTATGACCCAGAAGTAACCAGCGACCTGCTGGAGGACGCCTATGCGCCTTCCATCCTGGCTGTCGGAAACGGCACGGAGCAGATCAAGGGCATCCTGGTGCAAGACCCGGCTGGCGCGTTCTTCCGCCTGTCCACTACGGAGGGCGGCACCCCGTCCGAAGAGGAGCAGACGGTTGAAATCGACTTTGTGAAGATGGATCTCGAACATTTCCATCCGGGAGATTACAATACATCCCATGTGCAGTTCGCGGAAGGCCATGACAGCGACGATGCAGCTTTTGATGATATTGCCGGAGCTGGTATCCGCATCGAGGGCGACGGCCAGGGGGCCGGGGAATATACCCTGCCCTGTACTGTTGAACTGGGTGAGGGCACCTTCGAGGTCACAGAGATCATGGCCCCGGGGGGCTACTACATCAACGACGGCTGGACGGCCACCATCACCGTCACGATTCCCGATCCGCCTGAAGGCGGCGAAGGTGAAGGCGGAACCGGCGGCGAAGGCGGGGAAGAAACCGAGCAGCCGGAGCCGGAGGTCGAGATCGAGGTCGATTATGGCGACTACATCGGCGACTACGGCGAGGAGCCGGAGGTTGACCCCGAGGATCCGGTCATCGTCCTGTACGATAACCGGCAGAAGGGCGAGCTGACCATCACCAAGATCGACTTTGAGAATAACTACATCAACCACAATGATGAGCACATCGCCCAGGGCGACGCCACCTTCGAGGGAGCCGTATTCGGGCTGTATGCGGCGGAGAACATCGTGCTGCCGACCACCGGCGTCCAGATCTATTCCAAGGATGACCTGGTAGCGACAGCAACCACCGACGCCAACGGCTCCTTTACCATTACGGATATCGAGATTGGCAACTACTATCTCCAGGAGCTTGTGCCCAGCACCGGCTATGTTTTCAAGAACGAGGAGCTGCGAGGCCAGATTTACGAGGTCAGAAACCCCTATCAGGTATTTGAGGGGGCCAGCGACACGGAGCCTGGCGAAGCGGATCCCGATGATATCGACCCGCCGGAAGTCAATACCCTCGATTTGGAGAAGCCCGCAGAGGGTACAGATTACACCGGCACCTCTAACGAATATGAGAACACCGTTATCAAGGGCGATTTGACCATCATCAAGAGCCTGGATGACGATGAAATCTCCAACGAGGAGGACGAGGACAGCGATCCGACGATCAAGCCCAAGGCGGAGGGCATCTATTTCGGCGTGTACCTGAAATCCAAGGCCAATGCCGGAGGCAATGACTTCACCTTCATCACCAACGATCCAGTGGGGGATGGCACCCAGACGGGAGACAGCACCCAGGGGTACACCGGGTTTGATCTGGTGAACGACAACTACTATTCACCGCTGCCGGATGAATACTTTACCCAGAAGCCTCTTGATCCCAACAATCCCCCGGAGCTGGTGAATCCCTCCATCGACGGGGACGCCACCGTGCCGACGGATCCGGCGCAGATCTATTTGAAAGACCTCTATATGGTACTCAGAACCAATGAGGACGGATATGCGTCAACCCTCGACCCGTCTACTATCGTCTGGTCGGTAGCCCGGGCAGGCCAGGGCGACGGATATAGCAACCAGATGGAGAACGGCGGCGCTGATCTTGGCTTCCCCCAGGATGATCCGAACAGCTCCTCGCCGCCGGAGTTTAACGGCAATGAGGCGGGCGGCAAGGTCAACAATATGCAGCTCCCTTATGGTGAGTATGTAGTCGTTGAACTAAACCCCGATGAGGGCCGCGATCCTATGATGTTCGAGGTGTTCATCGGACGCGATCCCTCCAACCCGGATCAGGTGGAGGAAAAGCCAAATCCCGGTGAGGATTATCCCTATGACGAGGGGTACAACAACTTCGAGTATGTATTCAATATTGAAAATGATACCCTGAAGCAGACCATCACCATCGTCAAGACTGACGCCGAAACCGGCAAGGTTGTCCCCCAGGCAGGTATCACCTATAAGATCTGGAGCTGGGACAACGAAACCCTCAACAATGTAACGGGCGGGGCGGAAAGCGAACATCCAATCTGGCCGTATTACCATAGCCTCGAAAACAGCACCGAGGTAAAAATATTGGTGCCGCCCACCTTAAACCTGGATTATAGCGAACTCCAGATCAAGACGGGCGACACCGTGCAGAAACCGCAAGTCCAGCTTGACTTCGACACTCCAGCTGGAACCTTGCTCAACGACGGGAGTCCGCAGATCACATGGACGGACGAAGAAAAAGCCCTTATAGCGGAGGACTTTTCCGGCCTGACCATTGATATTGAGGACACCTCTGTCGCTGCTGTCGAAAGCGACGGCTTAATCCATGCCAAGAAGGCAGGCACCACCGCTTTCAGAGTTATTCTACCCTATGGGATGGACGATTTCAAGGGAACCATCACGGTTTCCGATGATTTTGATTCCGCCCCCGTTACATTGAATCCTAAAAAGTACGAGTGTGACGGACACTGGATTCACCAGACCATCAACTACCCGTCCGGGGAAACCATTGACGAGTTCCAGACGGACGAGAGCGGACGCTTTACCCTCAATAACCCCCTGGTCTACGCGGATTACCTCCTTTATGAGGTGCTGGCCCCGGAGGGGTATGTTCTGGAGATGACTCCTTATCCGTTCACCGTTGAAAAATCCGATGTTGGCAACGCCAACATGATCCTGAACCTGTCCATTCTCCAGGCGGATACCACCCAGAAGGGCCGCATTGTCCTGGAGAAGATCGGCAATATGCTTGTGGGCGCGGAGGAGTATACCACTCTGCTGGGCATGACGGCGCTGCGCCCCCTGTGGGAGCTGCTGCCCCTGGGCGAGGGAGTGGAGTTTGACCTGTATGCCCGCGAGGATATTGTGACACCAGAGGGAACCAAGTGGTACAGCGCCGGGGAGTTCATCGAGACGCTGACGACCGACCGATCCGGCATGACCGTCAGCCGGGAGCTGCCCCTGGGCAAATACTACCTGAAGGAACGGCGCACGGTACACGGCTATATGCCGAGTGATGAAGAGTACGATGTGGAGCTGACCTACCAGGGCCAGACCATCAGCGTCTACCCCGAGTTTCTCACGCTGGAAAATGCCCGGCAAAATGTTATCTTCCGTATCCTGAAGCAGTTCCAGACCACCTCCGGCGATCTGGTGCCTGCCAACGATGTCTATTTCGGCATTTACGCGGCGGAGGATATTTACCTGTCCCCGGCGGTCAATGCCGACGATATCCCGGACGGTAACACCGGCGTGGATGGCCCGGAGGAGCCGACCGTGCCGGACAGCCTGATGACCTCCCTGGGCAGCAATAGCCTGGCCCTGGGAGATGAAACGAGCCTCACGATCCAGCTTTCCCCGGAGGATGTGGACGACGACAGCCTGAACATCTTCGGCTATGATGAGTCCGTCATCCGCCTGGAGGATGGGGATGAAGCCGGTGTTTACCGGGTGATCTCCGTTGGAACCGGATCGACAAGCATCACCGTTGCCACCGTCAACGGGCTGCGCACCGTCAATCACATTGAGGTCGTAGCACCGGAGGATTGGGTGGAAGGGATGCCCGCCGTCGAGTGGGATTCCCAACAGCAGGCCCAGGGGATGACCGTAGCGCAGACCGTGATTTACATGACCCCTGGTGAAACGAGACAGCTTGATGTAGAGCTGTACCCCGCTGGCGTCGCAGACACATGGCGAGCCTATGTGATGCAGGCGTCTTCGGGTGAGATAAACGGCCAGGTGATGGAGCTTGATCCGACCTGTGTGACAATCAGTGAGGATGGCTTTATCACGGCAAATTCTGTGGGTGCAGCCCGGTTTGCTGTTGTGACGGATGGCGGCCTGCGGGTGATCGGGGGCGTTGTTGTCACCAATCAGCCCCAGGACGATCCAGCGGATACCGCTGAAACTGTTCGTCTTGATCCCCAGGAGATCATCCTGGAGAGAAGCAATGTCTACCTGGCCGCCAGCAGCGACAGCAGAGGAACAGCCAAACTGGACATTACCTTCCTTGCGGAAGGGTGCGATGAAACCTTTACTGTTACTGTGGATGATCCGGCAATCGCTACCTTCGATAACACCTCCTCTTCCTTTATCGCAGGCAGTGTAGGAGAAACCGGATTCACTGTGACCACCCCCAGCGGATTGTCTGTACAGGGAACGGTCACAGTTGTCACCGCCACTGATGACCCCGCAGAGCAGCCGGCCTATCCGGCAGCAATCCCGGCGTCCAGTGAGGTACAGCTGCCAACAGATTCCCGTGTTGTGATCCCCAAGGACAGCCTGATCGAGGTCGTCCGCATTGTGGATGGGGAAGGCCGCAGCACTATCGAGCTGCCCCTGGGCAAATATTATGCCCGGGAGCTTCAAGGCCCGGATGGGTACATCATTGACACCAATACCCGGTATGACTTTGAGTTTACCTACAACCCCAACGGGGAAACGGAGGTCATCATCACCGCCAACGGCGGACGGCCTATCGTCAACTACCCCGATAATCCTCCCGATAACCCGCCTGACCATCCGCATGATCATCCTGAAAAGGAGTACGGACGGCTGGTGCTGGAGTATGAGGATGAAGGAATATGGGAGAAGGACAACCCTGTCACCGGCGTAGCGGAGGATGAAGCCGAGGAGGCCCCGGAGAATATTACCCATGAGTTCATCTACGAGAGCGATTCGCCGGAGGGCGACTATGCTGTCCCGGATACCATCCAGCAGGGCGGTGCCAACTATGAGCTGGTGGATGTAAGCTACCAGCTGGTGGACGAAACCCACAGCATTGAGCGCATCGTGCAGATCCCGGCAGGGGAAGAGATCCCTGAAACCATCACCGTCGAGGAGAACGGGGAGGAGGTCACTCTCACCTTGGTGAGCAGCGAGGCCGGAGAGCTTTCCGAGCAGGTTGTCGCCGTCACGGGAGAGATTGACTTCGGTTACACTGTCGGTCAGCCCTCTGCTCCGGCGACGAAGCAGGTGAGCTACACCGATACCACCACCGGCCAGCGCCGCACGGCGACGGCCTATCTCACCGGGATTGAAATGGTGGAGGATTACCATTGGCGCGACGATGTTGTGGTCGATGGCACCTTCTACGGCGGCCCTGATGTGGACGGTTTCCGCCTCGGCGTCGGCAATACCATCGTTCCTTACCGTTCCTCCAGACCGGCCCTGGACGGCTATGAGGACGAGTACCTGGAGCATCTTGGCCTTTCCAAGTCCCAGTACCGCCTCACCGGAGCAGAGTGGGCAGGAGAGTGGACGGAGGATGACCGGGGCAATGAGATCCGCTTGGCCGAATTTACCGGCGAACGGTATGTGGCCCGCTGGGTGGCGCATTACAGCACCAGCGTCAACACCAGCGCGGAGGCGGACACCACCGCAGTTTACTCCAACAACGCCTCTGATTCCTACACGATCAAGGCTGTGGCCACTTATGCGCTGGCTCCTGCCTTCCCGGTAGGGCCTGTGGCGGCAACAGCGGCGGGCGTGATTGCGCTCTTTGTCCTGTTCCTCATCGCCGGGCCGAATGTCGTTGTGTACGACGGCGACCACCGGAGGATCTATGCGACCCGGGTGCGCAGCGGCAGGATTGACCTGACCAAGGCGAAAGCCAAGAGGGGATCGGCAGAAACGCTGACGGTTCTCATTAAGAAGAGATACGCTGCAAGCCATGTGGGCCAGTCGGTGGCGATGGAAGCAGATGGGCAAGTGCTTACCTACTACACCATCCCGGCCAGCCTGACCGATGTGACAGCGATTGTTTGATATTGATAAGGGGGTGGGCTGGGATTTTCTCGGCCTGCCCTTTTATTATTTCTGTGTCCAAGTTGGACACATTCTGAGGGGATGAGGAAATGATGAGGGAAGAGCTTGAAGAAGGAATGGTAATACAGGCCAAGAGCCTCCCAGAAGGTTGGCTGTGGCATCACTATGAGGATGGATCCGGCAGCCTTTATTCTCCATCCGGGCAAGCATTTTTCAGCTATGATATGATGCCGTACTGGCCCGCAGGGATTGAGTACAGGCGCGAGGACAGCAGCGGATGGGATATTTATTACGGATCATCTATGGATGATTTTATCCAGATGGCAGAGAGCGATATCTCCTGTAATGTTCTTTCTGCTGAAGAAAAACAAACGATTTCCGCGAGCGAAAATTTGGGGAGAGCGAGATAATATGTGTCCAACTTGGACACAAGGAGGATTTGCCAATGAAGGAATATCAGGATGTTGTGTTGTTTGAGATGCCCGTGGGCGTCGAGGAAGCGACCGAAATGGTCGATGACGCAATCAAAAAGACCGTACCCTGGCTGGCCGCCAGGGGGGTTCAAATTGAAACCCAGGATACTTATATCACGAATATCGAGAGCAAAGATCAGCTGCTCACGGTTTCCTATGTGATCCGGTATACAGGAGAAGTGCTGGGAGATCTGGCAGAGTACATCTTCGATTTGGGGGTGGAGTAAATGCCGGACAGGGAGAGGCTGGTTCTGGACATTACCGGAAAGACAAGGAAGGACTTCACCGAGGAAGTGCGGGGAGTGCTGGAGCAGGGAATCAGGGAAGTGTTTCGCTCTGATCGGTGGAAGGAATGGCTGATTTTTTGCAGCTCGTTCCATCAGTACAGCGCCAGAAACCGGATGCTGATCCAGCTTCAAATGCCCTATGCCTCCTTTGTGGCGTCCATGAGCGACTGGAACAAGATGTATGGCCGCAGCGTCATCAAGGGGCAGGGAGCCAAGGGGCTGAAGATCTTCGCGCCGACAGAGTTCACCAAGTGGGTTGAGCGGCCAAAGCGAGGGGAGGATGGCACACCCCTGCGGGATGAGAAAGGGAAGGTCATTGTCGAGCGCGTCCGGGAGAAGGTGAAAGGGTATATCCCAGTATCGGTCTATGATGTGTCACAGACCCAGGGGGAGCCGCTGCCAGAGCTGACAGCGCCGCTCAGTGGCAGTTATGACAGGACAGGAGAGCTGATTGCCGCTCTTCGGGCCGTGTCCAAGGTGCCTGTGATCATTGAGAATTTAGAAGGCCCGGAAAATGGGTATTTTCAATCCACACAGGCCGGAGGATTTATCAAGGTCAAGGCCGGTATGTCGGACGAGCAGACGCTGAAAACCCTGATTCATGAGCTGGCCCACTCCCGGCTGCACGGGGAAGGCGGAAAAGAGGAAAAGGTTCCCCGGGATGTGGCGGAATTTGAGGCGGAGAGCATTGCCTTCATCATCTGCAACCACCTGGGGATCGACACCTCCCAATACAGCTTTGCATACCTGGCAAGCTGGAGCTATGGAGGCCGGATGAAGGAGATCATGGATGCCGCCCTGGAAACCGTAGTGGCAGAGGCGGATCAGATCGTCAAGGAGCTGGATGTTGCCCGTGCCAAGGTCAATCTCGATGGGTATCAGAACCGGGCGCTCATCGAGGAATACCTGGGGAACAGCGAGTATCTGACGAAGCCCTCCGACTTCTATAAATGGGGAGCGGAGGAAAAGACGGCGATCCTGAATCGGAATATCCTGACCCTGGAAAAGCTCTCACAGCCTATTGCGGTAGAGATCTGTTGGAGTGAAAACCCCGTTTTCAGAGAAGGAGAGCTTTACAGCCTGACGGAGATAGACGCGATGTTTCAACGCCTGGACGAGAAAACGCAGGAACGGTATACCCAGGAGGGCTATCCGGGCTGCTATGACAAGGTGATGTTCAAGGTTTATTACCAGTATTCCGATCTGGAAACAGGGGAGCCGGTGGCTGGGCATATCCGAACCCGGTATGATTTCGGCGATATGGCCTGTGACTCCCTCAGCACCTATCTGCTGGAAACGGAGCTGAATCCAGGTCTGAAAAACGAACTGCTGCCGCAGCAGGAACAGGATCGGAACCGGCAGCGCAGCCGGTAGTGGGGTGACAATGTGAAACATAAAAAGGTGCTGTTTGACCAGATCCGGGAGGAGAGCAAGGGCGGCGGGAAAAAACGGGACTTGGGGATCCTCCTCTACAACGGAGTGATGCTCCTGACCGGCTCGACATTCCGCCTGATCCTCACTATTGTGGTGTCGCTGCTTGGCTCTGTGGCCCTCACGGTGCTGGTGACAGCAATATACCAGGGTATGGCCCCTGTGGAGGTCTGGATGGACTTCATGCAGCGGGTACGGGCGTTTTTCGCCTGACGAAAGGAGGCTTCTATGGGCTATCGAAACGAGGCCGAAAATGTTATTCGCCCGGGACATCTAAAACGACGATTGATTGGATTTGGGATCGGGGCCGTCTGCATTGTTGTGGCGGAGCTGCTGATCCTCTGGGGGAACCGGGCCTACTGTGCGGCCCATGGGCTTGAGCCGTCGCTGGCGACGCTGCTCATGTCCTTCAGCACGCTGTTTTCCTGGGGGACACTCTCCTTCAGCCTGCTGGATCCGGGCAACCTTGCACAGATCCTGTCCGACTGGCTGGCCCTCTGGCCCGTCAATTTGGTGATCCTGCTGTTTATGCTTCTCTCTATCCGTTCTCTCTCGAAATATAGGGGGATGGAGCATGGCAGCGCCCGGTGGGCGGACAGGGCGGAGCTGGCAAAACTTTCAAATCCAAACGGAACGATCCCGATTGCGGAGGGCATCTATGTAGACCCGAAAAACAACGACCTGAAGAATCTGCATGAGCTGGGAATCGGCGATACCGGCTCCGGCAAGAGCTTCCGGCTGCTGACGCCGGAGCTGCTCCAAATGACCGGCTCCTATGTGGTGGTGGATGTCAAGGGCAGCCTGTATCGGCAGACGGCAAAGATCATGCGGGAGGCAGGGTACAGGATCAAGGTACTGAATCTCAAAGAGCTGGCTTCCTCCAATACCTTTAACCCTCTCAGCTATCTCAACGGCAATGAGGATATTCTGAAGCTGGTGGATGCCTTTACCTATAACAGCCGAAAAGAGGGGGCCAACGCCGGGGATCAGTTTTGGGAGGACACGATGCAGATGTTAATGACCAGCATCATTACATATCTGCACACGACGCCGGAGGAGCAAAAGACTTTCTCCCGGGTGGTGGATCTGATCACATCACTGGAGGTTGCCCAGGGCAAGATCCTCCCCATTTCCGAGTATGAGCGGCTCATGAAGGAACGGGAAATTAAAAACCCCTATGACACGGCGGTCATGCTCTATAAGCAGTTTAAGCAGGCGGCAGGCGAAACGCTTCAGAGCGTGCTGATTTCCTGCACGAGCCGTCTGCGAATCTGGAATGATGAGGCCGTGCGGATCCTGACGAATAGCGATGAAATGGAGCTGGAAACCCTGGCCGACGAGCGGACGGTTCTCTATGTGATCCTCCCGGCGGGAAACAAGACCTACCGGGTCATTTCCTCCATGTTTTTCTCGACGCTTTTTACCACCCTCATGACGGTGGCGGAGAGGCGCGGCGGCGGAAAGCTGCCCATGCTGCTCTCCGTCGTCATGGATGAGTTTGCGAACCTGGGGAAGATCCCGGACTTTGAAACCTACATCACCCTCATGCGGAGCTATGGCGTCCGCCTGGTGCCGGTGATCCAGGGGACGCAGCAGCTCAAGCAGCATTACGAAAAGGCGGAGGACACCATCATCTCCAACTGCGCCATCTATAACTACCTGGGGACACAGGACAAGACGACCAAGGAGGAGGTCGTGAAGCGGCTGGGAAAGACGACGATCCTGGAGGAAAACTCCTCCCGGCAGGTGGGGGGCCGCCAGGGAGGCGGCAATGTTTCCGACCGTGGGATGGGACGAGAGCTGCTCACCTTCGATGAGCTGAGTGTCATCGGGGGGGATCGTTCCATCGTGTTCATCGACGGCTACCGTCCCATCTTTGCGGAGAAATTCAAGACGGAAAATCATCCGCTGTTTGACAAGCTGGGCATCGACGATCCGGGCCACCCCCATTACAAAAACAATTCCGATGTGGTGCAGGATTTCGCGGCCCTGGCAGCGAAGCATCAGCGGGAATACGAGCAGCAGATGGCAGCCTCCCGGAGCCGCAGCAACCTCCCAATCCAGCCACAGACGGAATCCAAGGCAGGGGGCGAGGAGGAAGGTGGCCGAAAGGACAGCATGATGCGGGAGCTTTCGGCGGAGGAATTTGAAAGAAGCATCGGCCTTGACGATCTGGCCCAGGAGAAGCCAGGAGGGGAGGCTGAGATCAAGGGAGAAATGGAGAAGGAGCTGGAGGCAGACACAAGCCTGCTGGCAGCCCTGAAAAACAGAAACAGACGGAATCAGGAGGTATCATAATGGCTTACAGATATATTGCACTGATTGGAAATTTGACGGATAACCCGAAGAGAAAAGAGCTTGCAGGGGATAAGGTGGTGGCCACCTTCAGCGTGGCCCAGAACCAGCAGCAAAAGGGCGAGGCCGTCGTGGATTTCATTGATGTGGAGGCTTGGGGCAGCCTGGCCGAATTTATCTGCCGGAATTTCACGAAAGGCAGCCGGATCCTGGTGTCCGGCAAGTGGGAGTGGGAACGGTATGTAGACAAGGCCGGGGAGGCCAAGAGGCACTTCAAGATCACCGCTCAGGATGTTGAGTTTGCCGGTTCCAGCAGAGCAGGACAGGAGGAGTAATTAGTGTATCTCGATCATATCACGGACGACGAGCTGGCCGATGTTGGCGCGCTCCTTGAAAATGGCGTCCGGCTGGGGCTGGAGGCCATGCGCCTGGTGCAGAAATACCGGACGGATAAAACCGGCGGGGAAGAGCTGCTGGAGGTTATGGAAGCCTACCGGAAGGAAACACCCTTCTTCTTCAAAGGCGATATTACGGATTTATCTTATTTCTGGCAGGGGAAGGCCCTGGATCTGAAATCGCTGGAAAAGCTGCCGGAAGAGCTGAAGGAAAGCGTTGTACGAAACTTTGAACTTCTGGAAAAGCAAGGGCTGATCAAGGTGGAGGCCGGGAAGGCCACCTTGACGGAGGCCGGAGAAAAGCTGGTGTACAGCACCAACTTTGTCATGGAAACCATCAAGGCGGACATGGATTACAAGAAGAAAATTGAAGACGGGATCACGGCTGAAACAACGCGCCGAGTCGAGGAGAAACCGGCCCAGGAGATGACCTGGGAACGGATGCAGGATCAGATGGCGGCTATCCAGCAGAAGGCCGCCACAGAGCCGGAGAAGGCCCTTACGGAGCTGAAGGCGATGAACGCCTCCCTGGAGGAGATGTCGCCCCATCTCTCGCCGGAGCTGCAAGCCAAGGCCAAGGAGGTGGATGTTGCCGTCCGCAGCATCGTCCTGGACGGGAAGCCGTTGCGGGAAACCGTTGACGGGCTGATGCAGCAGTGGAAGAGGGAGCGCCCCGAGGTGGAGATCAACTTCTATGACAATACGCTGCGGACGAACAACGAGATCGTCCGGGAGGCGGTCAAGGACGATATTGCCCAGGATGCGGCGAAAGAGGCGGCAAAGAAAGGCACAGCGGAAGCCGCAAAGGAATTGGGCAAGGAGGCCGCCGTGCAGGGAGCCGAAACTGCTGCCAGGGGAGTGGCAGCAGCCGGAACAGGCGGCCTTGCGTTGGCTGTGGAGGTGGGATACAAGATCCTTTCCTCCGTTGCCGAGGAGCTGAAACACCAAATCACCAGGTAATGTGTCCAAGTTGGACACAAAAGGAGGAACATTATGACCGCAGTAAATCAGCTTTTTGAATTGATCTATGGCACCGTCATGGCCATCATCGGCCTGGGAGGTGTCGCCTTCGGCGGGTGGGCGCTGTATGACGGCTTCACCAACGATCAGCCGGAAGCAAAAAAGAGAGGCATCACGACGATCATCGTCGTTGTGATGGTATTGGTATTTATGGGTTCGGCCAAGGGGATTGTACTCAGCATGATTCCAGGCTTCTCTCCAACCATCTAAGTTAGGAAAGGAAATCCAGAATGAAAAAATTTCTTGCAGCCCTGATGGCTGTTTGCATCGTCTTTGCTGCAACAGTGCCAGCCTGGGCGGCGGAGGACGAGGAGGACGATGGCGGGGGCTTCTTTGATTTCAGCTTCCTCACAAGCTGGATGGAGGACTGGTTCCCCAAAACGGAGGTCGAAGACCCGGAGTATTATGATGAACAGGCAGCGGATGTCACGGAGAGTGCGAGTATCGGCTTTGAAGCCGTGAAATACTTCCTCCTGGGGACGGAAAATAATTACCTGTTTATCAATGGCCCAGGGATCACAAAGGTTTTGGCCGATGTTTTCCTCCCTATTGGATACCTCGTATTTTTAATTTGTTGGTCAATCAGCGTGGCCCAGAACGCAATGACGCTGGAGCTGTGGGATGTCAGCCGGGGAGCATTTCTCAGGGTACTGGTGGCCCTCTTGGCCGGGATCCTGCTCATGGGGATTTCCACCCAGATCCTTCAGCTCCTCGACCAGGTGGCCAGGAGCCTGACGGCAGACATCATCACGAATACGGAAATCAACCTGGACGCGATCACACCCAAGTCCAGCATCGAGGACTACGCATCGGATATCCCCATCATTGGATGGATTATTCAGATCATTAACTGGATATTCCATTTGGTTCCGACGCTGTTTTATAACTTGGCGGTGATGGTTTGCTCGCTGATCATGGCGGTATCCCTGGGGATCCGGGTCATCAAGCTGGCTATTTACCAGGGGGTTGCCCCGGTATTCTTTGGCCTTGTGGGATCCCGTTCAACGGCCCACTATTTCCAGAATTTCATGGCACAGTATTGCGCAATCTGCTTCCAGCTCGTTATTACGGCGGCGATCTTCTCTGCCTTCCAGGTGAGCTATGCGGCCCACCTGGCAACGACCAGCGTTGGCAATTTCAAGCTGTCTTCCTTTATGATGGGAGGATTGGTCATGCTCATCTACTGTATCATGATGGTGAAATCCGACCGGCTCTTTGACCGGGTATTCCGATAGGGGGGGAAGAAGCATGAGAGCACAAATACCAAAGAATATCCGCAAATATGAGGATAAGGTGATTCTGGGGATGAACCGGCGCCAGAGCCTCTTTCTGCTGATTTCCGCCCTGGTCGGAATCGGCCTGTACTTGGCGCTGCGTACGGTACTGAGCATCTCCTTCCTCCTTCCGCTGATTTCGATGCTGGTGGGGCCGATCATTTTGGCAGGCAGCATCAAAATTTCAGATCTGTACCTGGAGGAAATTTTCTACCGGATCTACCGGGATATGCGGTACAACGATGGCCTGCGTCTATATAAAATTGAAAATTGGGGGCCGGACGATGATATTCAGTAAAAAACGACAGGGGAAAGGCATCACCTTTGTCGGTCAGGAAAATTCAAAGAAAAAACCGAGAGAGAAAAAACGGGTAAGGAACACTGCTCAGAAAACGATCCCCTTTCTGGAGCTGTACGATAACGGGATGTTTCTGGTGGAGCGCGTGAAGGGGAAAGAAAAGTACAGCCTGTGCTTTTCCATGAGCAATACGGACTATGCACTCCTCAAGGACGAGGAGAAGCAGCGCCGCCTGGATGTCTACCAGTCGGTCATGAACTCCCTCTCCCCGGACATTCATTATCAGGAGCTTTATCTGAACCGGCCCCTCGATATGGAGAAGATCGGGGAAACCCTGGCACCCAGGGAGATGCACCCGGCGACGGAGTATCAGGCTGCCTGGCTGAAGAACCAGCAGCTTTTTGTCCGGCAGATCGAGGGGAATATCTCCGACACGGTGCTGTATTATGCCCTGTCCTATGTCAAGAGGTCGAAGCTGGACAACCCGTTTGCTATCCTGATGCAGGCGCAGCAGCGCATCGCGGAACGGTTTGAGGAGATCGGGGTGCGGTCAGAGCTGTTGCAGCCTCGGGAAGTGCTGGAGCTGATCTACACCATCTACAACCCATTCGAGGAGGGAGGCTTCATCCTCCCGGCGGATATGTACGACCGGAAAACGAAGATCCGGGACTACATTGCGCCGTCCGCGTTCAAGTTCGTCCCCAAGTATACGGCCCTGGGCAGCGCATTTAACCGGGTGCTGTTCGTCAGCGGCTATGCGGCGACCCTGGACGACGAGTTTATCTCATCCCTTCTGGATAACAAGTTCAAGGTGACGGTGGCAAAGCACATCGACCATATCGACAAGGAAATTGCCATCAAGAGCGTTACCGACCGGCTCAAGCAGCTGGAAGGCGACCGGCAGACCCGGAATATGCGGAATAAGCAGGTGGGCACCGATTATATTCCACTGAACCTTCAGACGGAGATCCAGAGCTGCCTTGATATCCTGAAGCTCCTCCAGGAACGGGAAGAGCTGTTCGATGTTGGCATCTATATCTCCGTCAGCGCCGAAACGATGGAGGATCTGGAGGATATCACCAAGATTTTGATCGGCACTTGCCGGGAGCATCTGGTGTCCGTCAAGGCGGCGGTGTACCGGCAGGAGGAGGGGCTGGCATCCATTCTGCCCCTGGCCAACGACCAGCTGCACATTACCAACTATCTCATGAGCAGCGGGGCGGCCATTTCTCTGCCGTTTACTTACTCGCAGCTGGTGGATGAGGGCGGCTTCTACTATGGCCGCAATGCCCGCAGCGGCTATCCGCTGATCGTCAACCGAAAAAAGGACATCAACGGCAACGGCTTCTATCTGGGGCAGTCCGGCAGCGGAAAATCCCTCTTCTGCAAAATGGAAATCAACGATGTGATGTTCCTGACAGAAAAGGACAAGGTGATTGTGGTTGATCCAGAACGAGAATTTGTGAAGCAGTGCCAGGCCATTGGCGGCACGGTCATCAAGATCAGCCCCAACACGAAAAATTACATCAACCCCTTTGACCTGTCGGCGGATCACGGAAAGAATGAGGATGCGATCCGAAACAAGGCAGATCTGATTCTCAACCTCTTTTCCGTGTTTAAGGGAAGTGAGCTGTCCGGCAAGGAGCGTTCCATCGTTGACCGTTGCGTGAACAAGGTATACTTTGAATATCAGAAAAACGGGTGGCGGGACGAGGATATTCCGACCTTTGTGGAGTTCCATGCCATTCTGAAGGAACAGGAGGAGCAGGAGGCCAGGGATCTGGCGTTGATCCTGGAGATGTATGCCCTGGGCAATGTGGACATCTTCGCCCACCAAACCAATGTGGATATGAGCAGCCGGTATATTGACTTCGATCTGCTGGAGCTTCCAGCGAACCTGAAGAAGGCAGCCATGTATATTGTGCTGGAGCACATCTGGGGCGAAGTCTTGCGGAATTACAACAAGGGCATTTACACCTGGGTCTATGTGGATGAGTTCCACCTCTTCTACGATGAGAACGAGGACAGCACCAGCTCCGGCGCTTTCTTCGACCGGATTGCGGCCCGTGTCAGAAAATATGGCGGCCTGATGACCTGCATCACCCAGAATGTCACCGGCGTCCTGGCGTCGAAATCCGGGCTTTCCATGCTCCAGAACAGCCAGTTCGCGGTGCTTTTCAAGCAGTCAACACGGAATCTGGAACAAATCAAGGAGCTTTATGACCTTTCGGAAAACCAGGCGGCCCGGCTGGCGGCTCCTAAGGTGGGAGAGGGGCTGCTGATCAGCCGGGGGATTGCGGTGCCGTTCACCAAGATCTATCCCAAGGATAACCTGGTGTACGATGTTATCACCACCAACTTTGCCGACAAAATTAAAAGCATGGAAGGCTGATGAAATACGGCTCCCTGCTGCCGCATTTCATTTGACAATGTGAGAGCTTATCGGGTATAATACCAATAGAGAGGTTTATATTCCCATAATCTCTGCGGTTCCCCACTCCGCTAAAAGGTGGCCCATTATATTGAGCAGGGTGATACGGCCCTGCTCTTTTCTTTTACCTGAAAGGATGAAAACGGATTGAATCGGCTTGATTTTTTTGATATTGATGTGGACTACATAAATTTCTTAAAGCGCAGCGAGGAGGAGGTGAGAGGGTTTAGCCGTGTGCCGGATGTTATCTATCATATGCAGAACGGGACGGAAATCAGAAAATTCATGTGCGGCGTTGCCTTTGAAAGGAATGGCTTCTCCTATTTTGTCCCGGTTTCTTCTAAGGTAGAACAAAACGCGAATAGCTTTGTCCTTTTTGACGAACGGGACATAAGGCCCATTAAGGGGACTCTCCGTTTCAATTATATGTTTCCGGCTCCGCCGGAGCTGGCGAGCAGACGGGTTATCACAAATGAAGCACACCTTTCTTATCAAAAGCTCCTGTTTTCTGAATTGGAGATTGTCAGGCGAAATATGGATCGGATTCTGGAGATTGCCGAGAAAACCTATTATCAGAGAGTGGGTCTTACTGTAAATCCTGGCTTTGCAAAAAACAGCTGTGATTTTTTGTTGCTGGAGAAAAAGTGCCAAGAATATTGTGTTGCCCACCATCTCCCGGTTCCAGGGGAAAGGAGCATCGTGGAGATCTATCAGCAGGAGTTCCGGCAGCACTGTTATCACCGCGAGTACGACGGCAGCCAGGAGGAGCTGATCCGGCACCTGGAGAAGGAAACCAAATCCCTGATTTTCCCCAAAGGAGATAAATACCTGGTGGCTATCCATGAGGCCAGTATGAGCCGGGCGATGCAGTTGGAGGAGCTGTATTTGAAACCGCCGTCGCGGGAGAGGCACCAGGTAAGGTGAATGTGTCCAAGTTGGACACAATACATATTACACTTTCCCAGTTTTCCCGGTTAAGCGGTATTTAAGTTTCTGCTGGTTTCTTGTTCTGCCGTCGTACCATACAAAGACTGGCTTGTCCCCTTGGCTCGAAAGCAGCTCATGCACCAGATAGTATGTTTTGCCATCCAGCGTCAACAGCAGTTCACCAGCTTCATTTTCGGCAGTTTCCCATCCCTCCGGGATGGTGTACTCGACTTCTTCGGCATAGTCCGCATGGGCGTCCGGATTATAAGCTGTGAATATTATCTGTTTCTCATGGGCTAAAACTCCATAGTTTGCGTATCCCTTGATTGTCATTTTTTCACTCCTTCTTGTTGTATAGCTGTTACGCGCTGTGTCTATATTATAATTCTATTTTATAATTTGACCAACAGATTTTTGAAATTTTTACATTTTTTAGTAGCGATAACAAGAGCAGCCAGGAGGAGCTGTATTTGAAACCGCCGTCGCGGGAGAGGCACCAGGCAAGGTGAATGTGTCCAAGTTGGACACGATACATAGCGGATGGTATAATAGCGATAGAGGAGGCGCCGTTGTGGGAGTGCTGGATTCTTTGTGTCCGGCAGCGGTAGATCAGTATAAGGAGATGGTGCTGGTTGACGATCAGATGGTGCAGGTCAAGATCCCGCAGCTTGGCCGCGAGGAAATGGAACGCATCATTTCAGGGATCACCATGCCGGAGATGCCGATGGATATGAGGCAGCAGGTTATTGATGTGCTGGCCGAACGGGGGAGATGGATCGAGGAGAAGGTTCAGCAGATCAATCGGGTTTACCCGGAGCCGGTTCCCAGGGTAGACCGTCAAAACAGAAGCCGGTAGTCTGAAGGGAATGATGGCAAATGTTCTTCCTTAAAAAGAAGAAAAAGGCCGTAGTTAAGCAACATCGTGAGAAAATCCCGGAGTATGATTGTTTTGATCCGCCGATAATTACTTTTGTTCCGGCACGGCTGATAGAGAAGGTTCCTTTTACAGAACATCCAAATTTCTGGAATGAAAAGGGAGAAACCAAGGAAGCCTATTTGGAGCTCGCAAAGAGGTCTGGAAAACTGTTTCTTAAATGGTCGCATGGCTGCACGATTGAGGAGCTTAAAAATGATCCCGAATGTGCGGATGTTGCGCCTGCCTACTTCGACAGGATGGTAAAGGTGTCACAAAATGCACATGGCACTTATGACTTTTCAAGTGATGGACGCCATCGAATCTTAGCTGCACAAATTCTGGACATTTATGTTCCAGTAATGATCCGGAAAAAAGAAAGACCCTCAAAAGGATAACGGAAAAGGGATGTGTCCAACTTGGACACATCCCTTTTCTCCTTCCCAGAAATATGGTACAATATTCTCGGTGCTACCAGATACGGTAGGCGGTTGCCCCAACGAAAGAAGGGGTGATAATTTCTTTGCCCCTTCGAGAGAGGGGGTGAGCCGCATGGTTACATACGAAGGGCTTTTTGCCTTTTGCCTTGTCCTGCTCGGCGTTGCTGAACTGATCTTTCAGTTTTACAATAAAAAGAAATAACCGCCCAAGCCTTCCAAACTTAGCGGTTATTTCTTAATCACTTTGTGCAAGGCAACCGTCTATCGGTAGCACCTTTCTATATTTATTATAGGCATAGAAGAAGAAAATGTCAAGTGATCCCCGGCTGGCGGCATCTTAGCTTTCTGCCGTTTGAGGCAGCCGGATATGGGTTTCCAGAGCCGCTTCAATCCGCTGCGGCTCAATGCCGATGTACCGCTGTGTGATGGCCGGGGAAGAGTGCTGAAGGAGCGTTTGCACTAAGGCAATATCATAGCCGTTATTCTGGTAAATCTGCGTCGCAAAGAATTTGCGGAAGCTGTGCGTCCCGATCCCCTCCAGGCCCAGATAGTCGCAGGCGTCCTGAAGCCGCTGCTGCACGGCCCGGATGGAGATGGGAAACATGATCTCCTTGGAGCCGATTCCCTGCTCGATGCAATAACGCTGCATATAGAGGTAGATGGCTACCGGCACCGTGAATACTCGCTCTTTTCCGGTTTTTTGCTCTGCGATGTTGAGCCGGTATCGTCCTCCGTCCTGGATGATGTCGGAGAGCCGCAGCTTTCCAGCAATGTCCGAGATGCGCAGCCCAAGGTTGGCCTCCAAGACCAGGCAGGCGGCGATGTGGGGGGCCGGGCGGTGGTTCAAAAAGCCTCGCTGGATGACCTGGATAATCTCTGAGAACTGTTCCGGGGTTAGGGATAAAGTTTTCTTGTTCATTGAAAGCACATCCTTCACCATCCATTATAGATCAAAACTTCGTATTTGAAAAGCAAAAAACTTCGTATTTTACGAATAGGAAAGAAACAGAAAAGAGGAAACCGCGTAACTTCTGATATTTTATCTTCGTATTTTAAGCAAAATACGAAGATAAGGAAAGCACAGCGGTAATGCGAAAGGGAGGCTCTTTCAGGGCCTCCCTTTTTGAATGTGTCCAAGTTGGACACATTTCATATTTTCACGAACAGGCCGATGGGACACACACCCTTAAACCCGGGCGTAGAGATGTACCAGCAGCCGGGGCCTTCCGACTCCCAGGCTACTTCCAAGGTGATTTTGTGCCACCCATCAGGAAAGAGGGCTGTAAAGCCCTGCCCGGCGTGTATTCCTACTCCATCCAGGAGTAAACGAGGGTGCGGATCATTGTCTGACGGATCGGGGAGCTGCAACTGTGCGATCCTCTCTTTATCCCAATTCATAACAGCTTTCCTTTCTTAATTGCATTACATTGATTGTGTCCAACTTGAACACATCTCATTTTATCCGTTCCAGGAACGACGAAACATTCATAACTTGAGGGTCATTCGGGAAGTGCTTGAGGTTGCCGGTTATTAAGATGGCTCCGCAAAATTTTGCGACTTCATAGAACTTCTTGTCGGACTCGTCTATGAAAGGATCATTGATTGGATCAGCTACGATGGATCTGCCGGAGGTTTCAATCCATTCCAGCAGGGAGTCGATCTCACCGTCCGAGAAATTAAACCTTGGACGGCTCAGTACCTGCCGGTATTCCGTGAGGATGCGATAATCATAACAGGGGATCAGTTGCCCTGTTAAGATCATACTCACAACCCGCGCTGGCGCGCCGTTCCTTGACCACAGGGAGGATACCAGGATATTTGTGTCCAAAACGACCAGCATTTTATGATTCCTCCCGCCGTGCGGCTTCGATCTCGGCTTCGATTTCCGCATCCGACATAAAGCCCTCAGTGGCGGCCCGGCTGCGCATAGAATTGAAAGCGATCATGGCTTTTGCCTGGCGAACCGCCTTTAAGGTTTCTTCAAAGCTGCCCTCCTCAATATTGATCAATAGCGCAGTGGGCTTGCCATTGTTGGTAATCACAACTTCCCCATCCAAGGAGAGATGATCCCAAATGCTTTTTGGTGTACTTCTTAAATCACGCACGGTATAGAAATTCATATCCTCAGCTCCTTTCTACTCATATTATATACTTATGTTGCACGATTGTCAACGAATTATGATGCAAAAAATGATACAAAAATGGAAACACTATGTAACAGCAGAACTCATAAAATGTGCTGATAAAGTTACCTTTCTTTTTTGTGTCCAAGTTGGACACAATTCTGATAAAGGAAAACGGAGTGGCCTTTCGACCACTCCGTAAATTTTGTCAGCTCTTTGTTGCAGTTTCGTTTGACACTGCAAAAAATTCTGGTATAATGAGAACAAAGAGCTGTTTTTCAGCTCGACGGCAACCAGTGTTAGCAGCACCAGGAGCCGCCCGGTACACTCGTTAAGACCAACGATTGCACCAGATACAGTACCATCTCGCAAATGGTAAAGTATCATTTGTTTTTATCTTACTCGAATTATACCCAAAAGTCAAGACCCCAAGGTTTGGAACTCCTCTGGGCGGTGACGAATTTTAGGGCGATTGACGAGGGTATTTTGTAGGGTAGGTATAATTTGCAAAGGATATTATCGTATCTGGTAGAATTGTAGGCTATGAGTGTGCTGCGGTACATTCATAGCCTTTTTGTTTTACCTGAAAGGCGATGGAGGCCGGGGTGGCCGCATAAGTGTCCCTGCCTCTCGAATGTGTCCAACTTGGACACGCAAGTTCATTTGAAACTTCAGCTAAAGATCTTCAAAAAAGGAAGATGCTTTGGCCTTATTAAGTGCAGCCTTTTTTAAGATATTTTGCCTGTAACGCACTTTTTTGAAGGGCTTTCTTACATAACAGAAATGGATCCCCAAACCCACTGGCAGCAGCGAAGTTTTTTCAAACGGTTTCTTACATAACATCTTTGGAGCCGAACGAGCTGCGATCCGATAGGGACAAGCTGAGATCCCCAGCGGCCCGGCTCCTGATCCGGTGTTGCTGTTCCATTTGGGTTAAACGCCTCCGGCGTCTAACATAGAGTGTGCCCATTCTGGGCGCACCGTAATCAATTCAATATCGAGCGCCAGATCGGCCAGGCTAAAGACTTTCAAAAAAGAGAAAGTGCTTTGGCTTAGTTAAAGTCAGCCTTTTTTAAGAAATTGCCGATCAAAGGCCCGAAAAATTGCCCTTTTACAGACCTCCAGGAGATCTGAAATGAGTCATCCATTGACCGCAAAAAACTGGAGGGCTGGAGCCGGGCGGAAAGGAGAGGGAAATGGACAAGCCATGTGCCAACTGTGTCTGCCAAAAGAGGGCGGCCGAACACATTCAGAAATTGCAACCTTGCTAAGGCTCAATCCAGCAAACTAAATATGGAAATCCCTGAATAAGGGTACTGTTGAGAGGACGATCAGTATAAAACAACCTGTGCGCCGTCGGATGCGGAGTCATCACCGCCTAAGCAGCGTAGCACTCACCGTTATAGGGTGTCTGGGGAGGTACGGTGTGAAAACACATCGAGTGCTTACATAGTACGAACCAACAAATAGAGAAGTGGTTACGATCACAGTGACCGTCCTGTCGCCTGGTCAGCCGTCGGCTGGCTGGGAGGGGGGGAGCGTGGCGACTGATAATCGAGTGCGTCAAGGCAGACCTCGGCACCTGCTCTTCGGAGCTAACACGCGGCGGACAGTAATGCCCGCGAACACGGATACCTGGCTAAAGCCAGCTCCGGTTCTCCCTTGCCCTGCAATTTCTTATTTTTTACAATTTTGAAGTTGCAGAGCAGGGGGGAGAAGCCGTTTCCTGGCTAAAAGGTGTTGCTTACGCAACTATCATAGTAATTAAAAAACGAAATCTCACAAATATGAGGACGGCGGAGGGGGTGTGTTGGGATGTTGAAACTTTCCACCTTCTTATCTTCTCTACCGAGGTTGGTATCAAGCATCATATCTTTTGTTTTAGTCGAAGTCCAGGGTGGCCCCCTGGGGGCCGGTTTTCTTCTATAAGTGTATTTCTGTTTTTCAATTTGTGTTGATGTTTTGAGGGGCGAAATTTGTTTTATTTTCAATTAAAGAAAATTATTGAAAGTTATTGATTTTTATTCTGTGTTATGCTATACTGATATTGTCAAGTGAGATATTTGAAAGGAGTGATGGCCTGTGACGGGGTCGGTTCTTTTGGACGCAAGGAGGTTTTACAGATGAGGACATTGGCGCTGATCAATGCTAAAGGAGGGGTTGGAAAGACCACTTCTGCTTTGGTGATGGCTGATATTTTGCATCGTGAGCACGGGAAACGGGTATTGGTGATTGACCTTGATCCACAGCTCAATACCTCTAAGCAGATGGGTGTTTATGAGGCGGGTGGTCTTTGTGTGGCTCACTTGCTGGTCGATAAGACGGTAGATGTGAGGCAGGTTATTAAAGCCAGTCCGGTGTATGATGGGGTGGATGTGATCCCCTGTGATAAGGCGCTGGAGGCTGCAAACTTGAAGGTGCTGCTGGATACATCGACGATGCAGCAGCTTCGGCTCAGGCGGGCTTTGAAGCCGGTGATGCAGGAGTATGATTTCTGTATTTTAGATTGCTCGACGGCGGTCAGAAATATCAGTACGATCAATGGGCTGGCGATTACGGATGATGTTCTGGTGCCGGTCACGGCGGATGAGTACAGCCTTGGCGGGGTGATGGATGTCGCCTCTTTGGTGGTGGACATCCAGGACTATAACGATAACATTGAGCTTCGAGGCGTTTTTTTGACCAAATCTGAAAAAAACAAGGCGTGCAAGGAAACTTTGCGCCAGCTGGAGGAGGCTCTGGGCAGTTTGGTGTTTGACACGACGATCCGAAAATCTGCCACCGTTTCGGCGGCCACTTTTGAGGGGAAAGCGTTGTTGGATTATGCCAGGACAAACGCTGTGGTGGATGATTATCGGGCCCTGGTGCGCGAGTATTTTGAGAGAACGGAGGGGTAAGCGATGCCAATGGATTTTTCGGCGGCGGGCCTCAATGGCCTGTTAAATCAGAAAAGCAAGACGAAAATGAAGATCACGATGGTAGCCTATGAGGATATTGTGCGAAACGAAAAAAATCACTATTCCATTGAGGATATTGAGAGTCTGGCAATCTCCATCGGGGATGTGGGCCTCCGGGAGCCGCTGGAGGTGAAGGCTCTTGAGGACGGCAGCTATATGCTGATCGGCGGCGAGCGCCGCTATACTGCCATTGGGATGCTGCGGGAGCAGGGTGATACCCGGTATGATCTTGTGCCGTGCGTTGTGGTGGATATGGACGCCGTTGATCTGCCGCTTTCCGATGAGCTGAAGGAGCTGTATGTGCTGACGACCACCAATGCGGAGCAGCGGGCAAAATCGGACTATGATTTGATGCAGCAGGTACAAAATTTGTCCCTGATCTATTCGGAGCTGAAGGCAGCCGGACATCCTCTGAAGGGCCGCCAGCGGGATCTGATTGCGGACAAACTGGGGATCTCTGCGACACAGGTTCAGAGGTATACCAATATTGGCCAGAATCTCAGCCCTGAACTACAGGCTGATTTCAAGGAGGGAAAGATGGCGATGACGGTGGCCGATTCTGCCGCGAAGCTGCCGCCGGAGAAACAGGCCGCCCTCAAGGCCATGACGGAACAGAAGGATGAGATTACCCAAAAGGATGTAGACCAGATGGCTGCTGCTCCTCTGGATCAGGACGCCGACGACGCGCAGGTTTCAGACGGTTTGGAGGCCGAGGTCGTTGTGGACACGGAAGTCCTTGAGACGCTGGAAGAGCGGATGCACGGGCTGAGGGAAGATTTATCGGAGGGCGGGGTCTTTATGACCGCCGCAGAAAAGGAAAAATTGGTGGCCGCTGTGGCGAAAGCAGAGAAGGCGCTGATACGGGCGCTGGCGATCATAGAAAAGGCGATATGAAATGATTTTGGCCTGTGCCCTCAGACATGGGGGCAGGCGAATGAAAATGGGGAGCTTAAAATGAGTAGAAAGACAGTGTCGGTGAGTGTGTCTGCCAAGATGGATGATCTGCTGGCCGCTCTCGCAGCCCGGTATGGATCGACAAAGAGCGGTATCTTAAATCTGATCCTTCAGCGCACCTTATCAGCGGACGACGGTTTGAAGAAGCTGATGAGTGTGGAGCTGAAGCAGAAGGATGAAAAGGTCATCAAGCGGAGCTACCGGATCAATGAGGAGCTGCTTGTTGCCCTTAAAGAGTATGATGGGTTTTCGCTGGCGCTGATCCTGGAAAAGGCCGTCGCGCCGCTGCTGGATATGGATGAGCCGGAGCGCCAGCATTTTCTGTTCCCATGAACGCGCGGCGCTATGTCCATAATTGGCGAACAGTGAGGTGCAGGGAGGGGCTGTCAAGCCCTTCCTTGTTTTGTAATTCTCTCTTTTTTTAAGTTGGAGGTTTGGCCTTTCCTATTCAGGAGTGGGATTGGGTACGGCAGCTTCAATGACCGAAGGTCATTGAAGGCAAGCATAGATGTTGTATATACAACATCACTTGCTTTTCATTTCCATTGTGATACAATGGAGATGAAAAGAAATCGCTTCGCTCAAATTGTGTCCAAGTTGGACACGAAGGAGAAGGGTTAAATTGTGTTCAACTTGAACACAAAGGAGGGAGCGCCTTGGGAAAGGATACGGCCATCTATCTGCGCATTGAGGAAGAAAAAAAGTTAGCTTTGGAAAAGAAAGCCCAGGATGCCGGATTATCTCTGAGCACTTATCTCGTTGAACAGGGCCTTCACGGCAAGGTGGTCGATTTCTCAGAGCTGCGGAAGATCTACCCACAGCTCATGCGGATCGGCAACAACATCAATCAGGCCACCAGGATCATGAACACCTATCACTCCAGCACAGGGGATGAGTTCGATTTCATTTATGATGAGTTTCTGAAATTGCGAACTCTCCTGGAGGAGTATTTGCGGCGGGCCGGAAGGGGGGAAAGTGTTGGCGTATGTGAAGGTGCTGCCGGTATCGACGGCGGATCATCTGAAGAACCTGATTGATTATGTTTCCCAGGAGAGCAAGACCATGGGGCAAGATCTGATCCACTGCGAAGAGTGTACCCTGGAATTTGCCTATCGCGATTTTTTCCTTGTAAAGAAGATGGCTGGAAAGCCTGGCGGTGTGCTGGCCCACCAGATCATCCAGAGCTTTGAACCCGGCGAGGTTTCCGTGAAACAGGCTCACCAACTCGGTATGGAGCTGGCCAAGCGTGCCTTACCTGGGTATCAATATATTGTCTGCACCCATACGGACAGAGATCATATTCACAACCACATCGTGTTTAACTCTGTGTCCTACCTAACGCAGAGGAAGTACCTGGGGAGCAAGGCGTCCCTGCGTGTCATGCAGGCGATCAGCGACGATTTGTGCCGGGAATATGGTCTCTCCGTGATCCGCAAAGGGGGCCGGAGGGGGTTGGATAAAACCACCTATGAGCTGGCAAGAAAGGGGAAGTCCTGGAAGGCAGCCCTGGCCGCTGATCTGGATGATATTCTGCCTGGCTGCAATACGAAGCAGGAGTTTATTGCCCGCCTGGAGGCCCTGGGCTACCAAGTCCGGTATGAACGCTATATTACCGTCCGCAAGGAGGGGGAGAAAAAGGGAATCCGCCTGGAAACTCTGGCCAGCCAGTTTGGGGCCGAGTATACGACGGAAAATATTGAGCGCCAGCTGATGGGGAAGCCGATTAAAGATTTTGCCCCTCCCAAAGAGGAAGAAATTGACGAGAAACAAACGGAATGGCAGCGGTATGAGCGGTACTATTTTGAGGAACG
>ERZ827440.1129-NODE-1129-length-31499-cov-6.609464_pt1 | contig 31499 bp, 33 predicted proteins | sample MGYA00519774_ERZ827440 | MGnify/ENA primary metagenome ERZ827440 (study PRJEB31778, sample SAMEA3449302) | human gut metagenome | biome: human gut; feature: human-associated habitat; material: faeces | place: United Kingdom | collected 2010/2012 ... | reverse complement strand
CCAAAAACCTACATTTATTTTTACCAAAAACCTACAAAAAAGTTTGACATTTACATTTAACATTTCGTTCTCAATTCTTAATTTCAGATTTTCATATTCAAGTTGTTCTTCTTTCGTAAGTTTTTTCTTATTATAATATTTTGATAATGGATTATTATGTTTTCTTTTTGGCGTTAATCCTTCCATACCGCTTTCTCGATAAGCTTTAATCCAGTTATTTATCATTCCATTGCTTAGACCTGTTTCTTTTGTAACTTGACTTGTGCTTTTTTCAAAATCCAATGCTGGTTTTATAATTTTATATTTTTCTTCTGCAGTCCATTGTTTATATTTTTGACCTTTGCTTGCCATTTTATCATCTCCTTTAATTAATTATATCAAACAAAAAAGTGGAACATCTTTTTTTATGTCCACTTTTATATTACAACTTCATTTATTTTAAAAACTTTCTTTTATTTATTTTCATTTATCCAACTTGTTAATTCATCTTTATTTTGAAATCCAACTTTTTTTGATATTAATTTTCCTTCTTTGAATAATAACAAAGTTGGTATACTAAGTACTCCAAATGTATTTGCAATTTCACCACTTTCATCTACATCAACTTTACAAAATGAAACATAATTTATTTCATTTGATAATTCTTCTACTATTGGTGATATCATTCTGCAAGGTCCACACCATTTAGCAAAAAAATCAACTAATACCATTTCACCATTTATTTCATTATTGAAATTATCTTTATTTAATATCTTTACGCTCATAATTACTCTCCCACTTTACATTTCGTTATTTTATTTTTTGAATATAAATATTCAAGTGAATCTTTTTCTATAACTTTATTTTTTTCCATTATATCAATTGATTTACAATTGAATTCTGAATCTGATAATTTATCTTTTTCTTTTATTAAATCATTAATATCATTTAATGATGATATTGTACTATCAATCTCTTTAGATACAAATGGTGTTTTTTCTAAAATAAAGTTTCTAATATTTGATTCTGTAAAAAATTCATTATTATTAAGTCCAAATATTGGTGATGATAATATAAACAATATTATAAACACTATTAAATAATATTCTACAGCTCCTAAAATTGCTCCTAAAATTTTAGATGGAATCGCAAGTATTATAGTTGCTCTTAAGATTTTTTCAAATACTGAACTTATTTTTATAAGTATAATAAGAATTGTACTTAATACTGAAAAAACTAATAAAAATGCAAATCCTTCATATACGATTATATTTAAAACTGCTAAATTTTCAAATAATCCACCAAAACTAAAAAATGGTAAATGTTCATACATTATTGATGATACAGGATTTTTAAGTATAAATGATAGTATAAGCACAAAAATCATTCCAACCGTAATTACACTTTGTTTTATTATTCCCCTTTTAAAACCTACTATCGCACCAAATAATATTATCATTATAATTATAATGTCAAGCATATCTATTCTCCTTTACTTTACATATTAATTATATTATAATTTTACCAAAAAATAAAGATTTATGATAAAATATTCTTATGAGGTGATTTTTTAATGACAATTTCTTTTAAAATAAGTAAAAATACAATGGATAAAATGTGTGAACATTATAAATATATAAAAAGAGATAAAACTCCTGCATATGCTTTATTTCAAGCAAAGGATGCAGATACTGTAATTACACTTTATGAATCTGGTAAAGTTGTTTTTCAAGGTATAAGTGCGGATATAGATGCAAATATATGGAAAGAAACTGAAATGATTCTTAATGGTAAACCAGTTACAATAGAACCTAAAAAAGAAAAAAAAGTCGATGATGATAAAACTGATTACTATTTTATTAATTCTATTGGTTCTGATGAAGTTGGTACTGGTGATTATTTTGGACCTATTATAGTTTGTGCATCTTATGTAAATAGAAAAGATATATCTTTCCTTGAAGAACTAGGTGTTAGAGATTCAAAAAAACTTACTGATGATAAAATTTTAAAAATTGCACCTGAAATAATTAAAAGAATACCACATCAAGAAGAAATAATATCTAACACGGAATATAATAATATGCAAGATAACGGTTATAATATGAACAAAATTAAGGCAATATATCATAACAAGGCAATTTTAGGTCTTATGAAAAAAGATAATTTCGTATATGATATGGTTGTAGTAGATCAATTTACTCCAGAAAGAAATTATTATAATTATTTAAAAAGTGAACCTAATGTATTTAGAAAAATAAAATTTACAACTAAGGCGGAAGATAAATGTTTATCTGTTGCTTGCTCTTCTATAATAAGCAGATATCTATTTTTAAAAGAAATTGAAAAAATGGGAAATAGTCTTGGATCATTTATTCCAAAAGGCGCAAGTACTTTAGTTGATGATTATGGAAAGAAAATAGTTCAAAATTTTGGTAAAGAAAAACTTAGAAGTATTGCTAAGTTAAATTTTAAGAATACAGAAAAAATATTAAATGAAAACTAGGAAAAATTTTATTCCTAGTTTTATTTTTTATATTTTACTACTTGTCAATAGTACATTCATATGTTTTTAATGAACAATTTATATTTGAAGAATTATTACCACTATCTGTGGTAACATAGCCATAGTATAAAATTTTATTATCTTTTATATCTTCAATAGATGTGATTAAAAATGGATTTGTTTTATTATTAATTTTAAATTTTAATTCATTCATCTTACTTTGTTTTCCATTTAGTTCAATTTCAAATATCATTGGTGATTCACCATTACCAACACCATATAATTTATTTTCGTAAAAATGATAAATGGTTTTATTTTTATATGCATCTTTTCTACTATATTCCAATTTTTCTAACAAAATATAATCATTTTCTGATACTTTATAAAATAAACCTGTAATAAATGATTCATAACCTTCTGGTGTTATATCGGCTAAAGCATATAATTCATCTTTTTCATCACCATGATATACATAAGTATTCAAATTTTTATCTTTTAAATCATAATGATCAAAATTGTCCTTTTTATTGCAACCAGTTATTACAAAACATAATAATATCATAATTATTGTTAAAATTTTTTTCATACTTTCTTATATTAGAATTATAATCTAATATTTCCTCCCTCTTATTTAATTTTTAATCAATAAATTTAATTTTCATATTTTCTGTATTGCATTTATTTTTATAACAATATTTTACTACAACCTTTATTGCACTTTTAAATTCATCTGGTGATGTTTCAATAAATGCATCTGAACTTCTTCTAAAATTTGGTGAGTTTTCTTCTATATATTCTGTATCCTCTTCGTAAACAATTATATTTTTTAAAAACTTTCTAAATGATATATCTTTATTTTTATTCCATTCATTACTTGACCACTCTTTATCATTAAAATAAATAGTAATTTTAAAATCATCTATATTCTTTACCTTTTTAGTTTGTCTAAAATTTGTTAGTAGTATTTCATAATTATTTTTATCTAAATCTACATTCCCTGTCTCAAATCCAAAATGTTCAGACTCGCCAGTAAATTTATGTGTTATATATTTTAATTTAACTTCATTATTTTTACATTCTTTATAGGTAATTTTTCTATTATAAAAATTATTAACTCCTATAAAACCTATTATAATTACTATAATAACTAAAACAAATATAATCTTCTTTCTCATATACAAGCACTCCCTTTCAAACATTATAACACAAAAAAAGTAAAATTAATTAATTCTGCTTTTTTTATAATAAATATAATTTTTTATCTCATAAATCCAATATAAATCATGAATATTGTAAGTATAACACTTATTACTATTCCATTTACTCTAGAACTTTTTTGTTCTCTATTATCAATACCTATACCTACTCCCATAGATATTAGATATCCACCAATAAGTCCACCAATGTGAGCAGCATTTCCTATTCCAGGAGTTGTAAATCCAATAATTAAGTTTAGTATTACAACAGGTACAATTTGATTTATCAAAGAGTTACCAATATATCCTCTATATTTAACTCCAAAGTATAATATTGAACCAAGAAGACCAAATATTGCTCCCGAAGCACCTGCTGCTACTGTATTTGCTGAAGATAATGCAACTGTAAATAATGACCCCATAATTGCACTAAAGAAATAAATTATTAAATATTTTACTTTTCCATAAAAGTATTCAACTTGAGTTCCAACAATATATAATGAGTACATATTAATTAATAAATGAAATATACCAATATGTAAAAATGCCGATGTTATAATTCTATAATACTCTCCTGCCTTTGTTAAAACTACGTAATTTGCTCCAAAATTAATTAATGTTTGTGTATCTTCTGAACCATTACCTAATAAATACATAAGTACAAAAATTATAACATTAATTAATATAAGTGCATATGTTGCGATTGGTTTTCTATTTTTCATAAACTTCTCTCTTTCTTTTCCTTCTTTTATATTTTTCTCTTCTATTTCCCTTGTAATTCTACCAACTAGTTCAAAACCTGTTTCTTCATATTTAAAATCATCTTCCATATTTTTATAACTTTTTTTAATATATTCATTTGTTAAAAAACTATCTTCATCTTTAACAACTATTCCAATATATTTATCATCAAAGTTATCTATTTCTTTTGTATAAAAATTTTTATCTAAGTATATAGATAATACATTCATAGAAAAATCCAATAATTTTCTTTTTAATTGTTTTGCTATATGTTTTGTTTTTAATACATCATAATCATATTGTTCTTTATTTATGATTTTTCTTGTAACTATTCTAACAATACTATATTCATTATTTTTATTTTCAAGCCATATCTCATCTTCTATACCTTTTATTATAATAGGACTATAGTTTTCTTTTACAATAAAATAATGTATTATCTTCATCACAAGTAAATCATAATTATCCATTATTGTTAAATCCATTTTATCTCCTACTCTTCTTTGTATTCTTCTAGTATTTTATTAAATTCTTCTGGAACTTCACAAGAAAAAGTCATTACCTCTTTTGTAGTTGGATGAGTAAATGTTATTTCTTTTGCATGTAAAAGTTGTCCAAATTCTCCATGATTATTTTTTCCATATACTGGATCATTAATAACAGGATGATTTATATATTTCATATGTACTCTTATTTGATGTGTTCTACCTGTTTCAAGTTCACATTCTATTAAACTTGCATTTTTATATCTTTCAAGTACTCTAAAATGTGTAATTGCATCTTTTGAATTTGTACTTGTTACACACATTTTCTTTCTATCTGATGGGTCTCTTCCAATAGGTGCATCTATTTCACCAACATCATGATTTATTACTCCAGAAACAAGTGCAATATATTTTCTTTTTATCTTTTTTTCTTTTAATTCTTCTGCTAAAATTCTATGTGCTTTATCATTTTTAGCAACTATTAAAAGTCCACTAGTATCTTTATCAATTCTATGAACTATACCTGGTCTAAACTCACCATTCACATGACTTAAATCTTTACTTAAATACATAAGGCCATTAACAAGTGTTCCACTATAATTACCTGGTGCAGGATGAACTACAACTCCACTTTTTTTATTTATAACCATTACATCATCATCTTCATAGACAATATCTATATCCATTTTTTCTGGTTTTATACTCATATCTTCTTCTTTATCAGTAATTAAAATAACATCTCCATTTGATACTTTGTAACTACTTTTTATAACTTTGTCATTTACAAGTATTAACTCTTCATCAATCAATTTTTGAATTTTTGCTCTTGAAAAACTATCATCTAATTTACTTGATAAATATTTATCTATTCTTTCATTCTTTTCTAAGTTTTCTACTTCTATCCTTATTTTTTCTTCCATCATTATCACTTCCTTCAAATACAATAAGTAAAATTGCTCCTATAACAATTGCAGCATCTGCTAAATTAAATATTGCAAAATTAAACTTAAATATTACAAAATCTAAATAATCAATTACATAACCATAGAATATTCTATCATATAAATTACCTAATATTCCACCTAATAATAAGCCATATGCAAGTATTCCAATTTTATTTACATTTTCTTTATTAATAGATCTATAAATTAAAAACAATACTATTAATGTAATAAATATTAAAAAAAGTACATTACCTGAAAAAAGAGAAAAAGCTGCTCCCTCATTATGGCAATTTGTTATATAAAAGAAACCATCTATAATTTTGTTTCTTACATTAAGTACAAAATTGTTTGTAACTAATACTTTTAAAATTCTATCTATAATTATTACTATTAAACTAATTATTCCAATTTTTTTCACTTTTTTCACCCACTATTATTATATCATGACTTTTACTTTTTTCATACCTTTATTTACTCATATCTAAGTGCATCAATTATATTTAATCTACTTGCTTTTCTTGATGGAATAATATTACCTATTATACATATTAAAATACTTAGAATTATTCCAAAAATCATATATTTTAAATTTACATTAACTATACTTATATCAAATTTAGATTTTGTTACACTATTTATTAAACTAGATAATATTTTTGATATAATACAAGAAAATATTCCTGTAAAAAATCCTATTAAAATTGCTTCTGTTTTAAAAATCTGCTTTATATCTTTTTTTCTAAAACCAAGTGCTCTTAAAATACCTATTTCTTTTGTTCTTTCTAAAACGTTTATACTAAAAACTATAATCATCATTATGCATGAAACTATAAGTGAAAGAAAGGAAAAACTAGATAATACATAAGTTGCAATATCCAAATAGTTAAATATAGCATTTGTATATTCTTCCATATTTGATAGTTCAAAACCCATTTTCTTCATTCTTTTTTTAACATATTCTATATTTTCTTTTTTATCTATTTCTATTTTTATTTCTGTTGGTTTTAATTCTTCATCTAACTCCGAATAAATCTTTTCTAAAGTATTATAAGTAACATATGCATAATTAGAATTATTTATTAAGTTTACTTTTCCATTTTTATATATTCCGGATATTTCTAAATTTTTAGTTAATAATGCAGGACTAGTTTTTGATGAATCCAATAGATATAATTTAATATTTTTTCCGACCAAATCATTTTGTCTTTTGTTTAAAATATTATCACTAAGATATTCACTAATAACAATTTCATTCGTCTTTGGAACATTTCCTAATTTTATATTTTTATCTTTAATATTCGAATTACTTGATAAACTAACTAAATCATATTTTTTACCATTATAAACTATATATGCAGACGTATATGATATATCTTTTTTTATGTTAGTAACATGATCTATTTTTCTTATTTTATCTATTTCACTTTTACTATAATATTTTACATCATATAATTCATTTTTACCCTTTTCGCTTACAGTAAATAAAAGAGGATTTACATTATTTTTAAGTTCATTACTAATATATTTTTTTACTCCACTTCCAATATAAAGACTTATTAATATCCCAATAACTCCTATAGAAGATGCGGTTATAAGAAGTATATTTCTTTTTAGATTCTTTATAATATTACTTAGTCCTAATTTAACACACATAAAAGAGTTTAAATTTCTTTTTAAACTTTTATTTCTCTTTTTTACATTTTTAACATTTTTTAGTATTTCATCCTTTTTTATTAATCCATCTTCTATAGTAATTACTCTACTAGAATACTTTTTAACCTTATTTGAATGTGTTACAACAATAACAAGTTTTCCATCATTTGATATTTGTTTTAGGATTTTTAATACTTTATCTGCATTTTTAGAGTCAAGAGCTCCTGTTGGTTCGTCTGCCAAGATAATATCTGGTTCATTTATAATCGCTCTAGCAAGTGCGACTCTTTGTTTTTGCCCTCCTGATAATTCTGTTACCTTTTTATTTTTATATTCAAGTAATCCAACTTTTTCTAATGCTGATTCTACCATTTTAATTTTTTTTATTTGTTTTACATTTGTCATATCTAACATAATCATAACATTTTCAAATACACTTAAATAAGGTATTAAATTAAAATTTTGAAAAACAAAACCAATTTTATCTCTTCTATAATTATCTTTATCTATTTTCTTTATGTCTTTTTTATTTATTGTAACTGTTCCTATATAATCATCATCAAGTCCACCAATAATATTCATAAGTGTTGATTTACCTGATCCACTTTCTCCATAAATACAAACAAATTCACCACTTTTTAAAGTTAAGTTAATATCTTTTAATACTTCTTGTACTTCGTTTTTATTAATTTTATAATTTTTTTTTACGTTTTTCAGCTTCAATAACATAAATACCCTCCTGATATTTATATTATCCGTTTGTACCTTAAATTCCCCTAAAAATTCGTTTATTATACTCAATTGGTACTAATTTTTTTCTTCTAACCTCATTTTTGTCACAAAATAAGTGTTCATGTTTCTTAAAGAAACTAAGTAGTAAGACTTTATTATCATCATCCTTAACAACCTTTTTAAAATTATTTAATGCATCTTCTTCTGACATTGAGATTGGATAATTTACTCTATAAAAATCTAAATATACTAAATATTTTTTAAATATTAGTAAATTTTCTTTATTTATTCCAAGTAATTTTTCAAAATCCTCTAATTTAAAATTATATTGTATTCCTTCTATAAACCAAGTTTCAAAAGTTAAATCTTTTTTTCTAAGTTCATAATTTTCTAATATATCATTCATAAAAATTCTCCTATCTAATTACCTTTAAAATTATTAATCAAATTAGATTAGAATTTTGTCGAATTATAATATATTTTATAAATTTATAAAAAAATAACTACTATAATTAGTAATTATCTTATATTTATTTTAAAACCTTTTGCCTGGGATTCTCCTTATACTCTATTTTTGATGAAGAAATATTATATGTAATATCTGGAGATAATATTTCATTAAATTTTCTATTATGAGAAATGCTTATTATTGTACCTTTAAAGCTATCTAACATATCATAAATCAAATTTAATGCCTCCATATCTAAATGATTTGTAATTTCGTCAAGTACTAATACATTTACTTCATCAATTGATAATTTTGCAAGATTAACTCTTGTTCTTTCTCCTGGACTAAGCTTGCTATACTTTTTATTTCTATCTTCATAAGAAATATTAAACTTATCTAATACAGTAAATAATAAACCATTATTAACTTCATCTATTCCATCAGTTAAATATTCATATATAGTTTTATTATTATCTTCAATTAAAGTATCTTGTGATATATAACCAAATTTTACTTCATTTCCTTTTATTATATCACCACTTACTTTATCTATTTTTGATAATAGTGTCTTTATAAATGTTGATTTACCTGTACCATTTTTTCCATCAATTCTAACTCTCATTCCAAACGGAATATTTAAATTTATTTTATTTATTTTAAAATTTTCATAACCACAAACAAGATCATTAATAACAATATCTTTATTACCTTTTTCATTTGTAAAATTAACATCAAAGCTTACCTTTTCTTTTTTCTTAAAATCAATATTTTCTTCTTTTTCAAGTTCTCTTTTTAATTTAGAAATATTTCTAGATGTTTTTTTAGTTTGTTCTTTAGCAAAATTAGCAGCTAATTTATCATTATCTTTTTTCTTTTTATTTACGCCTTTATTTGACCATTTTTCTGCTTCTTTTATTCTTGATTTTAATTCTTCTCTTTTCTCATTTATACTATTATACTTATCCAAGTTTCTTTTATATTCTTTTTCTTTATAATCTAAATATTCATAATACGGCATTTTATATTCAGTTAATTTTCCTTGATTGAGTTCAAATATTTTATTTAATATATTATTCAAAAACTCTTCATCATGTGATACTATTATCATTTTTTTATCTAATTTTACTAAGTAATTTTCCAAATAAGTAATACCATCTATATCTAAATTATTAGTTGGTTCATCTAAAAGCATTATATCTGGATTACTAAGTAAAAGTATAGTAAGTAATACTTTTATTTTTTCTCCACCAGATAGTTCCTTTACTTTTTTATTTAAGTCTTTATTTAATCCTAGCCCATTTAATAACATATTAATATTATTTTCAAAGTTATATCCATCTAACTTTAGGTACAAATCTAAAATATTACCATATTCTTCCATATTACTATCATTTAAATTTTCTTCTAGTTCTTTTAGTTTGTTTTCTATGTTTTCAAACCCAGTTTTTCTTTTGATATAGCAAGTTATAGTTAAATCATAATCTTCTATATCAATTTCTTGCATTAACATACCTATACTTTCATCATTATAATTTATATTACCTGAATCATAATTTATATTACCATTTAATATTTTTAATAATGTACTTTTACCTGCACCATTATTTCCAATTAAACATACTTTATCATTATCCTCTAAAACAAAACTAATATTATCTAGTATTTTGTTTGAATTAAATGACTTACTTAAATTTTTTACTATCATAATCATCACACACTTTTTACCATTTTATCACTTTGTTAAGAAAAAAAGAATACTTATTTTCTGTATTCTAATTATCTTTTTAATGAAAGAGTATATTTTTTTACACTTCCGTTATTTCCATTTACTTCTATTTGTTCCTCATCTTTTAATTTTTCAATAGCATCATAACCCAGTCCTGTTACGCATGGAATTCCAAGTTCTCTTGAAATAATTGCAGTATGAGATAAAAATCCACCTTCAGCAGTTATTATTCCAGAGCTTCTAAGAATAATAGGAACCCAATCTGGATCTGTATAATCAGTTAGTAATATACTTCCATCCTCAAAAATATGCTCTTCTTCTGGTTCTTCTAAATAAATAGGCTTACCTATTACAGTTCCTGAAGATGCCGCAACCCCAATAAAAGAATCTTCTGTTGTATTTTCTTCTTTATACTCTATTTTTTTCGTAACTGGTCTATATTGTAACCATACTAACTTATCATCTAAAATGCACCATTCAAGATCTGCAGAAGAATTTAGTTTTTGTTGTAATTCTAGGCAACTTTCCCCTACATTCTTACCATCTACATTTAAATTATTATTGTGATTATTAGGCCATTTTTCAGAAGTAGGTTTTACATGTCCACTTACTAATTTTTCCCCATTACCATTAACCCATTCTAAATATCCAGAATTAATATTATTTCCAATCCATACCCCAGAAAGAATAGGCTCTTTAAATTTTTGAACTACAACTGACATATATGGATTATCAGTATTAAAATGCTCTACATATGAATTTACTCTTTCATTGTTAATTGAATCTCTTACGCATTTAACATTTTCATATATTTCATCTTTTGGTACATTTAATTTTGATATAAATAATCCCGCAAATGAATTATTTTCATTATCCTCTACTGTTGCAGAACTCCTAATCGCATAATTTTGATTTTTTAATTTTTCAATTTCATCTTTATACAAGCCTTCTTTTAGTGATGTTACGCTTATCAAATATGTTTCTGGAACATTTAACCCATATGTATTTAATATAGAAAGTCCAAGTCCTTTACCACCTATTATATTTGCAAGATTTTTATTTTCATTAACTAATATAAACCTTGATAATATATTAATATCTATTAAAGGAATATTATCCAAAATTACAAGCATAAGTAAACTTTTTCCAGATACTTTTTCTAAATGCGGATAGTTTTTTCTTACTATTTCTTCAAAAGATTGTCTTGCACTTCTATGATCTTTTATTAAATCTCTTTCATGAAATATATGTTCTTCATCTTGATAATATTTCATTAACAAATATATCTTAATTATCTCATCTTTTAAATCAATATTGTTTTCATTTTGAGTATTAAAATTAGTTAAACTTGATGGTTTATAATTATCTATTTTTTTAAGTTCATCTAAATAATTATCACCATATTTTCTCTTAAATTCATCTAAAATTTTTTCTGTAATTATTGAACCTTCTGTTATTACTTCAATCATCCCATAATAGGCATATGCATGTCTATATTTATACCATTTTTCTATTTTATCATCATATAAATCTGCATCATTTTTTAGTTTTATACATTCATCTTTTAGCTTTAATATTAAATCATTATAATCCTCTGCTGTAAATGTTTCTACATTAATGTAATCAATTATTTTAGAAATTTCATCTGACAAATCTGGGTTAAGTGCTATATCATACTTTAACATTGTAAGCCATTCATTATCAGTTACAAATCCTTCTAATTTTTGAAGTTCTTTTTTAAATTTATCTATATCTTTATATTTTTCTATATTTATAAAACTACTTGACATCTTTCATCACCCTTCTCAACTAAAGACTTATTTTTTCTTATATTGTATGCTGGACATCCACCATTACAGAAATTACTATATTTACATTTAACACACTTATCGTCTTTTATTTTATAGTTTCTTAAAGCTTTTAAACACTTAGAATTATTCCAAGCATATTCAAATGGCACTTTAAATACATTATCGTAAATAAAATCATCTAATTTAAATGCAGTACATGGAATCATGGTACCATCTGGCATTATTTCTACTTTAGTTTGACCTGCTTCACAACCATAAATTATCTTATCAAACTCACTGTCAACAGGATTTTCACATTCATTATAATAAGCTGAATAAAGTAAACATCCCTGCATGCTTACATGCAAATCATTATATTTTTTCTTAGATATATATTCTTGAACTTTATAATCAAGTTCTTTATAATAATTAAAATCATGATTGCTTTTTAAATCATTTCCTAAAGGCATATATATATTTAAAGCATATTCTTCTATACCCAAATCAGCACAAAAATCAATCATTTCATATATTTCTTTTTCACTTTGTTTATATATTACTGAATTAAGTCTTGGTATTTTACCATTTTTAACAAACTCTTTTATAGTTTTTATTATTTTTACAGAGGATACACCCATATATTTTAAATTGTATTCATCTAGACTTTGTATGGAAATTGTTGGTGTTATATATTTACTTTTACAAATAATATCAAAAGTACTTTTTTTAATATCTAGACCATTTGTTGTAATTGTTGTTTTAAATTTTATCTTATCAACATATTGTAAAATTTCATCAATATGTGGATAAATTGTAGGTTCTCCTCCTAAAATTGATAAATAAATAACACTATTATTCTTTAACTCATCTATTAATTTTAACCACTTATTTATTGATATAAAATTTTTGTAATTATTCCTTTTAGTACTAAAATAGCAAAACTTGCAATTAAGCTGACAAAAACTAGACGGATATATACTAACCTCAATAGGTGAGGATAAATAATTTCTTTTTTTGGCTTCATTTAGTATTTTTTTATATTTTTCTATTTCTGTTTCAATATTTAATATGGTGGAAGAAATTTTTTCTGTTTTTTCATGTATAATTTCATTTTCCAACATATCATCAATATTAGGAACATACTCAAAATTAAAGTACTTGTTTACTATTTTAATAGCATCATCACGGGCATAACCACATTTTATACAATCTAAAAAGACTGCATCTTCATTTTTTACTATGTATATATCTGAATTCATTGGAGAATATAAAAGCCCACCAAAAAATTCAAATCTTAATATAAAATCATCATTAAATATATAGTTCATATTTTCTCCTCATATAATTAAATAAAGGCATAAATATGCCTTTATTTAATATTAGTTCCAACCGTCACCTTTACTAAAATGACAAGCACCAAAAACTTCTGCAACTTTATGTTTTTTCATTTTAAAGCCTCCCATAATAATTTTTTAGATAATTATCAAATGAGTTAGCAAGTTGTAAATTAATTATCTAGTTACAATATACTACAAGTTAACTTTAAAGTCAACAGATTCGATAAAACAAGACAAAAAAAGTTATAAATAAATTAATATTTATAACCTTTTTATTATATCTAAAAATGCATCTATATTTGTTTTTCTAATATTACCATCATTATTTATTAAATCCAATATTTCATCTTTTGTTAAGTATTTTACATATTCTACTTCATCTTCTTGATAAGTTAATGAATTTATATCAATATCTTTCTTTATATAAAATACATCTTTAAATGCATCATCATATTTATATGTTTTAAATAGTTTTACTTCATCTTCATTGATATCTATACCTAATTCTTCTTTTATTTCTTCTATAATAGCTTCTTTACTTGTTTGACCAGATTTTACATGACCACCTGTTGTAGCCCATACATTTTTCTTTCTTTTTGATGTCATTTGAAACAAAAATTCACCCTTGGAATTTTCTATAAAAGCAAGTACAACAACTGAATATCTTCCTTTTGGTACAATTAATTTTGTTCCTTTTTCTCTAAATAGTTTTTCTCCTGTTAAATTTTTATTTTCATCATATAAATCAGTATATTCACCAATTTTATTATTCATAACATTTCCTCCATTTTTATTCATTATAACAAAAAAAGTCCACAACGGACTATTTTTTCATTATTCTAAGTGTATTTAATATTGAAATAATTGTAACACCAACATCCGCAAATACTGCTTGCCACATGTTTGCAATTCCAATAGCACTAAGAACTAATATTAGAATTTTTACACCTATAGAGAATACTAAATTTTCTTTTATAATTCTTTTTACTTTATTTGAAATACTTATTGCTTTATTAATCTTACTTATATCATCATCCATAATAACAATATCACTTGCTTCAATCGCTGATGATGAACCAATAGATCCCATAGATATTCCAATATCTGCTCTTTTAAGAGATGGAGCATCATTTATTCCATCACCTATAAAAGCAACTATATCTTTATCATTTAATAATTCTTCTAATTTTTCATATTTTTCTGTTGGTAAAAGTTCATAATAAACTTTATCTATATTTAATTTTTCTGATATAGAAAGAGCATTTTCTTTTGAATCACCTGTAAACATATATGTTTCAATACCTTTTTTAGATAATTCACTTAAAGTGTTTTCTACTCCTTCTTTTATTCCATCATTAATAGTAAGTGATGAAACTATTTTATCATCAATAGATAGATATATATTTAAAGAACCATCATCTTTTATATTAAACATTTTATTGTTACCAATTTTTATTTTTTTATCATCGTATGTATAACTTACACCAAGGCCCTCTATTTCCTTATGATTTTTTACTTTTTCATTTACATCTATATTTACATAATTCATTATTGATTTAGCAATTGGATGGTTTGATAAATTTTCACCTAATGCATAAAGTTTTAAAATATAATCTTCACTATAACTACTATCTAGTAAGTTAAAACTTGTAACGTTAAATGCTCCACTTGTTAATGTACCTGTTTTATCAAATACTATTTTATTAACTCTTGAAAGTAAATCAAGATAGTTACTACCTTTAACTAATATTCCATTTTTACTTGATACACCAATACCAGTAAAATATGAAAGTGGTACTGAAATTGCAATTGCACATGGACAAGATATAACTAAAAATACTAGTGCTCTATAAATTGATTCATATGTTGTAAGATCTGTGAAAAGTATAAAGCATATAAATGTAATTACACTTATTATAAGTACTATTGGAGTATAATACTTAGCCATTTTTGCGACAAATGTTTCTGTCTTTGATTTTTTATCAGTCGCATCTTCTATAAGTGATAATATTTTTGAAACAGTACTATCATTAAATAATTTAGTTGCTTTTATCTTTATCACTTTTTCTTCATTTATTGATCCAGATAATACTTCATCCTTTTCTTTTTTATTAACTAGGTCACTTTCACCAGTTAAAGAAAATAAATTTAACTTAGTTTCACCTTCAATAACTATTCCATCAACTGGAATTTTTTCACCCTTTTTTATTATCAATATATCATTAATTTTTACGTCTTCTACATTTATTACTTTTGTTTTATCACCAACAACTTTATTTGCAAAGTCTTGTTTTATATTCATTAAATCTTTAATTGAATTTCTTGAATTATTAACTGCTTTTTCTTCTAATATTTTACCTATTTCATAAAGAGTTATAACCATTAATCCTTCCATTTGTTTATCTACAAAGTAAGCACCAATTGCGGATATTGTAATAAGTGCATTTTCATTAATTGTATGTGACTTTATAAGCATTTTAAATGCTACTTTAAATGTTCTATAAAGTAAAATAACATATGACGCTATAATAAGTATTTTATTAATTATCTCATTATTAAAATTAACATATAATCCAAGTAAAGCAATTATAATGCCAAAAATTAATCTTATTAAATTATAATTTTTTTTAGTTTCTTTTGCTTCTTCATCTGTTTTAGTAACTACTACTTCTGGTTCTATTTTAGTAACAATATTACTAATATCTTCTATTTTTATATCATCATTGGACATAAAAGATAATGTTAGTGATGAAAAGTTTACAACTACATCACTTAAATTGTTTTCTTTTTTTAATCTTTCCTCTATTTTATTCGCACAATTTGCGCAATCTAAATTATTTAATCTATATTTATATTTCTTCAATGTGTTCAAGACCTTTCTCTAATATTTTTTCAACATGATCATCATCAAGTGAATAGTAAACTACTTTACCTTCTTTTCTTGATTTTATAAGATTAGAATCTTTTAATAATTTTAATTGATGAGATATTGCTGATTGTGTACTCTTTGTAATATATGCAATATCATAAACACATAACTCACTTTCTTTTAATGCACAAAATATCTTCATCCTAGTAGTATCTCCAAAAAGTTTAAAAACTTCTGCAAGCTCAAACATTTTTTCATCATCAATAATATTATTTAAAACTTTATTTACTCTTTCTTTATCTATAATAATTTCTTCCATAAAATTTTCCTTTCATATGAATTTTCATTCATATGTATTGTACTACTATATTATTCATAAGTCAATAATATATGAATATTTATTCATATATATGTGCAACAAAAAAATCCCTCGAACGGGATTAATTTCATTAATGGCGGAGTGAGAGGGATTTGAACCCTCGCGGCAGTTACCCACCCTACACCCTTAGCAGGGGCGCCTCTTCAGCCTCTTGAGTATCACTCCAACGCGCAATATAATTTTACCATTTCTTACGCGATAGGTCAATATTAATTTTAAGATTTTATTTGATATTTATCATAATTATATTCATCTTTACAAACTTTTTCAAAACCAGACTTAAGTGCTAAACACTTACTTGGTTCATTATCTTCCTTTATTAAAAGACTTATTTGAGTAGTATCTTCCTTTATTCTTTCTAATAATTCTTTAAGCAAAGATAAACAATATCCTTTATTTCTATACTTTTTTAAAATAGCATAATTAATATATAAATCTTCTTTTTTACCATCTAGTTCTACCGAACCAATTATTTCATTTGTAAGTAATAATCTGATCAAATATAATGTATTGTATATTTCATCTGTTTTGAAGTATCTATATGCATCAACTACATCTGAAAACGATTCATCTTTAGGAATAATATACTTATTTATTTCACTATCCATATCAAATCTATTTATCATACTAACATGTTCTTTGTTATCATAATCAAAACTTTCTAATGTAAAATCTTGTAAATCTATCTTTTTCACACTTATCACCTCGTTTAAAGCGTGATATATAATATCAAAAAAGAACATTTCTGTCAAAAAAATGCTCTATTAACTATTTTCTATTAAATAATTTATATTAAATTGTATAAGACTCATAACAAGTTCTTTAGTTTCATCATCTACATTTCTAATATTTTTTACAATATTAAATGATTTTTTTATATTAAAGAAATCATTAGTATCTTTTATACCACTTTTTTCAAATGCTTCAAATACTGTTTCAATCATTTTTCTTCTTTGCTCATCATTATGTTCATCAAGCCATAAAATAATACTTTCTCTTAAATTTGAACTTATTTTACTTAAAGATGCTTCTTTAAAAGAAGTACCATCTGTTTGCCAAGTTGAAACAGAATGTGCCATAAAATCTCTTCTTGTTGATTTTATAACTTTAAATTTATCATTTCTTAAAAGAACACCAATATAACTATAATTAGGTACAATATGAATAAGTCTATCTCTTACCCTTTTATAATTATCTGATTCAATTTCTGCTTTTCTAAGACCCGGTCCATCATTACTATAAATTTTCTTTATTTTTTTATTTACAAGTTTTTTTGCAAACATTGATGAAACAAGTGCTAAATTACCACCTTTTGAGTGTCCACCAACCATTACATTTTTATCATAAAATCTAACACATTTATTTATATATTCTATCGCAAGTGTTTGTGCTGGAACAGGAAATTTATAAGATAGTTCAAAATCCTCTTTCCATCCGCTTAATAAGTTATCAGTTCCTTCAAATGCAACATAAGTAAAATTCTTTTTAACTTTAAAACATACCGCACCAAACTGTCTATCAGAGTCTGCAATATACTTAAAGTTATACATAAGAACATCTTTATATCTAACTGTATTAACAACTTGTTTTAATAACTGATAACTAACTTTTTGAGCTATTCCTAATTTACTTATTTCAAAATAACTATATTTTTCTAAATATTTTATTCCTGCCTCTTCTAATCTTATATATTTTCTATTTTCTGGTACTATACCCTCATAATTTAAATATATTAATGAAGAAAATACAACATTATCTATTTCATTAAACGGTTCTTCAAAAAATGTTTTATTACCATAGTCTCTTACATATGTACTAATACTTGCCAATTTAATCACCTCAAATATTATATTTACATTATATCATAACTAAATAAAAAGTTAAAAAAAAATCCAATAAAGGATTTAAATTCTTAAATGGTGACCAGTACGGGATTCGAACCCGTGAATGCCGCCGTGAAAGGGCGGTGTGTTAAGCCACTTCACCAACTGGCCATATCATAATGGTGGACCTAGATGGACTTGAACCATCGACCTCACGCTTATCAGGCGTGCACTCTAACCAGCTGAGCTATAGGTCCAAAACATTATTAAATGAACAATGCTATTTAATTTTACAATAATAATAGATAAAAAGCAAGATATTTTTTGATTTTTTTTACTTTTTTACACAAAAATAGGAAAATATCACTACTTTCCTACTTTTTTCTTAATAATCTTATACCCTGCTTTAATATATTTCTTTATCTTTAGAAGAAGGTTATTTTCTCTAACAGATAATTCTATTTTTACATTTTTACAATCTAAATTATTAATTACAATATCGTTTTCCTTATACAATATACCATCAAAATATTCTTTATTATCATCAAGAAAATATTTTACATTTTCTACATTTTTAATAAATATATTTTTATACCAAGATTCATATGTTTTAATTATTACATCATAACCACTTTTTTTAAGTTCATTAACTTCATAATTAATTATCTTTAAAAACATATTTTTACTAATATTTTTTTGACTAGAAGGATGATAAATAATAGTGTTATGATTATCCTCATATTCAATAATAATTGGATAATCAAAGGTCTTATTTTTTAGTAAATGAAGAAAATATTCTATTTCATCTTTTGCTTCATCTATTGTTACTGCACGAGATTCATAATATAAACCTATTTTTAAGTTTTCTTTTTTTGATAGTTCATAATTTTCATAAAATTTACTATCTATATGCCTTGTTTTCTTTGTATTAAAATCTGTAAAACCTAATCTTATAATTACAAATTCAATATCACTTAAATCTTTGTAAGATGATAATGAATTATCTGATGATACTATTAATCCTTTCTGCTTCATATATTACCTCCTTCACTATTATTAAATGAAGGATTTTTAATTTTGTAAATTACTTATGTCTAAATATATCTTACTAAACTTTGTGAACTTGAATTTACTATTTGACCGTTATAAACATATAAGTAATCAAGAGGATTTACTCTAGAACCATTTTTTGTTAAATCAAAGTGTAAATGTGGTCCTGTACTTCTACCTGTTGTGCCCATTATTCCTACTTTTTCACCTTTTTGAACTCTAGTGCCTACTTTTAAATTTGATCTACTATTTAAATGTAAATATCTACTTATATCGCCATTATCATGTCTAATAGCCACATAATTCCCTGCATCACTCGCATATGAATTAACTATTACTGTTCCATCATAACATGCATATATGTCTTGATTTCTTCCATAATACTTACTACTCCATCCAAGATCTACAGCTTTATGTGTACTTTTATATGTTTGACTTACATAGATATAGTTTACTGGAAATCTGTATTTTGTACTTGATCTATTTTCATTGTCTAATTTTTTAAATGTATTTGTTCCTGCAATTCCATCTACTGCTAATCCATTTTTCTTTTGAAAATCTTTTATTGCATTTATTGTATTATTTCCGGCGATTCCATCTACTACCAAATTATAACCATGTGAATTTAACTTTCCTTGTAAATCTTTTATTACTCCTATTAATTTTTCATTTGTGTTTCTTCCATATATTCCATCTACTGTTATCCCTACAAACTTCTGAAAAGATCTATAGGCCTTTTTTGTATTTACGCCTTCAATACCATCAATCTTTCCATTATAAAATAAATAATAAGTTTGTAAATTTTGTTGTCTTTGTTTTATATTAAGCATATTTTCCTCCTTTCACTTATATAATATTTGACTTTTTTATTTTCAAATAATATTTAAGCCACGAAAAAAAAGAAAATATTTATAATTTTTTCTTAAATTATAGTCAATCTTTTTATATGTAGTACATCTTCACTATTTTTATTATAACTATATGCATCTTTTATATTATCAAATCCATTCATTGGATAATTTCTTTTTATAACAGATTCAAGCATTGATTTTAAGTAATCTGGTCTCGGAATATTTTTTATATTTCCGTTTTCATCTATTAATATTTCTTTTGATTTTATTCCTAAAAATAATTCTAAGTAAAGCGCAACTAAATGTCTATAATCAAATTCTTTGCTTTCTTTACTAGAAACTAATATCGGATTATCTCCTAACTCTTCTAATAATTCTATAGGGTCAATATATTTTAAAACATTATTATAATATAGTTCTGAGCAGTAAAAACTTTTAATAATTTCCTGCATTCCACTATCTATGTCTGGTAAACTTTCTACTAATTTTTCATTAAAATTAAGTTTATCTATAACTCTATACTTTGAATCATCTGTTTGTTCATTTATAAGTATTAAATTACCTTCTTTACAATTTTCTTTACTTCCTGTATAAATTTCTTTTGTCACTTTTATTCTTCTCCATTCATTATATTTTCTCTTTAAAGGGTCAAAAAATTCAAACATCTCTGTTTGAATTTACTACCTAAAATGGTGTCCCCTTAGGGATTCGAACCCTAGACCCACTGATTAAGAGTCAGTTGCTCTACCAACTGAGCTAAGGAGACACATAAATTTTTTGACTATTTAATTATATCACAATTTTATAAAAAATAAATACTTTTTAATAAAAAAAGAAGAATTAATTATTCTCCTCTATATAATTTGTTACATCTAATGCTGTATTAAACACTTTACACAATGAATTAAAGTCATAATCATTAGATACTTTTTTATATATTTTATTAAACATATTTATTAAGTCATCATAAAAACCATTTATATTAAATATAATCATTTCTTTATTATGAAGTTTAGTTCTTTTATGTTCTAATATATCAATAAATTCTGATAATGTTCCAAATGCACCAGGTAAAATTAATATTATATCTGCATTTTCTTCTAAAAATCTATTACTTTCTTCTAGTGTTTTTACCATATGTACTTCATCTAATTTTAAGCCTTCTAAATCACTTTTGTACATTTCATAACAAACACCTGTTATTTTTCTATTATTTTTTAAAAATTCGTTATAACAAATTCCCATTAATCCTCTGTTTGCGCATCCAAATACTAAGTCATTATCTTTACTTATATTTTCCATTAAAAATCTTGTTACTACTTTATATTCATCGCTTATTTTATCACTTGATGAACAGCTTACAAATATATTCATTTTATTACCTCACCTACTATAATAATTGTAATACTATATATAAATAAAAACAAGGAGTATTCTATAAATATTCCTTTAAAAGTTCTATATTCTTATTTTGAAATTCTAAAAATTCTTTAGCAAGTTTTAATACATTTTTATCAGCACTCTTTTTATATTCATCTATTTTTTTATTCATATCTATTGTACCCATTGTAAATCCTCTTGTTAAAATATCTGCAATTTTTGAGTCACTATTATCTTTCATAATATCAAAATTAAGTTTCATTTTAGCCATAGTTTTTGCCATTATACTTGCTTCTAATACCTCACCCTTATATTTTTTTAACATTTTTTCACTTTCTTTTTTATAATGTTCATAATCTTTTAATTCAGACTCAATTAATTTTTTTATTTTATTATCTTTATCATTTAATTTTCTAATCATTGTAGTAAGTGATGATATTCCCATTAAAGAGTCTTCGTGTATATAGTTTAATAATTCTACATTTTCATTCATTTTAATTCCTCCATTTATATTTTTATCCAAAATAATAAATTAATACTTTATTTATGAACTTTTTTACTAGAAAAAGTAACGACTAAATCAATAGTAAATATAATTATTAATATATATGTGATATAACTTGGAATAGAAAATATAAATTTATCAATTAATGGTTGGAGTACATATATGACAAGTAAAGATCCTAGTGCCCATATAAATGATACTTCAAGTGCGACATATTTTCCAATGTGAAATTTAAAATTACTATAATTCCAAAATGTAACATGAAATATTTTTTCTATTAATATTCCACCTATCCATTCTAAAACTGTTAAAATTATTGTTAAAGAAAGAACTATAATTATTACTTCTAGTACCTTATTTAAATTAAGTATATTAAATATAAATTTTGAAATAACTAATATTAGTAAAGCACCTATTCCATATATAGGAGTAAATGGTCCATAAAGCATTCCACTTCCAGGCTTTTTACCTCTTACAAACTCAATTATATTTTCATATATAAAACCAATAAAAGAATAAATAAAAAAACAATTTAAATAGTACATATTATTCACCATAAATAGTATGTATCAATTTTTTTAAAATATACTACTTGAAGTTTTTTTAATTATTATATATAATATTTTAACACGAAGGAGAAAATAGGGAAAAATGAAACCAGATAAAGTTTTTATAGGGAATATAAAAAGATGCACAAAATATATAAGTCATTCAAGATTTACAGGAAATGTGTTTATTGGTGAAGAATGTGTTAATTTAAGCTCTTTTGGTTATATTGAATCAGAAGATGAACTTTATAAAGAAAATGCAGTGCTTGTAAAAACCAAAAATGGTGGATATATAGACTTAGAAAATTTTAATTCTATTCTTGATTATCTTAAAATTTATAAAGATGATGTGCAAAGAGATTATAATTTATGGAAAACTATTATGCCTACTCATTCAAGAGGCAGCAACAGTTTATTTGTTGATGAAAATTCTTTAAAACCATATTTTAATAGTGAAGATAAAAAAGAAGAAATATCTATATATCAACTAAGAAGAAGACAAAAAAGTGCAAATTAAAAAGTTACTTTCTATTACTAAGAAGGTAACTTTTTTTATTAGTTTTTTCCACCTTTTATTACTTTAAAATTATTTTTAAGTCTTAATCTTTTATAATCTACTTCTAGTTCTTCTTCATACTCTAAAGCTTCTAAAGAATATACATCAATATTTCGATTTATAAAACAAAACTTACTTAAAAGTTCTTTTTTATCTACATATGAAGACATATCTTCTCTTACTAATTCACGGTAATAATAATCTGAAAGTGGAGAAACAGATTTTACTTGTTCTATAGGTATTATTCCATGAGAAAATATTTCAACATATTTATCTCTCTTTTCTTTACATATGAAACATTGTATTTTTCCATTTTCAATATTACAAAAAACTACTACTAAATTATAAATATTATATTTTATCATATTAACACCACCAAAATTTTTGACAGGTTATATAATATCACAATTTTTAAATATTATCAAAATCTTTTACTAATTTTTTTGATTTATTACTATTTTCTTCTATTGGAAGAATTCTTTTATGTTATACCTCCATTTTATATATAAAAGCATAAAAAAACAATGTAGAAAAACAGACAAAATAATTTATCAAATTTCTACATTTTATTTTACCATTTACAAATAGTATTATATTACATAAAAAAATCTTTTTTCAATATTTCATTGAAGACTTTGCCACTTGAGGCATTTTTCTTCAATAATAGTATATACTATTAATTATTAAATATTCATATTATTATCCTTTATTTCAAAAAGTTTTTCATATTCTTCATTGCTAATTTTTTTAAAGAATCTTTACCAACATCAATAGCAACAACTCCACATGAACAGTTTTTATAGTCATTAGTACTTTTTAAATCTATAATATCTCAACACTTTTTTGTCATTTTTGTTCAATTCCATGTTACTATTTACAGATATATATTTTTGCAAAACAAATTCCTAGCATATAAAAAAACCAACCTATATCGATTGATTTCTTAATATTCAAATTGGTGCCGATGACGTAGAGGTCTACAACTCCATAAAACGAATGATTCATATGAATCAATCACTATATACATTTTAACAAATAAAGAAAAAAGTAGCAATATTTTTATGCTACTTTAAATTACTTTTTAGAAGTTGGTTTCTTTATTAATTTTGGTCCATTATTCTTATCAGTATCTTGAGACATAATAATACTATCTTCAATTAAAGTATTTAGCCTAGAAACTAATTCTTCATTTGATATATCTGGCTCGTCTTTTAAAATTCCAAGAGCTAATATTTGTATATGTTCAAATTTTTCAAGACATTGAGCATTATCTTTTATATCATATTGTGGCAAATAATTTTCGGCATGAACCATATATTTTGGTTCATAATAATATTCACGATTTTTCCCCATACCGCATAATAAACAACAATATTCATCACCAGTACTCGGATAAATTCCATAATAGCCTAAATCAACACTCACATGAGAACAAGTATTCTTTTGAACATTAATGCATTCATTAACAGAAGCTAATTTTCTTTCTAATTTTGCTTTTTCTTCTTCTAATTTCATTATATATTTAATTTTATCAACTTTATTCATTAAAAAACCTCCTTTTTAAAGTATTTCTTATTATACACTATTTTTTTAAAATTACAATGTTTTGATTAATTCTCAAAAATTGCACAAAATTATTTTCTTCTTTTCTTTAAAACAGGTATGGGTGCTACACTTCCTGTATCACATTTACTTGAATTTTCTTTTGCAAAACAATCAGATACACATTTTTTAGTAAAAATCCTTCTAATACTATCTAAATCCCAATAAGTATGATTTACCTCATTATGTAATTCAAGTGCAGATTCAACTAAACTTTGATTAGAAAGCTTAATATATGCATTTACTAACGTATTCATTTTTAATACTACTTCTTTTTCATACGAAGAAATTATATCATTTGTATTTGAAATTGTGATAATTCTTTCGTTTGAACTTTGTATTGGATTACTAATTAGTCCAGTAAAATTAGCTTGATATATACACGAAGACATATCAACATAGTCACCTTCAATTTGTTTTTTTATAGGCATAACTAAAATATCTTCAAGTTCTTCAATTTTATAAAAATTAATTAATTGATATCCTAATTTAACTGAATCTATTTTTGTAATACCGTGTTTTGCTAATAATGATAAAAATAATCTTATAAAATCATATTCATTAAATTCTTTTTTTCTTACGAAATCAGTTTTTAAACTTGTAATCAATTCTTCATAATCTTCTGCTAATGGCATACCTATTAATCTTTTATACTCCATTAATTCTTCTTCTGTTCTTGGTTCAAAACCTAATTCTTCAGCAGTTTCATAAAAAGAGTTATGCGTTATTCCATTCTCATCTATTCTACTCATGACAACCTCCATACATATTTTTCTTTGTTTTCTTTAATACAGGTCCTTGTTCTTCTTTATTTTTACTATTTGTTATTATATTAAAACAAATATTATCTAGCGAAATTACTTGACCATTTTTAGTTACTGCGTATATTCCTTGTTTTAATTGTTCATCTGAGATACTAGGAACAAAATAATTAAGTGTGTTTTTATATTGATCATAATTATCATACACATGAGCAATATTGTCTTCACATTCTAAATCTAAATGAAAAGGAATAGAGTTATTAACTTTTATACCATTTGTTAATAATTCAAGTTTGGTTTTTAAATCTAAATTTCGGGATAGATGAATTGGTGTAATGCATCCATATACTTGTATCATAAATCTTTTTTCTTCAATATTAAAATATTGCTTATTATCATTTTTTTTGCCAACTTTATATGAAGTTCCTCTTGACATCATAACACTTGTTCCTTTTTTTACTTTTACAGGAAAAGATGAATCTCCACCATTAATCCACACTGTTTTGTTTCTATCAAGCATAATAATACCTCCTTTAATTCGTTAATCTATTATACACCAAAAAAAGGTATTTTCCTATACCTTATTATTTGGAACTAATTTTTTTACTGGTACTTGTTCTTCTTTTTTTTAATAAGATGGACACCAATAATCTAATTTTCTTGGTATATCAATAGTTTTATATAGTTCACAGTGTCCAATTCTTTCTACAGCTTTGTCATAAGGTATGCTCTTATATTCATAATTTTCTTCTATTATTGCATCTACAATTTCAGGTGATAAAGAATATTCACAATTTGAACAATGTTCGCCTTCGCCTTTAGCTTTTAATAAATGAGTATAATATTCTTCTCTATTTGGATTATATTTTTCACACCAATTATCTATAGTTATATCATCTCTATCACAAGTTGTTAAACAATTTAAACAACATTCACTAGGATTTTTATAGTATCTATTAGTTTTATGTAAAAATGGATTCTCACCCTCATATATCCCTTGTTGTTTTAATAATTCAAAGTACTCATCTAATGAATATTGATGAAATTCATTAGTAAGTATTTCTTCTGCTTCTCTAAAAAATCTAACTAATCTGTACTTTATATTAAAATCGTCAATTTTACTTCTAGAATCTGGGCCTATGTTTTTTATAAATATAGTAAATCTTTCAAATAATGGTTTTTCTATATCTTCATCATGAAATGTTATAATAATTTTATTATTAGTTCTTTTAAACTCTAAATAATTTCTTAATTCTTCTCTAGTGTCATCATCATCTATAATTAAAGAATTAGATCTACCTAACATTCTATTTAACGCATAATATATTTTATCTTCTATATCTATCTCAAACGATAACTCTGTTATATCTAAGCATAATTCTTCATTATGTATATGAGTATTAAAAGACATATCATCCCAAATTGAAAAAGTAATAGTTTTTTTTAATTCTTCATTCTCAAAAAATGATTTTGTAATATGAACATTATTAGAACAATATCCTTGTTCTGTTACAATTCTAATAATATTCCCGTTATTTCTGATTCGTTTTTCCATTTTATCACCTAATTAATTGTATATTATATACTAATTAAAAATTTTCATTAATCCATTCATCAAATTCAGTATTTATTATATTACCATAATATGAATACTTATTTAAGTCATAATCGTATTTTTTAGTAAACCATGTTGGAGCATTTGAATTATTTTCAGTTAATTTTTCTATAAAATTATCATATGTTAAATTACTTACACCTATAATAGCATTACCATTTCTGCCTGCCTTGTCTGCTAAAACACATGCATCAATAACAGCCTTTCCAATCCAAATCCTGTCATTTATTCCAGTCCCTTTTTTTCCTGCCTTAACTATTAAATCCTCGCCAACGCCAATTCCAATTCCAACGTTAATATTTGGAAGATTCTTTTTAGTTAATAATTTATTTAACATTTTTATTAAACAATTAATGTATGTAGCAATAGTTAACAATTCATATATGTCAGGTTGATATGGTGTTGAAAATACTCCATATACACAATCTCCACGAACCCCAATTTGTCTTACGTTATCACTACTACTCATTATTGATATTATTTCAGATGTAAAACTCCTTAACACTTTTGCTACAACTATATCTTTTTCTCCTTCAATTAATTTTTTAGAACCAACTATATCAACAAAAATAGATCCAATCCAACTTTTAATACCATTATCGTAGGTAAAATTACTATCATCTTTTGGTACTTCTTTGTTTTGAATTTCTGTATTATTATTTAAAATTTCTTCAATTTTCTTTTTACCTTCTTTGTAATTGTAATACATTTATAACCTCCTATAAATAAATTAATACACCTAATTCAAATATTATTAACGAACTAACAAAACCTAATAAAAAGTATTTTAATCCATTTGTAAAATTAATATATTTTTTATTACAAATAATTGAATTTTGATATATTTGATTTAATAAATCATCAATAATATCATCATCATTTGCTTTTAAAAATTCTTCTTTATATTCTTTATAATTAGAATACTGTGCTATACTTCCAAAAAATAAATATGATTTTATTTTCACATTTTTTGATTTAATTGTAGGGACTAATACTTTTATTAAAGACCAAATCCCATATAAACAACATACAATAGAAATGATAAAAAATATAATATATAAAACATCACTAAAAATTATATGCTTACTAATTTCACTAATAATTCTTTCTATATTATTTATAAAATTTGTGTTAGTAAAAACAATTGTAAAAATAATTCCTACTAAACCTAAAACAATTGATGATTTACTATCTGAATTATTAATCCATTGATTTATCATTTCTAGTTTTTTGTAAGCATCATCTATATTTTTTTGTTTTTTCATTAATCTTTCCTCCAATAAAAAAAGTATAATCATAATGATTATACAAAATCTATTTTAATTATATCATATATTTATATATTTTCAGCATTATAATTCAAAATCATCATCTCTTGATTTTAACTCTCTATCTATTTCTGCTGACCTTTGTTTAGTTCCTAATATACCTCTTATTTGTTCTTCATCTAAAATATTCTTACCATATAATTCATAAGCAACTGGATAATATTTATCACGTTTTTCTTTATTACCCCACATTTTATCTACAAAGAAGTGATATAGATTGTTAATTTTATTTTTAATCTTTTCAAATAATTCTTTAATGTTATCTAGTTCTTTTTGTAGAGTTTTATTCTTTTCTTTTAATTTAGAATTTTCAGTTTTTAAATTGATATTTCTTAATTCTAAAGCATCATTTGATTCTTTTAATATTTTTATTGTTTCTTTACTTTCTGATAGTTCAGTAGATATATCTTTTAATGATACTGATAAATCTTGAATAGTTTTATAGTCATTATTTGTTTTATCAACTTTATCTAAATATTCTACTAATTTATCCTTATCTTCTTGTTTTAATATGTAACTATTTTTGGTTAAAGGAACATTCTTTAAATCATTAACAATATCTTTTATTTCATTTGTATTTTTATCTAAATCTTTTGAACTTTCATTTGCTTTTTCTAAATTCATTTGGTGTCTTTCTATTGCTTCTTGCATTTCACTATAGTTATCCATTTCACTAACAAGAAAGTCATTATTTCTTCCTTTACGTTTCTTCTTAAGAATATTATCTAATCCATATTCTTTATTAAATTCTTCAATACAAAGCGTTCTCATTTTATCTTGTAACACTTTTAAAGAATCCTTTGTAAATACATCAGATTTACCAACTTGTAATTCCATACCATATTTATTTTTTTCTTTAATAGGAACACCTACAATATGCATATGTGGACTTGTTTCATCATAATGAATAATTGCACTTGCTATTTTAAAATTAGGAACTAGCATTTCTAAATCTTCAACTTGTTTTTTATATACATTAGTCATTTTCTTTTTGAAATCAATATCTTTTGTATCCCAATATTTTTTATTACCGAGTTCAATAATTAGTTCACAAGCTAAATCATTTTTAGCATTATCTGATATATGAGAGAAATAGTCATTTATCTTTCTTGTTTCTCTTTGTTTTTCATTATACTTAATTCTTGATTCTTCAAATAAATCTAAATATAATTGTTTAACATCTTCATAGAGTGAATTAGTTCCTCTTACGATACAAATATCCTCTTGATTATTATCATATTTTCTATAATTATGTTTATCAACTCTTGATAATTGTTTAGCATTTTGTATAGCATTATTACTTTTAGAAGTTGTTCCACTTACATTATTTTTAGCACTTGCTCTTACTGAATTCTTTTTGTTTTTATCACTACCAAGATGTAGTGAATAAGGAAGACCTTTATCCATTAAATGCACCTCACTTTTTAAACGATTTGGGATTCATCCAAAATGTTTAACCCCCTAGGTATTTCGGCTGAGCCAAAATTCGGGGGCTAAGGATAAAATCCTTAGAATCCTATAATTATCTATCACTACTTACAAAATTACATTAGTAATTTCATAACGTAGCACGATAATTATTAAATATAAAAATTAAATACTATTTATTTTTTATATTTATGAAACAAACTTTTCCCACTTTCATCAGCAATGCTGACAAAACGTGTTCGTTTGTTTTATGAAGAAGAAATTTCATCATCTGAATTTTCTTCTTCCTCTTCATAGTAAGGAACAGGTTTTGCGTCAACCATTATAGGTTCCTTACTATATACAACATTACAATCACATTCAGCTGGTATGTATTTAAATACATCATCCTCATTTTCAAGTAATGTTCCTTTATCTTCTTTAACATATAATACCCCAAGATTATATGTTTCCATTTTTATATCTGGATCTATCTTTCTATAATCTTCTAGTGGGAATACTCTTACAAGTGCCTTATTGTCTTCAATAAAATTAAAATAGAATACTTGATTTTTAACATTATAAGTTGCTTCGTAATAACCAACATCATAAAATTGTCTTAATCTCATAATTTGTTCTCCAACTTCTTTTTCAGGTAGATATTCACTAAATCTAATTTGACCATAAATATTACCAAATATAGATGGAATATATCTATCATAGTATCCGTTAAAATATAATTCATTTGATACATTAGCAACACTTTCTCTAAATTTTATATAATCTACATTTAGAAAACCATACTTATCAGTCAGTTCTATTTCTTCTACATATTTAGTTAATAATTCTGCTTTTTCTTCTCGAGTATAATCTTTCCAAAATTTAGTTTTACTTTTGTATTTTTCTGGATACTTGATAGAGTTGATAAAATCTATATCTCTTTTAACTAAAATATCATTAGGAGTAAATTTAAGTTTCTCACATACTTCACTAGTATTTAATTTATCTTCTATATCTTCAATTATTTTTTCAACTTTCTTTCGTTCTTCATTATATTCTTTCAAAGTAAAAACTTCATTTATATATGCTTCTTTAATTCTTTCAAATTTAGATTTTTGATTCTTTAATTCCTTTTGTAATTCTTCGGTTGGATTTTCAATTTTTTGTTTTATCATAGGTAAGAAAAATTGATTTACTATTGAATCATACTCAACAATTGAATCCATATATTCATCAATTATTTTTTCTATTTCATTTTCTTTATAAGTAATCTTATAATCATTACAATAAT
>ERZ827440.1116-NODE-1116-length-31700-cov-14.908137_pt1 | contig 31700 bp, 30 predicted proteins | sample MGYA00519774_ERZ827440 | MGnify/ENA primary metagenome ERZ827440 (study PRJEB31778, sample SAMEA3449302) | human gut metagenome | biome: human gut; feature: human-associated habitat; material: faeces | place: United Kingdom | collected 2010/2012 ... | reverse complement strand
TCATTTCGGCAGCACTGGCGGCGATTATGATGCTTTTTATGAAAATATGAGGTGATAGAAATGCTGTTTCAAACATATGGCGACAGGAGGAATCCTGCCGTGCTGTTCTTTCATGCAATGGGTGTGACAGGAGCGAGCAGCGAACCGATTGCGGGGTATTTGCGGGATCGATATTTCTGCATCTTGCCCACCTCCACCGTTTACTGCGAGGGACAGAAATATGTCAGCAAGCTGGACGAAATACGGCAGGTGGAGGACTTTCTGCATCGACAGGGCGTGGAGCGGCTGGCGATGGTGGTCGCTTCTTCCATCGGTGCAGACCTTGCCATGGCGTTTCTGACGCAGACGAAGCTGCCCGTGGAGCACGCTTTCTTTGACGGCGGGCAGTTCGCCCAAATCGGAAAGGGCACGCGCCGTATCATGACGCCGTTTCTGTATTTTGCCATCAAGAGCCTATATTGGTCGAAGGGCGGTACGCTGAAAAAGATACTGTGGTGTGACGACGACTCCATAAAGCCGTATTTTATAGTCGCAGGGGAAAATCTGACCTATACAAATTTGCGGCGGCAGATTTCGGACAGTCTGGAGGACAAGCCCTTTCCGCCGCTTCCCGAGAAGCTGCAAGAGCATACTTATTTCGAGTTCGGCAGCAAAGAGGAGCATTTCAAATACCGTCAAGCAGTGATGGAGGCCTACCCCTGCGGCCATTATCCCGTGTTTGAGGGATACGATCACATGCAATATCAGATTCGCGATCCAAAGGGGTTCGCCGAAATGCTGGCACACATCGCCGAGCGTGACTGTATGCCGGAACTGCCATTTATCAGAAAGTGAGTGATACCCATGAAATATAAAATCGAGAAAAATACCGTGCAGGAGACGCTGATCATTCCGTTGTATGCGCGGAAGGCCTGCTCAGAGCTGTATCCGAATCTCTACCAAGATGAAACGGCAGTGCGGCTGATTAACGAGATCGACTACGATTTTTCTGAGGCGGAGAAACAATCCCACAGCCTGATGCAGCGTTTCGGTTCACTGGAGGTGGCCATGCGGCAGAATGACCTTGCTTTTGAGGTGCGGGATTATCTGAAATCTCACCCCAATGCGGCGGTGGTCAATCTGGGCTGCGGGCTGGACAGCACCGGCAGAGTCTGCGACAACGGCAGCTGCAAAATTTATAATCTGGATTATCCCGACGTGATTGCTGTACGGAATGAACTGCTGCCTGCCGGGGAGCGGGAGGAAAATATCCCCTGCGACCTGAACGACACGGCATGGTTTTCTCAAATTGATGCCTCCGGCGGCGCGGTGTTCTTTGCCTCCGGCGTGTTCTATTATTTTCTGACCGAGCAGGTCAAGGCACTGGTGCAGCGAATGGCAGACGCTTTCCCCGGCGGTGTGATGGTGTTTGACGCTGCAAATCGGACGGCGGTGAAGATGATTGCAAAAACATGGCTCAAAAGCGCGAAAATCAAGGACGTGGGCGCGTACTTCGCAGTCTCCGACGCAAAGTGTGAGATCGGCGCGTGGGACAGCCGTTTGCAGGTCACCAGCCACGGCTATATGCTGGGCTACAATGACCTTCGTGACCCGTCCGTCAGTGGCTTTTTCCGTTTCCTCGCCAAGGTCGGCGACAATCAGATGAAAATGCAGATCGTGAAGATCGGATTCGGAGGCAAATAATGAAAATTCTGGTATACGGCGCAGGCGTTTTGGGCTGCAATCTGGCAAGAAATCTGTTCCGCGCCGGAAAGGACGTCACCCTGCTTGCACGGGGAAATTGGGCGGAGGAGATCAGAAAAAACGGCCTACGGATCAAGGATAAGTTTTCGCTTCGCACATCGGTCAGCTGCATTCCGGTGGTGACCACGCTCGCACCGGATGCACAGTACGATGTGATCTTTGTGGTCTTGCGCTATACGCAGCTGGGTTCTGCTCTGGATACCTTGCAAACGAACCGGACGAAGAACATCGTTTTTGTGGGAAACAATGTGAGGGCGAGAGCGCTGGCGGCGGCGTTGCCGGAGAAAAATGTCCTGTTTGCCTTTGCGCTCTCTGCCGGGCATCGGGAGGCTGATCGGGTGGTCTCCATCGACCTGAAAAAGATCACCATCGGGCAGCTGTCGGACGCAGTCTCCAATGCAGGATTGATTGAGGAAATTTTCGGCGGCACGAAATACAGGGTCGTTTATGAGCCGAACATGGAGGACTACCTGCTCTGCCACGCGGCCTTTGTGATGCCGGCGGCCTTTGCCTGTTATAAAACGGACGGCGATCTGAAAAAACTCAGGGGAAATACAACATACCTGAATCGGCTCATTGATGCCAACATAGAGGGCTACCGTGCCATACGAAACGCGGGACATGAGATTTTGCCAAAGGCGGATGCAGGCTTTGAGAGCGAAAAGTACCGCAAAACCTGTCTGCTCTTTTTCAAGCTGATGTGCGCAACCTCGCTGGGCAAGCTCTGCGCCTCTGACCATGCCATGAACGCCATTGACGAAATGAACGCCCTGAATCGGGATATCAAGAAGTTTTTTGACGAGAACGGCGCGGCTTATCCCGTGTGGCAGGCGCTGGAAGCAGAAGCCGGGAGATACTTGCGGTAAAGTGCGATTATAAAGATTGGAGTAATGACTGTGATCCGGATTTACGGTTATGATGGAATATACAGTGCGATTGATTTGCCGGGGCAAACCTGCGGGCTTGAAGCTGCTGACGGAAACGGAGAGATCCACTGCTATCGGCTGCTGGATGGTGTGACTGCCATGCGGATGCGGCTGGAAATGAATGCCTACACTGAGGTTCGTACCCGGACAGATGCATTGGAAATCAATTTCTGCGTGGGCGGACGCTTTGAAACCCGCTTTTCCTTGCGTGACCATGTACTTTTGAAGCCGGGTGATATGGCTGTCAGCTGTTATGACGGATTCCATGGAAGCCAATCTGAATCATGGTTCCCACTGGGATATTATGAGGGAATATGCCTTGAAGTCGATCCGGCCGCCGCGCAGCGATGGCTGGAACAGAACGCGCCTGCGTTTTCTGTGGATTTTCCTTCGCTAAAGGCAAACCTTCTGGGGAATAAATGGTATCTGTACAGCTCGGCTGGGCCTCGATGTGAGCATGTGTTCCGTGAACTGTACGAAAGTATTTCCTACATGGACCCATGCCTTTCCCAACTCAAAGTGCTGGAGCTGCTGATGCTGCTGCGCAGCATCCCCCGAAGGGACGGTGCAGAGGCGTATTGCTCTGCAAGGCAGGTAGAACTGATTCGGCATCTCCGCGACCATTTAATCATGGATCGGGACAACTATGTATCTCTTGCACGGTTGGCGGAGGAACATGATATTTCTGTGTCCCATCTGCAAAAGCTGTTCAAGCAGATTTATGGTGTCCCTGTGTACCATTACATCAAGGAGTACAGGCTGGAGCAGGCTGCTGTGGAACTGGTGCAAACCGCAAAGTCGGTAACACAGATCGCACAGAATATCGGGTATGATAACGCAAGCAAGTTTTCCGAGTGCTTCAAAAAACGCTATGGCTTGACTCCGTCGCAATATCGCGCCAATGTAAGGAATACGGAAAAACGGAATAATCGAACGAAAATGGAGTAGCCCGGCTTCATAAGAATGTACTATAATTTCTGCTGGTTAGAGACAACTAACCATAAAGGAAACACACTGTGAAATGAATTACAATCATACAATCAGATGAATTGAGCTGGATTTGAAGGAGGTATTACGACATTGAAAAAGCAATCCAATTTATCCCGGCTGCTGGAGTATGCCGGGAGCTACAAAATCCTGACCTACCTTTCGTGGGTGCTATCCGCCGCCGGTGCACTGTTGGCTTTGGTACCGTTCTGGTACATCTGGCGTATCCTGGGGGAGGTCATTGAGGTCGCACCGCAGTATGGAAATGCCGTCCATGTAACGCACTACGGCTGGATGGCAGTTGTGTTTGCTGTTGCCGCTGTGCTGGTGTATATTACGGGACTGATGTGCTCGCACCTTGCGGCGTTTCGCATTGCCACGAATCTGCGCCTTGCCATGACAAAGCATATTGTCACCCTGCCACTGGGGGCGATTGAGCAGTTTGGCAGCGGCAAGCTGCGCCGCACCATCTCGGAAACTGCCGGAGCGACGGAAACCTACCTCGCCCACCAGCTTCCGGACAAGGCTAAGGCGATGGCGACGATCGCGGGGCTTCTGGCGCTGCTGCTGATCTTTGATTGGCGGCTGGGGCTTTTGAGCCTTGTACCGGTAGCGCTTGCCTTTGCGGTGATGACGAGCATGACCGGTAAGAAATTGCAGGACAAAATGACCCAGTATCAGAACGCGCTGGCGGATATGTCCAACGAAGCGGTGGAATATGTGCGTGGTATTCCCGTGGTCAAGACCTTCGGACAGACGGTATTTTCTTTCAAGAAATTCAAGGGAACGATCGACAATTACGAGCGCTGGGTCATTGCCTATACGAAACAACTGCGCTGGCCTATGACCTTCTATACACTGGCAGTCAACAGCGTGTTTGTGTTCCTAATCGCAGGAGGCTTCCTGTTCTCTCACGGCGGAGCGGATGGCAGCGTGCTGCTGAATCTGCTCTTTTACATCATTATCACGCCGGTCATCTCCGTGACAATGACCAAGCTGATGTTTATGAGCGAGAACGGCATGATCGTACAGGATGCCATCACCCGCATTGACAGCGTACTGCAAAGCCCGGCACTCTCTCAGCCGGAAGTGCCGCAGCATCCCAAGGACAGTTCTGTAACACTGGATCATGTCACCTTCAGCTACGACGGCACAAAAAATGCCTTGGAGGATGTTTCTCTCTCCATCGGTTCTGGTCAGACGGTGGCATTTGTCGGGCCTTCCGGCGGCGGCAAATCCACGCTGGCAGCGCTGATCGCCCGTTTCTTTGACCCGCAGAGCGGCAGCATTTCCATCGGCGGCATCAATGTAAAGAACATCGACAAAAACGAGCTGATGGACACCGTTTCCTTTGTGTTCCAGAACAGCCATCTCATCAAGGGCAGCATTCTTGACAATATCCGCATGGGCAAGACGGACGCCACGGATGAGGAAGTTCTGGCGGCGCTCCGTGCGGCACAGTGTATGGACATCATCGAGAAATTCCCGGACGGCGTGCATACTATCATCGGCTCACAGGGCATTTACCTCTCCGGCGGTGAGACACAGCGGCTGGCCATCGCCCGTGCCATGCTGAAAAATGCGCCGGTGCTGATTCTGGACGAGGCCACCGCCTTTGCCGATCCGGACAATGAGACAAAGGTACAGGTAGCTTTCAATGCGCTGGCAAGGGGACGCACCGTCATCATGATCGCCCACCGCCTTTCTACCGTCGTGAACGCCGACCATATTTATGTGCTCAAGGATGGCCATCTTGCGGAGGACGGCAGCTTTGCGGATCTGTCCGAACGCATGGGCAGCCTGTTCGGAACCATGTGGCGGGACTATCAGCAGTCCGTCCAGTGGAAAGTTGCAAAGGAGGCTTGAGCGATGATCAAATATTTACAAAGACGCTACGCACTCTCCCATAAGGGTGCGGTGGACAACATCAAGGGCATTTTAAGCTGTGCGCTGCAAAACATCTCCTTCATGCTGCCGGTGGGGCTCCTGTACTTGCTGGTGGGCGAGATCATGAACGGTACACTGACAACAAAGCGTATTCCGTTTTATGTGACTGGCTGCATTGCGGCAGCGCTGCTCATTGTGGTCTGCACCCGGCTGGAGTATGACAACACCTATCTCGTCACCTATGTGGAATCCGGTGTGCGCCGTGTGAACCTTGCGGAAAAGCTGCGGAAGATCCCGCTTTCCTTCTTCGGTAAGAAAGACCTTGCCGATCTGACCTCCTCCATCATGAACGACTGCGCCGTGCTGGAGCAAAGCCAGTCCCATTTCGTTGCCCCCCTGTACGGTGCGATCCTCTCCACTACGGTCATCGCCGTGTCGCTGCTGTTTTTCAACTGGCGTATGGCGCTGGCTGCCATCTGGCCGCTGCCTGTGGCGTTTGCTATCGTCGCGCTGGCCTCCGGCGTGCAGAAACGGCTCTCCCGCAAAGCGATGGCGGCGAAGATCACCTGTGAGGACGGTATTCAGGAGTGCATGGAAACCATGCCAGACCTGCGCGCCAACAACGCAGAAACCGACTATCTTGCCAGGCTGGAAAAGAAAATTCGCGCGGTGGAAGGCCGACTCATCAAAAGCGAACTGGGAACGGCTGTCTTCGTAGTTTCCGCAGGACTTGTGCTGCGGCTGGGCATTGCCACCACTGCCCTTGCTGGCGCAGCTCTGCTGGTAAAGGGTGATCTGGATGTTCTGACCTTCTTTATGTTCCTGCTGGTGGTGTCCCGCCTGTATGACCCGCTGGAGGGGACGCTGCAAAACCTTGCCGCCATCATCGGCACCAACACAAACATCGAGCGTATGAATGAAATTCTGGATTGCCCTGTGCAGACCGGCAGCGAAGAACTGACCAATCAGGACTGCGACATTGTGTTTGACCATGTGGGCTTTTCCTACCAGAGCGGCGAAACGGTGCTGAAAGATGTGTCCTTTACGGCAAAGCAGGGACAGGTCACGGCACTGGTCGGGCCCTCTGGCGGCGGTAAGACTACCATTTCCCGTCTGGCGGCGCGGTTCTGGGACATTGATCGGGGCAGGATCACCGTGGGCGGCATGGATGTGTCGAAGATTGATCCGGAAAAGCTGATGAGCCTCTATTCCATCGTGTTTCAGGATGTAACGCTGTTTGATAACAGCATTCTGGAAAATATCCGCATTGGCCGCAAGGACGCCACGGACGAAGAAGTGATTGCAGCGGCAAAGCTCGCCAATGTGGACAAATTCGCCGAAAAGCTCCCTGACGGTTGGAATACCAACATCGGTGAAAACGGCTGCGATCTGTCCGGCGGCGAGCGGCAGCGCATTTCCATTGCCCGTGCATTCCTGAAGGATGCGCCGATCATTCTGCTGGATGAAGCCACTGCCAGTCTGGATGTGGAGAACGAAACGGCCATTCAGGAGGCGTTGTCTCGGCTCATCAGGAACAAGACCGTCCTCATTATCGCCCACCGGATGCGTACCGTCGCCGGTGCGGACAAGATCGTGGTGCTCAAGGATGGTGCAGTAGCCGAGCAGGGGTCGCCTGCGCAACTGCTGCAAGAAGGCGGTATCTTCGCCCACATGGTGCAGCTCCAGACCGAGAGCCAGAGCTGGACACTCGCAAAAGCATAAATCCATTTGCAAAACAGGGCAAGAGCGCACATTTTATCCATGTGCACTCTTGCCCCATTCGCCGTATATCCTGCTATTGCCTGTGGGTTCAGTAGCCCCATTTCTCCGAGCATCCACATTGCTTTGGCAACAATTTTAGGGGTGCTGTTTTCAAGCAACGAGGCGACATATGGGATTTTTTCGTTCCACGCAGTTTTGTTCTTTGTAAGCTGACAAAGTTCACGATATATCCTGTTATCGGTATTTGTCGTATTTGCACCCATTACTTTTCTGCACGTTCCTTCAGTTCCGCACCATAACGGCACAGCAGAGAACCGAGAATAAACATGATTCCCAGCGCAATGCTTGCTGCGTTATCAAAATATATATCCATAGCTTCCGCCTTTTCGACCTGCATAAAGCCGGCAATGATTCCTTCGACAATGCTTCCGGCCACTGCACAGCCGGTGGGAATGGCGAGCGTCAGAATACCGAGCAGCAGCCCTTTTGCCCCGACAAGCGTAAAGGGCGTTTCGGCTTTCAATTCGTTTTTGAAATAGACTTCCGCAAATTTAGAAAGCACGGCTTTACCGGCACAGATAATCATCCAGCCGGAGAGCGCTGCGGTAATGCTTTTAATGTTGTAACCGTATTCCTCGGAAATTAGTGCGTGCAGAGTAACTCCGCCAATTTTAATCAGGCTGCCGTTTCCAAAGCTCAGGCTGAGCAGACCGGCAATACATCCACAGAAGCCGATGACTGAAAAAAGAAATGCGATTTTACTGAGAACCCTTCCGATCTTGGAAAGTTTCTGAATGGTATCAAGTGATTTCATTTAATTCTCCCTTACTGAATTTTAAGGTTTCCGTTTGAGGTTTCAATTGTGACATTGCTTGCACCTTTGTCAAACACATACAGGTCGCCTTTTCGGTCATACACACGGTCTGTAATCAGTTTGCCGCTGTTAGTCGTGTACAGGACTTCTGCGCCGCCATTTGCCAGCAGCAGATTGACTGTGCCGCTGGAGGTGTAGATTTCAGCAGAAGGTACTTTGACCAGCGTCAATTCCACAATCCCGCTGCTTGTGGTGATGTTGGCTGTTTCGGAAACTACGCTGTCCATCATGACACCGCCGGAGGAAGTGCTGCAATCCAATGTATCGACCGAAACAACTCCTATGTCAACAGAGCCGGACGAGGCGTTGCATTTGAGCGACTGAGCCAAAAGACTGGCCGCACAGATGGAACCGGAACTGCTGCTCAGATCAATCGTGTCTGCTGTTACGGTGCCGAGTTCGGTACTGCCGGAGAGCGCTGCAATCAAAACATTGTTCTGATCCAGACTATCTGCCTTGACAAGTGCAGATGTCGTGTGAACGGAAAGGTCAATTCCTTTCGGAACTTCAAGGCTCAAATGCTTATCCGCTGCATTCACCTGAATTTTTGCGCCGGATTTGCAGAAACGGATTCTCAGCACACCGTCATCCAGAAGGTAGTGCATGGCGGTATCCTCCGGCAATTCGCCGCCGCTTTCCTTGATGTGAAGCTCTGAATTATCCGATTCTGTGATCTCCACTTCACCGGAACGCCAATAGACTTCAACAGCCTTTATACCGGCTGCATTATAGGTAAAAGAACCGATTTGATATTTTTCGGCGTCCGGATACGTTTCGCTGGTCAGCGTATCATTTGTTCCAATAGATATGTTGACCCGGCAACCGGACAATATTGTGATCACAAGACTACATAGCAGTAGCCCTATCATGACTTTCTTCATACTTCCTCCCTAAGTTTTCAACATGGATTTTGTTTTTGATCCGCAGGCTGGCTTGAATATCTGATATATAATCTATAAATCAGCCTTCCTGCCGTTTGGCAAAAAGCGCTGTCTGTGCCTTCATTGAGATTTTGGTGACCGCATACCCATAGTCACACAGCTCCTTTTTGTATTTCAAAAATGAATGATCCAGCGGCGCACCGGCAATCTGACCGATTTCATCAAAGGTCAATGTCAGTTGAGACTCACCGTTTTCATGAATGTATGCCCAAAGCGTATTGTATTTGCTCATATGGTGCTCTCCTTATATGAACGGTTCTGGTTTTTGACGTTCATCTCTGCTGCCAAGCAACCCATAGCGCCTGCCCAGATCAGCGCAGCGTAAAGCCACTGACCTAAAAATCCGAAAAATGCGCCTGCAATCAGCATCAATGTCCCGGCACACACTAATAATTTAGTTGCTATTTCCATCATGCGTCCTCCTTGTAGTTTTCAAGAAAAATCGTTGTAAAGGTAGATGCCCAGCACGGCATTGAATCCAACCGCCGCAAAGGTGCTGAACCTCTCGGCCAAGCCGAAATATGCACGTGGAAGTAGATTTACACCCACTGCGCCCAATATCATCAAGAATAGCGCTGCGCCTGCCCAAAAGCCAAGGCTCCGGCACTGCCTTTGAAAACAGCCGCCGCATATCATCAGTACCAATGCCAGGATGGATAGGGCAACTACCGCCCCCGTTACGACCAGGTGCATGATATTTTGAAATCCATTGGGCGTTCCTGCATCGGTCAGGGGAAACATTGCATAGCCCACCGCTGTGACCCAATTCATCAAGGCAAACAGGTAAACTCCCAACCGAAGCATTTTGTTGTATTTTCCAGCAACAGCAATGCAGTTTACCGTGCAGCAGACGATTCCACACGGCATATACAACGCAGATAGCTGATTCCATAAGGTTCTGGACGATGCGGCCTCCGCCGACAAATCGCTGACCGCCTGAGAAAGCCAATGATAATCAGGATAGGCCAGTGGGGAAAATATCACTGCCGCCGTATAGGATAAAAGACTGACCATTCCCAACAGCCCTAAATAATTTATCAGCGTTCGTTTCATTGCTTTTGTTCTCCTTCTATTCGCTGAAATAATAAAACAACGCAGAGCGAATCTGATTTCCCATCAGGTTCAGCTCTGCGTCTTGGCGTCTGGCTTGATTTCGTATTCAGTTTTACATTCCCGTAGTGAGATCAGAAAACTCCTTTTACACTTCGGACAGAAAAGCGGAAAGTTTTGTAAAACCGTGTCCTTGCGGATTTGCGTCCGGGTCTTTCCGTGGCACACCGGACACAAAATCCATTGCGTTTCAGGGGTGCTCATTGTGTTTCTCCTGACTTGGATTTCACAAACAGCATCATAGCTTGAAACTCGGTAGATAGCATCTCGCCCAATTTTTTCTCGGAGAATTGACACATCCGCGTTGCGCACAATGCACCTACGCCGAAAGTATAAATCCAGACATTTTCAAAGAGAAGCTTCGCTTCCGCCACGCTCATGTCATACTCGTCCCGAATCAATCCAATACATGCTTCCGCAGTGGGGCCAAGTTCACCAAATACATCATCAAAGCTGACAGCGTTTCGATTCTCCTGCATAAAGAGAAGCTGGTACAGCTTCGGCTCCCGTGCTCCGAACAAAACCATCTGCATCCCCACCTGCTTGAACAAGGGCATATCCGGCAGCTTTTGATTTGCAAAGCTCTCAAATCGGTGCATGGCCGCAGTTCGTACTTCATCTTGTACCTCTTTCATACTGTTGAACACCGTGAAAATAGGACGAGAGGAACTGCCAAGGGCATCGCCGAGTTCTTTTGCAGTCAGGGCTTCAACACCCTTTTGTGATACGACCTGCAATGCTGTCTGCACGATTTCTTCCTTCGTAAATTTCGGTTTCGGCGGCATAAACATCCTCCTTTTATTCAGCAACCACCATTTTACAACAATCGTTTTACAATGTGTATTTTATATTATAGAAGTGAATCGCCATTTTCTCAATAGCTATTAGAGAATGTTCGGTAAACTCCGTTCTAATGGGTGAAAACCACCTTGACAAATCTCGTCTCAGCGGGATATGCTGGAAAGCTACTGCGAGAAGCAGGGATGGGAGGTTGTGGCAGTCTATCAGGACGATGGCTATACGGGGCTGAATATGGAACGCCCTGACCTGAAACGGATGCTGAAAGCCATCGAGCGCAGACAGGTAAATCTTGTGATAACGAAAGATTTATCGAGGCTGGGCAGAAATTACTTGCAGACCGGGCATCTCATTGAGGACTTTTTCCCAAGGAACGGAGTGCGCTATATCGCCATGAACGACGGCATAGACACCCTGCGGGAGAACAACGACATTGCGCCGTTCAAAAATATCCTGAACGAGATGTACAGCAAGGACATTTCCAAGAAAGTCCATTCGTCCTATCTGCTGAAAGCGCAGAAAGGCCAGTTTACCGGCTGCGTCGCCCCGTTTGGATACAGGAAAGACCCGGAGGACAAAAACCACCTGCTGATCGACCCGGAAACAGCCCGCATTGTCCGGCTGATATTCGGGTACGCGCTGGAGGGGCACGGCCCGAACTATATCCGGCGCAGGCTGGAGGAACGGAAGCTCCCCTGCCCCACATGGTGGAACAGGGAGCGCGGGATACGCAACGTCCGCACCCGGTGGGAGCAGCAAGACCCGGAGAACGGGAAATATATCTGGGACTTCTCCGTGATAAAAGACCTGCTGATGAATCCCGTCTACACCGGGGCGATCGCTTCGCAGAAAACGGAGTACCGCTTCAAGATCGGGACTATCGGCAGCAAGAGGCCGGAGGACTGGATCGTGGTGGAGGGGACGCATGAGCCGCTGGTGGACAAGCGGGACTTTGCCATCGTGCAGAGAAAGCTCAAATCCCGCCAGCGTCCGGGGGCTTCCGGTGAGCCGAGCCTGTTCGCGGGGCTTCTCAAATGCGGGGAGTGCGGGAAGTCGCTGACCGTCCGCTACACCAATGCCAAGAACCCGCAGCGGATTTATTCCTGCAAGACCTACAATGCCTTTGGGAAGCACCATTGCAGCCAGCACAGGATCGAGTATGACACCCTCACAAGCCTTGTGCTGCACAAAATCCGGGAGTGCGCCGCCGCTGCCCTGATGGACGGCGAGGCCGTAGCCGACAGACTGACCGGCAACCGCGAGGCCGAGCAGAAAGGACAGCGGGAGGCACTGGAACGGGCTTTGGCAAAGGACGAGGAACGAATCGAAACACTGGAAAAGATGGTGCTGCGGCTCTATGAGGACATGGTAGCCGGACGCATCACGGAAAACAATTTCGATCTCCTGCTGGCAAAGACACAGAAGGAACAGGCCGAGCTAAAGGAAAAGGCCGCGGAAGCCCGGAAGCGGCTGGACGATGAAGCCCGCCTTGCGGTGGACGCGAGGGAATGGGTGGAATCCATACAGGAATACCGGGACATTACGGAGCTTGACGCTGCCACCCTAAACCGCCTTATCAAAGAAATCGTTGTCCACGAAACCGTTGACAGCGACAAGACAAGACACATTTCTATCGAAATTCATTTCAATCTCAAGCCCCTGCCGGAAGTGGAGCAGGTCACGGGATAACCTGTCCCCGCCGGGGAACTTCTGAAAACTTCATATACTTTTTGACACGCCGCCGCCCGCCATCGAGCAGAGTTTTACACCTAATTGGGGATAAAACAGCTTATGGCTGGCGGCGGCGTTGCGCTGATCGGCATGATGCTCGTTCCCCTGCTCTCCGGCTTGTTCGGTTAATCAGCCCACATAAACCTTTGCGCATAGCCCTCTGACATAGGGCATAGGCGCAGCCCCCGTATGCTTCACGGCATACGGGGGCAGAAAGGAGGTGCCGCCACTTGATACTTGATTGGCTCGAAGAATGGTTTAGGGGCATATTAACGGACGGCATCATAGGCAACCTTACCGGGCTGTTTGATACCGTCAATCAAAAGGTGGGCGAGATTGCCGGAGAAGTCGGCGCGACGCCGCAGGGCTGGAACGCCGGGATCTTCAACATGATACGCAACCTTTCGGAATCAGTCATTATCCCCATTGCGGGCGCGATCCTTGCACTTGTAATGTGCTATGAACTGATACAGATGGTGACGGAAAAGAACAATATGCACGACATTGACACCTTTATGTTTTTCAAATGGGTGTTCAAAACCTTTGCGGCTGTTCTTCTCGTTACGAATACATGGAACATTGTCATGGGCGTGTTTGACGCGACCCAGCAAGTGGTAAATCAGAGCGCGGGCGTGATTATCAGCGATACCAGCATAGACATTTCATCCGTAGTGACCGACCTTGAAACACGGCTGGAAGCTATGAGCATAGGCGGGCTGATCGGACTGTGGTTTCAATCCCTGTTCGTGGGCTTGACTATGAATATCCTGTCTATCTGCATTATGCTGGTGATCTACGGGCGCATGATTGAAATATATCTTGTAACTTCCCTCGGTCCTATCCCTCTTGCAACAATGACAAACGGCGAGTGGCGCAGCATGGGACAGAATTACCTAAAATCCCTGCTGGCTCTCGGCTTCCAAGCATTTCTCATTATGGTGTGCGTCGGCATCTATTCGGTGCTGATCCAGACGATTTCCACAACTGGCGACATATCCGGCGCGGTGTGGACAGCAATGGGCTATACCGTGCTTCTTTGCTTCTGCCTGTTCAAGACTGGCAGCATGGCAAAAGCCGTATTTGGCGCACATTAAACACAGGAGGTACAAAGCCGCTACTTATCAAATCATTTACGCAGACCCGCCGTGGCGATATGAACGGACAAAAGTTCAAGGCGCGGCAGAAAACCACTACCCCACCATGAGCATAGACGAGCTGTGCGCCCTGCCCGTGGCAGAGCTGGCAGCAAATGACTGTGTGCTGTTTTTGTGGGCGACCTTTCCCCAGCTTCCCGAAGCCTTGCAGCTTATCAAGGCATGGGGCTTCCGCTATAAGACAGTTGCTTTCGTATGGCTGAAACGGAATCGGAAAAGCCCCTCATGGTTTTACGGGCTGGGCTACTGGACGCGGGGAAACGCTGAAATCTGTCTGCTGGCGACCAAGGGCAAGCCCAAACGGAACTCAGCAGGCGTACATCAGTTTATTATCTCTCCCATAGAGCAGCACAGCAAAAAGCCCGATGAAGCAAGGCAGAAAATCCTTGCCCTTATGGGCGACCTGCCCCGCGTGGAGCTGTTTGCACGGCAGAAAACGCCGGGATGGGATGTGTGGGGCAATGAAGTTGCAAGCGATTTGTCGCTTGCAGAAAGGAGAAACGATGGCTTATGTGAGCGTACCCAAGGACTTGACGAAAGTTAAATCCAAGGTGCTTTTCAACCTAACCAAAAGGCAGCTTTTATGTTTCGGGATCGCGGCAGCAATCGGCTTGCCGCTTTTCTTTTTACTCAAAGACAGCGCGGGGACAACCGTTGCGGCAATGGTGATGATCTTTGCCATGCTGCCCGGATTTATGTTCGGAGTGTATGAAAAAAACGGGCAGCCCCTTGAAGTGATCGGGCGGCACATCATAGAAAGCTGCTTTATACGCCCAAAGGAGCGACCCTATCAGACCAACAACGCATACGCCGCCCTTGTGCGGCAGCATCAAATGGAAAAGGAGGTAAAGGCGATTGTCCAAGGCAGCAAAGCCCGCAGCGGAGCAAAACGCAGCGGCAAAACCAAAGCTGACCCGCGCAGAAAAAAAGCAGATTGACGCGGTGATCCGCAAGTATAAGGGCGACGGCAAGCCCCATACGGCGCAGGAAAGCATACCCTACCACACCATGCACCAAGACGGCATCTGCTATCTGGGCGGCAAGAGCTATTCCAAAAGCATTGAGTTTTACGATGTGAACTACCAGCTTGCCCAGCCCGATACACAGACGGCTATCTTTGAATATCTGTGCGACCTGTATAACTATCTGGACGCTTCCATCCATGTGCAGCTCAACTTTGTCAACCGAAAGAGCGACCAGGAGCAGATTGCACGGAGCTTTGAGATCGCGCCCTGCGGCGACGATTTAGATTCTATCCGCGTGGAAAATTCGGGGATTCTGAAACGGCAGCTTGAACGGGGCAACAACGGCAATGTAAAGACCAAGTATCTGACCTTTACCGTAGAAGCAGACAACTACAAGGCGGCGCGAGCGCGGCTGATTCGCATTGAAACGGACATACTCAACTATTTCAAGGTAATGGGCGCAAGGGCGCGTGTGCTGGACGGCAAGGAACGGCTGGAAGTGCTGCATGGCATCATGCACCCGGACGGGGATCGTTTTCTCTTTGACTGGAACTGGCTTGCTCCAAGCGGGCTGTCCACCAAGGACTTTATCGCCCCGTCCTCTTTTGCGTTTAAGAAAAGCCGTAACTTCCAGATGGGCAATAAAATCTGTGCCGTATCATTCCTGCAAATCCTCGCGCCGGAGATCAGCGACAGGATGCTTACAGACTTCCTTGACACCGATTCCGGCATTGTGGTGAGCTTCCATGTGCAGGCGGTGGAGCAGACCGAAGCCGTCAAGATGGTAAAGCGCAAGATCACCGACCTTGACGCAATGAAAATCCAAGAGCAGAAAAAGGCTGTCCGCGACGGCTACGATATGGACATCCTGCCCTCTGACCTTGCCACCTACGGCGGCGAAGCAAAGAAGCTGTTAAACGAGCTGCAAAACCGCAATGAACGTCTTTTCCTTGCCACGTTCCTTGTACTCAACTACGGGGACACCACAAGGAAGCTGAACAATGATATTTTCCGTGCCGCTGGCGTGGCGCAGAAATACAACTGCATACTGACCCGCCTTGACTTCCAGCAGGAAAAGGGCGTTATGAGCTGTCTGCCGCTGGGACTGAATCAAATTGAAATCCAGCGGGCATTGACTACTTCCAGCGTGGCAATATTCGTCCCGTTCGTGACGCAGGAATTGTTTGAGGGCGGCGACGCCCTGTACTACGGGCTGAACGCCAAGAGCAACAACATGATTATGCTTGACCGCAAAAATGCCCGATCCCCTAACGGGCTGGTATTCGGCACACCGGGCGGCGGCAAATCCTTTTCGTGTAAGCGCGAAATGGTAAATGTGCTGCTGAAAACGGGCGACCATGTGATCGTCTGCGACCCGGAGGGCGAATACTGGCCTTTGGTAAAGCGTCTGCATGGACAGATTATCCGGCTGTCCCCGACCAGCACGGACTATGTAAATCCTCTGGACATCAATCTGAACTATTCGGAGGACGAAAACCCGCTGGCACTCAAATCCGACTTTGTGCTGTCGCTGTGCGAGCTTATCATGGGCGGCAAAACCGGGCTGGAAGCCATTGAAAGGACAGTCATTGACCGCGCCGTGCAGCGTATCTATCAGAACTACTTTGCAGACCCGCGCCCGGAGAATATGCCGATCCTGTCCGACTTGCACGATGCGCTTGTGGCGCAGCACTTGCCGGAAGCTGACCGCGTGGCACAGGCACTTGATCTGTATGTGTCCGGCTCTCTGAATTTCTTTAACCACAGAACGACGGTGGACATCGATAACCGTTTTGTGTGCTACGACATTAAGGAGCTGGGCAAAAACCTCAAAAAGCCCGCCATGCTGATTATCCAAGACCAAGTATGGAATCGCGTCACCGTCAACAGAAACGCAGGCGTTTCCACATGGTACTATGCAGACGAGTTCCACTTGCTGCTAAAAGAGCCGCAGACCGCAGCGTACAGCGCGGAAATCTGGAAGCGTTTTAGAAAATGGGGCGGCGTACCGACGGGCGCGACCCAGAATGTCAAGGACTTGCTATCTTCCCCGGAAATCGAAAACATCCTTGAAAACTCTGACTTCATTTGTATGCTCAACCAAGCGGCGGGCGACAGAAAGATCCTTGCGGAACGCCTTAACATTTCGCAGGAGCAGCTAAAGTATGTCACCAACTCCGCACCGGGCGAAGGACTGCTGTTCTTTGAGAATATCATCCTGCCCTTTGTCGATCACTTCCCGCGTGATACCGAGCTTTACCGTATCATGTCCACCAAGCCAAGCGAGGTAAACGGCGTATGACGCTGCCCCTTGATACCATCCTTTGCGGCGACTGTCTGGCTGTGCTGAAAACCCTGCCCGACGAAAGCGTACATTGCTGCGTGACCTCTCCACCGTATTACGGCTTGCGGGACTACGGCATGGACGCGCAGATCGGGCGCGAGGATTCCCCGGAGGAATACATAGCGCGGCTGACGGCAGTTTTCCGTGAGGTATGGCGTGTGCTGCACCCGGATGGGACACTCTGGGTAAATATCGCGGACAGCTATTGCGGCACGAACAGTAAGGGCAGCACCCGCGACCCCAAGTACCCGCAGGGACGCAACGGGCAGAGCGTTTCGCTCTCCCGCACGGTAAAGAACTGCAAACCAAAGGACTTGATCGGCATACCGTGGATGCTGGCATTTTCGCTGCGCGGCGAGGGCTGGTATCTGCGCAATGACATTATCTGGGCAAAGGGAAACCCGATGCCGGAAAGCACCAAAGACCGCTGCACCCGCAGCCATGAGCATATTTTTCTGTTTACCAAGAGTAAGAAGTACCATTTTGACAGCCTTGCCATAGCCGAGCCGATAGCACCCACAACTGCCCTGCGAAAGAAAGCGGGGCGCGGTTTTGGCAAATACTCCGTCCCTGTTCCCGGACAGCCCCAGACGCAGAACATCAACAAGCCGAGGGCAAAAGGCAGCATAACCGACGAAATGATCTCACCCGTCCGAAGCAAGCGCGATGTGTGGTTTATCAACACTGTGCCATACAAGGGCGGGCATTTTGCCGCCTATCCCCCGAAACTGGCGGAAACCTGTATACTGGCGGGCTGTCCTGCAGGCGGCGTTGTCCTTGACCCGTTCATGGGCAGCGGCACGACGGGGCTTGCCGCCAAGCAGCACGGCAGGCACTACATCGGCATTGAGCTGAACACTACATTTTGTTCCCTTGCACGGGAACGGATCGGAAGCGACACCAACGAAAGACGGTGAAAGGAGCAAACATCATGAAAAAAGATGAACGGTATATAATCGAGGGCTGGCACTACCGTATGCTGGTTTTGGACTTGTATCTTCTCTTTGTGGAGAATGTCAGTCTGGCAAGGAAGCTGTCAGCAGCCAAGAGCCAAAAGGATTTTATGCGTCTGCAAAAGCAGGCTGAACGCTACGAAAAAAGGGCGTACAGGAAAATGCGCGTCTGGGGAATCCCCAAGGACTGTGAGAGCTTTGCCACCGAAACCCTGCAAAAAGCACTTACAAAAAAGTATCTGACGCCCCTGCCCGATACCGTGGAAGAAACTGAAATCTGACTTTGTTCCCCGCTGTGGGAACGGATTGGAGGTGATACCCCTTGAAAGAACTGAAACCCCGCGACAAGGTAACGCAGCGCATGACCCGCGACGGGCTGGTACAGGACAACCAGACCACGGGTGAAACCCAGAGCGTTTCCGGGCGCGACGCAGAACAAAACCTATCCCCAAAGGAGCAGCCGGAGCTTTTGCGCCGGGAGGATGCGGAAAATGCGGACGCAGCGCAGAATCGGCAGCGGCAGCAACAGCCCCAGCAGGAAATGTCGCCGCAGCATGATCCCGCCCCGTTCCAAAACGGCAGCGATCCCCCTGTATCTTCCGTGGTGCAGGAAGCCGCCCCCGTCCATTCCGGCGGTATGGCTGGCAAGGTGTATGACCGTGTAGCCGCCGAGCATGACGCCCACACGGAGCGCAGGGCGACGCGGCAGGGCAACAGCACCATCCGGGAGGGCGAAGCCGCAAGGCAGCGTCCGTCATCCCGACTGCAATTTACCGACGAGGAACGCAGCACCCCAGAGCTGCAAAAGTATATCCGCAACTCTGACAAGAAAGCCGACAAGCTGGATGCGGCGCGGGCAGCCGTGCCGAAAAAGACCGTTATCACCAAGGAGCGCGTCTTTGACGAAGCATCCGGCAAGGGGCATACCCGTCTGCGCTTTGACAAGGTGGATAAAGCCCCGTCCAGATTGAAACACAATCCGCTTAACCGACCCGTGAGCGAAGCGGCAGCTATGGCGCACGGCAAGATCCATGAGATTGAAAATGAAAATGTGGGTGTGGAAAGCGGACACAAGGCAGAGGAACTTGCGGAGCGCGGGATCGGGCGCGGTGTGCGCAGCGCGTACCGTCACCACAAAATGAAGCCCTACCGTGCCGTGGAAAAGGCAGAACGGGCGGCGGCAAAGGCGAACACGGATTATCTGTACCACAAGGCGTTGCACGATAACCCCCAGCTTGCCGGAAGCAACCCCATGTCCCGCTTTTTCCAGAAGCAAAAGCTGAAACAACAGTATGCGAAAGCGGCACGGGCGGCGAAAGGCGCAGGCGGCGCAGCACAGACCACGGCGCAGACCACCAAGAAAACCGCAGAAGCCAGCGCAAAGGCGGCGAAGCGCGTTGCCGAGGAAGCCAAGAAAACGGCGGCGTTTATAGCGCGGCATTGGAAAGGCTGTCTGATCGTGCTTGCCTGTTTCCTGCTTGTCGTGCTGCTGATCGGCGGGCTGCAATCCTGCTCCATCCTGTTTTCCGGCGCGGGCGGCGGCGTGGCTGCTTCCACCTACCAATCGGAGGACGCGGATATTCTTGCCGCAGAAGCCGCCTACTGTGATATGGAAGCCGCGCTGCAAGACGAGCTGGACAATTACGAAAGCTACCACCCCGGCTATGACGAGTACCGCTTTGACCTTGACGAGATCGAGCATGACCCCTATGTGCTGATTTCGATTCTCTCCGCGCTCCATGAGGGCGCATGGACGGCTGGTGAGGTACAGGGGACGCTGCAAATGCTCTTTGACAAGCAGTATATCCTAACCGAAACCATAGAAACGGAAACCCGGTACAGGACAGAAACCCGCACGGGGACGCGCACCGTCACCGACCCGGAAACGGGCGAAACCAGCACCGAGGAATACGAATACGAGGTTACGGTATCGTACACCTACTACATCTGCAATGTGTCCCTTGAAAACTTCAACCTGTCCCATGTCCCCGTGTATATCATGGGCGAGGAAGATTTGAGCAAGTATGCGCTGTATATGTCCACGCTGGGCAACCGCCCGGACTTATTCGGCAGCTCTGAATATGTGGACAAGTATATCAACAGCAGCTATACCGACTACGATATTCCCGCGTCGGCATTACAGGATGAAACCTTTGCCGCCATAATCGAGGAAGCGGAAAAATATCTGGGCTTCCCCTATGTATGGGGCGGCAGCTCTCCCAGCACTTCCTTTGATTGCAGCGGCTTTGTAAGCTATGTGCTGACAAACAGCGGCGTATGCAATACCGGGCGATTGGGAGCGCAGGGGCTTTACAACATTTCCACCCCCGTATCAAGCGCGAATGTCCGACCCGGCGACCTTGTGTTTTTCACGGGGACATACGACACCCCCGGCGTTTCCCATGTAGGTATCTATGTGGGCAATTCCATGATGATCCATTGCGGAGATCCCATTTCCTATTCCAACCTTAACAGCTCCTATTGGCAGGCGCATTTCTATGCCTATGCCAGACCGCCCTATAACTGACGGGAGGTGGAGGACGCTTTGCTTACCTTAATTCCCGTATCGCTCTCCCAAGCCAACAACTTTGTAGAACAGCACCACCGACACCATAAGCCCGTGCGCGGGCATAAGTTTTCTATCGGCTGTATCACAGACGGACGGCTTGCGGCAGTAGCCATTGTGGGACGCCCGGTTAGCCGACATCTGGATGACGGCTTTACGCTGGAGGTCAACCGCCTGTGCAGCGACGGCACAAAGAACGCTTGCAGCTTCCTATACGCCGCTGCTGCGCGGGCTGCAAAGGAGCTGGGCTACCGCAAAATTATCACATACACCCTTGATACCGAAAACGGCGCAAGCCTACGCGCCGCCGGATGGGAAAATGCCGGACTTGCTGGCGGCAAGGAATGGACAGGCAAACGCCGTCCCGCCGTTCCGCTTTATCCGGCGCAGCTAAAATACCGCTATGAAAAGCGGCTGAACGAAAGGAGATTTTAACCTATGGCTATGAGCAAAATTGACCGTATTGACCGTGAGATCGAAAAGACACGCGGCAAGATTACCGAGTTCCAAAACAAGCTCAAAGAGCTGGAAGCCCAGCGCACCGAGCAGGAAAACTTTGAGATTATCAACCTTGTCCGTTCCATGTGCATGACCCGTGACGAGCTGATGAACTTCCTGCGCGGCGGCGGTAACGACGCGCCGCCTGTGGAAACTGCCTACCATGAACAGGCAGAAGCCGACTATGACGGACAGGAGGTAAACGACGATGAAGAATAAGCGACCCCTGCGACTGTTGGCTGTGGTATTCGCCCTTGTGCTGTCTGTGACAACCTTTTCAACTGTGGCATACGCGGGCGGCGGGGATTACCACGATTCCGAGCTGCCCCCGGCAGAGAATACCGAGCCGCAGGAAACCACGCCCCCAGAGGAAGAAACCGAGCCTGTGACGATCACCCCCGGCACACCATTTACCGAGGACGGCATAGCTGCGACCCGCGATCTGCTTTATGACAAGCATACCAACAAACAGTACATTACCATTGAAACCCGAAACGGCAACACTTTCTATATCGTCATTGACTACGACAAGCAGCTTGACGAGGAAGAAGAACGCTATCAGACATACTTCCTTAACCCTGTGGACGAAGCCGATCTGCTGGCACTTTTGGAGGACGAGAACGGAAATAGCCCGATTGTCTGTTCCTGTGCCGATAAATGCGTGGCTGGCGCGGTCAATACAAACTGCCAGCTTTGCAGCAAGGATATGACAAACTGTGCGGGTAAGGAAGCAGAGCCGGAACAGCCGGAGGAACCCGAACAGCCCGAAGAACCGGAGAAAAGCAATATGGGCGGCATCCTTGCCATTGTGCTGATTCTTGCGCTGGGCGGCGGGGCTGCTGTGTGGTATTTCAAGTTCCGCAAGCCGAAAGAATCCACCAAGGGCAGCACCGAGCTTGACGAGTTCGATTTTGACGAGGACGAGGACGAAGAAGAAAGCTATGGGGATGACGGCTACGAGCTGGACGATCCCGACAATAAGGAGGACACCGAGGAATGAAACTGATTATCTGTGAAAAGTCCTCTGTGGCAAAGACCATTGCCGGGGCTTTGGGCGCAAAGGAGCAAAAGGACGGACATATTGCCGGGAACGATATTTTGGTATCGTGGTGTGTGGGGCATCTGGTGAGCATGAGCGACGCGGGCGGCTATGACGAGCGTTATAAAAAATGGCGTTATGAGGATCTTCCGATTCTGCCGCAGGAATGGAAGTACACGCTGACCCCCGGCAAGGAAAAGCAATTTGCTGTTCTCAAAGAGCTTATGCACCGCGCCGATGTTTCCGAAGTAGTAAATGCCTGTGACGCTGGGCGCGAGGGTGAGCTGATCTTCCGCTTTGTCTATGAACAGGCTGATTGCCGCAAGCCCTTTAAGCGTCTTTGGATTTCTTCTATGGAGGACAGCGCGATCCGCGAGGGCATGGACGCGCTCAAAGACGGGCGCGAGTATGACCCGCTGTATCAATCGGCACTTTGCCGAGCGCGGGCAGACTGGCTTGTGGGCATCAATGCCACCCGCCTTTTTTCCGTCCTGTACCATAAGACGCTGAATGTGGGGCGCGTCCTCTCCCCGACGCTGAATCTGCTGGTGGAGCGCGAGGGCAAAATCTTCACTTTCAAGAAAGAGAAATACCATATCGTGCATATCGGCTGCGGCGGCGCAGATGCCCAGAGCAAGCGGATCACCGACGCTGCCGCCGCCAATGGGCTGAAAGCGGCTTGCGAGAAATCGCAGGCCGTTTGCGTTTCTCTGGCAAAGGAGAAAAAGACAGCCCAGCCCCCGAAGCTCTATGACCTTACTTCCTTGCAGCGGGAAGCCAACCGTATTTATGGCTTTACTGCCAAGCAGACCCTTGATTATGCCCAAGCCCTGTACGAAAAGCGGCTGCTGACCTATCCGAGAACGGACAGCAATTACATCACTTCCGACATGGAACAGTCGGCGGCTGACCTTATCGCGGCACTGTTGCCGCAGCTTCCCTTTATGCAGGGCGTGGAGCTTGCCCCGGAGATGGGGCTCGTTATCAACAATGCCAAGGTATCGGATCATCACGCAATCCTGCCCACAGCAGAGTTTGCAAAAGCCGGATTTAATGGGCTGGCAGAAAGTGAAAAGAAACTGCTGTCCCTTATCTGCTGCAAGCTGCTTTGCGCGGTTGCTCCTGACCATGTGTACGAAGCTGTCACTGCCGTATTTGAGTGCGGCGGCAAGCAGTTTACCGTAAAGGGCAAAAACATTCTTCACGGCGGTTGGAAAGACATTGACACCTGTTTTCGTCTGACGCTGAAAGGAAAGCCCGACGAGGAAGCCGAGGACGAAGCGACGCTGCCGGAGCTTACCGAGGGACAGACCTTTGAAAACCCTGCCGCATCCGTTTCCGAGCATTACACCACACCCCCGAAGCCCTACACCGAAGATACGCTGCTGTCCGCTATGGAGAGCGCGGGCAAAGAGGATATGCCCGACGAAGCCGAGCGCAAGGGGCTGGGGACGCCCGCGACCCGCGCCGCCATGATCGAAAAGCTGCTGTCTGCCGGATTTGTAGAGCGCAAGGGCAAAAGCCTTGTGCCGACCAAGGACGGCGTGAATCTGGCTGTGATCCTGCCGGATATGCTCAAATCCCCGCAGCTTACGGCTGAATGGGAAAACAGGCTGACCGAGATTGCCAAGGGCAGCGCAGACCCGGACGAATTTATGGACGGCATTGCCGATCTGACGCGGGAGCTGGTAAAAGCCTATTCCCATATCACCGAGGACGGCAAAAAGCTGTTCGCGCCGGAAAAGGAAGCTGTCGGCATCTGCCCCCGCTGCAAAAGCCCTGTCTATGAGGGCAAGAAAAACTATTACTGCTCTGACCGATCCTGCCGCTTTGTGATGTGGAAGAACGACAAGTTTTTTGAAAGCAGGAAAACCGCCTTTACAAAGAAAATCGCCGCTGCGCTGTTAAAGGACGGCAAGGCAAAGGTCAAGGGGCTGTACTCCGAGCGCACGGGTAAAACCTACGACGGTACGGTGCTTCTCTGCGACACAGGCGAAAAGTATGTGAATTACCGTATCGAACAGACTAAATGATCCGGCTGAACGAAGAACAGTATCGCAAGGTGAAAAAGCTGACCCGCCGCCTTTGTGCCAACAATGACGGCGGGTGCTGCCTTGTGCTGGATGACGGCGACCCTTGCGTATGTGTGCAGGCAATCAGCTATTCGCTGCTGTGCAGATACTTCCGGGAAGCGGTGCTGCCCGCTGACCGGGAGCTGTGCGCGGACATTATGCGGGAATATGATACCCGTAAAAAATGCGAAATGTGCGGCAAACCCTACCATGCCCGCAGCAACCGTGCCAAGTATTGCGACGCCTGCGCACCCATAGCGGCACGGCGCAAAGCTGCCGAGCGAAAACGCCGCCAGCGGGAAGCTGTTAAAATACGACTGCAAATCACGGTTTAGGGGCTGAAAATGCCTTGATTTAAGCCACCTTGCAGCCGCGTTTCCTACTGCCGAGGGATATTTCCCTTGATACCCCGAAAAACCGTTTTGAAAGCGTGAAACAGAAGTTTCCGGCTCTGCCGGAGTACGGGGAGTTACGGAGCAAGCATAGGGAGTGTGGCTACACTCCCGCATATCCCCGCCGTCCTCTTTGGAGTTCGGCGGGGATTTTTTGCTTGTTGGGATAGTCCCAAACCCTTATACCAATTTAGAAAGGAGCGCATACATGGACGAACACATTTTTGAAGTGTATCTCATAAACAAAGCCCGTCATACCGAGCAAAACCCCGTCGCAGAATGGGTACAGCTACCGACTGACGCGGAGAAAATGAAAGAAGCCTTTGCCCGGATCGGCGTTGACGGCATTGACCCGTCTGAATACGAGGCTGCCGCCTACGAATCGCCCATTGACGGCTTGACTGACCGTTTCCGTCCCGGCGAAAGTCTGGACGAGCTGAACTACCTTGCCGCCCTGCTTGCCCAGCGCAGCCAAGAGGAACAGGAGAAATTTGCCGCAGCCATGATCCACGGCGACCACGCGGCAAGCATTGCCGACGCGATCAACCTTACCCACAATCTTGACTGCTACTGGCTTTATCCTACCGTCCACAATTCCGAGGACTACGGGCATTATGTGGTTGACGAGCTGGACGAGCTGGAATTGCCGGAAGCCGCCAAGAAGTATTTTGATTACAAAGCCTTTGGGCGCGACGCGGTACAGGAGGACGGCGGCACTTTCACCGACTACGGCTATATCTACAACAACAAAAACGACTTTGCCGTATGGTACACCGACCATGATATTCCGAAAGAACACCGTATTACCCCCGACCAGCCGGACACGGTTTTTATGGACGCTGCCGCCGTTCCCCAGCAGGCGGCAATCGCTGCCGAGCCGCAGCAGCCGATCCCCATTCGCCCCATTGAGCTGACTGCCACCGACACGGCGGGAAAGGTCAAAGAGATCACGGCGCAGCTTGAAGCTGGCGTAAAAGACCTGTTCCATAGTGAGCGATACCAGGACTACTTGAAAGCCATGTCCAAGTTCCACGATTACAGCCTTAACAATACGCTGCTGATCGTGATGCAGAAGCCGGACGCTTCCCTTGTGGCTGGCTTTAACAAATGGCGTAACGAGTTTGAACGCCATGTAAAGCGCGGCGAAAAGGGCATTAAAATCCTTGCCCCCGCGCCCTACAAAATCAAAAAAGAGCTGGAAAAACTTGACCCGGACGGCAAGCCCATTATCGGTGAGGACGGCAAGCCCGTCACCGAGCAGAAAGAAATCACCGTCCCTGCCTTTAAGGTGGTAAGCGTCTTTGATGTGAGCCAGACAGACGGCAAGGAGATCCCGGACATTGCCGTGGATTCTCTGACGGGCAGCGTCGAGCAGTACGAAGACTTTTTCAAGGCTTTGGAGCAGACTTCTCCTGTTCCCGTTGGCTTTGAACGGATTGAAAGCGGCGCACACGGCTATTACCACAACGCAGAAAAGCGCATTGCACTTAGCGAGGGCGAAAGCGAGCTGCAAACGATAAAAACCCTTATCCATGAGATTGCCCACGCCAAGCTGCACGACATCGATCTGAACGCGCCCCCAGAGCAGCAGCAGGAACGCCCCAGCCGCCGCACCCGTGAGGTGGAAGCAGAAAGCATTGCCTATACCGTATGCCAGCACTTCGGGCTTGATACCTCTGACTACTCTTTCGGCTATGTTGCCGGATGGAGCAGCGACAAGGACATCAAAGAATTAAAGGCATCCCTTGAAACCATCCGCGCCACCGCAAGCGAACTGATTACCGAGATCGACGGGCATTTCCGTGAGCTTCAGCAGCAGCGGGAAGCGGCGCAGGAAGAACGCCCCGTATTGGAAAGCCTTGACCCCGCACAGCAGCAGGCAATCCGCGACGAGGTACAAGCCACCCTGCAAATGCTGGTAGACACCGATATGCAGATTTCCGGCGAGGTATCGCAGGGAACGCTTGACGCGCTGGCGGCGCAGGGCTATGCGCTGCAAGACGGCATTGTGCAGCGTATGCCGGCAGAGCTATCCAAGCAGGAGCAGGAAGCCGCCTACCGTCTGGACGATGGTACATACCTCTATGTGCAGACCAGCGATAACGGCTATGACTACACCCTGTATGACAGCAATATGAAAGACCTTGACGGCGGGCAGCTTGACAATCCCGATCTGTCCATGACCGCCGCCCGTGATGAAATCCTTGCGCTCCATGAGCTTCACCCGTCCGCGATTGAAACCATATCCATTGACGATTTTGAACAGTTGCAGGAAGCCGCCGAGCAGACCGCGACCCAGCCGGAAAGCACCTTTGCCATTTACCAGCTCAAAGACGGCGAGGAAACGCGGGACTACCGCTTTGAGCCGCTTGACCGTCTGCGGGCTGTGGGGCTGGATGTGCAGCGGGACAATTACGAGCTTGTATATTCCGCGCCGTTGGCTGACGGGGAATCTCTGGAAGATATTTACCGACGCTTCAATATCGACCACCCGGCAGACTTTACGGGACACTCCCTTTCCGTTTCCGACATCGTTGTGCTGCGCAACGGGGACACCGAAACCGCCCATTACTGTGACAGCTTCGGCTTTACAGAAGTGCCGGAGTTTTTGCAGCAGCAGGAACAGACAGCGGAGAAATGGAACGGCATTGACGGGCTTTTGAATGACAAGCCTTTCATGCCGGATGCGACGCCCACCGAACAGGCAAACGCGCTGATCGACCTTGCCGAGCAGGACGGGCAGCGTTTGGGAAACGCCGAGCGCGGCTTGATTATCCAGTACCATGAACAGGTGCAGGATCTTCCGAAAACCATTGCCCTTGTCAATGAGCTGTGCGAAAAAGGCTTTGAGCAGCAGCACGGACACCTTGACTATCTTGTGAAGCAGCGCATTGACGCGGAGATCACCGCAGCCGTACAGGAACGCCAGCAGAACGAGCCTTTGCCGCCGTCCCTTGACCCGTCTGTGCAGCCCGTCGTGACGATCATTTGGAGCGAAAGCGACAAGCTGCGCGAGGGTGAGCAGATGCCCCTTGCCCGTGCCGACGCCCTTTTCAAATCTCTGGACGAAACCCGCCGCACGGAACGGGAGCAGCCGGGATATGACGGGAGCTGGTACGACAAAACCAAGTTCCGCATTGACTTCACTTTCCACGGGGAAGCCGACAACTACGAGGGGCGGCAGGACTTTGGCGACGGCGACGGCTCTCTGATCGACCATATCCAAGCCCACCATGAATACTATTCGCGGGATGAAAGCTACAAAAACAGCGTGATCCGTAATGAGGGCGCGGAAGCGTGGGCGCAGGAACAGGCAGAGCGCGAAATGATCCTCTCCGAGTTCGTGCCGTATATGCGTCTGCATTGCAATCTCTACGAGCAGGAACGCACCGCAGCGGATATGCTGGAATCCGGCGCAGAGCTGACGCCGGAGCAGACAGCCTATTTCAATGCCGTGCTGTCCCATGTGGACGCTTGCCGGGAAAAGCTCAATGCAGGCGATTATGATTTGCCCGACCCGCCCCAGCTCTCCGACTTCTCACAGGAAGCCGCAGAAATGGAAGCCTACAAAGACCATGTGCGGGAAGAAATCGCGCAGGAAGCCGCCGCAGCGGGCATGACGGTTGAGGAATACGCCGCCAACGGCTATGAGCCGAGGGAGCAGCCCATCGACGCGCCGGAACAGCCGGAAGCAGCCGTACCCGAAGAATCCACAACGGCGCAGACGGAAGCCCCCGCCGTCAAGTATTATCCGATCAACGAGGGCGCAGCCAGACGCGCCAACGATGCAAACAGCTTCCGGGACTATACACCGGGCAGCGCAACCGCCGCATACAGACAGATGGTAGACGAAGCCGCCGAGCTTGCGCAGAATCAGAAAAGCCGCGTCGATCCCATGCACCATGAGAGAATCGACCAGCTCCTTGACACCTACGCACGACGCCTTGCGGAGAATATGAACAACAGCTATGCCATTGAAGCCCGTGTACCGTCTATCCTTATCGCTGGCGGCAGCAATTTCCCGGTACGAAAAAAGGAAAAGCAGAACGCCGCCCGCGACCGCAATATGGAGGACTGGCAGGATGTGCAGGGGATTCTTGATAAAATCCGCAGCACAGGCATGGGCGGTATCAGCGCGGACGATCCGCAGGCTGTCGCCAAGCTGGAAGCAAAGCTGGCGAAGCTGGAAGCGGCGCAGGAAACCATGAAAGGCGTAAATGCCTATTTCCGCAAGCACGGTACGCTGGAGGGCTGTACGCTCCTAAAGCCGGAACAGATCAAAGAATTGCAGGAGGGCATGGCGCAGAGCTGGCATTTGGAGAAAAACAAGCCTTTCCAGAGCTTTGAGCTGTCCAACAACAACGCGGAGATCCGGCGCATCCGGGAACGCATTGAGCAGCTAAAGCAGCATGAAGAAAAATCTTTTGTGGGCTGGGAGTTTGACGGCGGGCGCGTGGAAGCCAACAAGACCGACAACCGACTGCAAATCTTCTTTGACGAGAAGCCCGACGATGCAGCCCGCGCCGAGCTGAAAGCAAATGGTTTTAAGTGGGCACCCAGCGCGGGCGCATGGCAGCGGCAGCTTAATAACAACGCCTACTACGCCGCAGGCTATGTTTCCTGTATTCAGCCGATCACCGGGGAAAAGCCTATTGACTTGCAGCGAAAAGCCCAGCACCAGCAGGCAGCATCTACCCCCGACAACCTTTTGACCCGGGAGCAGATCACAACGCCCCGTGGCAGCTTCCACTTGACTTCTATGAGCGTGGAGCAGATGCGGGAAGCCGGGTACGGTATTCACCATACTTCCGAGGACGGCAAGTATCATATCATGGGCAACGGTACACAGGCGTTTGCCGTCGCCGTGGAGCAGCCGGAAAACTATCTGAAAGCCGCTGAAATGTCCACCGAGCAGAACTATAACATGATCGACCAGCAGATCAACAACACCCCGTCCGTTGACGAGCTGGAAGAAAAGGCAAAGCGCGGTGAGCTTGTTTCCCTGTCTGCCCTTGCCGCAGCAGTCAAAGCCGAGGACGGCAGAACACCCCAGCGCGGCGGGAACGGCAAAAAGCCCTCTATCCGCGCCCAGCTCAAAGCCGACCAGCAGCAGGCGGCAAAGACGCAGAAACAGGACAAGGAGAAAAAGCGCAGCATCAAAAAGGATTTAGAAATGGAGTGAGCCAATGAAAAAGTTTGAAAATGTGGATGTGATAGATGCGCTGCAACAGATTATGCGGCACAACACGGCGTACTATCGGAATGATTTTGATATTGACAAAAGGATTCTGACACGGGCGGCGCAAAGCAGCAACCCGGAGGACAAAGCCTTTCTCTGGATGTCCCGCCCAGCCGGGACGCATTGCTTACGGGAACGGGATGTATTTCTCAAAGATACGCGGGAGTACAACACTTTCCGCTTCTATGCCGAGCAGACCAGCGATAAAGTGCTTGCCTATGCCGTTGCGATAACGGGCATTGAAAACGGCAAAATTATGGGCAATGTCTATGAGCTGGACTACCGGGAACAGGCGCAAAAGGTATTTTGGGAAGCCCTGCCCGCTGATACCCACGCTCTGATCTATGAAAACGGCACACGACACCAACCCGCCAATTACCGATTCGACGCCCAGCCAGACAAGGATTTCGGGAAGTTTGAACGGTTTGAAGCCCTGCCCAATGACCCGGACGCGCTGCAAGACCTTTTGCGCAGCGAAAAGCAGGCGCGGGAGCAGCTTGCGCTGGGGAATGTCCGCAGCCATGTTGCGGAGCTGTCCGACAAAAAGGTTATGGACGAAGCCCAGCGGATCGCAGACGCTTTTCAAAAACTGCCCGCGCCCAACAGCCCAAACAAGACGCATTTCATGGTGGAGGTATCGCAGGCGTTTTTGTTCCTGGCATCCAGTAAGGAGCAGGAACGCTTGCAAGCTATGCTGCCCTATAAATCCCTGTATCTATCCGGCGTGAAAGACAAGCGCGGGATCTATGCGCTGATAAGCAAGGACGAAAACCGCAGTCTGCCCCTGCGCCAGCCGCGCCAATCCGTGCGCAGCCAGCTCAAAGACGGGCAGGAAAAAGCCGCTGCACCGAAAAAGGCAGCGGCAAAGAAGAAAAACAACGATTTGGAGGTATGAGCATGAGCCGTATTGTATTTACCGTTGAGGAAGAAAATCTGATCTGTATGTACCACAACACCGACAGGCGCAGGACGCTTGTCGGGATCTCCGACGCCCTGCAGGACATGGACGAGGATATGCGACAGCTTGCCGAGCAGACGATCCATAAGCTGCACAACATGACCGATGCAGCATTTGAGGAAGCGAAGTTTAATATGACGCTCTCCGACGCAGAGTAACAGCAACGCGGGACGCGGTGGCCATCTTCCGGCTGCTGCGTCCCGCGCTTTTTCTTTTGTCTGCGGATAAAAGCCTTGTCACGCTTTTAACCTTGATATTTCACCCCAGCAAGGAAAACATACGGGCAAGCCATTTCCCGCATTGGGAAGCCTTGCTACAAGTCGCAAAATGGCACTCTAAACGGTGACAGACAGGCGTTATACATAGCTGTCACGCGCCTTGAAATGCAGACTGCCCATAATCACAACAGCCAGACCAAATACCACCCAGCCCCATATCGGATCATGTTCTGATATGAAGTATGCCAGCACGCCAAATGCCGCCGACCATAAAAGGGACATCAAGCCGCCAATCGTCCAGAAGCCGACGCCCGTATGCTGCAACCAAAACAGCAGCAGGAACACGGCAATGCCGATCAGCAGGCAGAACGCCGGGTGTACCGTCCACAGCGTATGACAGAGCAGCCCGGACAGGGCAGCAAGCAATATGCTGTCAAAGAAAATGATGTTGCCGATAAATACGCCGATTACGGTAAGCACAATGCTCAACACGATATAAATACCAAACAGGATCATGCCCATATCCAGACCTCACTATTACAATAAATTTGGACAGGAAAGCCGGGCAGCCAGTCCGGCTTTC
>ERZ827440.1112-NODE-1112-length-31827-cov-9.291609_pt1 | contig 31827 bp, 24 predicted proteins | sample MGYA00519774_ERZ827440 | MGnify/ENA primary metagenome ERZ827440 (study PRJEB31778, sample SAMEA3449302) | human gut metagenome | biome: human gut; feature: human-associated habitat; material: faeces | place: United Kingdom | collected 2010/2012 ... | reverse complement strand
CGGTTAGCTTGCTCAGTATATCACGCGCTCTGTACTTTGTCAAGAACTTTTTTCGTCCTTTTTCATTTTCCTTTGCACGCAATTTACTTTCGCTGCCGTCCCTCTCGAAACAGCTTGCATATATTACCACGCCGCTTTCCCTTTGTCAAGCCCAAATTCGACATTTTCTGAAAAAATTTGGAAGCCTCCGGAGAGGCTTCCAAATTCACTTGTTTTCTTATTCCGCGTCGTCGATCAGGCCGTAGCCCCCATCGTTTCTGCGGTACACCACGGCAAAGCTCCCGCCGTTGTCCTCGTCACGGAACGCGAAGAAATTGTGCTCCAGCAGGTTCATCTGCATGACTGCTTCTTCGCGGGTCATGGGCTTGAAGTAGAAGCTCTTGACTTTCTTCAGGCTGAGATCGTCTTCCTCCGTCTCCGGAACGAAGCTGGTCTCCTCCTGCACCGTGCGGGTGAAGGCATCCTGACGCAGACGGCGGGCGAGCCGGGTCTTGTTCTTGCGGATCTGACCCTCGATGGTGGCGACGGCGGCGTCGATAGACGCGAACATATCCGAAGTGCTTTCACTTGCCCGGAACCAGGTTCCCGCACCGTGAACGGTGAGTTCCACGTTGTTCTGGTTCTTCTCTACAGAAAAGACGATGAGTGCTTCCGCATCCTCCTCAAAAAAGCGCGCCAGCTTCATGACCTTTTTCTCGGCATAAGCGTGGACATTCCCGGGAAGCTTTACTTTTTTCTCACTGTACTGGAATTTCATATGCGGCAGCTCCTTTCGTTTCACCGATTCTTCGGTGTAAGGTTACTATACCACATTTTCCTCATTCCGACAAGGGTTAATCGTCCGCTTCGTCCTCATCGTCCAGCAGCTCCGCCATGGTAAGATTGTAGACCGCTTCCGCTTTCTTTTCAAAGAGCTTCCCAAGGCGCACCGCCTGACGCTGGTTCGGCGCCAGCAGCTCCAGGGTCATGAGATTGCCCATCTCGTCGTCCAGCGCCATGACCACGGAATAGTCCCCGTTATCCCGGGGGATGATCTGGGTCTTGACGAAGCTGGAGCGGCGGATCTGACGGTTGAACCGGTTGACGGCGTTGTCCGCACGGCATTTGACCGTGTAGGCGATGGAATCCTCCGTCAGGGAGCCGTCCGTCTTGCCCTTGTCCGTGATCTCGTAGCAATCGTTTTCCACCTGCTTCAGGTGGCCGGACTTCACCATTTCAGGAATCGCGGTGCAGACGTCGAAATAGCTCAGGCAGTCGTCCTGATAGCAAAGCTCGTAGATCTGCTGCATATTCACGGGATAGTTGACCCTTGCCATCACGAACAGGATCAGCACCTTCACGTCCATCATATCATGTATAAATCCAAGTCTCTGCATACGCTTCACCCCTTTTTCTTTCATTATACAGAAAAGTTCCGAAAAATCAAGCACCAGCAGAGAACGCCCTGCATATTCTGGCAGGAAGGAGTGATGCCGATGGATGGCAAACGGCTTTACTGCGCCGGCGGCACGGCGGCCGCCCGCTATGCCGGAGAATATCTGGGAAATTTTTACATTGATCTGGCCGAGCGCCCCGGCTCTGACGTGGGCACGGTACTGCTGGACGTTCCCAGCTTCGCGCCGGATGGGACGCTTCGCATGGGGGGAAGTGTGGAAAATCTGCTGGCGCAGCTTCCGCCGGACGTGACGGTCTGCGGCGGAAATCTTGACCACCCGGCGCTGGACAATTACCGGTGTATCGATTTTTTGAAGGACGCCCAGTATCAGGCAGAAAACGCCTACATAACCGCCGAGTGCGCCGTGGAGATCGCCCTGTCCTACCTTCCCATGACCCTGCGGCAGTGTCCCGTGCTGGTGATCGGCTGGGGACGCATCGGGAAATGTCTGGGGCAGATTCTCCACGCCCTGGGGGCTGACCTGACCGTCGCGGCGCGGAAGGACGCCGACCGCGCCATTTGCCGTGGGCTGGGCTACGCCGCTGTGGATACCGCCCGGATGGCGGAGACTTTGGGCAAGTACCGCCTGATTCTCAACACCGTGCCGGAAAAGCTTCTGTCCAGAGAACAGCTCGCCCAGTGCCACCCCGACTGCGTGAAAATCGACCTTGCGTCCAGAACCGGCATGGAGGACGATTCCGTCATTGTGGCGCGGGGCTTGCCGGGCGTCCACATGCCGGAAAGTTCCGGCCGTCTGATTGCGGAAACCTACGTTCGTTTGTGCAGGGAGGAATGATTATGGAAATCGGATTTGCCGTGTGCGGCTCGTTTTGTACTTATTCTATTGTGTTCCCCGTTATGGAGCAGCTCAGCCGGGAGCATCACGTGACCCCCATTTTCTCCGACGCCGCTTATAGCGTTGACAGCCGCTTCGGGACGGCGCGGGAGCATATCGTCATGGCGGAAACCATCTGCGGCACGCCGCCTCTGCACACCCTTGCCCAGGTGGAGCCGGTGGGGCCGAAAAAGCTGTTCGACATCCTCATCATCGCCCCCTGCACCGGAAATACCCTGGCAAAGCTCGCCCATTCCATCGCCGACACCCCGGTGACCATGGCGGCGAAAAGTCACCTGCGCAACGGCCGCCCGGTGCTCGTCGCCGTGTCCAGCAACGACGCGCTGGCGGGTGCGGCGGAGAATATCGGCAGGCTGCTCGCCCGGAAGCACTATTATTTCGTCCCCTTCGGTCAGGACGATGCCGTAAAGAAGCCCACCAGCATGGTCGCGGACTTTGCGATGATTCCCCAGGCCATGACGGAAGCGCTGGCTGGGCGGCAGATTCAGCCGATTCTTTTATAAATCTTTCTTGCATTTTGCGGAAATATCTGGTAGAATAAGAATCGTCAGAATGGTACGCAAACCAGCATCACATAGGAAGCCCTACCCACACCCCGGCGGCGGCTAATCCTGCCGGGAACGTCACAGTCAGGAGGAAACCATATGGGTAAATGGATTGTTCGAATTGCGTCTCTGCTGCTGATCGCGGCATTTCTGCCCACGGCGGTTCTGGCCGCGGAATGGAATCTGGAAAACGGCAGCATTGAGATCACCGCCGCCGCAAATCCCGAGGGCGGCACGACCCAGACCGTCTCTCAGGGAGGAAGCAGCGCAAAGGACAGCAACCCCACCATCACCAGCAATGGGAAGCAGACCAGCAACACCATCACCATCAAGTCGGACAAAGGCACAACTGCCAACGTGACCATCAAGGATGCCAACATCAACACCGGTAATGCCGCGATCAAAACCGAGGGCAAGGGCAACGTCAATCTGAACGTGGAAGGCATCAACACTGTTTCCAGCGGCGATAAGCACGCCGGCGTGGAAAAGGCCAATGACGGCAACCTGACCATCGGCTCCGAGAGCGGAGAAGGAGAGCTGACCGCCAATGGCGGGCATGGCGGTGCTGGCATCGGCGGCGGCTATGAAGGGAGCGGCAGCGATATCACCATCACTGGCGGGGAGATTACCGCCAACGGCGGAGGTGAGGCCGCAGGCATCGGCGGTGGCGTTTTAGGTAGCGGCAGTGATATCACCATCACCGGCGGAGAAGTCACCGCCAATGGCGGGTGGTGCGGCGCAGGCATCGGCGGCGGACCTAGAGGCAACGGCAGTGATATCACCATCTCCGGCGGGAAGGTTATTGCCAATGGCGGGTTGTGCGGCGCAGGCATCGGCGGTGGCTATAAAGGGAGCGGCAGCGATGTTACCATCTCCAAGGATTCCCGGGTGGAGGCTACAGGCGGAGATCCGTGCCTATTAGGAGGTTACGGTGCGGCCATCGGCGGCGGTGGATATAACACCGACACAGGTAATCAGGTTGACGGCAGTGAGATAGAACCGGACACCTCCGGGCTGTACACCACCGGCAAGGTGGAGCGGAAATCCGGCGACGGAACTGTCCTGGACACCATCGTCGGCACGGTATCCGCTTCCTCTGAAGAACCAGACAAGCGGGAGCCGCTCTACCGGGTGCTCAACCTGGATGGCAGCACGCTGAAGCACCAGGCGGAAACCGCGGACGGCGTTCTGACCCTGACAGCCAAGGCCGACGGCGCCATTCTCACCGGCACCCTCCGGGCGCTGGGCTATCTGCAAAACCAGGGCATTGAGAAGATCACCTTCACCGACGGCACCCACACGGCGACCATCGTTCTCGCCGACCTGATCGCCAAGGGCGAAGCCGAGGCCGTCTACGTCCTCACTCTGGGCGCGGCAAACACCCTGACCCTGAACGGCGAAGCCATCGATTTCTGATTATAATACACAATGCGCCCCCGGTTCTGTCGAACCGGGGGCTTACATATATTATAGACTTTCAACTTCGTCCAGCCACAGTCTTGCGCCGGCGTCGCTGGGCATCCGCCAGTCCCCTCTGGGGCTGAGGGTGACGGAGCCGACCTTCACGCCGTCGGGCAGGCAGCTACGCTTGAACTGCTGGGTGAAGAACCGGCGATAGAAGGTTTTCAGCCATTTTTTGATGACTTCCGGCTCAAAATCTCCCGCGAATGCCCGACAGGCCAGGGTGTAAATTTTCGTGGGGCGGAAACCGAAGCGGAGGACATAGTACAGGAAAAAGTCATGCAGCGCGTAGGGGCCGACCAAATCCTCGGTGTGCTGGGCAATCTTCCCCTCGGCGTCCGGGGGCAGCAGCTCCGGGCTGATGGGGGTGTCCAGAATGTCCTGAAGCACCGCCCGGGAGGGGGCGAAGGCGGGCATTTCCGAAATCGCGTCGATCATCCAGCGGATCAGGGTCTTGGGAATGGAGGCGTTCACGCCGTACATGCTCATGTGGTCGCCGTTGTAGGTACACCAGCCGAGAGCAAGCTCGCTTAAGTCCCCGGTACCCACCACAATGCCGCCGACGACACTGGCATAGTCCATGAGAATCTGCGTCCGTTCTCTGGCCTGAGAATTTTCGTAGGTGCCGTTGTGGATATTGGGGTCGTGGCCGATGTCGGAAAAGTGGAGGTTCACCGCGTCTTTGATATTGATTTCCTTGCAGGAAATTCCCAGGGTGCGCATCAGCTCCCAGGAATTGTTGTACGTCCGGTCGGAGGTGCCGAAGCAGGGCATGGTCACGCCGCAGACGTCGGACGCAGGCCGCCCCAGCTGACGCATGGCCTCCACGGACACCAGCAGCGCCAGGGTGGAGTCCAGTCCCCCGGAAATGCCGACGACAGCTTTCGCGCTGCCCAGAATGGCCAGCCGCTGTTTCAGCCCCGCCACCTGCATGTGGAAAATTTCCATGCACCGCTGGACGCGGTTCTCCTTCCCCGTGGGGACGAAGGGCAGCTTCGCCAACGGGTAGCGCGTGCCGTCACCGCGAAGCTCCGGGGCGCGGGTGTCAATCAGGACGGCGGGATGTCCCGGATTCTGCTGGGCGGCGTCCTTGAAGCCCTTGTTTTTCATCCGGTCGGCGCGGATTCTGCCCAGGTCGCAGTCGCAGACCAGCATATAGTCCGACGCGATGGGTTCTTCCGTTTCGGCAAGGAGCCTTCCGTCCTCCCCGATCAGGCTCTGGCCGGAGAAAATTAAATCCTGGGTGGACTCCGTGGAACCGGCGGAACAGTAGGCGTAGACGCAGTTCAGCGCGGCGGACTGGTGCTGCACCAGCCCCCGGCGGTAGGCGCGCTTGCCGATGGTTTCGTTGGAGGCGGAGAGGTTCAGAATCACCTCCGCGCCGTTCAGCGCCAGAAACGTAGAAGGCGGCAGGGGCGTCCACATATCCTCGCAGATCTCCACGCCCAGCAGCGTTCCGCCAACGCGGAAAACGGCTCTCGGGAGAACGGGGACAGGCTCGCCCAGAAGCTCCGCCAAATCCTCCGTCACCTCCGCCCCGGAGGAAAACCAGCGCTTTTCGTAAAACTCATTATAATTGGGAATGTAGGTCTTCGGCACCAGGGCGTGAATCTTTCCCCGGGAAATGACGGCGGCGCAGTTGTACAGCCGCATTCCTGTCCGGACGGGCAGTCCCACCACCGCCGTTATGTTGGGGTGGTCTTTTGTGCAGTCGGCAATTTTTCGGATTCCCTGCTGAACTCCCGTCCAGAGGGTGTCCTGAAAGAACAAATCCTGACAGGAATACCCGGTAAGCGCCAGCTCCGGGAACAGGACGATATCCGCCCGCTCCCCGTCGGCTTTTTCGATATAGGCGCAGATATCCTCCGCGTTCTTCGCCGTATCCCCCACCCTGACCGCCGGTACGGCGCAGGCAATTCTGATAAAATCCAGCATAGGAATTCCTCCCGATCTTTTTCTGAGGGTATCATACCATACTCTTCCCGATTTGCCAAGAGAATATAAAAAACTTGCGGGGAAAGGCCATTTGCCCTCCCCCGCTGTCTTATATTAGATTCCTGCCAGCTCACGCAGCTTGTCCGCCAGATCTGTCTGCTCCCACGGGCGGCTCTCAATGCCGAAGTGGCCGTGGGCGGCGGTGTCCGCGTAGATGGGACGACGAAGGTCGAGCTTGCGGATGATCCCGGCGGGGGTCATGTCGCAGGTCTCCCGCAGTAGCTCCGTCATTTTCTCGTCGGAGATTTTGCCGGTACCGTAGCTGTCCACCCGAAGGGACACCGGCTGAGCAACGCCGATGGCGTAGGCCAGCTGCACCTGCACCTTGGTTGCAAGACCCGCGGCAACCAGATTTTTCGCCATGTATCTCGCCATATACGCCGCGCTGCGGTCAACCTTTGTGGGGTCCTTGCCGGAGAACGCGCCGCCGCCGTGGGAGAAATAGCCGCCGTAAGTGTCCACGATGATCTTCCGGCCGGTCAGGCCGGTATCGCCGTTGGGGCCGCCGATGACAAAATTGCCAGTGGGGTTGATGTGGATATGGGCGACATTCTCAATCCGGAAGCCGTAACGCTCCAGAACCGGGGCGATCACATTCTCCCGGACGTATGTTCTCAGCGCTTCGATGGCAAAATCCGCGCTGTGCATGATGGAGACGACCACGGTATCGATGCCCACCACGTTGCCCTGCTCGTCGAATTCCACCGTGACCTGGGTCTTTCCGTCGGGGCGGAGCAAGTCCGTCTCGTGGACGCACTGGGTCAGGCGGCTGCACAGGGCGCGGCTGAGGGCTGCGGGCAGGGGCATCAGTTCCGGGGTCTGGGTGCAGGCGCCGCCGAACATCATGCCCTGATCGCCCGCGCCGCCGACCTCGTCGTTGGTTCCCAGCGCAATATCGGCGGACTGGGTGTGGATGCGGCACTGAATTTCCACCGTGTCGGCGTCGAAGCCGTCGCCGGGATACACATAGCCGATCTTCCGGATGGCCTCCCGGGCAACGGCGGCGTAGTCAACGGTGGCCTTCGTGGTGATCTCGCCGCAGATGATGCAGAAATTTGTGGTGACCATGGTCTCACAGGCCACGCGGGAATGGGGGTCCTGGGCAAGGCAGGCGTCCAGAATGGCGTCGGAGATGGAGTCCGCTACTTTGTCAGGGTGTCCGTTGGTGACACATTCAGAGGTAAAAAGTCTTTTTTCCATTTTGTTTTTCCTTTCTGTCTATCTAAATTAAAAAAGAAAAACCGCACACCGAAGATTCGATGTGCGCTTCTATCGAATCCTCATCTTTCGTTTGCCGCCGGATTTGGCACCTTGTATAAACAGGTTGCCGGGTTTCATCGGGCCGTTCCCTCCACCACTCTTGATAAGGCTTGTATGCAGTTCAACACTGTATTCTACACGATTTTCTAAAAAAGTCAAGCTTTTTGTTTACAAATCCGATATAGACATTTGAATGAATTGCTGATAGAATGGGGATACGTTTTTTATACTGAACTTCCATTATGATCTTTAGAAAAGATTTTAATCAGGAAATAGTACTAGGAGTTGAATACCGTGAAAAATTTACGCAAAAAATTTGAGCTTTTCTGCTTCAAAAACCGGGATAAGGGCATCCCCAATCTGATGCTTTACATCGTCATCGGCACCGCCGTGGTCTACCTGTTCAGCCAGATGTCCGGCAGCACGCTTCTGTACAGTGCGCTCTGCTTCAATCGGGAGGCCATTCTTCAAGGTCAGGTCTGGCGGCTGATCACTTACCCGCTGACCTACAGCGCTGGGAACATTCTGCTCACCGCCATCACCCTGCTCTGCTACTACTCCCTGGGCAGAGCCATGGAAAATGTGTGGGGCACCCTGCGGTTCAACCTGTTCTACCTCACCGGCGTGGTGATGATGGACATTTACTGCATGATCTTCGGCGGTCAGGCCAGCGTCACCTACCTGAACCTGAGTCTGTTCCTCAGCTACGCCACGCTGTACCCCGACGCAAATTTTCTGCTGTTTTTCATCATCCCCATAAAGGCGTGGATTTTCGCGCTGGTCGATCTGGCATTGGTGCTGCTCAGTCTGTTTACCGACCCCTTCCCCTACAATCTGTTCCCCGTAATCGCCCTTGCCAACTATTTTCTCTTTTTCGGCAAGGACGTGCTGAACGTGATTCCCATGTCCTGGCGCGCCAACGCCAGCCGCCTGTTCCGCAAGAAACCCAAACAGCCCAAGGCAAAGGTCATCCATTTTAACGCCGGCTCCTACGAAGCCTCCACCGCCACGCCGAAAGCCCCCTACACCCACCGCTGTACGATCTGCGGACGCACCGATGTGACAAATCCGGAACTGGAATTCCGCTACTGCTCCAAGTGCAAGGGCTACTACTGCTACTGTCAGGATCATATCAACAATCATACGCATATTCAGTAAGTGAAAAATGGCACGATTTGTGTAAATTCCTCTTGCAATATTCCGCCGCCCGTGGTATAATGTCCGCAACTACTGAACAAGGAGACTGTTATCATGGTCACCATGAATTCTTCTGTGCGCTTTTCCTTTTATTACTATTACTTTTTTACCCGAAAAAAGTAATAGCGATTTGTGCTGCAGAAAATTTTCAGGAGCTTAAAGGGTTATCTCAAGACGCCGCACGAATTGCCGTGCGGCGTTATTTTATTATCAGGAGATGTTAAGCAATGATCGCAGTATTGAAAAACGGCACCACGCCCTCCCAGATCCAGCACCTTGTGGACTGGCTCAAAAATATGAATCTGGACGTTCACATTTCCGAAGGTTCGGAGGTCACCATTCTCGGTCTGGTCGGCGACACCAGCCGGGTGGACATCGACCTTCTGAAAAGCCTGGAAATGGTTGAGACCGTCAAGCGGGTCTCTGAGCCGTTCAAGCAGGCCAACCGGAAATTCCACCCCAAGGACACCATCATCGAGGCGGGAAATGCCCGCATCGGCGGCGGGTATTTTGCCATGATCGCAGGCCCGTGCAGCGTGGAATCCGAGGAGCAGATCATTGCCGTCGCTTCAGCCGTCAAGGAATCCGGCGCATCCATTCTCCGGGGCGGCGCGTTCAAGCCCCGCACCTCCCCCTACGCCTTTCAGGGCATGAAGGGCGAGGGCATCCGGCTGCTTCTGGAGGCCAAAAAGGCCACGGGGCTGCCCATCGTCACGGAGATCATGAACATTTCCACCCTCGATCTGTTCGCCGACGTGGATATCATTCAGGTAGGTGCGCGGAATATGCAGAACTTTGACCTTCTGAAAGAGTTGGGCAAGACCGACAAGCCCATTCTGCTGAAACGGGGACTTGCCAACACCTTGCAGGAGCTGCTCATGAGCGCCGAATATATCATGAGCGAGGGCAACAGCAAGGTCATCCTCTGCGAGCGGGGCATCCGCACCTTTGAGACCGCCACCCGGAACACCCTCGACCTTTCCGCAGTCCCCGTTCTGCACAATCTGACCCACCTGCCCGTGGTGGTCGATCCCAGCCATGCCACCGGCAAGGCCGATCTGGTCGCCCCCATGGCCTACGCGGCCACCGCCGCCGGTGCCGACGGCATCATGGTGGAGGTCCACAACGATCCCGCCCACGCGCTGTGCGACGGCGCCCAGTCCATCACGCCGCCCCAGTTCGATGAGATCAGCCGGAAAGTCCGGCAGATTCGTGAGGTTCTTGTATGAAAGTCGGTATTTTGGGTCTTGGCCTGATTGGTGGCTCCCTTGCCAGAGCCTACGCTCTGGAGGGGCACACCGTCTACGCCATTCAGCGAAACGAAAGTATGCTTTCCTTTGCCATGCTTTCCGGCGCAGTCCACGGGCGGCTGGACGAAACCACCATTCCGGAGTGCGACCTGATCCTGCTTGCCATCTACCCCGGCGGCTGCGCCGACTGGCTGGAAAAGAACGCGCCCCTTGTATCCAAGGACGCGCTGGTCATCGACTGCTGCGGCATCAAGCGGGAGGTTTGCAGCCGGTGCTTCCCTCTCGCCGAACGGTACGGCTTCACCTTCGTGGGCGGGCATCCCATGGCAGGCTCCCAGTTCTCCGGCTTCAAATACAGCCGGGCAAACCTCTTTGCAGGCGCACCCATGGTGCTGGTTCCGCCGGTATTTGACGACATTCAGCTGTTAGACCGGGTGAAAACCGCACTGAAACCCTGCCATTTTGGCTTCTTCTCCGTCACAACGGCGGAAGAGCACGACAAAATGATCGCCTTTACCTCCCAGATGCCCCACATTCTCAGCAACGCATTCATCAAGTCCCCCACCGCTTTGAAGCACAAGGGATTTTCTGCCGGAAGCTACAAGGATCTGACCCGCGTCGCGTGGCTGAATCCTCAGATGTGGGCGGAGCTGTTCATGGAAAACAAGGACAATGTTCTTTTCGAGCTGGACAGCTATATTAAGAGCCTGTCCGCCTACCGGGGCGCCATTGCCGCGGATGATATGGACACGTTAGTGAAGCTGTTGAACGAGGGCAAAAAACGCAAAGAGGAGGTGGACGGATGAACACCGTCACCGTCCGCGCCTCCAAACAGTATGATATTCTGATTGGTTCGGGGCTGCTGCCCACTTTGGGCGCGGAAGCGAAAAAGCTGGGAAAAGCGCAGAAAGTTTGCGTCATCAGCGAGAGCAACGTCTATCCCCTTTACGGCGCAGCTGTAGAAGAGAGCCTGAAAAGCGCAGGTTTTTCCGTGGTTTCCTATGTATTCCCCGCCGGGGAAGAAAGCAAGAATGGGCAGGTCTTCCTTGATCTTCTGAACTTTCTCGCGGAAAACCGGCTGACCCGCTCCGACATGGTCGTCGCTCTGGGCGGCGGCGTGGTGGGCGATCTCGCGGGCTTCGCCGCCGCAAGCTACCTGCGGGGCATCCGCTTCATTCAGGTTCCCACGACCCTGCTTGCCGCCGTGGATTCCTCCGTGGGCGGCAAAACCGCCATTGACCTCCCCGCCGGGAAGAACCTTGCCGGGGCGTTCTGCCAGCCAAGTCTGGTGCTGTGCGACACGGATACCCTGAATTCCCTCCCCCTTGACATTTTCCGGGACGGCTGCGCCGAGGTCATCAAGTACGGCGTGCTGTACGACCCGAAGCTGTTCGCCCATCTGGAAGAAAAGGGGCTTTCCTTTGACCGGGAAGCGGTCATCACCCGCTGTGTGGAATTAAAGCGGGACGTGGTCATGGAGGACGAATTCGACACCGGCGCGCGGATGAAGCTGAATCTGGGTCACACCGTCGGTCACGGCGTGGAGGCCAAAAGCCATTTTGCCATTTCCCACGGCAAGGCCGTCGCCATTGGCATGGCCATCGTCAGCCGGGCATCCGCCTGCGCCGATACGCCGCGAATCGTGGTGCTTCTGGAACAATTCGGTCTGCCCACCCGGACGGACTACTCCGCAGACGATCTTTTCAGCTACACACTCTCGGATAAGAAGCGTTCCGGCGGCACGGTGAATCTCATCATCCCCCGCGCCATCGGCGACTGCGTCATTGTCCCGACCAAGGTCGAATCCCTGAAATCCTTTATTCAGGCAGGTCTTTGATATGGATATCACCATTTTTCCCGGGAAACTTTCGGGAACCGTCCGCGCCATCCCCTCGAAGTCTCAGGCGCACCGTCTGCTGATCTGCGCCGCCTTTGCCGACGCGCCCACCACTCTTTTCTGCCCTGAAACCAACCGGGACATCGAAGCGACCATGGGCTGCCTGAACGCTCTGGGCGCGGACATCACCCGAACCGAATCCGGCTACCGGGTCGTCCCGGTGAAGGAAATCCCCAAACAGGCAGCACTTCTCTGCCACGACAGCGGCTCTACCCTGCGATTTCTGCTGCCAGTGGCCGGGGCTTTGGGCGTTGACGCAACGTTTCATTTGGAGGGCAGGCTCCCCAGCCGCCCTCTCTCCCCGCTGTGGGAGGAAATGGAACGTATGGGCTGCACCCTCACCCGCCCGACCGCGGATACCGTTCGCTGCACCGGGCGTCTGCGGGCGGGAGAATACGTCATCGACGGCGGCGTTTCCAGCCAGTTTATTACGGGGCTGCTGCTTTCCGCCGCCCTGATTCCGGGAAAAAGCCGCATCCGTCTGACCGGGAAGGTGGAATCCCGCCCCTATATCACCATGACCCAGCGGGCAATGGAAATATTTGGAAAAGAAACGTCGGATTTTGTCGTGACCGGCGGCACCCCGTTCCACTCCCCCGGCACGCTGACGGTGGAAGGTGATTGGAGCAATGCCGCGTTTTTCCTGGCGGCGAAGGCGCTGGGGAGCCGCGTGGAGGTGACGAACCTCTCCCCGGATTCCCCCCAGGGCGACCGGGCGGTCTTTGATCTGCTTCCCGCGCTGGAAAATAGCCCCGTCATTTCCGCCGCTGATATTCCCGATTTAGTCCCCATTCTCGCCGTTACGGCGGCGTGTAAAAATGGCGCTGTGTTCACGGACATCCGGCGGCTGCGGCTGAAAGAATCCGACCGGGTCGCGTCCGTTATTGCCATGGTGGAAGCGCTGGGCGGAAAGGCACAGGCTTCCGAGGACACCCTGACGGTGTACGGCACGGGGCTGGTCGGCGGGACGGTGAATGCCATGAACGATCACCGCATCGCCATGTCCGCCGCCATTGCCGCGACTGCCTGCAAAGCACCCGTGGCCATTCTTGGCGCGGAGTGCGTGGGAAAATCCTATCCAAAATTCTTTGAAGAATACGCCCGTTTAGGAGGTAACTATGAGCAGTACCTACGGTGAAAATCTGAAATTGTCCATTTTCGGCCAATCCCACGGCGTGGCCATCGGCATGACGCTGGACAGCATTCCGGCAGGTCTGCCCGTGGACACGGACGCGCTGCAAATCTTCCTGAACCGCCGCGCCCCCGGTCAGAACGACTGGTCAACGCCGCGAAAAGAGGCCGACCGGCCGGAGTTTCTCTCCGGAATTCTGGACGGCTTCACCTGCGGCGCGCCCATTGCCGCCGCCATTTACAACAAAAGCACCCGCTCCGGGGACTACGCCAATCTGAAGGACTGCCCCCGTCCCGGTCATGCGGACCTCACCGCCCAGATCAAATACGGCGGATTTCAGGACGCCGCCGGAGGAGGACACTTTTCCGGCCGTCTGACCGCGCCGCTCTGCATTGCGGGAGGACTGTGCAAACAATGGCTGGAGGGCATGGGAATTCGGGTTTTCGCCCATATTGCCGCCATTGCGGGCATTTCCGACACGCCTTTTGACCCCCTTGCCCCGGATATGGATTCCATCCAGCCGGATTTCCCGGTGATAAATCCGGACGCGGGGGCACAGATGCGGGATGCCATTTCCGCCGCCAAGGGTGACGGCGACAGCGTGGGCGGCATTGTGGAATGCGCCGTCACCGGTCTTCCCGCCGGGGTGGGAGAACCCATGTTCGGCGGCGTGGAGAGTCGAATTGCCCAAATCGTCTACGGCGTTCCCGCCGTGAAGGGTGTGGAATTCGGTGCGGGCTTTTCCGCCGCAAATCTGCGGGGCAGCCAGAATAACGACGATTACGTTATTTCGGATGGGCAAATCCGCACCGCCACCAACAATGCCGGGGGAATTCTCGGCGGCATTACCACCGGAATGCCCCTGATTTTCCGGGCAGCCCTCAAACCCACCCCCTCCATTTCTCGCCCCCAGCAGAGCGTCGATCTGAACGATGGAAAAGTTCAGAAGCTGATCGTCAAAGGCCGTCATGACCCGTGCATCGTCCCCAGAGCCGTTCCGGTGATCGAGGCCGCGGCCGCCATCGCCATTTTCGACATGATTCTGGGCAACACCCAGACAGACAGGAGGAAACCGTAAATGGATTTAAATGAGATTCGCAGTGAGATCGACAAAATCGACGACGAACTGGTTCGCCTGTTCTGCCAGCGGATGCATGCCGCCGCTCAGGTCGCCGACTACAAAAAGGCCAATAACCTGCCCATTTTCCAGCCTGCCCGGGAACGGGCGAAGCTTCAGGACGTGGCGGAAAAGGCTGGTCCCGAAATGGCCAATTACACTCGGGTGCTGTACTCCATGCTGTTCGAGCTGAGCCGCAGCTACCAGTCCAAGCGCAACGGGGAATGCAGCCCCCTTTACCGGAACATCACGCAGGCCATCGAGCATACGCCGAAGCTTTTCCCGCAGGCGCCCATGGTCGCCTGTCAGGGCGTGGAGGGCGCTTACTCCCAGATCGCCTGTGAAAAAATCTTCAAAAATCCCTTTATTATGTACTTCAAGTCCTTTGAGGCCGTGTTCAACGCCATCGATCAGGGACTGTGCCAATACGGCATTCTGCCCATCGAAAATTCTACCGCCGGTTCCGTGAACAAGGTGTACGACCTGATGATCGAGCATAATTTCTCCATCGTCCGCACCTTCCGGCTGAAGATCGACCACAATCTTCTGGTTAATCCCGGCACGAACCTCGCCGATATCAAGGAAGTGTATTCCCACGAGCAGGCCATCAACCAGTGCGGCAACTTCCTCCACAGTCTCCCCGGCGTGAATGTCATTCCCGTGGACAACACTGCCCTCGCCGCCCAGATGGTCGCCCAGTCCGGCAGAAAGGATGTCGCCGCCCTGTCCAGCCGCGCCTGCGCCGAGCTGTACGGACTGGACTGTCTGCGCAGCTCCGTGCAGGACAAGGGCAACAACCGCACCCGCTTCATCTGCATCAGCCGGAATCTGGAAATTTACCCCGGTTCCGACAAGACCTCCATCATGATGGTTCTGAACCACAAGCCCGGCGCGCTTTACAAGGTGCTGGCGCGGCTTTACACTTTGGGCATCAACGTCACGAAGCTGGAATCCCGCCCCATTCCCGACCGGGAATTTGAGTTCATGTTCTATTTCGATCTGGAAACCTCCATTTATTCCGAGGAATTCGTTCAGCTGATGTGCGAGCTGGACGAGATGTGTGAGGAATTCAAATACCTGGGCAGCTACACGGAGGTGGTCTGATGGAATGCGGACTGCTGGGTCGGAAGCTGGGGCACAGCTACTCCCCCCAGATTCATGCCTGTCTCGGGGATTATTCCTATACGCTCTTTGAAAAAGAGCCGGAGGAAGTTGCGGATTTCCTGAAAAACGGGGGCTTTACCGGGCTGAATGTCACCATTCCCTACAAGAAAACGGTCATCCCCTGTCTGGACGAGCTGTCCCCGAATGCTAAAAAGCTGAGGGCGGTGAACACCGTCGTCCGCAGAGAGGACGGCACCCTTTTCGGCCACAACACGGACTATTTTGGCTTTGCTTCCCTTTTGAAGCGAAGCGGTCTGGATGTCGTCGGAAAGAAGGTTCTGGTGCTGGGCAGCGGCGGGGCTTCCAATACCGTCACTGCTGTTTTGACTGAGCTGGGTGCTGAGGCCGTGGTCATTTCCCGTTCCGGGGAAAACAATTACGAGAACCTGCAGCGTCACGAAGACGCCGCCGTCATCGTCAACGCGACCCCCGTCGGCATGTACCCCAACACCGGCGTTTCTCCCGTGGATTTGAAGCGGTTCCCCAAGCTGGAAGGGGTGTTGGACGTGATCTACAACCCCGCCCGCACCCAGCTTCTGCTGGATGCCGAAGCGCTTCATATTTCCTGCGCCAACGGCCTTTGGATGTTGGTCGCCCAGGCCAAGGAATCCGCCGAATATTTTACCGGCAAGTCCATTGACGACGCCGCCATTGCCGAAATCCACGCAAATCTTGCCGCTCAGATGGCAAACATCGTCCTCATCGGAATGCCGGGGTGCGGGAAAAGCACCGTCGGCGCTCTGCTTGCGGACAAACTTGGCCGGAAGCTGGTGGACGCCGACGAGGAAATTGTCCGTCTTGCGGGCAAGCCCATCCCCGCAATTTTTGCGGAGAACGGCGAAGCCGTTTTCCGGGACTGGGAGACGAAAGCGTTGTCCCAGCTGGGCAAACAGTCCGCGCTGGTCATCGCCACCGGCGGCGGCTGTGTGACCCAGATGCGAAACTACCCGCTGCTTCACCAAAACGGTACGATTTTCTGGCTGAAACGGGACATTTCCAAGCTGCCCACCGACGGCCGCCCCCTGTCCCAGGCCAATCCTTTGGACGCGATGTTCGCAAAGCGCGCCCCCATGTACGCCGCCTTTGCCGATCACGCCGTCAGCAATGACGGCACCGCCGAGGAAACCGTCGCCGCCATTTTGTCGATCATGGAGGAACCTATATGAAAATTCTGGTCATCAACGGCCCCAACCTGAATATGCTTGGCATCCGGGAGCCGGGTATCTACGGCAAAAACACTTTCGCCGACCTTCTGCGCCTGCTGGACGAAACCGCCAGCGCCGAGGGCTTGGAGGTGGAACAGTACCAGTCCAATCACGAGGGTGACCTTGTGGACAAAATCCAGTGGGCATACGGCAAGGTGGACGGCATCGTCATCAACCCCGCCGCCTATACCCATACCTCCGTGGCTATTCTGGACGCCCTGAAAGCCGTTTCCATCCCCGCCGTGGAGGTTCACATCTCCGACGTGGACGCAAGAGAACCGTTCCGGCAGATCTCCTATGCGGGAATGGCCTGCGTGAAAACCATCAAAGGTCACGGCCTCGAGGGCTACCGGGAGGCCATGCTGTATCTCAAGGAGCGCTACGGTTAAAAAATCCCCCATTGCCTTTTGGCAATGGGGAAACGCTCACTTGCGGAAGACCAGCAGCTTGCTGGAAACGTAATTCAGAATGACCACCAGAACGCTGATAATCAGCTTCCAGATATTTCCGTTCCAGCCCAAGATGTCCACGGTCAGGAGTATCAGCACCGTTTCCAGACCGCCGGACGCTGCCCGGCAGCCGACGAATTTGCCCAGCTCCGGCAAGACGGTTTTCATGGACCAGTCGTGGCTCTTGAACACGAAGGGCTTGTTCGTCACATAGGCAAAGGCCACCGCCGCCACCCAGGCAATGATATTGCTGACGGCCGCGCTGATGCCCAGCAGATTGTAAAGCGGCAGATAAACCAGATAATTCACCGCAGTCGTCAGCACGCCGAAAAAGAGATAGCTGACCATGTCCCAATGCTTTTCCACAAAAGCGCGGATTTTTTCAATCATGTTTTTCCTCCTCACAGGCCCAGATCTTCACCTACCAGAATGAATTTGATCCGCCCGGGGGGATTGCAGTTACGGGTGATGAGGATCTGGTTGCAGATGCAGCCGTCGCTCTTGCAGTCGGCGCAGGCGCCTGTCACATCGCAGGGCGTTTTGGAGTCGAAGCGCTGCTTGTTCTGGGGCGCGGCAACCGTTCTTGCCCGCTCCACGGCGGCGTCCAGAGAATCCATCACCTTGTTCATTCCCGCAATGACGATCACGGATTCCGGCCCATAGACGATGGCCGCCACCCGGTTGCCGTTGCCATCGATGTTCACCATCTGGCCGTCCAGACTCAGCGCGTTCGCGCCGGTGATGAACACGTCCGCGCCAAGGCACTGCTTCATGATTGCTTTCCGCTCCCCCGGGGTCGCAGCCCGCTCCCGGTCGAGGGCGCGGTAGTCCCCTGTCCGGACAGCATCCAGCAAGCCGATCTGCTGAGCGGACATCGCGCCGCCCCAGCCCACGCTGGAACCGGCGGGGATCCATTCCAGCGCCTTTTTCAGCGCCTCGGCTGTACCCGCGCAGTAGCAGGCTTCAAAATGGCGGCTGTGGAGATTTTTCACAAGAACGCCGGCGCGTTTTTCATAGTATTTCCGTTTCGGGTCGGTCACAGTAACCACTCCTTTTTCTTCCTATCATAGCACCTATCATACCGCATAAACAGAAAAAAGTAAAGAGAGGACACCATCATGCAGAATATGATTTTCAAGCGCAAACTGCCCATTCCCAAGGAGATCAAGGAGCAGTATCCCCTGACCGCCGAGCTGGCGCAGGTCAAAGCCCGCCGGGACAAGGAAATTGCCGACGTTTTCACCGGAAAAAGCGGCAAAATGGTGCTGATCATCGGTCCATGCTCTGCCGATCGGGAAGACGCGGTGCTGGAATACTGCGAGCGGCTGGCCAAATTGCAGGAGGCGGTGTCGGACAAGCTGGTTCTGATTCCCCGGGTCTACACCAACAAGCCACGCACCACCGGCGACGGCTATAAGGGGCTTCTGCACCAGCCCGACCCCCGGAAAACCTCCGATATGCTGGAGGGCGTCATCGCCATCCGCCGCCTGCACACCAATGTGCTGGCCAACACCGGCCTTCCCACCGCCGACGAAATGCTCTACCCCGACAATTACCGTTATCTTTCCGACCTGCTGTCCTACGTGGCGGTGGGCGCGCGGAGTGTCGAAAACCAGGAGCACCGTCTGACCTCCAGCGGCATTGACATTCCCGTAGGCATGAAAAATCCCACCAGCGGAGATATTTCCGTCATGCTCAATTCCATCATGGCCGCCCAGCACCCCCACACCTTCATCTACCGGGGCTGGGAGGTGGATACCACCGGCAATCCCCTTGCCCACGCCATCCTCCGGGGCTACGTGAACAAGCACGGCGAGTCCATGCCCAACTACCACTTTGAGGAGCTGGAACGGCTGTACAACGCCTACACCGCCAAGGGATTACAGAACATGGCGCTGATCGTGGACGCCAACCACGCCAATTCCGGCAAAAAGTATCAGGAGCAGCCCCGCATCTGCAAGGAAGTGCTCCACTCCTGCCGCCACAGCGGAGAAATCAAGTCCATGGTCAAGGGCTTCATGGTGGAATCCTATCTGGAGCCCGGCTGCCAGAAGATCGGCGACGGCGTTTACGGCAAGTCCATCACCGACCCCTGTCTCGGCTGGGAGGAAACAATTCGCTTGGTTCAGGATATTGCGGATTTGATCTGAATGTGCTATACTGGGTTCCATCGAGCCTAAAAATGGAGTGATGCAATATGACAGCAGAACAAATGGTACAATATGCCTACGAGGAAGGCTTTTCCGCCGCCGCGGTAGTGGATACCGCAGACATTGTTTTTGACCCCTCTTTCCGTCCTTACTGCGAGGAAAACCTCTGCGGGCAGTACGGCGCGAACTACTCCTGTCCCCCGGACTGCGGCACGCCGGAGGAAATGAAGCAGAAGGTGCTTGCCCACAAAAAGGCGCTGGTGCTGCAAAGCATCTGGCAGCTGGAAAGCTACACCGACACCCCCGCCATCAAGAAGGGAAAATCCGGCCACAACACCGCCGCGATCCGCCTGATGAAGCGCCTGCGTAACGAGGGATGCGACGGCTTTCTGGTTGGCGCCAGCGGCTGCGCCCTGTGTTCCCCCTGCACAAGAAAAAATAACGAGCCATGCCGGTTCCCCGACCTGAAATATTCCTGCATGTCCGCATACTGCATTTTCGTCAAGAAGCTGGCAGATCTGTGCGGTATGGAATATACCTGCGGCGACGGTCTGATCGCGTTTTTCGGTATGTACGTATTTGACTGAATTCTATAGCAAAACTCCCCGTTTTCGATGGAAAACGGGGAGCTTTTTTGCTAATTACAGATTAGTATAGCCCATCAGGCTTTCGTCCACCACGGCGGCAGTGTCCCGGCCTTCCCGCAGTGCCCACACCACAAGGCTCTGTCCCCGGCGCATATCGCCGCAGACAAATACCTTGGGTTGACTGGTCGCGTACTTCACATCCGCCACATTGCCCCGGGGCGTCATATCCACGCCGAAGGCCTCGGCAACGTAGCTCTCGCAGCCCAGAAATCCCGCCGCGATAAGCACCAGATCGCACTCCACGGAGAATTCCTCCCCGGTGGGAACCATCATCCGCCGCCCGTCCACCACCTTGCTTTCCAGACGGGCAATGAGCGCCCCGCAGACCTGCCCGGCTTCGTTCTTGTAGAACTCCTTGACGGTGGTCTGGTATTCTCGGGGGTCGTGGCCGAACACGGCAATGGCCTCCTGCTGGCCGTAGTCGGTTTTCAGCACCCGCGGCCACTCCGGCCATGCGTTGCCGGGAGCGCGGGTTTCCGGCGGGCAAGGCATCATTTCCAGCTGCATGATACCCGTGCAACCCTGACGGATGGCGGTGCCTACACAGTCATTGCCCGTGTCGCCGCCGCCGATGACCAGCACCTTTTTGCCCTTGGCCGTGACAGCCTTGCCGTCGGCAAAATCCGAGTCAAGCAGACTTTTTGTCACGCTGGTCAGGTAGTCCACGGCAAAGTAGATTCCCTCGGCGTCCCGTCCGGGTACGCCGATGTCCCGGGGCTTTTTCGCGCCGCAGCAGAGTACCACCGCGTCATAATTCTCTTTCAGTTCCTCGGCGGAGACGTCACGCCCCACGTCGGCGTTGGTAATGAACTCGATGCCCTCTTCTTCCAGAATCTTCACCCGGCGGTCAATGACCCACTTTTCCAGCTTCATGTTGGGAATGCCGTACATCAGTAAGCCGCCCACCCGGTCGGCGCGCTCGTACATGGTCACCTTGTGGCCGCGCTTGTTCAGCAAATCCGCAACGGACAGCCCGGAGGGGCCGGTGCCGACCACTGCCACCCGCTTTCCGGTGCGCGCCGGTGGCGGAACGGCGTGGATCGTGCCGCTTTCGTAGCCGTACTCCACGATCGCCCGCTCGTTTTCCTTCACCGCCACGGGCGACCCCGTCGCCATGCCGCAGGTGCAGGCGGCTTCGCACAGCGCCGGGCAGACCCGGCTGGTGAATTCCGGATAGCGGTTGGTGGCAATGAGCCGCTTCGCCGCCAAGTCCCACCGCCCCTGATATACCAGATCGTTCCATTCGGGGATGAGGTTATTTAAGGGGCAGCCGCTTGCCATGCCGCCGATCATCATGCCGCTCTGGCAGAAGGGCACGCCGCAGTCCATGCACCGCGCACCCTGCGCCTGCTGTTCGTCGCAGTGCAGCGGAATATGAAATTCATTGAAATTTTTGATACGTTCCTCAGGAGCGATCTCCCGGCTGGTCTGCCGGTCGATCTCCATAAATCCGGTCGGTTTTCCCATATTCCCGCCTCCTTATTTCCCGTTTTTCATGGCGTAAAACGCCTCGATCTGCGCCTGCTCGCTGTCCTCGCCCTTTTCCTCCATCTTGGCGATGAGACGGAGCATCTTATCATAGTCATGGGGCAGAACCTTCTTGAATTTCGGCAGATATTCGCCGAAGTTTTCCAGAATTTCCTTACCCCGGGGCGAGCCTGTGGCCTCCACATGCTCCCGGATCAGGTCTTTCAGCAGGGACACATCGTACTTATGCTCCACGCTTTCCAGCGTGACCATGTCCTTGTTCACCCGCTGGTAGAAGTCCCAGTCCTCGTCCAGAACATAGGCGATGCCGCCGCTCATGCCTGCGGCAAAGTTCTTGCCGGTCTTGCCCAACACCACCACTGTGCCGCCGGTCATGTACTCGCAGCCGTGGTCGCCCACGCCCTCCACCACGGCGACAGCGCCGGAGTTGCGGACGCAGAACCGTTCTCCGGCCACGCCGTTGATGAACGCCTTGCCGCCGGTGGCGCCGTAGAAGGCCACGTTGCCGATGAGGATATTTTCACTGCGGTCATAGGTCACGTTTTTCGGCGGGTAGACGATGATTTTGCCGCCGGAAAGTCCCTTGCCCAGATAGTCGTTGCTGTCGCCGATCAGCTCCAACGTCAGCCCCTTGGGGATGAACGCGCCGAAGCTCTGGCCGCCGTAGCCGGTGCAGACCACGCGGAAGGTGTCGTCCGGGAGGGTGTTGCCGAATTTTGCCGTGATCTCGCTGCCAAAAATGCTGCCGAAGGTGCGGTCGGTGTTGCCCACCTCCATCTGAACGGTCATAGGCTTGGGTTCCGCCATATCGAAGCTCTTTTTGAACTTCTTCATCAGCACCTTCATGTCGGGAGTCTGTTCCAGCTTGAAATCGTAAACTGCCTTGGGGTCAAAGTGGACGTTGGTGTTCTCCACCAGCGGGTTTTGCAGCAGTCCCGACAAATCCATTTCGCTGGCGCGGGAACCGGCGGGGACGGGACGCACCTTCAGCAAGTCCGTGCGGCCTACCAGTTCGTCCACCGTGCGCACGCCCAGCCTCGCCATATATTCCCGCAGCTCCTGGGCCATGAACTTCATGAAGTTCATCACGTACTCGGGCTTGCCCATGAACTTCTTTCTCAGCTCGGGGTTCTGGGTGCAGATGCCCATGGGGCAGGTGTCCAGATTGCACACCCGCATCATTACGCAGCCCATGGCTACCAGCGGGCCGGTGCCGAAGCCGAATTCCTCCGCGCCCAGCATGGCGGCGATGGCCACGTCCCGACCGCTCATGAGCTTGCTGTCGGACTCGATGCGGACGCGGGAACGCAGACCGTTCATGATGAGGCACTGGTGCGCCTCAGCGATGCCCAGCTCCCATGGAAGTCCGGCGTTGTGGATGGAGGAATTGATGGACGCCGCGCCCGTGCCGCCGTCAAATCCGGAGATCAGGATTACCTCCGCGCCGGCCTTGGCCACGCCGGCGGCAATGGTGCCGACGCCCGCTTCGCTCACCAGCTTGACGTTGATGGCGGCGCTGCGGTTGGCGCATTTCAGGTCATAGATCAGCTGCGCCAGATCCTCAATGGAATAAATATCGTGATGGGGCGGCGGGGAGATCAGCCCCACGCCGGTGGTGGAGTGGCGGCACTTTGCCACCCATGGATAAACCTTGCCGCCGGGAAGCTGGCCGCCCTCGCCGGGCTTCGCGCCCTGCGCCATTTTGATCTGGATCTCCTTGGCGGAAACCAGATATTTGCTGGTAACGCCGAACCGGGCGGAAGCGACCTGCTTGATGGCGGAATTCCGTTCGGTGCCGTAGCGTTCCTCGTCCTCGCCGCCCTCGCCGGTGTTGGACTTGCCGCCCAGACGGTTCATGGCAATGGCAAGACATTCATGGGCTTCCTTGGACAGCGCGCCGTAGCTCATGGCGGCGGTCTTGAAGCGCTTGACGATGGAGTCTACGTCCTCTACTTCCTCGATGGGGACGCCGGTTTCGGGGTAGTTGAATTCCAGCAGGCTGCGCAGGTGCATATCGTCGCCGCCCTCGTTGGCCGCGGCGGCGGTGTACTGCTTGAACTTGCCGTAGTCCCCCGTCCAGACCGCCTGCTGCAAAAGGTGGATGGTCTGGGGATTGTACAGGTGCTGCTCCGCCGCGCTCCCGCTGCGGAATTTGTGGGCACCCACGCTGGGCAAATCCATGTAAATGTCCAGCCCCAGCGGGTCGAACGCCTGCTGGTGGCGGTCTTCCATGTCCTTCTGGATATCGTCGATGGTAATGCCGCCCACCCGGCTGACGGTGTTGGTGAAGTATTTGTCAATGACCTCTTTGCTGATGCCCACCGCTTCAAAAATCTGGCTGCCCTGATAGGACTGGATGGTGGAAATGCCCATCTTGGAGGCGATCTTCACGATACCCGCCAGCACCGCCTTGTTGTAATCGTTGACGGCGGCGTAGAAATCCTTTTCCAGCAGCCCGTCGCTGATCAGATTGCCGATGCTCTCCTGCGCCAGATACGGGTTGATGGCGCAGGCGCCGAAGCCCAGAAGCGTGGCAAAATCATGGACAAGTCTCGGTTCGCCGCTTTCCAGAATCAGCGCCATGGCGGTGCGCTTGCGGGTGCGAACCAGATATTTGGACACCGCGCTGACGGCCAGCAGACTGGGAATGGCGACATGATACTCATCAATGTCCCGGTCGGACAGAATCAGGATGTTCGTGCCGTCCCGATAAGCCCGGTCAACGTCCACGAACAGCCGGTCGATGGCCTTTTCCAGCGGGGTGTTTTTATAGTAGCAGATGGACACCGTCTCCACCTTGAAGCCGGGAACGTCCATGGTCTTGATTTTCAGCAAGTCCGTCTCCGTGAGGATGGGGTTGTTGATTTTCAGAACCTTGCAGTTTTCCGCGTCCTCCTCCAGCAGATTACCCTGGGCGCCCACGTACACGGTGGTAGAGGTGACGATTCTTTCCCGCAGTGCGTCGATGGGCGGGTTCGTAACCTGCGCAAACATCTGCTTGAAATACTCGAACAGCGGCGGGCGGGTGTGGCTGAGAACGGCCAGCGGAGTATCGCTGCCCATCGCGCCGGAGGGTTCCGCGCCGTTTTTCGCCATGGGGAGCATGATGGTCTTCAAATCCTCGTAGCGGTAGCCGAAGGCCTTCTGAAGCCGTACCATTTCTTCTCTCGTATAGGAGGGGATTTTCCGGTTGGGAACCGTCAGATCGGAGAGGTTGACCAAATTCCGATCCAGCCATTCGCCGTAGGGCTGGCGGCTGGCGTACTCCGCTTTCAGGTGTTCATCGTCCACCAGCTCGCCCTTCACCGTGTCCACCAACAGCATCTTGCCGGGGCGCAGACGGTCCTTGCGGATAACGTGCTCCTGCGGGATGTCCAGAACGCCCACCTCGCTGGACAGGATCAGCCGTCCGTCGTCGGTGATGTAATAGCGGCTGGGGCGCAGACCGTTGCGGTCAAGGACCGCGCCCATCACGTCGCCGTCGCTGAACAGAATGGACGCGGGGCCGTCCCAAGGCTCCAGCATAGTGGCATAATACTGGTAAAAGTCCTTCTTCTTTTGATCCATGTTCCGGTTGTTGCTCCACGGCTCCGGGATAGTGACCATCACCGCCAGAGGCAGATCCATGCCGTTCATGACCATGAATTCCAGCGTGTTATCCAGCATGGCAGAGTCGGAACCGCCCTGATTGACAATAGGCAGCACCTTGGTCATATCATCCTTTAAGAAGCGGCTGGCAATGGTCTCCTCCCGGGCGAGCATGGTGTCCACATTTCCCCGGATGGTGTTGATCTCGCCGTTGTGGAGAATGAACCGGTTGGGGTGCGCCCGGTTCCAGCTGGGAGAGGTGTTGGTGGAAAAGCGGCTGTGGACCATGCCGATGGCGGTCTCATAGTCCTCGTCCTGCAAATCCGGGTAGAACTGCCGCAGCTCCTTGACCAGAAACATGCCCTTATACACGATGGTGCGGCTGGACAGGCTGCACACGTAGGTCTCCTGACTGGACTGCTCGAACACCCGGCGAACCACATACAGCCGCCGGTCAAAGGCGATACCAGCGACCATTCTCGGCGGCTTTCCCACAAACGCCTGCCAGATGCTGGGCATACAGTCCCGTGCCTTCTGCCCCAGATACTCGGGGCATACCGGCACCTGCCGCCAGCCAAGGAAGGGCAGCCCCTCCTTCTTGCAGATGATCTCAAACAGCTTCTTTGCCTGATTGCGCTGCAGCTCTTCCTGCGGGAAGAAGAACATGCCGACGCCGTATTCCCGCTCCGCGCCCAGCGTGATGCCCGCAGCCGCGGCTGCTTTCACAAAAAACTTATGGCTGACCTGTAACAGAATGCCAACGCCGTCGCCGGTTTTTCCCTCGGCGTCCTTGCCTGCCCGGTGTTCCAGATGCTCCACGATCTGCAGCGCGTCATCCAGCGTCCGATGGCTCTTGCATCCCTTGATATCCACGACCGCGCCGATGCCGCAGTTGTCGTGTTCAAACCGGGAATCGTACAACCCGGCAGGAGCCGTGCACTCGGTGAAATTTTCCATAGCTTTTTCTCCTTTGGGCTACAAAAAATAAGCGGCGTTTCCGCTCAAAGGGCAAAAATGCCCTCTGCGGGAACGCCATTGTTCTCTGGGGTAATGATAGCACAAAGAGAAACACTTTACAAGGCAGAAGAAATCCTGTTTTCTTCCGGTATCTTTGTTCCATTTGCCCAAAATCCGGCAAAAGCCGCCGCAAAAATCGCGGCGGCTTATGAAAAATCACTTGCGGCTGTCTCTCTGCTTTTCCAGCTTGAGATACATTTCTTTCAGATGCTCGGCCAGAGGGCTGTCCGAACGGAAGGGGGAGAAAAAGTGATACTTGGCAGCGGCATTCTGGTTGAAATCCCGGATGTGATCCTTGATGCTCTCGTATTTCACGACGACCTTGTTTTCCTCGGCGAACTTCTTCAGCTTGACAATGATCTGGCTGGAATGCACCACGTCGATGATGAACACGCCGAAGAACATACCAATGAAGAAGGAAAACGCCAGATTGTTGGACAACCACGCCAGCGCATTCAGGATATAGGGATGCACCAGAAAATACGCCCAGAAGAAGGAGAACAGCGGGCAGATGATCCCCTGAATGTTGCCCCAAAGGTTTGAATAGTCCCACAGCCGGACTTTCAGATATTTCAGGCAGGCAAGACCCGCGATGTACTCGATCAGCGTCATGGCGACAGCCATGGCAAGAAACAGCGCCACCCGGTTCCAGACGGGGTCTGCGATCAGGTGCAGATCCTCCAGCGACGCCAACAGGAACAGCGTACACAGGCCGAAGCCGTAAATCGGCAGATACGGGCCGGTACAGAAGCCGGGATTGATCCACTTTTTGTGGCGGTGGGTCAGGTTGCGGTACAGCAGCTCCAGCACCCATCCGAAGCACGAGCCGATAAAGAACAAAAACGCAAGTACCAGACTAAGCCTCATAAGGATTCTCCTTTTTCTATCTTGTTTCCAGTTTATTCATTTTTTCTAAACACTAACGAAATAATTCTTTACGAGACTGTAAACACGCTGAAAAAACGATGACCCGCAAAGCACAATTTGGCGTATCTTATCCAATTTAGTGCTTGCAGTCTTTCCACATTTTGATTATAATAGTTCCTATCCAAAAAGTCAACTTTCGTTTCGCCTTTGAGGGGAATTTTGCCCGAAGGGCGTGTTAGGAGGATAATATGTCTGAAAAGAACCCGCCGGACAGTAATTTCATGACAAAGCTTGCCACGTTTATTGTGGACAAAAAGACTTTGTTCTTCCTTTTGTACATATTTGCCGTGATTTTCTGTGCGTTTTCCTCCGGATGGGTAAATGTGGAAAACGACGTCACCACCTACCTGCCCGAGGACACGGAGACCCGGCAGGGCATCGTAGCGATGAACGACAACTTCACCACCTTCGCCACCGCCCAGATCATGGTGTCCAACGTCACCTACGAGACGGCGGAGGAACTGTCCCAGCAGATCGCGGATGTGGAAGGGGTCAGCATGGTCACCTTCGACGACACCCCCGACCACTACACCAATGCCTCGGCGCTGTTCGATATCAGCTTCGACGGCATTGTCTCCGACGAGATCAGCGAGCAGGCGCTATCGGATGTGGAAGCGCTGATGGACGGCTACGACTACTGCGTGTACTCCGACGTCGGCTACGACGAAAACGCCACCCTGCAAGGGGAAATGTCCGTCATTCTGATCATAGCCGTGGTCATCATCATCGTCGTGCTGACCCTGACCTCCCGCTCCTACGCCGAGGTTCCCGTGCTGATGATCACCTTCGGCGTGGCGGCCATTCTGAACATGGGCACCAACTTCCAGCTGGGCACCATCAGCTTCATCTCCAACTCCGTGGCTGTGGTATTGCAGCTGGCGCTGGCCATTGACTACGCCATCATCCTGTGCCACCGCTTCACCGACGAGCGGGAGACCCGCACCGCCCGGGACGCCTGCATTACCGCCCTGAGCAAGGCCATCCCGGAGATCAGCGCCTCGTCCCTGACCACGGTGTCCGGCCTTGCGGCGCTGGGCTTCATGGAATTCAAAATCGGTCTGGACATGGCGCTGGTTCTGGTCAAGGCCATTCTGTTCAGCCTGCTGTCCGTGTTTACCCTGATGCCGGGACTTCTGATGCTGTTCAGCCCGCTGATGGACCGCACCCGCCACAAAAAACTACTGCCAAACATCACGCCTATCGGCAAATTCGCAGTGAAGACCCGGCGCGTTGTGCCGCCGCTGTTTGCCATTCTTCTGGTCGGGGCATTCATCCTGTCCAACCGCTGCCCCTTTGTTTACAGCTATAACAACATCGAGACCGCGAATATGAACGAACGTCAGGCGGCCTACTTTAAAATCCAGCATACCTTCGGCACGACCAACATGGTCGCGCTGGTGGTTCCCAGCGGCAACTATGACGCGGAAGCGAAAATTCTGGAGGAACTGGATACCCGCCCGGAGGTCAAGAGCACCATGGGCCTTGCCAACATCGAGGCCATGGACGGCTACACCCTGACGGATAGCCTGAACCCCAGAGAGCTTTCCGAGCTGGTGGGCATGGATTACGAGGTAGCGCAGCTTCTCTATTCCGCCTACGCCATTGAGAACGACCAATACGGAGAATTCGTACAGGGGCTGGATAAGTACGACGTTCCCCTGTTCGATATGCTGATGTTCCTGAAAGACCAGCTGGATTCCCATAATATTTCTCTGGATGACATGGACGAAGCGTCTCTGAACGATATTTTCTCCCAGCTGGATATGGCTCAGAAGCAGCTGAAAAGCGACCGCTACAGCCGGATGGTGGTTTACCTGAATCTGCCGGAGGAAAGCGACGAGACCTTTGCATTCCTGACCGAAATGCGGAACATTGTGGGGAAATACTACGACGGCGATTACTACGTGGTTGGCAATTCCACCAGCTCCCGCGATCTGTCGTCCTCCTTTGTCAAGGACAATCTGGTAATCTCCATTCTGTCCTCCCTGTTTGTTATTCTGGTACTGCTGTTCACCTTCCAGTCGGCGGGACTGCCTATCCTGCTCATCGCCTGTATTCTGGGAAGTGTCTGGATCAACTTCTCCTTCCCCACTCTGGCCAATCAGCCGCTGTATTTCCTTGGCTACCTCATCGTGCAGTCCATTCAGATGGGCGCGAACATCGACTACGCCATCGTTATTTCCAGCCACTACCAGGAGCTGAAGGCCACGATGACCCATAAGGAAGCCATCGTGGAAGCGCTGAACGCCTCCTTCCCCACCATCTTCACCTCCGGCACCATCCTGTCTGCCGCCGCTCTGCTGATCGGCAACATTTCCACCAACCCCGTTATCTCCATTCTTGGCACCTGTCTGGGCCGCGGTACGATCATCTCCATTGTCATCGTTCTGGGTGTTCTGCCTGCCACGCTCGTGCTCAGCGACTCCATCATCAACCGCACCTCCTTCAAGATGAAGGGCATCGAGCTTCCCACCAGAACTGCCAGCGGCACCATGTATGTCAGTGGGCATCTGCGGGGTCAGGTCAGCGGCGTTCTGGACGGTGAATTCACCGGAACGATCCGCGGCGATATGCACGCCATCGTCTCCACCAGTACTCAGGTCAAAAAGCTGGACGAAGCGGAAGGAGGAGAAGACAATGCGTAACCTGATAAAACGAATTTCCGCGCTTCTGCTGTGTCTGCTTCTCGTTCTCAGCCTGCCGGCAACGGCGCTGGCCGAGGAAGCCAGGGACACCGATGAGGCAGCGGCCGCCGAAGAAGGAACGACCTTGCGCATTCTGCGTCAGAAGCAGTTTCTGGATTTTGCGGAAAACTGCCGTCTGGACAGCTACAGCCGGAACCTGAGTGTGGTTCTGCTGACGGATATCGACCTCACCGGCGTAGATTTTGCAGGGATTCCCATTTTCTGCGGCAATTTTGACGGCAACGGCCACACCATCTCCGGCCTCAGCATCACGCAGGACGGCTCCAACATGGGTCTGTTTCGCTATGTTGACGCTTCCGCGCTCATTCAGAACCTCACGGTCTCGGGAGAAATCATCCCCGACGGGAGCAGCAGCGCCGTGGGCGGCATTGCCGGACACAATGCCGGTAAAATCCAGAACTGCTTCTTTGACGGCACGGTTTCCGGCTCGGATGACGTGGGCGGCATCGCCGGCATCAACGCCATCACCGGTATCATCGACGGCTGCCACTCCAAAGGCGTCATCACCGGCGACCACCGGGTCGGCGGCGTCGTGGGAAATAACCTTGGCGTTGTCCGCAGCTGCAACAACCGCTCCGGGGTCAACACCACCGCCGAGGAAAACCAGATTAAGCTCTCCGACATTTCCTTCGACACCATCACCGGAAGCGAATCCGTCAGCACCGTAACGGACATCGGCGGCATCGCCGGTACCAGCAGCGGCATCATCCGCCAGAGCAAAAACCGTGGCAACGTGGGCTATCAGCACATGGGCTACAACGTCGGCGGCATTGCCGGAACCCAGACCGGGTATCTCTACAAATGCGAAAACTTTGCTCAGGTCTACGGCCGCAAGGAAGTGGGCGGCATCGTCGGCCAGATGGAGCCGACCACCTTCATCGAGTATACCGAGGACACAATGCAGATTCTCCAGTCCCAGCTTGGCACCGTAAGCAATCTCACGGGGCAGGCGTTTTCCACCATTCAGGACGGCAATTCGGACATGGGCGTTCAGGTGGACGACCTCTACAATTCCCTCGTGGATGCCAAGGACGCTCTGGATACCCTGCTGCCCAACGGGGATGACCCCTATCCCCCCGACCGGGACACCATCGACGCGGCCATCAACAACGCCAACAGCAGCCTTGCCGCCGCCGGTTCCTCCCTGTACGCCATCATGGATTCCGTCAACGACACGGCGGATTCCCTCAGCCGCATCATGCGCTCCATTGCCGGACAAATCAGCGCCATGAGCGCCACCGTTGGCAACGCCTCCCAGAATCTGGGCGGCACCATTGAGGACATTTCCGACCGGGACACCGCAGAAATTCTCTCCGGCAAGGTGGAAAAATGCACCAATTCCGGTGCGGTTCTGGGCGACCTGAACGCAGGCGGCGTCGTGGGTGCCATTGCCTATGAAAACCGCCTGGATCCGGAGAACGATCTGCAAATCGGCGGGGACAACTCCATGAACTTCGACACCCAGCTGCGCGCCGTGATCCTCGGCTGTGAAAACAGCGGACGCGTTACGGTGAAGCGCCAGAACGTGGGCGGCATCGTGGGCTGGATGGCACTGGGGCTTACAAAAAACTGTCTCAGCACCGGCAGCATTGACGCGGAGGACGCCGACTATGTAGGCGGCGTCGTGGGCAAGAGCAGCGGCTATGTCCGCCAGTGCAGCGCCAAGTCCGATATCACCGGAAGCGCCTATGTGGGCGGCATTGCGGGCGAGGGTCTCACCGTCACCGACTGCCGCAGCATGGTGCAGCTCACCGGTTCCGAGAAAACCGGCGCGGTTCTGGGTATGCGGGGCGAACGTTCCGGATTCCTCAAGGACAATACCGACGACAGCGAGAAGACTGACGAAGAAACCGTCACCGGGAACTACTACTTTACCGTCGGCTCCGACATCGGCGCCATCGACGGCGTGAGCTATGCTGACACCGCCCAGCCCCTTTCCCATGACGATTTTGTCGCGCTGGAAGGTCTTGACCCGATCTTCAAAGTCATCTCCGTCCGCTTCGTCTATGACGACGGCATGATGCACACCGTCACCCTCGCCCCCGGTGAGGCGCTGTCGCCGGGCAGCATTCCCAAACTGCCCGAAAAGGCCGGTTATGTCGGTCGCTGGGACGGTCTCGCGGACGCCGACCTGTCCGACATCCGCTTCGATGTTTCGTTCCCGGCAGTGTACACCGCAGAGCTGGAAACGGTGCAGAGCGAAGCCCTTGGCGAAAGCAAACTGCCCACGCTGCTGGCACAGGGCCACTTCTCCGGCGATACGCCCATCCAGCTGACCAAGATGGAAAAAGGCCCCGCTCCGGGTGTCCACGACAAATTCCTGGAGGGCTACGCCTTTACCC
>ERZ827440.1110-NODE-1110-length-31833-cov-3.572125_pt1 | contig 31833 bp, 31 predicted proteins | sample MGYA00519774_ERZ827440 | MGnify/ENA primary metagenome ERZ827440 (study PRJEB31778, sample SAMEA3449302) | human gut metagenome | biome: human gut; feature: human-associated habitat; material: faeces | place: United Kingdom | collected 2010/2012 ... | reverse complement strand
TACCGGATTTTGCGGTCAGAATTTGCCGCCGCATGTTTATCTGGAACTTTTAAGTGTCTATTTCTGATAATATTACTTATCAACGCAAAACACGGTATGCTTATTGCGGCAGTTCCTTTTTATCCATTTATCACCGGCGAAACGACCGGCTTTCCGTCGCGATCCAGAAGCGGCGTCATTCCTCCCGCATATCCGCTTGCGTGAAACACATAATTCACGCCGGTTTCCTTATCCACCCAGATTTCCGTGGTCGTCATCGTTCCCTGGGAATAAACCTTTTCAAATCTCTGGTCCTTTGCCATTTTTCTTCCTCCTTAAATTGGTTGTGTGTGACTCTCTGATTTCTATCATACACATCTGTTATATTTTTACAACTTTTTCCTTGCGGGTGATGCGGAATGTTGTCTCCACCATCGTAATCATCAGGACAACAAACCCCAGCAGATAGACCGGCAGGATGGAAAAAGATACCGCATTGCCGAGGAGTCCGAACAGCGGCGGAATAAACGTCGAACCGACATAAGCGCTTGCCATCTGGATTCCAATAATCGCTCCCGAATTTTCCGCCCCGAAATTATATGGTGTGGAATGGATAATGCACGGGTAAATAGGCGCACACCCCAGACCTATCACAAGAAAAGCTGCAAACGCGACCGTATAGGACTTCACCGGAAGGCACAGGATAAAAATCCCGCAGACAAGAATACCGGTTCCCAGCAAAATCATTTTACGGTCGCCAAGCCGATCGGTAATGATTCCGCTGATGAATCTTCCGGCAGTAATCCCTATATAGAACAGCGCAGCAAAGCCGGCCGCACGGTCTGCAGCAATCCCTTTTACCTCAACAAAATAGGTACTTGCCCACTGCATAGTCGTAGCTTCTGCAGCACAGTAAGCGAAAAATCCAAGCAAAAGAAACGGAACCCCTTTGATCTTAAGCGCACCGGCCAGACCTACACTTTTTCCGCCCTCCCGGGATGTACTCTGGTTCACATTCCATACCGGCAGAGTAACAAGCAGAAGCAGTGCAATGCCAAGCTGTATCAGCCCAACCATGCGATAACCGCTGTTCCATGTCCTGTTTGCCAATGCATAGCTCATAATGAACGGACTGACGATGGTACCGACGCCCCAGAAGCAATGCAGCCAGCTCATATGCTTCGCTTTATAATGAAGCGCGATATAGTTGTTAAGTGCTGCGTCAATGGCTCCCGCTCCCAGCCCGTAAGGAACAGCAAAAACAATCAGCATCCAGAACCGGCTGGAAAAGGAAAAGCCGAACAGCGCAATGACCGTAAGAAAAACACTGGCAACGGTTACGATTCTCGTGCCGAATTTTCTGGTCAGCTTATCAGAAAGAAGACTCGAGATAATTGTTCCGCCAGAGATAACCATAGATACGATGCCCATATAGGACACCGGCACGCCGAGTTCGGTATGCATCACCGGCCAGCCGGATCCCAGAAGTGAATCCGGTAAGCCCAGGCTGATAAAAGCGATATAAATTAAGATTAGCAAAAATATGTACATATTCTAATTACCCTCTCATAATATTGACAAAATATGATCCGGCTGGGAAGCAATATACTCTTTCACAATTGTGTTACAATATGTTTTCACAATCTCACTATCGTAATCATGTGCGAGTTCATTTCTTACTTTGAGCATGTCCATCCATGTATCATCCGAAATCAAGTTTGCCTTAAATGCTTCACGCAGAACATCCCTTGGAGAACCTGTAACGAATCCTGTTATTGCATAATACTGTACCAATATGTCCTTCATTACCTTCCACGATAAATCAAAAGTAATACTAAATTTTGCACTGGTTCCGCTTAATACAAAGGAATCCGTAAGATCTCTTTCCCTGGCCTCCGCCAAAGCATCCAGCGAATTGCAAAATGATTGAAACCGTCTGTCAAATTTCGCGTCCATATTGTTTTATATCCTCCATCAATAAATCATTCCTACAGGTATCCATATTTAATAAATCAACACTGTACAAGGTCGGCAGTTCTTCGACTTTTTCAAGCAGCTCATCAAAATCAGCCCCGCCGGACACCGCAATATCTATGTCACTGCGTTCCCCGGCTGTCCCTTTTGCCCGCGATCCATATAAAATCACTTTTTTCGCACCATGCTCTCTGCAAAGATCCGCAACCCGGCTTATAACTTCATCTGCTTTCATATATCTCCCCCCTCTTTCAGCTGCGTCTCTTACTCTATCCGCGCCTGTTGCCATTTTCGTCAAACGTGCGCTTCAACGCTTTTTCCACAAGAATAACAGAACCAATCAGAACCAAAACCTGAACCACTTCGATGACAAGCGTTACTGTCCCTACTACATCTTCACCCGATTTTGCAAACGGGATTTGAGCGAGAACCGTCGGCACCAGCAATATGATGCCTGATTTGATCCATAACTTTCCGCAACAGTCATGCGCAAATGCCCAGGTATCCTTATTCTTTTCGGACATGGCAGTTCTATAGCCGATCAGCCCATTTATCTCTTTTGGAGGATTTTTGTACATGCAGTAACCCGCTATCACCATAGTAGAAGGCATCAATAGATTACATAAAAACATCGCTATAAAAAATCCCATATTTTCCTCCTGTCTCCCGGATTACAGTATCTTTTCCATCCCGATCTTCTGCGGCACGAGCCCGCACTTCTCGTAGAACTTCCGCGCATTTTCATTGCATGCCCAGACATTGAGGGTCACATTGTAACAGCCGGACGCCTTCGCATAATCCAGCACATACCGGTACAACTGCTGCCCGATATGCTGTCCTCTGCAGTTCTCATCCACACACAGATCGTCAATATAGAGGCTCTTGATGTCCGTTAAGATATTGTCATTGATGTGCTGCTGAAAAACGCAGAATGTATAGCCTAAGATATTGCCCGCTCCGTCATCCGCAACAAAAACCGGGCGCGTCGTATCCTCTAAAATTTCCTTTAATTCGTCATCGTTGTATTTTCTGGCATTCGCCCGGAATAAATCCGGCCGTCCGTTATGATGAACCGTTAATACCTGTGACAGGAGCCGGTCAATCCCCGGAATGTCCTGTGTGCCTGCATGTCTGATCTGCATAAAAGTGCTCCTTTTCTGTTTGTCGCTTGTATATCATTTATTGTGCTATTGCAAACATTATATCATCTTTTTGCGCTGCTTTCTGCGCATCCGAAGTTCCGTAGGAACTTCTAATATGAACTCGTCAGAGTTCATTATATCATATTTTTTTCATATCCACTCTTTACATTTCTGTTATCCTACCGCAACTATCCCATTTATATCTTCGCGCATAGATGTTGACTTATCAACATCTATGCGCTATAATCCGAGATATTGATTTATCAACATCTTGCAAAGGAGCGCCCATGGATCATCGTTTTGAAACCTTTTCACTCTCCATTCTGGAGTTGAACCGGTACTTACAGAAAATCAAAGAGCTGGAGATGAAACAGTTCGGGCTGAAGGCCAATCACACCATGTGTCTATATTATCTGGGACAGCACCCGGAGGGGCTGACCGCAACGCAGCTCACAGAACTCTGCAAGGAGGACAAAGCCGCCGTCTCCCGCTGTCTCTCACAGCTTAGCGACCGGCAGCTTGTCGTCTGCGAACAGCCGGAAGATCACAAGCGATCTTACCGGTCGCACTACATGCTTACCGGTCAGGGGCGCTCCGTTGTAAGCGGCATCCAGACACGCATCAAAGAAGCGCTCTCCTACGGTGGACGCGGGCTGACGGAGGAAAGGCGCCGCGATTTCTATGGCACTCTTGCAATCATCAGTGAAAACCTGTCTGACTATCTGACCGAACACAGTCAGCAAAAATAAAAATATATGGAGAATCTTATGGAAAAAATCAGAATTATCACAGACTCAGCATCCGATCTCTCTGCTTCTACCAGAGAAGACCTCACCATTCTGCCGCTTGCGATCCGCTTCGGCGATACGGAATACCTCGACGGCGTCACAATCAGCCATCACGAATTCTACGAAAAGCTGATTGAGAGCGACACTCTGCCCACAACCAGTCTGGTATCCCCCGCCGCTTTTGAAGAGGTATATGCCAGGGCGGTGGCGGACGGGGAGACCGTTATTGCAATCACGATCTCTGGCCGTCTCTCCGGCACTTACCAGAGTGCCACGATCGCGGCAGAAGATTTTGCAGGAAAAGTATTTGTCATCGACAGCTATAACGCCACCATCGGCGAGGGCATTCTGGTCAGATATGCACTTTTATTAAAAGATCAGGGATTATCCGCCAAAGAAATTGTCGGAATCTTAGAAGCCTCCAAGGAGCAGATCCACACACTCGGCGTCTTGGATACACTGGAATATCTGAAAAAAGGCGGCCGCATTTCCGCCGCCACCGCATTTCTCGGCAGCGCCATGGCGATCAAACCGGTCGTCGCCGTATCGGAAGGCGAAATCGTCATGCTCGGCAAGGCGCGTGGCTCCAAAAACGGAAATAATTTTCTCATGAAGGAAATAGAAAAGGCAGACGGAATCGATTTTACCCGCCCCTTCTGCCTCGGTTACACCGGACTCAGCGATGAGATGCTGCAAAAATATATCAAAGACAGCGAAGCTCTCTGGAGCGAACACACAGACCAGCTTCCGGTCTGCTCCCTCGGTGCGACGATCGGAACCCATGTCGGTCCCGGCGCCATCGCCGTCGCATTTTTCTCACCGCAGTCTTAATTCTGTCCGTTCTGCCAGCTCACCTGACCTTCCTCGATCATCGGATAGCAGGTGAGCGTTGTTCCGTCGAGATCTTCCGCGTGCATGTCCACGCCCATGATCCGGTGATTGTCATAGGTCGTGTAATAGTAGATTCCTCTGGTCGCATTACAGCAGGACGTATAAATCGTAATCTCGTATTTTCCTTCCGCCACTTCGCAGCATCCTCTCTGCTGATCCACCGATCCTAAAATATGGAAAAACTGACTGACACTCTCCGTCTCCGAATCGCCGGAAACCGCATTCATCCTCGTGAACGCCACGCGCGCAAAACGGGACGCGGAAGAGAGATCTCCCGGAAGTCCCAGCGCACCCATTCCGCGGCTGTAGGTGCTAAGCGGAACATCTTTTGCGAAAGAATTCTCCGGCTGCTTCGGGGACAGTCCGATATAGTTGTTGAGCATAAACATCTGCTGTGCAAACGGTGGATTGTTCGTAAGAACGCCCACCGGATTCTCGTAGACGTGCAGACCATCCGCCACCGACTCCACCGTGATTGCCTCATTTTCGTCTGCGATGATCCAGTGCAGCTGTGACGCCGGGAACTGCTCGGCGAACGGGGTTCCGACCAGATTTATTTTTGCAAGGAGCGCCCGCACCTCATCCATCGTCGCGCATTGGCGGAGCACCCACGGGATGAACTCAAATGAAGCCACATTCTCTTTTCCCTCAGTCACCTCTGCGTAGACGGCATTTCCAACGAAGTTCAGTCCTGCCATGCCAATTCCCTTCTCGTTGATAGCATCATAATACAGCGGATAGTCCCCCGCCACATGCGCCATGCCGATGATGGCATAATGCTCTTTTGCCTGTCCCATATGCCGGAAGTTAAATTCATAATTCCGCGGTGTGATGACGATCTCCTCACCGTAGGAAAATTCATAATCCAGTGTTCTTCCAAAATAGAAATCCTTCGTCCGATAGGTTGCTGCTGTACACATAATCGCTTCTCCCTCTCTAAAATAGAAATTGTGATATACCGCCTTTTTGTCATAAGAGACAGCATATCACAAAACAGATGTAACATCAATGCATAGTGTGCACCGAAACATTTCTTTTCAAACATACCGCCGACCGTTTTCGCATGTCAGCGGATATGATATTTTTCACCGGATATCTTTTACTGAATTCCCGTCGTTGATGCTGACCGGAAAACGGTAGGAATAATTCTTGTTCTGCCAGTCCGGATCATCCATCATGCGCAGCAGATTTTTCCCGGTAATCCTGCCTAGATTGTACTTCGGGTGAACCACCGACAGCACCTTGACCCTCGCATCCTGCTGCAGCTCCTCATCGTCAAAGGACACCAGCGATACATCTTCCGGCACGTGCAGTCCACGTTCCTCAAGAAACTCCATGTAATAGCCGGCGACCTCATCGTTGTATACAATCATCGCCGTGCAGTCTTTCGTGCGGCGATACATCCGGAGAAGTCCCTTTTTGCTGAGTTTCTCCTCCATATCCTTCGTGGAGTACCAGCGGATCCAGTCGTCGTCAAACTTTACCCCGTAATCCGACAGACATTCCACAAACCCTTTATAGCGCTCGATTCCCTGCATATCATCATACTTGAAAATTCCCGCGATCCTGCGGTGTCCGTTCTGAATCAGAATTTCGGTCAGCTTGTAGGCGGCGCGGGCGTCCGACATCTCCACACTGTCAAAACGCTGATTGGAATAATGATTGTGAATAAACAGCGTCGGAATGTTCCTCTTCCGGATCTCCTCGTAGAGACGGATATTCGGATTCGGGAAAAAGGAGCGTGTTCCTTCAATAATAAATCCTGCCACATTGCCGTTGAGCAGACCTTCCAGATAAATCGCCTCATCGTTCAGCCGGTTCTTTGTGACGGCTACATCGATGTCATATCCGGCTTCCTTCATAACAGAATCGATTCCATCATAAACGCGGGGGAACAGATAGTCAGAAAAATAGCTTAAAATCAAGCCGATGCGCGGTCTCTCTCCGTTTCTCAAGTTGCCTTCATACGATACATATGTGCCGCTCCCCTTGACTCTCTTGATCAGACCCTCTGCTTCAAGCTGATTTAGCGCAGTGCGCACCGTCTGTCTGGAATACCCGAACTTTTTCTGCAGAATGTTCTCCGACGGAAATTTGTCCTCATTCTGAATCACTCCGCTCGTGATTAAAGTTCTGCCCCAGTTGTACAATTTCTCATATTTTAACAGACTCTGCTCACCGATTTTTTTTGACATTTCTGTTCCCCCGCTTCCTGCTGCAACTCTGCTGTCCGATTGTCTCTCCAAGCCCCTGCGGTGTTACTTGATTACCTGCAATGACTGGCGATCCGCGAATACTGCCACGAATATCAGGAATACGACACCCTGAATCAACTGCATCATCTGTGTCGTGAATCCCATCATGGTCAGTCCGCTGCTGAGCACGATGTAGAGCAGTGACCCTACGATGATATTCTCAAACCGGACTTTTGCTCCGCCGGAGATCGGCATACCGCCGAGTACCAGTGCAATGAGGATCTGTGTCTCCAACTGGTTACCGCCGGAAGATGTTACCGATCCGACTTTGATGACGTTGATAAATGCCGCAAATCCGGTGATCGCTCCTGCCAGAACGTAGATCAAAAACTTCATGCGGTCGGTGCGGATACCCGAAAACATTGCCGCTTTTTCTCCTGCTCCGATTGCCTTTAAATAGGTTCCGAACTTCGTGAAGCGGAATGCGATGAATCCGATTACCACCACAATAATCGTGAGCGTCATTTTAAGCGCTGTGCTGTCGTAGTTAATGAGCTTTGCGGAACCTGCCACGGGTGCATTGGTGGTCAGATATTTGATAAATCCACGGAATAAGAACATGGTACAGATCGTAACGATAAACGACTTGATCTTGCGGTATACATAAAAGTAACCGTTCAATGCTCCGATCGCCGCGCCTGCCGCGATTCCTCCCACGATTGCTAACGGAATGCTGATCTTGGAAAGCATACACACAACGATGGATGCAATTCCCAAAATCGATCCCTGTGAAAAATCGAGACCGCCCATTGTCATAATAAAGAAAACGCCTGTTGCCGCTATCATCGTCACATATACCTGGGAAAGTACCAGTGACAGATTTCCAACCATTCTGAAATTCGTCAGTACATTGAACAGAAGGAAGATCACGACCAGTCCCACCACCGGCAGAAGTGAACGAATCAACGACATCTTGGATAATTTTTTGAGCTGCTGCTCTTTTTGTTCTGTGTTCGTCTTTGCTTGATTCTCCATGACTGCCTCCTTATACCATCATCGTAATCAGACTGTTCTCATTAAGATCCTGATTACGCTCCAGTTCGCCGTTGATCTTGCCATCTTTCATAATAATGATACGGTCGCACATACCGATCAGCTCCATCAGCTCCTCCGAGATCATGATGATGGATTTGCCCTCTTTTCTCATCTGGTTCATGAGCTGGTAGATGTCCTGCTTTACCTTGATATCAATGCCTCGCGTCGGGCTGTCTAAGACGATGATGTCCGAATCCTTACCGATCCAGCGCGCCAGTACCACCTTCTGCTTGTTACCGCCGGAGAGATCCGACACGAACTGATCCGTATTGACCATCTTTACCGACATCTGCTTGGCATATTTGTTTGCAAATTTCTTTTTTTTCTTATCGCTGATGAAATGTGCCTTGTTCGACAGTTCATCCAGGGACGGCAGGCAGATATTGTCGCCGATGCTCTGGTTCATGACCACGGACTCGTTGTCACGATCCTTGGACGTGTAAGCAATGCTGTGCTTGATTGCTGTCGGAATATCGTTGATCTGTGTTCCGTCCGCCAGCGTCACCGTGCCCTCTCTGTCGTAGGATGCGCCGAAAATCGCTTTTCCGACCTCGTGCATTCCGGATTCGGACAATCCGCCGAAACCAAGCATCTCACCTTTGTGAAGATCAAAGCTGATATCGCTGATGATGCCCGGCACCGTCACGTTTTTCACGGAAAGCACAACCTCATCCGAGACTTTCTCTCCGTAATCGGCACGATAGTAATCACCGGTCACCTCACGTCCAACCATCAGACGCTTGAGATCATCCTCGGTCACATCCGCACTCTTTACGGTATCAATGTAGATGCCGTCGCGCAGGATCGTGATGGTATCGGATTTCTCCAGAACCTCCGGCAGGTCATGTGAAATGAAAATTACGGAGTTTCCGCTGTTGCGGATACGGTCCATGTGCTTGTAGAGTTCATCGCGTCCCTCCTGGGACAATGCGGTCGTCGTCTCGTCCACGACAACGATCTTCGGATCGAAGTATGTCGCTTTTACGATCTCTACCAGCTTGCGGTCCTCGAAATTATAATTATCGATGATGTCGGATGCCTTGATCCGGTCAAATCCGTATTTCTTAAGTAATTCCGTTGCCTTGCGGTTCATGGCTTTGGTATTTTTGATTCCGAAATGTACGAACTGTTCCTCGTGTCCCAGGAAAATATTTTCCGCGACCGTAAGTCCGGACAAGGTTCCCAGCTCCTGTACGATAATGGAAACGCCCTCATTGTTCGCTTCCACCTGATTCTTTGGATGAATCTCTTTTCCGTCGAGGATAAAGGTTCCGCTTCCGATGCTGTAAATACCGGTCAGCATGTTTGTCAGCGTTGATTTTCCGGAACCGTTCTCCCCGATCAGCGCGTGAACCTCTCCCTTGTTGACATTAAAGGAAACATTCTGTACTGCCTTCGTAATACCGAAGGACTTGCAAAGATTTTTTACCTGTAATCTGACTTCACTCATTGCATTCTCCTCCTCGATTACTTGACAATTTCACCTTTTGTGACTTTGGTGGTCACGGTGATGATGATAAGCAGTGCCAGACCTGTGATGACGTCCTGAATCGCGGTCGGGGCGCCAAGTGCGATGAATCCGAAGAAAATGATGTTGATGACGAACTCACCGATCACAATCGCCTGCAGCGGCATACCGTATTTCTTGAACGCCAGTCCGAAGAAGCATCCCATCGTCGGTACGAAGTTACGACTCATGGACGCCATACCGGTTACCGCCACCATGGAGGAACCGTAGCTGATGGTTAAGATCGCCATAACTCCCAAGAACGCGCCGCTTAACACAAATGCAAGCACCTTGTATTTATTGACATTGATACCCATGTTCTTGGCAACGAACTCGTTGCTTCCGATTGCATAGGTGTAAGTTCCGATTTTCGTATAATTCAAAAAGATATATGCTACAATGCACGCAACAATCGCCAGGATAATATCCCACGGCATCTGACCGAATGCGCGCAGATTTGACGGAAGCGTCTGCTCCACGCCGCCTGCGATATAGTTCGCAAGTGACTCATAAATCAATGCGAGACCCGTTGTAACAATCATCGACGGAATTCTCAATTTTACATAAAACAGACCGTTTAACAGACCGACGATCGTGCCGGTGAGCACACAGCCCAAGATCAGTCCGAGGTACCCCATGTTAAACCGGGTGGCAAACACGCATCCCACGATTGCAGAAAGCATGATGTTGGCACCAATGGAGAAGTCGAACATTCCCATAACCATGACGAAATAGAATCCGACCGCACCCACAGTTGCAATCAGGCTGGCCTGAAAGTAGTTGAGCATATTGGCCGGCGAGCCAAAATTATGCGGTGTCAGTATTTTAAAGATTACCCAGGAAACCACAACCAGCGACAGAAGAATCAGATAGCCCTTTGCGCTTCCCGACAGCTTTTTTGAACCCATATTATCTACCTCTTTTTCTTACTCGAATCAACGGATGTCACGCTGTGTGAGCCATCCTTTCATACAAAAGGCCGGTATCGCCACGCGACACCGACCTTTTGAAGTAACGCTCAGTCTTTGGAACTAATTCCCTGCACGTGATGCTGCATCTTCAATAGAAATATTCTTTGCTGCTTCTTTCAGAGCGCTTAAGTCAAGATTGGACATCTCAACAAGCTCATCGGATGTGTACGGAAGCTGGTCTACGAAATACTTCTCATATGCCTGATAGTCTTCTGCAGAGGATACATACAGGTACGGGAAGGAAACGTCCTCGAAGTTGCCTGCAAATCCTGTGTAGTTGCCCTTTATTGCGTTGTAAACCATCATGAATGCAATTAACGGATCACAGTAATGTCCGCCAGACTCACCAGCCATGGAGCCGTTCTCCAGTCTGTCTCCAAGATCCGGAAGGAAATCTGTAGATACGATATCGATATCCTGGGTCTTGCCTGCACGCTCTACTGCTGCGATTGCACCCTGAAGAGGGTCACCGCCGCCGCCTGCCGGGATGAGTGCATCCAGGTTCGGATCTGCTGCCATAAGAGCCTCTGCTGCCTTGGAACCACCTTCGGAAGTTGTACCTGCGTACTGCGGCTCAGAAAGCTGTGCCGGATCATCCGGATGTGCCTCGTTCCACTTGTCAACGCCTGCTTTGTAGCCTTCCCATCTTCCAAGCCAGGTTGCATCTCCCTGCTCCCAGCCGATCAGACCGATGTCACGGTCACCCTTATCAAGAAGGATGTTTACAAGAGCTTCACCGTTTGCCGGCTCATCCTCATGTACTGCTCCGATGTAATAAGCAGAATCTTTTGCTGCCTGATAAATGTCTGCGCTGTTCGTCTCGCTGATAATACGGAAGAACTGTGCCAGATATACGCCGTTGTCGTTACATGTCTTAATTGCGGATGTCATCTCTGTATCGGATGAGTTACAGATGATAATACCCTGGCATCCTGCTGCTACCAGCTGCTCCACAGATGCTGTAACCTTCTCGGATACGTGACCCTGATCCACGTACTGAACCTCCACCCCAAGAGCATCAGCCGCTGCATCAAGAATCAACTTACACTGGGAACCGAGAACATCGGTGGATGACCAGATGGAAACTCCGATCTTAATCTTGGAGTTGTCTGTCACTGCCGGTGTTGCCGCTGCCTCCGTACCGGATGAAGACGCTGCCGAGTCAGAACTGCTCGCCGTCTCGGAACCCGATCCACAGGCCGCCATACCCACAACCATGGTCGCTGCCAGCGCGGCAGCTGTCACCTTCTTGAAAATTGTTTTCAATTTCATGCTTTTTCCTCCCTATACATTTTATTTGGGTTGTGTAAAAACCTTTTGTGATTTTATTATAGATACTCCCTGCTTTTTCCTCAAGAAAATACAACCAAGTTTTTTCTAAAAGTTGTATGGTTTTGTGTGTGTTTTGTCATACTTTTTTGCAATTATTTTGTATCTATTGTGCGTTTTACCATATATCGCGCCATATTTCCACTGTTTTATCCGGCGGTTTTGTACCTTATTTCCACTTTCGCCACAATGTTTGTCTACTTTCTATTACAGTTACAATACAACTTTCGTCTGTATGGCACTTGTACTTTTTGAGTACCAAAAAAGGACAACACCGGATTTTTTGCTCCGATGATGTCCTTTTTCTTATGCCTTGACTGCCCAGCGCATTTTGGTGGAACGCGCCCTTCCGTTTGCAGCGCACTCCTGCGCCGACGGACGGATGACGTCCTTCGCATAGTCGCTGTAAATCCCACTCTTATATCCCTCTTTGAGCGCCTGCTTCACAAGCTTGTCCTCTCCCGAGTGGAAGGTGAGAATTGCCACGCGCCCGCCCGGTCTTAATGCTCCCGGAAGCTTTTCCATGAATTCATACAGCACCTCAAACTCCTGGTTCACATCGATGCGCAGCGCCTGGAATGTACGCTGGCAGGTCTTTTTGATCGTGTCCTTTTTCTCCTTCTCCGGCAAAAAATCCAGCGTATCCTCGATCACCCTGCGCAGCTTTGTCGTCGTGTCGATGCGGCTGCCCCTGCGGATCTCGTCCGTGATCGCTTTTGCCAGCTCCTCACAGTACGGCTCGTCGGAGTTCTCATAGAGCATTCCGGCAAGTTCCTCCCGCGTGATCGTATCCAGCCGCTCCGCCGCGCTGATCCCCGCCTCCTGGTTGAGCCTGAGATCCAGCGGTCCGTCCACCTTAAACGAAAAGCCGCGCTTCGGATTATCGATCTGCATGGACGACACGCCAAGATCTGCCAGAATGAAGTCGAAGCCGCCGACCTCTTTTGCGATCTCATCGATCGTGCAGAAGTTCTGAAGGCGCACCGTCAAAAGCTCCTCCCCGAATCCCAGATCCTCCAGGCGCTTTTTCGTCTTGGCAGACTCCTCCGGATCCACATCGGTCGCCCAGATATGTCCCTGTCCCCTCAGACATTCCAGCATGGCACGCGTGTGCCCGCCGTAGCCGAGCGTCGCATCGAATCCCTGCTCTCCAGGCACAATCTGCAAAAAGTCCAGAATTTCTTTTACCATAATCGAGATATGCATTCCCGCCGGCGTATTTCCCTTCCGGATCACATGCTCGATCGTATCCTGATACTTCTCCGGCTGCAGTTCCTTATATTTTTCCTCAAACTTCTTCGGATATTTTCCCTTGTAGCGCACCCGCCGCTTGTGCGGTGTCTGTGTCTCCTGTTCCATCCTTCTCTCCTACTCCCAGTCTTTTACCAGTTCTGTATTGTACTCCGACTGAATATTTTCGACGGCTTCTCCCGCCGCCCTCCGGTAAAAATAGATCCTGTCGTCATCGCTGTCATTTTTCCAGAATTGATATCCATAGATGTAGCTTTCAAAAATCTCCTCAAAGCTTCCATATTCCTTCTGCAGTCTCTGCGCAATCGGCAGACACTGGTCGAGGCACTCCTCGAGGCTGATGTAGCCGCACTGATAGCACAGTCCCGTGATGCGCATAATACGGACATAATCCCAGGCATCCACACCGCGCGTGTCCAGATGTCCATACGCATCATAGCATACCCATGTCCGGCACTGCTCATCCTCCGGGATCTCACTGATGCTTATAATATCGACATAACCATTCTCATCCATCGACAGATACCCTTTTTTCAGGTAAGTTTCAAACGCATGACGGTAAGACGCTCTGGTTCCTTTTTTCAGCATCTGGCTGATCGTGCGGGTCGCCGTTGCCCGGCTCGTAATGCCCCACCAGTCAGACAGATATTCCTTCACCTGCTCCTGCTCCCAGTCTTCTCTGGAATGACCGCCCAGTTCGCCATATTCTCCGTTCTCAAACGGAACGTAGATCGCGTAGGCGTCTATGATCCATCGCACGGTCGGATTGTCCCGCACATCCTCGAATGTCAGATCCGACTCTGCCTTTTTGGAATCATAGGACATCAAAAGGCTGTCGGCATCCTGATTGTACGCCACGTAATGGGTTCCCCCATACGCGAACACCAGAGCGATCACGACCGCGGCCACTGCCGTTCCTGCAATCATACTGCGCAGTTTCAGGCGGATCTCCGGTGCGCCGTCTTTCTCTGAAAATGCATACGGAAAGTGTTCTACGTCAAACCAGATATCCGCCTCTCCGCCCGCCATATCCTGCGCGTTTGCGGCATTCGCCGGCCGCACCGGATACATGGCACGCACCTCGCACTTTCGCCCCAGTTCATCGACAAACTCATACAGGTAATAGCTGTTCGCGCCGTTTTTCCCGGTTGTTATGACGCGGGCAATTCTGGCATGATAACGCTTTGCCTGCGCTTTTGCTTTCTTCAGATAGCAGTACTCCATCACCTTGCTCAAAAGGGCGAGCAATGTCATATAAAGCCCCGCCTCTCCCAGCAGAAGCATCGTGCGCGCAGTGTCATGGGACGTATTAAACCGGTACGCAATCGCGTACAAAAATATGATTCCCCCCAATGCAAGTGCCGCAAGCGGAATTGCCTGCAGGCGGCTGTAACGCCGGTACGCCTCCGACAGGTGCCATTCCGCCACCCAGACCCGCTCTTCCGGTTCTTCCATCTCCGACAAACCGGCGATACCTTCGTCTGCGTATGCTGCGTCATCTGCATACGCTGCATCTTGTGCATATGCCGTCCGGCCCCAGGTCTGGTCTGCGGTGCGCTGTGCGGCACCCGCATATGCCCCGTTCCTGTTCCCCGGCGCGTTGATGATCTGCGTCATAAGAAAATAGCGGAGCGTTTTATCCGCCTTCCACTGTATCAGCCAGATTCTAAGCCCAAGTATCCCGGCGATCACGGTAAGTATCAGCACCAGCTGCAGATCGTCCTGCGGATTTTCCGCGGTTAAGCTGTAGCGGAGTCCCGCGAAAATAATCCCCAGCAGTGGAAGCAACAGCAGCAGAAGCACAATCTGCTCCACATTGGGCGCACTTTTCGCATTCACCGCATCTTCCTTCACTTCCACGCGGTACGTCTTGCGCGCTCTTCCTTTCTCCCTGCTTTTGAGCCGGATCAGATAACGGTCCGCCGCTTCCGTCTGTACCGTCTGCACCCATTTCCATCCGGGGCTGTCCGGCATATTTACATTCTCATTGTACTGCAGATTTCTGCAGACTGACTTTTTGTCGCTGTGACATAATCCAACCGCCATGTTTCTCTCCTTATCAGAACATTCCCGTTTTTCCGGAAAATATCCTGTTTCTTTCGTGTATGCCATCCCGAGATGACCCAGATAAAATTGTAATCGATTGCCGCACATTTTACAACGTCCTGATTTTGCATGTTGTCATATCGCCTTTACAATAAATCAGTCCTATTTCATTTTATCTGCTTCCGTAAGGCGCAGGTTTTTCCGCCACTCTGCTTAATTCCGGTTTGGACGAATAAGTATATACGTTTATATTTTTCTGTTCTGATTCCATATCATTGTTATCCGTCCACAGCTCGCACTGCATCATAACTGTCTGCACTGCATCATCCATTCCTTCCGGTGGATAACGATGCTTCTTGAGCAATCTCTTTATCATGATACGCATCTTTGCTCTTGCTGAATCACGCTTCTGCCAATCGATTGTCCGGTTCTTACGAAGTGTATCTGCCAATTCTTTTGTGATCGCAATAAGCTCTGCATTTTCATAAAAATCTTTAATTGCCTGCGGTTTTGTAAGTGCATCATAGAATGCCAGTTCATCCGCTGTAAGCCCCAGCTGTTCTCCCTCTTTGTTTGCAGCCGCAATCTGCTTTGCCAGATTTAGAAGTTCTTCAATCACTTGCTCATTCGTCAACATACCGTTCAGATAAGCATTCATTGCACGTTGAATGATCTCACTGAATTTCTGTGATTTTACAATATTGGTATGACGATAAATCTGCACCTGTTCAGAGATTAGCTTCTTCAATAATTCCACTGCTAGGTTTTTCTCTTTCATCTTTGAGATTTCCTCAAGGAACTTCGGATCAAAAAGCGAAAACTCTTTATCCACATCAGAAAACAGGTTAATCACACCCTCGCTCTGTACACTGGCTTTCAAAAGTTCGTTAATCCGGGCATTCATTTCAGGAAGAGAGATTTTCTTTCCCTCGCCTTGATTCATTAAACGTGTTACAAGCACACGTACCGACTCAAAGAACGCAGCTTCAACACGCATATCCTTTTCCACAAGCGAAGAGCATAACGACAATGCCTGTCTGAGAAGAAGTCCTTCCTTTAGAAAATCTTCCCGATCTTTTTCCTTATCTACCGCAACAATGAAGTTTACAGCACCACTAATTGCCTTGGAACGCTCCAAATCTGTGCCACAGATAAATTTAGAATAATCGTATCCATGGAATAAATCCTGGCAAATAGATAACTTTTCGAGGAATTTGGGGTAAGCAACTTTTGCTACATCTGTATCTCCATAATTTTTCTTATCACGAGCAGTATAGTCGTTCATTGCCTGTTTCAAGGCAGATGCAATACCCACATAGTCAACAACCAGACCACCTTCTTTATCGCCAAATACACGATTTACTCTCGCAATCGCCTGCATAAGATTGTATCCCTGCATCGGCTTATAAACATACATGGTCGCAAGCGAAGGAACATCGAATCCCGTCAGCCACATGTCTACAACAATGACAATTTTAAGTGGACTCTCGTTATCTTTAAACTGCTTTGCAAGTTCGTCTTTATGGCGTTTATTCCCGATAATCTTATTCCATTCTTCCGGGTCTTTGTTGCTGCTTGTCATAACAACAGCAACCTTTTCTGTCCAAGACGGACGAAGCTGTAAAATACGTTCATATATCTTCATAGCTATCGGCCTGGAATAAGCCACAATCATTGCTTTACCCGTCAACAGACTGGCACGATAATTTTCATAGTGATCGAGAATATCATTCACCAGAGAATTGATCGTCTTATCATTGCCAAGAATAGCTTCCATCTGTCCAAGTTCTTTCTTGCTCTTGTCGATCACTTCCGGATCAGCATTATTCGCCATAATGTCGTATTCCTGGTCAATGAGCTTTAATGTTTGTTCATCAAGTTTCAGCTTAATAACTCGACTTTCATAATATACCGGGCGGGTTGCGCCATCCTCCACTGCCTGCGTCATATCATAAATATCTATATAGTCGCCGAATACTTCACGAGTATTGCGATCTTTCATGGAAATAGGTGTTCCTGTAAACCCGATGAAAGTCGCATTCGGCAGAGCATTTCTGATAATACGAGCTGAACCGATTTTGATTTCTCCGGTTTTTGCATCGACCTTTTCCTTCAAGCCATACTGTCCACGATGTGCTTCATCTGCCATGACCACAATATTTCTTCGTTCAGAAAGACAGTCAAAGGACTCCTCAAATTTCTGCATGGTTGTAAAGATGATTCCATTTGCTTTTCTACCGTCCAACAGTTCTTTCAGATGCACACGGCTCTCAGCATGAACTGGCTCCTGACGCAAAAAATCTTTACATTTTGCAAACTGCCCGTACAGCTGGTCATCCAGATCATTACGATCGGTAATGACTACGATGGTTGGGCTGTCCAATGCATCCTGTAGGCGATGCGCATAGAAAACCATCGACAGAGATTTGCCGCTACCCTGCGTATGCCAGAATACACCACCTTTACCATCCGTTTCAGTAGCGTGCTTGGTAGAAGCCACCGCTTTATTAACCGCAAAATATTGATGGTATCCTGCCAGAATCTTAAACTGCTTTGTTCCTTCATTAGAAAAGCAAATAAAATTTTTTATGATATCCAGAAAACGTTCCTTTTCAAAGATTCCTTCAAAGAAAGTATCAAACTGAGCATACTGTGTATTCTCATAACTGCCGTCCTTGGTTTTCCATTCCATGAAACGGTCTTCGCCGGAAGTAATCGTGCCGGCCTTCGATGTCATAAGGTCACTCATAACGCAAATACAGTTGTAAATAAACATGGACGGAATCTCATGCATATAATTCCGGATCTGTGAGTACGCTTCAGATGCATCTGTTTCTTCACGGGACGGAGATTTCAGTTCCACCAGCACCACGGGCATGCCATTCAAAAACAACAGGACATCGGGGCGCTTGTTGCTATTCTCAATAAATGTCCACTGATTAGCCACGATAAAAGAGTTGTTGCCAGGATTGCTATAATCCACAAGATAAATAAGACCAGAACGTTCTTCACCTTTGATAAAATAACGCACTTCCACACCATGCTGCAAATAATCCATAAAAAGAGCATTTTTCTGCACCAGCTCGGCATTTTCAAAGTTTTTCAGTTTATACAGCGCATCTGCAATCGCATCCTCCGGCATGGTCGGATTCAGACGATGCAATGCTTCATACAGTTCCTCTTCATACAGAGGGCTTTTAAAGTCCCGCTCCAAATCTGGAGCATAGACATACCGATAGCCCATGCTCTGAAATAGCTCTATGACGGAATTTTCATAGTCTGCTTCGGTATAAAAGCCTGCCATATTCTTTCGCCTCCTTATATCAATGCAATCTGTTTTCTCAGCTGCTTTACAACTTTTTCTTGTGTTACAACATCATACGATTCTTTAAGCTTATCCAATGCACTATAAAGGTTATTCCTATATTTTTCTTCAGAAAATATTCCAGATAACTCTTCTAAAGGCATTGGATGTTTATCATTCTCCTCCTTCATCTTTTCAATAATAATCTGATATTGATACATTACGGCTAATGCGCTTTCGTAATCTTTTAGGAAGCTACTGTATAGTAATGCAACATCGCCTTTGAAAATGAGTTCAAATTCCATTGCCATACTTCTAAGTTCTTCACGTTTTTTCAAAAATTCCTTATGAAATGGCTGTTCCAACGGATGTTTAATAGCTTCTGCTTGACCTTCCATATATGTATTGTTGGTAAGATATATAAAATCAAAATCGTTAGTAAGCTGAGGTTTTGTTTCTCTTTTTTCTGAAAGCCATGTGTAATTTTCTTTGCAAAGAGAAATAAGACTGCTCACCAAATTATATGCTTTCAATCGGCGATCAAATAGTTGCTGTTTATTGCTCAGCTGTATTTGGTAAACTGATAGACCTAACGCAACGACAGCTGCAATGGATGTCATCACGGTACACCAAAAATTCCAATCTCTAAACATAGTGATTTCTCCCTTCAACAAATTTCAAACAATAATTTAGAGCAACAAATGTCTGCTTTATATAAATCGTGGTTCGTTGACTACACACCTTTCGATGGCATAAAACCAGAAACTTGGATTGAGTCTGATATATACTCAATTTCTAACATAATTTATGGCGCACCTTTCAAATCAAAACTATTCAATACAGAGAAGATAGGAAAACCTATAATTCGTATTCGTGATTTGAAAGAACAAGCATTTGTTACCTATACTACTGAAGAACATCCTAAAGGATATTCTTTACAATATGGTGACATCGTTGTTGGTATGGATGGTGAGTTCCGCCCTTATATTTGGGGAAATGAAGAAGCTTGGCTAAATCAACGAGTATGTGTATTTAATAACAAACGTCAAAAGGGAAAAGCCTTCTTGTTATATACACTCAAACCTTTACTTAATCATATTGAACAAACACAAGTAGCAACAACGGTTATACACATTGGAAAAAAAGATTTTGATGCATTCAAACTTTATCTTCCAGACAATAAAGTTCTTGATGAATTTGATGAAATCACATCTCCAATGATATGGCAAATAGTAAATAATTCCCTAGAGAATAAGAGATTAGCTATCTTGAGAGATTCACTATTACCAAAACTAATGTCAGGTGAAATTGACGTATCTGAAATCACCATTTAAGACGCTAAATTATTGTTTATATCTTCGTTTGCTTCAATTTTTCTATCTATACTTGAAAGCAATGTACCTATTTTTTTCTGAACATTTAGTGGTGGACACAGAATAGCATATTGCGAAAAACTACTCTTATTTACAATAGGCACTGCTGTTGATGTTTTGCTATGAAAATTTAGCACTTTTCCAAGTTCAATCATTGCATAATAGATATAATCAACATCAAATTTGGTTTCATCTACAATTATCGAATTTATTTGCTGGTTTGTAACTGTTTCTTTTGTTGTAATGACAACTTTACCCAAGTCAGAACCAATGCAGCTTACACAAATAGCATTTGCGGGGAGTGTTGCGTTCTTTACGCTGTTTCTTCCTTCTTCTGTAATATGCTTTTTTGTGTCCCTAACATACTTTACAGACATATCATCTGATGGTGTAAGAAATGGAATGTTACCTCCATAATATGTACTATTTGATGTCTTGGGTGTCTTTCCAGTAATAACACGACCAATATCACCAACTTTTATTTCTTTCCATTCTTCCATCGATTTTACCTCTCTATCCAATGAATTTTCTGTGAGCAATCTTAACATTACTCTGTTTGACCATTGCATATTGCAAAGTCGTATCTATCTTCCTATGCCCTAAAAGCTGCTGAAGCTGCTCGATGGGCATTCCTTTATCTATTGCCATAGTTGCAAGTGTACGCCTGAATTTGTGAGGGTGTACCTTTTGCAGTCCTAATTTCTTTCCGTATTCTCTAAGTCTTACTTCAACTCCGCCGATTTTCAATCTTTCGTGCGGTGCTTTCAGTGAAACAAACAGGGCAGGGTTATCGTCTTTTCTGCTGTTCAAATAATTTTGCAAGTGTATTTTTGTCCTTGCGTCAAAGTAAACAACCCTCTCTTTACTGCCTTTACCAAACACAATACATTCTCTCTCGTTGAAATCAATGTCATTTCGGTTAAGCAGAACCATTTCTCCCACACGCATACCGGTGGAAGCCAGCATATCAATGATAGCCAAGTCTCTCGATTCCGTGCAGTTATCTCTCATAAGCTCCAACGCTTCATCGGAATAGGTTTCCTTAATGTTTGTTCCGGTCTTTACTCTATGGATTCGTCTGACCGGACTTTTCAATATATAATCCTCATCTTCCAACCACGAGAAAAAGCTGGAGAGGATACGTCGAATATTGTCTATCGTAACCTTGCTGGACTTCTTCATTTCCTGGTACCCGGTTAGGTATCCTCGAATATCATCGGTCACAATATGCTTTACATCTTTGTGCAACTCATCAAGCATAGCTTCGATAGTTGCCTTGTAGTATTTCAGAGATTTTTCGGAACAGCCCTCGATTCGCTTTGCCGATAGGAACAGCTCCACATAGTTCTGTTCCGAGTTTTTCTCTGCGTTTTGCTTTTCTGTTACTTCATACTTTGCAAGGGCATATTGCAATACCTCTTGCAGCTTTTCATTTTGTGCGTTATTCAGATATGACAGCATACCTTGAATAACATCTTTAATTAGGTCTTGTTTCATCGTCAATTCTCCTTTTTGTAAGTATCAAAGAGAACGACTACGCAACGGCTGTTCTTCGTAATCTCTCGCCGTTGTTGAGAGTTGTTTTTTTATTTTGTTTTGATTCGGTCTTTTCTATTTTTAGCAGTTTTAATCATATTATCTGCTTCGCTCAACCTCAAATCAAAATGTTTTTGCAAAAGTGCAGTGATTTCTTCATCTTTCAATTTTGAATCTACCAAAAGGTCTAAAGTTTTAATTAAACACATTTGATAACCAGAGTTAAACAAATACTCATCGTCGTTTTCTCTCTGTTCGACCAATCTTGATTTTACTTCGGATGGTATTTTCTTAAATTCATTAACTATTTCACTTTTTAAGCTCATAAAGATCTCCTTTCTATAAACAATAATTTAGAGCAGCAAGCAGTTCTTCTGTTCAAACGCTGGTTTACCAACTTTGACAACAATTCAAGCAATTTAGTCGAAACTCAGTTTGGTTATATACCTAATTCATTTAGGCTGTTAAAGACTGGAGTATTACCTTTAGTGGTAACTGACTACGTTGCTAACGGTAGTTTTGCTTCGCTAAAAGCAAATGTAACTCTTTATCAAGAACCAAATTATGCTTATTTTGTACGCAATACTGATTTGAAATCAGGAACATTTGAAGTATTTGTAGATGAACATTCATATAACTTCCTCTCAAAATCCGTTCTTTATGGTGGAGAAATCATCATTTCAAATGTTGGCGATGTCGGAAGCGTATTTTTGTGTCCAAAGCTTAATAGACCAATGACGCTTGGCAACAACATAATTATGCTTCGTCCGGAACAGGATAACTTGCGATATTATCTATATATTTGGTTCAAATGGCTTTATGGACAATCACTTATACAAGGAATTAAAGGTGGTTCTGCACAACCTAAATTTAATAAAACAGATTTCAAGAACCTACCGATTTATCTACCTCCAGATGATTTATTGCAACGCTTTCATCAATCTGTTCAACCTATGTTTGAACTCATAGCAGAAAACACTGAAGAAAACCAGCGTTTGTCAGCATTAAGAAACACTTTGCTACCAAAACTTATGAATGGAGAGGTTGATGTCTCCGACATCGACCTCTAAGCCGCTAAATTATTGTTTATTTGATTATTCAGTGCAATTTTATCGTCAATGTTGCATAAAAGTGCGCCGATTTTCTTCTGAATATCAAACGACGGAACTACAATATTTAGATTCTGTAGCACATCCGTCTGAACACGTTGGCGTCCCGAAGAACCAACCATAGATTTAATAGCTGGCTCTCTTACCTCATCACTGCACACAAGATAATACAGATAATCCTCATCTACATTTTCTTTAGCACGGAATACGATATACTCGGTTGACCCAAATCCTATCTCGCCTGAATCTAGAACATCAACCTTTGCCGTTTTTCCATTTTCAAGACATGGTGTTATACGTGCCATGATGGTATCCCCATTGCGGAATTTCGTTCCTCCTGTATATGTTTCCACCTCATATGAAGGAATATCACGGCAAAATGGCTGTAGCTTATCCATTGCGATTTTCTTTGCAACTGTGCCCTTAGGCAACGATTCGCGAGGATTAAATTCTGCGATATCAGAAAGTTTCCTACCTGTCCACTCAGATCTCATACCCAATCGCCCCCAGTTTCTTTCTGATCTCGTCCTCAAGCTCATGGGACTTTGCAAACATATCCGACAGTTCCGATGTCAGACGTGTCATCTTCTCCTCAAAAGGCTCTCCGTCATCCTCCTGCTCCTCGATACCGACATAACGCCCCGGTGTAAGGATGTAATCCTGTTTTGCGATATCCTCTAATGTTGCAACCTTGCAGAACCCCTGAACATCCTCCAATGTGCCGTTCTGGAACGCTTCAAAAGTATCGGCAAGTTTCTGAATATCCTCATCTGTGAAATCACGATGTTTTCGGTCAACCATATGTCCCATCTTGCGGGCATCAATAAACAGCGTCTTGCCTGACTGCTTTTTGCCTTTCGTGATAAACCACAGCGTAACCGGAATCGTGACGCTATAAAAAAGCTGAGTCGGCATAGCGATGATGCCTTCGATAAGGTCATCTTCGATGATGTTCTTTCGGATGTTTCCTTCACCACTGCTCTGTGTAGACAGTGCGCCATTTGCAAGTACCAGACCAATCTTCCCGTTCGGAGCAAGATGGTGAATCATATGCTGAATCCATGCGTAGTTGGCGTTACCTGCCGGCGGTGTGCCATACTTCCAGCGCCTATCCTCCAACAACTTTTCCTGATTCCACGGATGATAATTGAACGGAGGATTGGCAAGAATGAAGTCTGCCTTTAAGGTCGGATGCAGATCATTTGTAAAGGTATCTGCATTGTACGGTCCCAGGTCTGCATCAATGCCACGGATAGCCATGTTCATCTTTGCCATCTTCCATGTATCTGGATTTGCCTCCTGACCGTATACAGAGATCGAACCACGCTTATGTCCGTGTGCCTCGATAAATTTTTCACTCTGAACGAACATACCGCCACTGCCGCAGCAGCAATCATATACACGGCAATTATCAAACGGGCGAAGAATAGAAACCAGCGTTTTTACTACGCTTGACGGCGTATAGAATTCCCCACCTCCGACACCTTCCTTTTCTGCAAACTGAGCAATGCAATATTCGTAAGTACGGCCAAGTAGGTCTTCACTTGCCATAGTATCGCTCATGTCAATATTGTTTGTAAAAATATCAACCACATCACCCAGAATACGCTTGTCCAAATCAGGAGTTGCGTAATTTTTCGGCAATACATTTTTCAGTTTTTTATTTTCACTTTCAATGGCTCTCATTGCATTATCAATGACTGTGCCAATTTCCGGTGTATGTGCTTTGGATGCAATATTGCTCCATCGTGCTTCCTCCGGAACAAAGAACACATTGTCCATCTCATAAGCATCACGATCATCCTCAAATCCATCGCCTTCATCTACTAGCTTCTGGTGTTGCTTATCGAATGCCGCTGAAATATAACGCAGAAAAATGAGTCCGATGATAACCTTTCTATATTCCGCTGCCGGGATATGTCCCCAAAGAACGCAGGCTGCATCCCACAACTGTTTTTCAAAGCCAATGTTGGCATTTGTTTTCTCTGCCATTATAGTATCCTCCACATTGAGTATTTATCTTTCAAAATGTTCTGTCTCCATGAATTTATGATTTATTACTGCCATTCTACCATTCCCTAAATACTTATTCAACAATACATCTGTAATCAAGGATAAATTTCGACGATAAAATCCGAGTACATACGGAAATTGGTTGGTCGCCATTTTGACCTGCAAATATAAAAAACATCATAGGCAATAGCAAGGGAATAAGACACTCTTCAAAATCCCTATCATAGTTAGCACTCATTTCTTCTTGCCTATTTTTTACCGAAAATGTCCTGTAAACACAATGATGGCAACCGTTGGTATTTGCAAAATATGCTTCCCGACGTTATAATACAGCTGTTGTATCCAGAAACATTTACAGAACAGGGCACACATCAGCCCCGGAACGGAGAATCCCATGATAAAACTGATTGCCACCGATGTCGACGGGACACTGGTAAAAGACGGAACGATGCAGATCGATACCGAATACATGACTGTCATTAAGGAACTTGCCCAGAAAGGAATCATTTTTGCCGTCTGCTCCGGCAGACAGTTCATCAGCGAGCGGAAGCTGTTTGCGCCGATCAAAGATCAGCTGCTCTACATCACGGACGGCGGCACGGTCGTGCGCACCCCACAGGAGATTCTGATGGTTCACACGATGCCGCGCGACGTCTGGAGCGGCATGTGCCGCATGGTACAGGAACAGATGCCGCACTGCGACTGTTTTGTCGCCACACCGGACTACTGTCTCGCCGAGGACGCCGGAAGCCGCATGTTCCACTGGCTGCGCGATTCTTACGGCTACGATATCCGGGAGGCAGAGCGCCTAGCCGACATCCCGGAGCAGGACATCATCAAGTTTACCGTCTACCACAAATCCGCCTGCGAGGAAATGTGTGCGCCGCTCTTCACCCCGGCATGGAAAGACAAGGCACAGCTTGCAGCCGCCGGCAAAGAGTGGATGGACTGCAATCCGCTCGGTGCGAACAAGGGAACCGCGATCGAGTTCGTACAGAAGCATTTCGGCATTTCACCGGAAGAAACCTGCACGTTCGGGGACAACTTAAACGACATTGAGATGCTGCAGAACGCCGGCAGGAGCTACGCCGTCGCCAACGCCAGAGAGGAAGTCATCGCCGCGGCAAAAGATACCTGTGCGCCCTACTGGGAGAATGGAGTCCTCCAGATCTTAAAAACATTTTTATAACGAAAAAGAATCGTGTCCATCCAGCGGCAGTGCCCCGGCGTACACGGTTCTTTTTTATTTCTGCAGAAGTCCGCCGCCATATTGGATGCGGTTCCTGTCAATGAATTCTTTGGAACAAAATTTCTATTTTTCTTCATGCATGCCCCGGTCATCCATTTTCCTGTCTCTTTTGGCGTTCGACTGCGCGCCGCGGGTGTCCGCGGACAACGGACAAAGCGCCGGCTTTCTAGTCTCGCTAGGCAGACCGCTTCACAAAGTTCCGATCAGACCGCGCAATCCGAAACTCGGTGGCTGCCCGCATTCAAAACACGGCGGCAGACACCTCAGACAGTCGTTTGCGCGGTCCGATTTTGCTCATCGGTCTGCCAAGCGAGACACAAAAGCCGTCGAAAATGTCCGCCTGTCCGCGAACACCCGTGGCGCACTGTCGAACCTCAAAAAGACAGGAATCATCACTGATGGCCGGGGCATGCGTGTTAGAAAAATGAAATTTTGCGACAGAATACGTTGGCAGGAACTGCACCCAATATGCCAAACCTTCCCAACGCACAAAAAAAGAACCGTGTACGCCGCGCATCTGCCGCGGGACGTGACACAGTTCTTTTTCGTTATATTAAATGTTTAACAAATCGCTGAATACCTTCAGGGCACCGTCGGTCTCATGTGCAAGCACGCGCTTTGCCAGAACCTTTCCGAGCTGTACGCCTTCCTGATCGAAGCTGTTCACATTCCACAGGAAGCCCTGGAACATAATCTTGTTCTCAAAGTGTGCCAGAAGTGCTCCGAGAGACTGCGGGTTCACCTGCTCACCAATGATGATGCTGGATGGACGTCCACCCTCGAAATTCTTGTTGCGGTTCTCGTCGGATTTGCCGCATGCGAATGCCACGATCTGAGCTGCGACATTTGCGCAGAGCTTCTGCTGGCTTGTGCTGTCCTGGATCACAACATCTGTGCCGATCTGGCTGTTCTTAAAGCCGACAAACTGAAGCGGTACGATGTCTGTGCCCTGATGCAGCAGCTGGTAGAACGAATGCTGTCCGTTCGTGCCTGGCTCACCGAAGATCACCGGTCCTGTCGGGTAGTCTACCGGCTCACCGAAACGGTTCACCGACTTACCGTTGGACTCCATGTCAAGCTGCTGTAAATGTGCCGGGAAGCGGCTGAGTGCCTGGGAGTACGGAAGCACTGCCGTAGCCGGATAGCCCAGTACGTTGCGCTCGTAAACGCCGATCAGTGCATCGAGCATCTCCGGATTCTTCAATACGTCTTTGTTTGCGGAAAGCTGATCCTCTGCAGCAGCTCCCTCGAGGAACTGTGCGAACACTTCCGGTCCGAACGCCAGGGATAATACGGCACCGCCAACTGCGGAAGTGGAGGAGAAACGTCCTCCGATATAGTCATCCATAAAGAATGCCGCAAGGTAATCATCACTCTTTGCCAGCGGGGATGTCTCGCTCGTTACAGCAATCATATGCTTGGAAGGATCCAGTCCTGCTTTCTTTAACGCATCTTTTACGAAGGACTCGTTCGTCAGGGTCTCCAGTGTCGTACCGGACTTGGATACCAGTACGAAAATGGAATGTGCCACATCGGTGGAATTCAGCACTGCTGCAGCATCATCCGGGTCTACGTTGCTGATGAACTTCGCTTCCATCTTGAACTTGCCGTTTTTCTTCGCCCAGTTCTCAAGTGCCAGATACATCGCACGCGGACCGAGGTCACTACCACCGATACCGATCTGAACAACTGTTGTGAACTTTTCTCCTGCCGCATTGGTGATCTCGCCGGAATGTACCTTGTTGGCAAAATCAGCGATTCTCTCCTGCTGCTCTACATAGAAGCTGCGCTTATCCACACCGTCTGCCGTCACAGCATCACCGAGCTGTCCTCGTGTCATGTGATGAAGCACCAGACGCTTCTCACCGGTGTTGATCACCTCACCATTGTAAAGTGCCTCAAACTTCTCCGCAAGCTGTGCTTCCTCAGCCAGCTTTACAAGTGCTGCAAGCACCTTATCATCCACCTGCTTGGCTGCATAGTTGTAAGAAAATCCGCCAGCCATCGGCACACTGTAATTCTTCACACGGTCAGCACCGTTCTCTCCGGACATTGCCTCGACAAGATTCACACGTTCCATTTTGGAAAGCTCCTTGAAAGAAGCAAGGGTATCCAAGTTGTTCCAGGTAACCATAATAGATTCCTCCTATCTATTCTTGCACATATTCATATTTTATTGATCGTAGTGATTATACTATTAAATGATCTCAAGTTCAAGTAAAACGGCGGAGAGCCAATCGCTCTCCGCCGTATAATGATTTATTTTGCGGCAGCCGGATTCAGTTTCTTCGTGCGGATATCCTCCTGCAACATGGCGAGGAAGTCTTCCATGGATACCGTCGTAGACTGCTGCTCTCCGTGAAGTCTGTAGCTTACCGTCCGGTCTGCCACTTCGTTCTTGCCGAGAACCAGAAGATACGGAACTTTTTCCATCTGTGCCTCTCTGATCCGATAGCCCAGCTTCTCGTTTCTCTCATCGATCTCCACACGTATTCCGTTATCCTCAAGGTATTTGTATACCTCGTGAGAGTATGCATTTAACTCCTCATCCTCATTCTTGACCGGAAGGATCTTTGCCTGTACCGGTGCGAGCCAGAGCGGCAGGTTTCCTTTCGTCTCCTCCAGAATGTAAGCCATGAAACGATCCAGGGAACCAAGGATTGCTCTGTGAAGAACGACCGGTGTCTTCTTCGTTCCGTCACTGTCAATGTAGGTCAGGTTGAACTTCGCCGGCAGGCAGAAATCCAGCTGGCAGGTGGAAAGCGTGTATTCGTTGCCGATTGCCGGTTTTACGTTGACATCCAGCTTCGGGCCGTAGAATGCCGCCTCGCCGATCTCCTCTGTATACTCGATGCCGATATCGTTTAATACCTTTCGGAGTGCATTCTCCGCCATATCCCACATAGCGTCATCGTCGTGATATTTTACCTTGTCCGCCGGATCTCTTAAGGACAGTACACAGCGGTAATCGGTGATATTGAAGTCTTTGTAGGTGTCAAAAATCAGAGCCACCACGCTGGCGAACTCAGACTCGATCTGCTCCGGTGTTACGAACAGGTGCGCGTCGTTCTGGCAGAAATGTCTTCCTCTCTCAATACCCTTTAACGTACCGCTCGCCTCGAAACGGAAGTCGTGTGCGATCTCACCGATACGGATCGGCAGATCTTTGTAGGAGTGCATTCTGTTTGCATAGATCATCATGTGGTGCGGGCAGTTCATCGGACGAAGGACAAAGGACTCTCCCTCCATTTCCATTGCCGGGAACATGTTCTCCTTATAATGATCCCAGTGACCGGAAGTCTTGTACAGACCAACCGTGCCGACACACGGTGTCATAACGTGCAGATAACCGAGCTTTCTCTCTTTTGCCTTGATATAATTCTCAAGCTCCTGCCATACGGTATAGCCCTTCGGAAGGAACATCGGCAGTCCGCGTCCTACCAGATCGTCGGACATAAACAGCTGCATCTCCTTGCCGATCTTTCTGTGATCGCGCTCCTTTGCCTCCTCCAAAAGCTTCAGATGTGCCTCCAGCTCCTCGGCTGTCGGGAAACATACACCGTAAATACGCTGCATCACGTGGTTGTTCGCATCGCCCTTCCAGTACACGCCGGAATATTTTACCAGCTTGAAATTCTTGCAGAGCTTTGTATTGTCCACGTGCGGTCCGCGGCAAAGATCTGTAAAATCGCCCTGGTCGTAGACGGAGATCGTTCCGTCCTCCAGATCGCTGATCAGATCCAGCTTGTACTCGTCGTTCTTAAAAAGCTCTAATGCCTCTGCCTTTGAGATCTCACGTCTGTAGATCTTCTTGCCCTCTTTGCAGATCTTCTTCATCTCTTTTTCGATCGCCGCGATCACATCATCGTTGACTGCGTTATCGCCAAGATCGATATCATAATAAAATCCTTCCTTTACGACCGGGCCTACCCAGAACTTTGCTTCCGGGTATAAGTGCTTGACTGCCTGTGCCATTACATGCGCGCAGGAATGATTGAGTGTGTTCAGTCTCTCATCTGCTTTAAAATCTACCATTTTCTTCCTCCTTGTTCTGCGTCCGGGTGCTTTTTCCGGACGAAAAAAATCCCCCATACAGACCTGTGCCTGTATGAGGGACGAATATACTGTATCCGCGGTTCCACCCTGCTTATTCCCGTAAAACCATGCCGGACTGCCGGATCCTCTCGGATCACGCATCCCACTGTCGGGAAATCACTCGTTTGATGATAACGGAATCACCGGACCGGATTAGGGCCGCTCGGAGGTGGTCTTCCCAGGGCTTTCTTCCAAGATGCTTCCACCGTATGCATCTCTCTCTGTAGGGTGCCGCACTGGTACTCTTCTCTTCTTCGCGCTGCTTTAGATTCTATTTCAAAAAATCAGAACTGTCAAGGTGTTTGCAGCGAATTTCCGAAAACAATCTGCTTTCCCCACCCTGCATAGTGGCTTACCGTCCGCTCATTGCAGCGCCGCCGCCCAGATCAGCCCGGTCAGCTCGTGCACCGGTTCCACCGTCAGCACATGCTGAATGTGAAATGGCTCCTGATTGTATTTTTCTCCTTTTCGCCGTGCCCCTCTAGCCTTCCACAATCTCGTACTGCATCAGCTCGTATTTCAATCTGCTTCCTTCCATAATCTCCGCCGGAAGCAGTGCCCGCGCCACAAGCTTCAAATCTTCTGACGGGATATCCGTTCTTCTTAAGTTCGCGTAGTCTCCATCGATCGAGACCACTTCATAATACCATGTCTCCATTGTTCTCTCCTTTGTAACCTCTTTCTATTCCGCATCCCGCGCCGCTGTTAAAACCGCAGACCGCATTTCGGACAAAATTCATAATCCTCCGTGGTCGTAAAACCGCAATTTCTGCACTGTTTTGTAGTATTCCAGCCGTTTCCACGATTCCCCGGATGCACCGGACGCAAATGTTGTGGCAGAATCTCGACATCCCCGCCGCGCGCAATCCGTTTTCCAATCTCCGCGTCCAGCTCATAGAGCGCATTGCAACAGCTCGCCTGCACATAGTAGTGTCTGTTCCATTTTATGCAGGGGATAAAGAAAATCGAAAGTACGGTGTATGTCATGAACACCTGATATCTGCCGTAAGCTCCGCAGGCACCGCAGGTCATCATCTGGTGAAAATCAAAATCTTTTCTCCCGTCCGTAATTCCCATAATAAAAAACATGTGTCCTCACGCTCCGTTCTCTTGCCGTTTGTTATCTGTTATTATAGACATATCCATCGATTGTTACAACGATAATCTTGCAAAACCGTCCGGATGATATACCGCGCTCATTGCGCCTGGATTTCATGTGGGTTCCACCCGGGTTCCGCTTGGATTTCGTTCGGATTTCATGCAGATTCCGCCTGGCTTCCGCTTGGATTTCGTTTGGATTTCGACAAATAGCGACATTTTTATTGACATCTTTTTTGCCCCGTCCTAAAATAGCCTTAATAAAAGGGAGTAGTTTTCATCTTCGGATGCGCCAGACGCTGCGCGCAGAAGCTGAAATAATAATCGTCATCACGCCGCAAGGCCGGTTATTATTGTAAGTAACGAGACTTTTATCACTCATTTTTGATGCGATAAAGGTCTTTTTTTATACCCATTTCTTTGTCGCAGGAAAGGAACACGTATGGAATATGTATTGTTACTCATCGGTTTTGTACTCTTAGTCAAGGGCGCGGATTTCTTTGTGGAGGGAAGTTCCTCGCTTGCCAAAATCTTAAAGGTGCCCAGCGTCATCATCGGTCTTACGATCGTTGCCATGGGAACCAGCGCTCCGGAGGCATCCGTCAGCATCAACGCTGCGCTTGGCGGCAGCAACGATATTGCCATCAGCAATGTCGTCGGATCGAATATATTCAACGGTCTGGTTGTGGTCGGAATCTGCGCCTTTTTGTCCGGCTTTCAGACGAACGCGGAAATCTTAAAGCGGGACATGCCCGTCAATATTCTGGTCACGCTGATTCTGTGCCTCATGTTTCTCGACGGAACGCTCGGCCGCGTCGAAGGTTTTCTTCTTCTGGCAGGAATGGTTCTCTACATCACATGCATGATCCGTTCCGCCCTGCGCAACCG
>ERZ827440.1109-NODE-1109-length-31841-cov-40.553262_pt1 | contig 31841 bp, 35 predicted proteins | sample MGYA00519774_ERZ827440 | MGnify/ENA primary metagenome ERZ827440 (study PRJEB31778, sample SAMEA3449302) | human gut metagenome | biome: human gut; feature: human-associated habitat; material: faeces | place: United Kingdom | collected 2010/2012 ... | reverse complement strand
AGGACCGACACGCCGGAGCATTTCATGGACGACCTGAAAAAGTACGGTTACATCACGGGTTGAGAAGCCCGCTCCTTTATTATTGCGATCCCCGCCGGTCTTGAAGTGTGCCGGCGGGGATTTTTCTTTTTTCACTGTATCGGATATCCGCCGTATCCTGTTTTCCAGAGGGGGGCTGGCTCCACGACTCCCTTCGGGGAAGCCTTTTTTCTTTTCACCGCCCCTTCCTCCATGACAAAAACTGACTATCCATGACAATACATGACAGAGTATTTGAGGTCATTCCGCTTGTTATTTCCTTTGTGGCATGAAACGGCAGGAAAGCTTGCCGGCAATAACTATAAAAAAGAAATGCACATGAAAAAAGAACCTTTATTTATCGAATTGGCCGGTCGGAAGGGTGAACCCGGCAAGACCACCTTCACCGTACTTACGGCCGGTATCCTACACAACTGTCGGGGGCACAACGTTACCGTGGTGGATTGTGACCCGCCCCAGCACAGTACCGACCCGACGAGAAACACACACCCCATGACAAACCTTATGTAGACCGGTATGGAGTACGCATTCATTCTTCTGTTCCTGTATGCCTCCTACCTGAGCATAGAGAAGTACGTCCATACGGGCAGTGTCCTTAAATGGAGGGGAGGACAGCGTCCTGCCTCCGGTCTTCCGGTGAAGGAAGAACCGGCGGAACCACGGGAGGAAGCGTCTGAGGATGCTGTCATCGGCAGGAGCCGGTACCGGTTATGGCAATCCCCGCCTATGGACGGGGAATACGCGATGAGCGAAAAGCGGACGGATACGGCCATGAAAGAGAAAAAGGCGCCTGTGCCCGAATTCCCCGCTCCTTTCAGTAGGCCGGAGGACGGGGAAGTGCCGGAACGCTACGAGATCACCGGTTATGTGGAACGTCCCGATCCGCACCGTGCCAGAGGCGTGACCTTCGACGACATGGACCTGCTCTCCAGGTTCATGACCACGGACCGCCTTTCGGAACCGGAACAGTCCCATGCCCGCCGGACACTGGAACGGCTGGCAGGGACCGACATGGAACGCATCCTGCAGGCCGGCATTCTGGGCAGCGACGAGACATTGAAACGGTACATGGAACTGTACGTGGACAGTGGCAGGGAGCCGCCACTGCTGGCGGGAAAGGACAGGGAAAGCATAATCAGGGATTTCGATATCATGGATTTCATACCCCGATAACCAACAATATAATGTATATGGAGAAGTATCATGATTCAAGCTGATCCGCTTTGCGGACATTTCGTTCCAAAGAGAGAGTAACATGAGTGACGAACGACTTAACGAAGGAGATAACGATGTACGGTTATTATGATTCCGGCTGATGCCGGAAGTAAACATGTGGTTGCAGGGACGTTCCGCAGACCGCTAAAAAGGAAATCCGACATAATTATGAATACAGGCATGAAAGAATATCATGACTCGGGATGATCCGACGGACATCCCGTTCCTGAGAGAGCAACACGAGTGGCGAACAATTAAAAAAGGAGGTAACAATGTACAGTTATTATGATTCCGACTGATGCCGGCAGTAAACACGCGGTTACAAGAACGTTCCGCAGACCGCTAAAAAAAGAAATCCGACATAATATGAATACAAGCATGAGAAAGTTTCATGACTCGGGATGAGCCTTACGGACATCCTGTCCCGAAGAGACAGCGACACGAGTAGCAAACAATTAAAAAAGGAGGTAACGATGCAAGGTTATTATGATTCCGGCTGATGCCGGCAGTAAACATGTGGTTGCAAGGACAGCCGCGGGCATCCGGCCTGCGGCCTGTTTAGAAAGGAAGTCTAACGAACATTTATAATATTAGGTATAAAAATGAGACATACGAAATCCTATTCATTTCTACGATTCTCCCCTATGGGCAAAGTGACGGACATATTGGTATCCCTTATCGGACGTATACCGGCCAGAACGGCCTTCCTGCTGGCATGACTGGCCACATGAGCAGCCCCCGCATCCGCCGCCGGTGACGGGTCCGCCGGGCTGGTACAGGCCACGCAGATGGTGAACAGCTATTTTGACCCCGCCGTGAAACTGATTTATGCGGCCGGGGCGCTCTGCGGGCTGATCGGGGCCATCCGCGTGTATTCCAAGTTCTCCTCGGGCGATCCGGACACGGGCAAGACCGCTGGCAGCTGGTTCGGGGCCTGCGTGTTCCTGATCGTGGCGGCCACGGTGCTGAGGTCGTTCTTCCTGTAACCCCCATGCCATATGGAATACAAGCTGAACAAGGGCGTCGGGCAGGACGTGGAGTTCTGCGGCCTGAAGGCTCAGTACCTCTACCTCTTTGCCGGCGGCCTGCTCGCCGTCTTCCTCGTGTTCGTCATCCTCTACATGGCGGGCGTGAACCGCTGGTTCTGCATCACCCTCTGCGTCGCATCGGCCACGGGAATCACCCTGGGCGTGTTCCGCCTGAACAGGAAATACGGCCCCCACGGGCTGATGAAGCTGGCGGCGGCAGGCTACCGTCCCTATTACATCATCAACAGAAAACGTATCACCTCACTTTTTAAACGAAGAAAATATGCGAAACATACTCAAAGCGTCCACCCTGGAAAGTAAGTTCCCCCTTCTCGCCGTTGAGGACGGGTGCATCCTCTCCAAGGACGCGGACGTGACCGTCGGCTTCAAGGTCCGCCTGCCGGAGGCCTTCACCCTTACCTCCGACGATTACGAGGCCATGCACGGCGCATGAGGGAAGGCCATCCGGGTATTGCCCTGCCATACCATCGTCCACCGCCAGGACTGGTTCCTGGAGGAAAGCTACAGGGCACGTACCGACAGGGAGGAGCTGGGATTCCTGGAGCGCAGCTTCGAGCTTCACTTCAACGAGCGGCCCTTCCTGAACCACTTCTCGTACCTGTTCATCACCCGTACCACGAAGGAACGCATGCGGCAGCAGAGCAACTTCTCCGTCCTCTGCAGGGGGCATATCCTCCCCAGGGAGGTCCGCGACAAGGACAGCGTCCTCCGCTTCCTGGAAGCCGTGGAACAGTTCGAGCGCATCATCTGCGACTCCGGGCTGGTCCGTCTGGAACGGCTCACAACGGAGGAGATCACCGGAAAGGGGAAGGAGGCCGGCCTGGTGGAGAAATACTTCTCCCTTTCGCAGGAGGACACCACCACGCTGGAGGACATCCGGCTCGGGGGCGCGGAAATGCGCATCGGCGACAAACGGCTCTCGGTGCATACGCTTTCCGACGCGGACGACCTGCCCGCCGCGGTGCGGACGGACGGGCGTTATGAGAAATATTCCACGGACCGCAGCGACTGCCGCCTCTCCTTTGCCGCTCCCGTGGGGCTGATGCTGCCCCATAACCATATCTGCAACCTGTACGTGTTCATAGATGATCCGGCAGAGACCCTCCGGAATTTCGAGAAAGCGGCCAGGAATATGCGCTCCCTCTCGCGCTACAGCCGCGCCAACGAGATCAACCGGCAGTGGACGGAGGAGTACCTGAACGAGGCGCATTCCTTCGGGCTGGTCCCCGTGCGTTGCCACTGTAACGTCATGGCCTGGTCGGAGGACAGGGAGAGGCTGAGGAACATCCGGAACGACACCGGATCGGCTCTGGCGCAGATGGGCTGCAAGCCCCGGCACAATACCGTGGACGCGCCGACCCTTTACTGGGCGGGCATCCCCGGCGGGGAGGGCGATTTTCCCGCCGAGGAGTCCTTCCACACGTTCATCGAACAGGCCGCATGCCTCTTCATCGGAGAGACGAACTACGCTTCTTCCCTCTCGCCCTTCGGCATCAAGATGGCGGACCGGCTCAGCGGCAGGCCGCTGCACCTGGACATCTCGGATGAGCCGATGAGGCGGGGCATCACGACAAACCGCAACAAATTCATCCTGGGGCCTTCGGGCAGCGGCAAGTCCTTCTTCACCAACCATCTCGTACGCAACTATTACGAGCAAGGCGCGCACATCCTGCTGGTGGACACGGGAAACAGCTACAAGGGGCTGTGCCGGCTCATCCATGAGCGCACCCGCGGGGAGGACGGGATCTACATGACGTATGAGGAGGACCGCCCGATCACGTTCAATCCCTTCTACAGCGAGGACCGGCAGTTTGACGTGGAAAAGAGGGAGAGCATCAAGACGCTGATCCTGACGCTCTGGAAGCGGGAGGACGAGGTGCCGAAACGCTCCGAGGAGGTCGCCCTTTCCGGCGCGGTGAACGCCTATATCCGCAGGATTACGGAAAACCCGGAGCTCCGACCGGACTTCAACGGGTTCTACGAGTTCGTCCGTGACGACTACCGCCGGATGATGGAGAAAAAGAGGGTACGCGAGAAGGACTTCGACATCGACGGGTTCCTGAACGTGCTGGAGCCGTTCTACAAGGGAGGGGACTATGACTTTCTTCTGAACTCGGACAAGGAGATCGACCTGACCCACAAACGGTTCATCGTATTCGAGCTGGACAACATATCATCGAACAAGGTGCTGCTTCCGGTGGTGACGCTCATCATCATGGAGACGTTCATTTCCAAGATGCGCCGCCTGAAGGGCATCCGGAAGATGATACTGATCGAAGAATGTTGGAAAGCCCTGATGTCGGCCAATATGAGTGCCTATGTCTTGTACCTTTTCAAGACGGTCAGAAAGTATTTCGGTGAGGCGGTGGTGGTAACGCAGGAGGTGGACGACATCATCTCGTCCCCGATCGTGAAGGAGGCCATCATCAACAACTCGGACTGCAAGATCCTGCTGGACCAGAGGAAGTACCTCAATAAGTTCGAACGGATACAAACCCTTTTGGGGCTGACCGACAAGGAATGCTCGCAGATCCTCTCCATCAACCGCGCCAACGACCCCTCACGCCGGTACAAGGAGGTATGAATTGGACTGGGAGGCGTGCAGTCGGCCGTCTATGCCACGGAGACCTCCACAGCCGAGTACCTTACTTACACGACGGAGGAGAGCGAGAAGCTGGAAGTGGAACGGATGGCGGCAAAGACCGGCAGCATGGAACAGGCCATACGGGTACTGGCCGCCGAAAAGAACAGCGGCAGGAAATAATCTTTGTAAAACATTTAAAAGAACGATTCAATGAGACGAAAAATTTTCAGCGCATTGTGCGCCTTTTTACTTACCGTACCGGCCATGCACGCGCAATGGGTGGTGACCGACCCGGGCAACCTGGCGCAGGGCATCGTGAACAGCGTCAACGAGATGGTGGAGACCTCCGAGACGGCACAGAACGCCATGTCCACCTTCAAGGAGGCCTCGAAGATCTATGAGCAAAGCCGGAAATACTACGACATGCTCAAGAGCGTGAACTCGCTGGTGAGCGGGAGCCTGAAGGTCAAGGAGTCCGTGCTGATGCTCTCGGAAATCTCGGAGAGCTATGTGACGAACTACGGGAAGATGCTCACCGACGAGAACTACACGCAGCGGGAGTTGGAGGCCATCGCCTTCGGCTACAACAACATCATGAAGAAAAGCAGTGCATCCGTAGCCGGGCTGAAGGACATCATCAACCCCACCGGCATGTCCATGACCGACAAGGAGCGGCTGGACCTCATAGAAAGGGTGTACCGCGAGATGAGGCATTACAGGACGCTGGTGAACTACTATACCCGAAAGAACCTGCGCGTCTCCTACCTTCGGGCCAGGGAGAAGGGCGAGACCGAACAGGTCTTGAAGCTTTACGGGGAGGACGAACGCTATTGGTAAACCTTTAAAAAGATACAGACTATATGGTATTGCTATCCCTATCTTTCGACAGCCTGCACGGTATCCTGCGCCGGCTGTATGACGAGATGACCGAACTCTGCCAGCCGATGATGACGCTGGCCACGGCCATCGCCGCCCTGGGCGCGCTCTTCTACATAGCCTACCGCGTGTGGCAGTCCCTCTCGCGCGCCGAGCCGGTGGACGTGTTCGGCATGCTGCGCCCCTTCTGTCTGGGCATCTGCATCCTGTTCTTCGACGTGATCGTGCTGGGAAGCCTGAACGGTATCCTGAGCCCCGTCGTGCAGGGAACGGGTGCCATGCTCCACGACCAGACCTTCGACGTGAGGAAGTTCCAGGAGGAAAAGGACAGGCTGCTCTCCGAGATGCCCCTGAAAGTGGCCGTGACCGGGGAGTTCAACCCCACGGACGAGGAGCTGGAGAAGGAGATCGCCGACATGGGCTGGAACGGGGAGGACTACGCGGTGATGCAGCGAATGTCTCATACCTGTTACTCATTCTCCCTGCAAAGCATCGTGCAGACCATCATGCGCAAGGTGATGGAGTTCCTTTTCCGCGCCGCCTCGCTGGTGGTGGACACGATCCGCACCTTCTTTCTCATCGTCCTCTCCGTGCTGGGGCCTATAGCCTTCGCTATCTCGGTCTTCGACGGTTTCCAGGGCACGCTCGTCCAATGGCTGGCACGGTATATCAGCGTATACCTCTGGCTGCCCATCTCCGACCTGCTGGGGGTGATGCTCGCCAGAATACAGACGCTGGTGCTGCAAAGCGAGATGGAAATGATACAGGATCCCCTGAGCATCTTCTCCCCGGACGGATCGACAGCCATCTATCTGGTGTTCATGCTCATAGGACTGGTGGGATATTTCTGCGTCCCTACCGTGGCGAACTGGGTGGTCCAGGCCGGAGGCATGGGGGCGTACAACCGGAACATGAACAACACGGCGAGCAAGGCCGCCAACGTGGGCGGGGCCGTGGCGGGGGCATCCACGGGCAACGTGGCCGGAGTGCTGCTGAAAAAGTAAAAACGACTGAATAATAACATTCATTCATTTCAAGACATGGAATTCAAGAGCTTAAAAAACATCGAGTCCTCGTTCAGGCAGATCCGCCTGTTCAGCCTCGTCTTTCTCGCCTCCTGCACCCTCCTAACCGTTTTCTCCGTCTGGAAATCCTACCGGTTCGCCGAGGAGCAGCGGGAGAAGATCTACGTGCTGGACGAGGGGAAGTCGCTCATCATGGCCCTCTCGCAGGACGCCGCGCGCAACCGCCCGGTGGAAGCGAGGGAGCACGTGCGCCGCCTGCACGAGCTGTTCTTCACGCTGGCCCCCGACAAGGCGGCCATCGAGTCGAACATAAACCGGGCGATGTACCTGGCCGACAAGAGCCTGTACGGGTATTACCGGGACTGGAACGAGAAAGGGTTCTACAACCGGCTCATCAGCGGGAACGTCAACCAGACGGTGGTGGTGGACAGCATGAGCTGCGATTTCGACAGCTATCCCTACCGCGTCACCACCTATGCCAGGCAGATGATCATCCGGGGGAGCAACATCACCGAACGCTCCCTGGTGACACGCTGCCGCCTGCAGAGCACGGTCCGCTCGGACAACAACCCGCAAGGGTTCCTTGCGGAGCATTTCGAGATTCTGGAAAACAGGGACCTGCGTACCGTGGAAAGGTAACGGTGTCCCGCAGTAATCAATCATTCAATAATATCTGGAAAATGGATATAAAATCAACGGCAAGGGAAAGGCTGAAGGCATATCTGGACGGCCTTTCCGAGAAACAGAGACGGGGCATCCTCGTGGCGATGCTGGCCTTCACCTGCATCGCATCGGGTATCGTCCTGCTGCGCGCCGCCGGCCGGCTGACACCGGCAAGGGAGCGCATGGAGCTTCCCTTCGGGGAAGGCAGCCTCACGGATACCCTGCGCAGGCTGCCCGATCCCCTGAAAGGACAAGTAACAAGTATTTACCGGACCATTAAACAACACCAGCAGAATGGAAAACAGGAAGAGTAACATGAAAGAAGAACACGTGCCCGCCGGGGAAGCCCCGGAAGGTACACGGCCGGCGGAAGCCGGGGATATCCCCTCCAAAGGGACAAAACCGGAAAAGCGGCTTAGCGGGGAGGAAATCCTGCGCCGCAGGAAATACATCGTCATACCGGTCTTCGTACTGGTATTCCTGGCTGTCCTCTACTGAATATTCGCCCCTTCCGGTGACAACGGGGAAACGGTGGCGGGCGGTTCCGGATTCAACGTGAACGTACCGGACCCGGCAGCGGTCCAACTGGAAGGGAATAAAACGGACGTTTATGAAAGACAGCAGGTCCGGCGTGAGAAAGACAGACGGATGCAGTCGCTCTCCGACCTTGCCGGAAGGTTGTTGGAAGGTAAAGGACAGACGGATAGCGTATCCGGTCCAAACGGAAGCATACGGCAGTCGGCGGACACCTACGAAAGGATCACCGAGCAACTGGAGAGCTTCTACGAGACACCGCAGGAAACGGCCGGCGGCCTGGAACAGAAGGTGGACGAGCTGAACCGCCGGCTGGAAGAGGCGGAAGCGGAAAACCGGCGCGCGGAATCCCGCGAGCGGATGATGGAACAGTCCTACCGGATGGCCGCCAGGTACCTGAACCCCAACCCGGAAGGCTCGCCCGGCGAGACGGAGGAGGAAGAAAAGCTGGAGCCTGTCCCCGTCAGCCGGGCGGAGAGCGGAACGACCTCCGCCCTGAAGCAGCCACTGACGGATTCCGCGTTTGTCGCCTCACTGGCCGTGGAGAGGAACTACGGTTTCAACACGGCGGTGGGCAGCAGCTACCGGATGGGGATGAACACCATTCCGGCCTGCATTTCCGAGAGCCAGATCCTCGAGCAGGGAGGACGGGTGAAGCTGCGCCTGCTCGAGTCCCTGCAGGCCGGAAGTGTCACCGTGCCGGCCAACAGCCTGGTGACCGGTACGGCCGACATCCGGGGGGAACGCCTGGACATCCTGGTAAGCAGCATCGAATATGCCGGAAATATCATCCCGGTAGAACTGGCCACATATGACATCGACGGGCAGCGGGGCATCTTCGTGCCGGGATCGGAAAGCCGGACGGCCGCCAAGGAAGTATTGGGGGATATGAGCCAGAGCATGGGCGGCAGCATCTCCTTCGCCGGTTCCGCCGGGCAGCAGGTGGCGATGGACCTCACGCGGGGTGTCCTGCAGGGCGGGACACGGTTCATCTCGCAGCGGGTCAAGGCGGTCAAGGTAAAGCTGAAGGCCGGGTACAAGGTGCTACTGGTCACAAAAAAGCAATAACAAGGTTTAACTGTAATTTTTAAGCAATCATACAAGATGAGAACATTCATTCTTTTAATCATGGCTGCGCTGGCGGGGATGACCTGCCGGGCGCAGGAGCCCAAGCCGGAGGGCGGGGTCAGAACCCTGACCACCGGTCAGCACATCACGCCCTACAGGATCGGCGTGCCCTTCAGCAAGACGGTGCATATCCTTTTCCCCTCGGAGGTCCGTTATGTCGACCTGGGCAGCACGGACATCATCGCGGGCAAGGCGGACGGCGTGGAGAACGTGGTGCGTGTCAAGGCGACCGTCCGGGATTTCCCCGGCGAGACTAACTTCTCGGTCATCACGGGCGACGGCTCGTTCTATTCGTTCCTCGTCTCCTACGAGGAGGAGCCGGAAGCGTTGAACATCAATATGGACAGCCGGTTTCCGAGAGAACCCTCCACTGAGGGAAGCGCCGTCCGTGTGACCGAGCTCGGCGAGGAGGACCCTTCGGTCATCGCCAGCCTGATGTACACCGTACACCGTCTGGACCGCAGGGACGTGAAGCACATCGGCTGCCGCCAGTTCGGGATGCAGGCCCTGCTCAAGGGCATCTATGTGCATAAGGACCTGCTGTTCCTCCACGTCTCGCTGGCCAACTCCTCGCATGTGCCCTTCGACATCGACTTCGTGCGCTTCAAGGTGGTGGACAAGAAAGTGGCCAAGCGAACGGCACAGCAGGAGACCTACATCGAGCCGGTGCGCGCGCTCAATGAACTAAGGCGTATAGATGGCAAAGGGGAAGGACGCATCGTCTATGCTTTCCACAAGGTGGTCATCCCCGATGACAAGCTCATCGAGGTGGAGATTTACGAGAAAGGCGGCGGACGCCACCAGCGGTTCCATATCGAGAACAGTGACCTGGTGGACGCCAGACTGGTGGACGAACTGATAAAGGAGTAATTCTATGAGGAAATATCTGTTTATAATAATGATGTGCGCCTTCCTGTCCTCTTTGGCGGGCAAGGTTTCCGCCCAACGCTACCTGCCCGGGCAGACGGGGCTTGAACTGAGGCTGGGCGGCGTGGATGACTTCGGAAGGAACGTAAGGCACCTGAGGGGGAATTTCCAGATCGGACTGGCCCTGAGCCGTTACAACCGCAACCGCTCACGCTGGGTATTCGGGGCGGATTATGTGAAGAAGCATTACGCCTATAAGAAAATAGCGGTTCCCAAGGAGCAGTTCACCGCGGAGGCGGGCTGTCTCTTCCCGTTCCTCTCGGACAGGGGTAGGAACGTGTTCCTCTCCGCCGGCCTGTCCGCGCTGGCCGGTTATGAGAGGGTAAACCGGAATGGCAGGCTCCTTTATGACGGGGCGACCCTGCTGCACAAGGGTGCCTTCATCTACGGCTTCGCCCCGGCATTCGAGATGGAGGCGTACCTGACCGACCGCTGGGCTTTTCTTTTCAATGTCCGGCAGCGTGTCTTCTTCGGATCGTCCGTAGGGCATTTCCATACGGTAGTGGCCGTCGGACTGAAATATATCATCGATTAATCTTTTAAGAACTGGAAACAATGAAATTAGGAACATTCATCATGGGATGCGCACTGGCTCTGCTGGCGTGCACCCTTGCCGGCTGCGATGACCATCTGGAGGTGCGGCAGGCATATGACTTCTCGCTCTCTTCCTGGTACCTGCAAGAGGGTATTGAACCGGATGAGACGGTGGAGATCCGTCTGACGCTTAACCGTGAGGGGGATTACCAGGAGGCCCGTTACCGCATCGGATACATACAACTGGAGGGTGACGGTGAGGTGTTCGCTGCGGACGGCACCAGACTGGTGAACCGCGAGCTGACGGAGCTCTCCGGCATCGCAGGGCTGGACACGACGGATATCCGCCGCCAGGTGTTCACCCTCTTTTACCGGAACACGGGTGGGGACAATCCCGGGATCCGCTTCGTGGCGGTGGACAACTTCGGCGTGGAACGGACACTGGACATCCCGTTCTCCATCGAGGATAAAGATATAACCAACATCGTTAAAAATAAGGAACCATATGTTGATTAGGAGAGTTTGGCAAATGCCCAACAGTCGTACATTCAGTATCAAGCCTATTCGGGAACTCATTCAAAAATACGCGAACGGCTATACCATAGATCCGTTTGCGGCCGGGAACAGGCTTGCGAACGTAACGAATGATATTGATCCCCAGTATGATACTGATTTTCATATGGATGCCACGGATTTCCTGAATTTATTTAAACCGGATAGTGTGGATACGGTTCTATATGATCCTCCTTATTCTCCACGGCAAGTTGCGGAATGTTATAAAGCGTTAGGGATCACGGTCAATATGCAAACCACCCAGGCTTCATACTGAAGCAGGCAGAAAGAGGCCATCGGTCGAATTGTAAAAAAAGGAGGCATTGTAATCACCTGCGGATGGAACTCTGGTGGAATAGGCAAGAAATACGGTTTTGAAATCATAGAGATTCTATTGGTCGCCCACGGCGGGTGGCATAATGATACGATCGTGACAGTGGAAAAAAAAGTATTATAGAATATGACGGAACAGGAAAAATACGGCATGGAGCAGCTTGCCGAGTATCTGGACATGCGGATACGGAACGAGGAAAAAAATATAAAGGAGAACCGGGATAAACTGGACCGGGATTACCTTTATCATTTTGCGTGGAACGGGGAGGAGCTGTTCAAGTCCCATTTCATGGTAAAGCAATACGGGGAACTCCGGCAGGTAATCAGGCAGGCGGAAGCTCCCGGGGAGGTGCATGGATATATACAGCATAAACGGGAGGAATGCCTGAAGGAGCTGGTCAGCGGGAGTATCCGCAGGCGTAGCACGGACGATATTTTCAATCTGGCACATACCTACCGGCTGGAATGTATGCAGGGACTGGTCAAGGATTATGCTGGCTTCGAACGGCTTCTGTCCATGAAGGCTCCCCAGAAGGAGATAAAAACGAAGAAGGCCCCTGAAAGAAAGAGGCCGGACGGATTAAAGATGTAACGTATATGAGGCAGGAAAACTGGAGCGTCCGCAAACTACGGAAATTGCTGGACAACAAGATCGCAGCCGTCGAGAATGTCATGCGCGAGGGGTTGGAGTCCGCCTCTACGGACTACTGCCGTTTCTTTGAGTGGAAAGCCACGTACCTGTACAAGGGGGAGCTACTGCGCGGGCATTACCGCCTGTTACGTAATAAAGTCAGCAGGACGGATGACGTGGAGGATCTGAAGAGGTATTTCGGGGATATCGCCATGTACCACAGGGAAAGGCTGGCGGGCGGAACGCCGGCGGGAAGCGGCACCCACCCGATGGCGGACACCTGCCGCGCGCTGTCGCTGGAATGCTCGCGGCAGGTGCTGAAAGATTGCGTGGAGTTCTCGCGTATCCTTTCCCTCGGACAGCCAGAAGAGGACGTGAAAAAGGAAAACAGACAACCCGTAAAACATAGGACGAACGGATTAAAACGATAAGGTATGGAAAGACAGAACCCAGGCATGGTCCGGTTTATGGACCGGCTGAATGAGAAAATGGAACTCCTGGACGAAAAGATCCAGAACAAGGCGGCAAAAGCCGGTGAGGATTACCTCTCCTTTTTCGAGTTACACGCGGAAGAGGCGTACAAGGAGTATTACCTGTACAAATGTTTCAGGGACTTGAGAAAGAAGGCAAGGGAATCGGGCAGTCCGGAAAAAGTGTTGGAGTATCTGAAAAAGAGGCAGAATGTCTGCCTGGACACGTTGCTCAGGCAGGACATCGCCGCCCGCAGTACAAGCCCGATGGCGAACATGGCGCACACGCTGCGGCTCGAATGCGTCCAGCAGCTCGTGGAGGATTACGGGCATTTCATCCGGATACTTGCCGACACGCTACGGCAGCAGGAGACGCAGCGGGATACCCGGACACTCAGGGAAAAGGAAAACCGGAGGGGGCCAAAACTATAGCCTTCCCGTTCCCGGATGAGTACGGGAATAAAGAAAAATAAAGTTAAGTCATGGATAATGAGAGTTATATCATTATGAAAGGTCAGGATGGCCGCTTTACTTTGTGAAATAAAAACAACTGGATATGAGGATTGTGGAGCATAGCGTAAGACGTTGGGAGTCTTACCCGGGAGCAGACACGGAAACCTGCCTGTGGGAAGCCCGCGTGGAGCACGAAGGCGAATATTACGAGGTGCAGGTGGAAGCAAGGGAGGTCGGCGATGACAAGATGTATTATATGGGGTATATCAGGAATACCCAATGTATAAAAGCGTATTTCAGTGACGGCTGGCTGGGCTTCGGCTTTCCCGATATACGTGGCACGTGCAAGTATATCCTGAAGTCAATGCGGAAAGTGATCCGGGGGGACTACAGCTCCATCAGGGGAGCGGGCCATTCGGTAGACATGCCTTGATAAATAAACCAGGTCCGGGACGGAGATTTCAAGGGCTGTTCTCCCAAATAACGGGGAACAGCCCTTTTTTTGTTGCCGCCAGCGGCGAAAGGTTAAAAGAGAGACAGGCTGCTGAAGAGGCAGTGGATGAACAGACGGCCCTTCTCGGTCCACACCGTATGCATGGCTGTACCGGTTTCCCCGCTGCGGTTCTGCCAGCTGTGAGTATGGGTCCGTGTGTATCCTTCCTTCTGATAGCGTGCGGTAAGCAGCCAGGTTCCGCCTTGGCGGAACTGGATACCGAGAGCCTTCAGCCTCCGGTTCAGCTCCTTGCCGCTCATGCCCAACTCCTTGGCGATCTGCGTGACCGTGTAAGTGCTTGGAGAGTGGAGCACCTCGTCGAAATAACGTACTTTCGGGGCCTGCAGGCTCAATTTAAGGGCGTTCAGTGCGTTTTCCTTCTCCAGTCCGGATATGTACCGGTCACGCTCTTTCAGCTTGGCCTCCGCCAGTTGCAGGGTCCGCGAGAGCAGTTCCGCGTCCGTTTCCCCCTCTTTTTCCAGCAGGTAGCCGCCCTCCTTGAGCGTGCGGGGGACCAGCTCGTCGAAGATCCAGCTTTCGAACCTCTCGGCCGAGGGCAGGCGGCTACAGGCCATCAGGCGGTACAGGTTCCCCTCGTCGATGAACTTCACTTTCTGCCGGCCGCCTGCCGTCAGGAGGTCGTGGATGCGTACCCCCTTCGGCCTGCAATGCCGGTTGACGGCATCCTTGGGATTGGCGTATCCCAATGCCGAGGCCACGTCCCTGGCGCAAAACCAGACCCTGCCTCCGGCTTCCACGGTCCGGACCTTGCCGAACTCGGGATGTTCTGTTATGACTAACGTGCGCATGTCGTTTACTGTTTATAGGTTGATTCTATCGCTTTGAATATCTCATGGATTACCTGGGGGACGATGGCGTTCCCGTATCCCTTGACGGACTGCTGCCGCCAGGAAGAAAAGGTAATACCGTCCAGCTCGTGGGGAACCCCATCATCTCGGCCACAAACAGGGGATTGAGTTGGAAACTCCTCCCAGCTTGGGCAAAGGAATCGGGAAGGCCACCCTGCTGCGGGTTCTTCCCCTTCCTCCCAATGTGCTCCAAGGTCGGGAGCAGCCCGTGGAAGTCAAGGAAGTCCGTCAGGCCGTTGGGATTCTTCTCCCCGTCTTCCGTCTCGTGCATGGAGGTGCGCCCCTGACGTTTCCAACGTTCCACCCGTTGCCAGTGGTGTATCTCCGTTGCTGTCGGGGTGGGTAGCAGCATCTCGCGGATGATCTCCGGCAGGCCCTTCTGTTGGCTTCCGGGTCCCCTTACCTTGAAGTCCGAGGCTATCGGCGTGGGCAACAAACCAGACACGGTCCCTTCTGTGCGGGGCACCGACGGCACAAGCCGGAATAAGCAGCGGCTGGACGGTATATCCTTCACGCTCAAGATCACGGCAGATGGTCTCGACGACGTATTCCTCCCGCTTACGGTATACAGGCTGATCCTCTCCGAACAGAGAGGGCTGACATCCCACGTGAGCCGCCTTGCCGGGCTGTACCACCTGGAGGATGCCACCAACGTTCTCACCAACAATCCAACCGGGCCGGATCTCGTGAATGGCACGGAGCATGTGAGGCCAGAGGTAACGGCTGTCCTCCGCACCCTTTCGCCGGCCGGCAACGGAAAAGGGCTGGCATGGAAAACCTCCTGTGAGGATGTCGATCCGTCCCCTTCATCCCCGAAAATCCGTAGTTGTAATATCCGTATAACTTTCTGCATGGCTGAACCAGTAATTTAAAATTCGGTTACAAAACTCATCTATCTCACAGTGGAAGGCGTTGCGCCATCCCATTCATTCGGCGGCAAGATCTGCCGCACCAAACCCGCTGAAAAGCGAGGCGTGTACCAGCTGTCTCATATTTATTATCTGATTGAAGGTTCCGTTTCTTTTTTTTCTTTCTCCGCCACTTCCAGAATGAAGGCTTTCTCGTCTATCTTCCGGTAGACGCCCCCCATCTCAAGCATGTTCTTGAGCCGGAGGATGTCGGTGATTTCATAGACTGTCATGCCGTTCCGGTGGACGAAGCGGATGTAGCCTTTCTGTCTTTGTCTTTCCACTTCCTCACGGCTCATTTGTAGCAGTTCGCAGATTTCCTCCAATGTGAAGGTTAGCTGCACTTCCTTCGTCGCGCAGGCATAGGCCAGGATACTCAGCATCTGCAGGCATTTGCGATGCGCCTTGACAAGAGACGCAAATTTGTTGCGCTCGATCATGATGACTTTACTTTGATTTTCCATCTTCTATGATTTTTTTACGGGTTTGTTATTTCTGACGTCCGGACTTTCGTCCCTGTATTCCTCACGGAGGAACCGGTATACATCGGAAGCCCAGAAGTATATCTTGCCGCTCAGCTTGAAATAAGGCAGCTTGCCCGAGTTACGCCAGCGGATGAGGGTCCGGTCACAGACTTTCAACTGCAGGCGCATGTCGCGGCTGTCCAGCATCTGTTTGCCATTAAAGCTGGTCATGGCATCCAGTGCCGTTTCCAGCCGGGTGATGAGCTCCCGCTGCTCGGAGAAGCTCTTCTGGATTAATGCTTTCAGCATTTCGATGTCTTCATTTCCTGCTTCCATCTTTTGTTCTTTTTCGTTCGTCATTTATCCTTCTTTCTGCCGCAAAGTTTGGGAAAAAGGAAATGTAAAAATAGGGCTGACGGATACCGCCAGCCCTATTTTTTATCTGTAATACACTTATTATCAATACCTATTTCTTTTATTTTTTTGTTTGCCCGAATAAAACGCGGCAGGATTGGAAGTTGTCTTTAGATTTTAAAAAGTATCGATATGCCTTCGAATTTCCAATAAAAAAAGGACCAGCAAATAATGCCGGCCCTTAATAAAAAGTTTTCGATTGATTTGTTGCACCCGAAAATATTGACTATCTTTGTGATAGAGATATTTGAAATTATGCAGAGAAACGCAATATGCAGCAAGACTTTTGCTACTAATGTGTTACCTGTTACCTTTGAAATTAGCCCTTACTTTTTGATTTTCAAAAAGATAAAATCAATCACTTAGATTTCTTATTAGAATGTATTTTTTCTTTTGCTGAATTACTGTTTTTTTCATGATAGATTGGATAAGTTACAGTGACAAGATTTATATCTTACACAAACATTTAGTATTTTCTCCACTAAATTGCCTACCTTTGCAACTTCAACAACAAACAATGATTCCAAATGAAAACAAACTTGCTTTCACCCGATAAAGACCCGATGGGAGCTGCCATCGCCGATTATTTCAACCACCGCAAAGCAGATAAGTTACGTGTATTTTCCTCACAGTTCGAGGAAGACGAAATACCCATGAATCAATTATTCCGCCCTTATGACGAAATGCCGGAACTGGAACAGATTGCCTTACAAATAGCCGAAGGAAATATTCTGGACGTAGGAGCCGGAAGCGGCTGCCATGCACTGGCCTTGCAAGAGATGGGAAAAGAGGTATGCGCTATCGATATTTCCCCGCTTTCAGTAGAGATGATGGAAAAAAGAGGGGTAAAGAATGTCCGTCAGATAAATCTTTTCGATACACATTTTCTAGAAACATTCGATACAATCATCATGCTGATGAACGGATCGGGCATTATCGGGAAGTTGGAAAATATGGCAGCTTTCTTTCAAAAGATGAAACAACTGCTTCGCCCCGGGGGATGTATCTTGATGGATTCCAGTGATCTCCGTTATCTTTTTGAAGATGAGGACGGGAGTTTCCTGATTGATCTGGCAGGAGATTATTATGGTGAAATAGATTTCCGGATGCAATACAAAAATATAAAAGGAGATTCTTTCGACTGGCTTTATGTCGATTTTCAGACACTCAGCCTGTATGCTGCCGGGAATGGATTCGAGGCGGAGCTTATTAAAGAGGGGGAGCACTATGATTATTTAACCCGCCTTCGATGGAAGGGATGACACTTATAGAAGGATTCCGATAAACTTGTCGTATGATTTTCAAATTCTTGGAGCAAGATGCTGCGTATCTTGCCCCAAGAAAAAAATTAGGCCATTGAACCGCCTACTATATCCAACAGTTCATTGGTAATAGCCTGCTGACGACTCTTGTTGTACATCACCGTCAGATCCTGCAACAAATCATTCGCATTGTCTGTAGCAATCTGCATAGCCATGGTGCGGGCGGCATGTTCGGAAGCATTCGAATCCAGTAATACCGTGAACATCTTCATACAGAACATCTTCGGGAGCAATTCCTCCATCACCACATCTACAGACGGTTCCACAATATAATCGGGTATCCTGCCTTTGTCCTTCTCTTTCTTCTCTTGTGTCAAGTCTATCGGAAGATAAGTTTCACGCGTCAGGACCTGTACTGCTGTAGAACGAAAATGGTTGTACAGCAACTCCACCTTGTCTATGTCACGATGCAGAAAGCGCCTCATCAAGTCCTCTGCCAAGGCGGAAGCTTCCTGATAAGAAGGTTTATCCGCCATATGCTGGAAATCGCCTTCGGCCTTGAATCCCAATTTCTTCACACCTTCCGCTACCTTTCTGCCTACCGGATACAAAAGCACATTCTCCATACCCAGGGACTTGTATTCATCCAGAATAACCGTCAGATGCCTGATAATATTTGCATTGAACCCGCCACACAGACTGGTATTGGAGGCAAACACGACGATTGCCACACGCTTCACTTCACGTTTCACAATGAAAGGAGACTCCACCTCACTACCCGCACTCAGAAAATTGGTCAGGATGTGATTCAGCCTTCGTTCGTAAGGAAGCATGTTTTCTATGGCAGCCTGCGCCTTATGCAACTTGGCAGAGGCTACCATCTTCATAGCCGAAGTAATTTTCCGCGTATTATTTACTGAGGCTATTCTTCCTTTTACTTCTTTCAGTGATGCCATGACTATTCGTTCACTTTAAATGGTTGAGCCGTATCAGCTGCTACTTTCTCTATAATTGCAGTTACATCATCATTTATCACACCGCTTGACAATACATCAAGTACATCTTTCTGATGGTCGGCACGCATCATTTCTAGGAATGATTTCTGGAAATCCTGCACCTTATGCAAGGGTACATCACGCAGCAAACTATGTGTACCACAATAAAGAATGGCTATTTGTTCTCCGACAGGCATCGGACTGTACTGCGGCTGTATCAGCAACTGGTTGTTCTTACGTCCCCGGTCGATAGCCATTGCCGTTACAGGATCCATATCACTGCTGAACTTGGAGAAAGCCTCCAGTTCGCGATATTGTGCCTGATCTATCTTCAATGTACCTGCCACCTTCTTCATGCTCTTGATCTGGGCACTACCTCCCACACGGGATACGGAAATACCCACATTGATAGCCGGACGGAAACCCTGGTTGAACAAATCGGTTTCAAGGAATATCTGACCGTCTGTAATGGAAATGACATTGGTTGGAATATACGCGGAAACATCACCTGCCTGTGTTTCAATAATAGGCAATGCGGTCAGTGAACCACCTGCCTTTACCTTGCCTTTCAAGCTGGGTGGAAGGTCATTCATTTGTTCGGCCACTTCCTGCTGGTTGATAATCTTTGCCGCACGCTCCAACAATCGTGAATGCAGATAGAAGATATCACCCGGATATGCCTCACGACCGGAGGGACGACGCAGAATCAAGGATACTTCACGATAGGCTACGGCTTGCTTTGACAAGTCATCATACACAACCAAGGCATCCCGGCCTGTGTCACGGAAATACTCTCCGATAGCCGCTCCGGCAAACGGAGCAAAATACTGCAATGCAGCCGGATCGGCAGCAGTGGCAGCTACCACTATGGTATAATCCATCGCACCGCGTTCACGCAGCGTATTCACCAGACTTGCTACAGTGGAACCCTTCTGACCAATGGCTACATAAATACAATATACAGGTTTTCCCGCTTCATAGTTGGATTTCTGATTCAAAATCGTATCTATAGCGATAGAGGTTTTTCCGGTCTGACGGTCCCCGATAATCAACTCACGTTGTCCACGCCCGATAGGAATCATAGCATCCACAGACTTCAGCCCTGTCTGCAAAGGCTGGTTCACAGGCTGACGGAAGATCACTCCGGGAGCTTTACGTTCCAAAGGCATTTCGCACAGTTCCCCGCCAATTTGTCCACGGCCATCCAATGGTACGCCTAACGGATCGATAACACGCCCTAACATACCTTCGCCCACATTAATAGAAGCAATGCGTTTGGTACGTTTCACCACCATTCCTTCCTTAATCTGATCAGTAGGACCTAGCAATACCGCACCTACATTGTCCTCCTCCAGATTCATCACGATAGCCATGATACCGTTTTCAAACTCCAGCAACTCATTAGCTTCCGCGTTGCGCAAACCGTAAATACGTGCCACACCATCGCTCACCTGCAGCACATTCCCCACCTCATCAAATTGCAGGTGGGTGTTGATGCCTTTCAGTTGCTGAAGTAAAACTTCGGATACTTCGCTGGGTTTTATATTTTCAGACATAATCTTTTTACATTAAAAATTGAAAATTAAAAATTAAAGCCCGACCAGGTATTAACCTTAAGTTAAAAACTAAAAGAAACAAACTGATATTACTTTTATTTTCTAACTTATAATTTTTAATTTTATACTATTCTTCTATTTTTAGCTATAAACTGTTGCTTTACCCGTTTTATCTGGTTAGCTACGCTCGCATCCAATCTGTAAGTTCCGATTTCAAAGATAAAACCACCTTCCAGTTTCGGATCTATTTTGGTTTTGAACTCTACAGTTCCATGAGTTTTCTCTACGACCAATGCCCGTATGCGGTTGACTACCTCTTCCGCCACCGGACAAACAGTCGTGATTTTACCGACGCTGATATTCTTCTGTTTCCGATAAAGGTCAATGTATGACATAATCATAAACTGCAAGAATTTCTCTCTTCGTTCCTCCAGTACCAATTCCACAAAGCGTTTCAATTCTTCGCTCACCTTACCTCCTCCGGCAGCTTCGCAAATCAGTTTCAACTTTGTTTCAGCAGGCAATACAGGATTATCCAATGCCTGTCGAAGTTCGGGGATTCTCGAGAAACTATCTGCCAATATTCCGGCTTCCTCATAAACAGTATCCTCTGTCCCCTTTTCGTCGGCATAGGCCAGCAAAGCCTTAGCATAACGCATTGAAATGACTCCTATATACATAACAATCAGTCTTTAGAAACAGTTAATTCATCCAGCAAACGGTCAATCATTTCCATTTGTTCTTTCTCATCATCGAGGTTCTTGCGCAAAACCTTCTCAGCAATGTCGACAGACAGCACAGCTACTTGGCGGCGAATGTCGCTGATAGCGCTGTCTTTTTCTGCCTGAATCTGCTTTCTCGCTTCATCCAGCAGTTTCTGTCCTTCAACCTGAGCCTGTGTTTTGGCTTCCTTCAGAATACGTTCGCGGGTTGCGACCGCTTCATTCAGGATGCGCGCCTGCTCCTCGTGAGCCTTAGCCAATATCATTTCACTGTCTGCTTTAATATTAGCCAATTGCTCATTGGCTTCACGTGCAGCAAGCAGTGACTTGTCTATATATTGTTTTCGCTCATCCACCATTCTGGTGATCACCGGAAAACCGTATTTTGCAAGAATGACAAAAACGATACCGAAAACGATGACCATCCAGAATAACAGACCGCTATCAGGTGTTAATAATGACATGCTACATTAATTATAAGAACAAAGTTAATAAACAAACAATAATGGCGATCAGCGCCACACCTTCTACCAGCGCGGCGATAATAATCATATTCATACGGATATCTCCTGCCGCCTCCGGCTGACGGGCAATTGCCTCCATGGCAGAACCACCGATTTTACCGATACCGATACCTGCACCGATTACTGCAATAGCTGCTCCAAGTGCAGCACCTAATTTCCCTAAACCTGCCGCAGCAGCGGACTGTAATAAAACTGCTAGTAACATAATAGTTTGTTTTTTGAATTAATTATTTAATTTATTTTATTTCTTTTTCTTCACGCATCTCTTCTGTACGGGACAACCCGATAAAGACCGCGGACAACATGGTAAATACGTATGCTTGAATAAATGCGACCAATAATTCCAGCGCAGTCATAAAGATTCCGAATGCCACCGCAACAAATCCCATGGAACCATTAATCAGAGGTCCCATATTCGCTGTAATAAAAATGATGGATATCAAACTGAGAATAGCAGCATGACCGGCCATCATATTGGCAAACAAACGAATCATCAATGCAAATGGCTTCGTAAAGATTCCGAAAATCTCAATAATCGGCATCATCGGGAACGGAGCCTTTAACCACCAAGGAACATCAGGCCATAGAATCTCTTTCCAATATTCCTTGTTCCCCCATAGATTCACAGCCAGGAACGTACAGATAGCCAGCACAAAGGTAACGGCAATATTACCTGTAATATTCGCACCGCCGGGGAAGAAAGGAATCAATCCCATCAGATTATTGATCAGGATAAAGAAGAAAGCCGTCAGCAGATAAGGTGCATAACGCTTATAATCCTTACCGATACAACCCTTTATCACATCATCATTGATTGCCAGGATACAAGCTTCCATCATGCCCACCATTCCTTTAGGAGCTTCCTTTTCTACTGGATGTTTTTTGTACCAACGGGCACAACTCAACACTAGAATCACCAGAATGGTACTATTGACAAACAACCCGGTAACATTCTTTGTAATAGAGATATCCAAAGGTTTTACTTCGTTACCGCTAGCATCCTTTTCCACTATCTTACCTTTATATTCACCGTCTTTAGCAATGTACAGTCCTTCATACTCTCCGTTTCCTTCCTCAAACTTAGAAGAAAGAAAAGCGTGCCATCCTGTACTGCTTTTTACGATTACCGGCAGTGGTATAGCTATAGGTGTATCTCCTATGTCAGTGATATGCCATTCATACGAATCACCTATATGTCCGAAAACGATTTCATTTACGTCTACCTGCTGCTCTTTATAGTCAGTATCCGACTCTTCCCGGGCATTGGCTCCTTGCAGAAAAGCGATCAGCAACATTAAAACCGTTCCTATATATCGTAAACTTCTCATATTACTTATACTTGTACCTATTACTTTTATGTTTTATCTCAAAATGAAAAAAGAAGCGGGTTTCAAAAATCAGAAAGATAATATAGAATACCATGTAAGTTCCTATAAATGACAGAACTTGATGTGCCACCGCCACTGCATAGACGGACATAATCAAGATGCTCAACATCATCTTCGTCACTTTCGCCACCAAGTAAACCGCCACCATTTTTTGCGGACTTACCCGATAACAGTACCCGAACATAAATATGTAAAAAAGGCCGAAAAGATAAAAAAATATCGGTATGGAGGGATACCAGGCAAAATAATACCTAGGCAACAAGGTGTGAAATACCAAGGCTCCTCCCCAACTCAACACAACCATTAATATGGTCAACGATATGATAAATTTTCTCTTTACGGCTAACAAAGACATAATTATGTATTAGATTTCCACACAGGCCGAAACTATATTGTCCCTTACCTCAACGAACCCACTCGATATTCCAATTGATTTCTCTAATCCATCCTCTGTATATTTTATCTCCCCCTTTATCAATGACGATATCAACGGAGCATGGTCATGCAGGACAGAGAAAGAGCCTGATTCTCCCGGTAATATCACAATGTCCACTTTACCGTCAAACAATGTACTTTCCGGAGAAACCACTATCAAATGAAGATCTTCATGATGTTCCATACTTACTCTTATTTCTTATGGCTGGCAGCATCCAGCAACTTCTTTCCTTTTTCTATTGCTTCCTCTATCGTTCCCACATTCAGAAATGCCTGCTCGGGCAGGTAATCCACCTCACCGTCCAGAATCATCTTGAATCCCTTAATGGTATCTTCAATAGAAACCATGACACCTGGAACACCTGTAAACTGTTCGGCCACAGCAAAAGGTTGTGACAGGAAACGCTGCACCCGACGCGCACGGTTTACAGTCTGACGATCTTCATCGCTCAATTCGTCCATACCCAGAATAGAAATGATATCTTGCAACTCCTTGTTACGCTGCAAAATCTGCTTTACACGCTGAGCCACATCATAGTGCTCCTGCCCTACAATCAGCGGGTCAAGAATACGTGAGGTTGATTCCAACGGATCTACAGCCGGATAAATACCCAGTTCGGTAATTTTACGGCTCAATACGGTTGTTGCATCCAAGTGAGTAAATGTAGTAGCAGGCGCAGGGTCTGTCAAGTCATCAGCAGGTACATACACAGCCTGTACCGAGGTGATAGAACCATTCTTGGTAGAAGTGATACGTTCCTGCATCTGTCCCATTTCTGTTGCCAGTGTTGGTTGGTACCCCACGGCTGACGGCATACGACCCAATAAAGCCGAAACCTCGGAACCTGCCTGAGTGAAACGGAATATATTGTCGATAAAGAACAAAATATCACGTGGTCCGTTGCTGTCACCGTTTTTGCGGTCACGGAAAGATTCGGCAACGGTCAACCCCGAAAGAGCAATGGAAGAACGTGCGCCGGGAGGCTCGTTCATCTGTCCGTACACCAATGTAGCCTGTGACTTTTCAACTTCATTATAGTCTACTTTGGAAAGGTCCCAATGGCCTTCTTCCATACTTTTCTTAAATTCTTCTCCGTAGCGGATTACACCAGATTCAATCATTTCACGCAACAGGTCGTTACCTTCACGTGTACGTTCACCGACTCCGGCAAAAACGGAAAAGCCGTTATGTTTCTTGGCAATGTTATTAATCAGCTCCATAATAAGCACGGTCTTGCCTACACCGGCTCCCCCAAACAATCCGATTTTACCACCCTTTGAATAAGGTTCCAGCAAATCAATAACCTTAATACCTGTGAAGAGTACTTCCTGCACAGTAGACAGCTCATCAAACTTAGGGGGTTCACGGTGAATGGGAAACGCCCCTTCCTTACTCAGCGGGCGCATACCGTCCACAGCCTCACCTACTACGTTCATCAACCGGCCTTTAATCTGATTACCAACCGGCATAGTAATAGGATGTCCTGTCGGAATTACTTCCATACCACGTTGCAAACCGTCCGTACTATCCATAGCTACAGTACGCACTGTGTCTTCACCAATGTGTTGTTGAACTTCCACGACTAAAATTCTGCCGTCATTGCGTTTGATAGTCAATGCATCATGAATGCTTGGAAGAAGCAGATCGGTGTCGATGCCTTTGCCCTCAAAATACACATCGACTACCGGTCCGATAACTTGTGAAATATGTCCAATAATCTGTGACATAAGCTTCTATTTACTTTTATTTGATAATTTACCTTTTCTATATTAACAAATATCGCAGGTTTTTTGTTTACCTACATTTTGCTTTATATGCGCAGCAAAGGTAAAGATTATCTCAGTAGATTGAACTTAAGCTAACATTTTTTACACATCAAAACGACATAATTCCACTAAAAGAAGAAAAAAAGAACATTTGCGCTACTTTTTGTGCATTCCTTCACGAGATAACTGTTTACTTAAATTAGCAATTCCCAAGGCGACCACCGCTGTTACCGTAGCTGCATGCTCTTGGTATTCTGGTATATTCTTCGTATAAAGATCACGTTCCGTATGCCATATTTCCCCATAAGAGAAATTATATCCTTTTATGTCTTGTGTATTGAAACCAAAAGTAGGCACTCCTTCCACTGCAAAAACACTGGCATCCGTACCACCGCTTTGAGTAGGACGTTTAAAAGGTTTCGCTACCTTTACTTCAAACGGATAATCCGCACGGATTTCTTTCACAGGCTTGCACACTTCCACAAAATCATCATACATAGCCTGAGGAACGGAGATTCCCACCGGAGGAGTCGGTCCTCCGTCCCGATTGAATAGATTAGCAATCTTTCCTAACTCTTTAGCGTGAGTCTTGACATAAGATTTTGCGCCCAACAAACCAAATTCCTCTCCAGCAAAAGCCACAAACAATATAGTACGTTTAGGTTTTGCACCGGAAAGTGCAATCATACGGGCAGCCTCCATCATAGGACCAATACCTGTACCGCAGTCTATACCACCGGTTGCCACATCATAAGAATCAAGATGTCCGCTTATAATAACATATTCATCCGGATATTTAGTACCTTTAATGGATGCTACGACATTATGATATTTCACAGGACCTAGTTTGAAATGATTACGAATATCAAATTCCAGCCAGAAGTTCCGGCGTTCTTTCACCATCTGCTTGATGATTTTGTATTGATGTTCATCCAATTTGATGTCACAGACTTCGGGCAAATTATCAAACGTAGTATGGGGATCATTTAATAAAGCACGATCATACAAAGCACGTAAAGGTACAGGTGCCGACTGAATAAAGCCAAGTGCTCCTGCCTCACACATTTCTTTATAAAATAGTCCCGGCATTTCACGCAAAGGCTTCATGGCATGTTTGGTTCCTTTGCTCCAATTCTCTTCCATCAAGGCAGCATTCTGCTTTTCTATTTCTATATTTTCAGCTTTGATAGCAGCTCTCAACGAATCTCCTTTAGCAGAACGGTCAACAGGCCAACCTACATTTTCACCTGAAATCAACACCCAAGCGCCTTTCAACTGATGTTTCATGCGGTCTAGTTCTTCTTGAGTACGGGGCTCTATCAAAACATGCCCGCGTTGCAGACCTTTAGTACCTGAAGTGTAGGATGGAGTGACAAAATGCAAATCCATCGCCTGATCTCCCCCGATTAAACGTCCGAACCATGGACCACGGTTAAAACCTACCGGCAGTTCCCCAGCTTCTTCCAAGCGTACGTCAATACCCCACCGTTTATATTCACGCATCATCCACTCGGCTGCATTCTCATATGCATCCGAGCCAATAACTCTTCCCCCAAAACGATTGGTGAGAATATCTAACTGATGCATTACCCGGTTATCAGTTTGGCCCGTTTCAATGATTTTCTTTACGGCGGCAGGTTGGGCAAAAGTAGTCCCTGCATACAAAGAAGCAGCTATTATAGCTGCCATGCACATTTTGTTCATCATGGTATTTCTGTTTGTTAGTTGTTAACGATTACAAATATATAGCAAATTTTGGAACTTCAACTATTAATTTCCAACAATTTATCAGAGAAAAGCGAATATTTTTGAAGCCGTACAACACAAACAGTATTAAAATGAAAGCTTATTCAGCTTTCATTTCTTTCTCAAGGCTTTTGGCATACAGATTGTCAATGATACCATCAGACAGTCCAATGACCGGAACATAAATATATTCTGCATGCACTACTTCTGCAATTTTCAGAAAAATTTCCGCAGCAGGCACAATTACATCGGCACGGTCTTGCTTTAGACTGAATGCCTCTACCCTTTCCTCCGGAGTCAGCGGTTTCAACACATCATAGACTGTTTGCAACGAACTGACCGGCAAACGTTGCAACTTCTTATCCTTCTTATCTGCCAGGCGGAACAACTTATTAATATTCCCACCCGATCCGATGATATTGATCGCAGCAACACCTTCCGTCACTTTCATAAGCTCTTCTTCCATTTGCTGCCAAGTTCCTTCTTTAACAGCATTACTCAGCATACGCACCGTACCGATGTTGTAAGACACCGACCATACCAACTCACCGTTAGTCAACAGATTAATCTCTGTACTGCCACCACCCACATCCACATACATATAATTACCCAGACGGTCTTCCATACACTCTATATGATTATTATAAATCATTCGAGCCTCTTCCTGACCATCAATTATCTCAATGCGGATACCTGTATCCTTTTCGATTTTCTTGATTATCGTCCTCCCGTTACGCGCGTCCCGCATAGCCGAAGTAGCACATGCCCTGTAATCATCCACATCATAAATTTTCATCAACTGACGGAAAGCCTTCATCAAACGTCTCAGCTTATCCGCTTTCTTCTCGGACAATTCACCTATGGAGAAAACATCGAACCCTAGTCGTAGGGGTACGCGAAGCATCATCACTTTTTTAATTTTTTTCTCCTGCACAGCCTCCCTGTCAATGCTTTTTATCAAAAGGCGCACAGCGTTAGAACCAATATCAATAGCAGCATAATTCACTTTTCCCATCTTAATCCTTTATTCTGTTTTCATTTAAATAATATTTGTATAATTCCTCCTGCGAACGGAAAGCTGTCTTATCTTCCGATATCCAAGGACGATTCTCTCCTGTTCCGTCCACCACCCGTCCTTGCAGAGTATCTTTCAAACCATATTCCACTACCCGCTTCAAGTCTGCCTTTATTTCCGGATCGTAAACGGGAGCAATCACTTCCACCCTGTTATCCAAATTGCGCGGCATCCAGTCAGCCGAACCAATGAACATTTTCTCATCACCACCATTGGCAAAAATAAAAATACGCGAATGTTCCAGATAACGGTCTATGATGCCATTGATACGAATTGTATCACTCACTCCCGGCACTCCCGTAATCAGTGAACAATTACCACGAACCAGCAAGTCTATCCGAACACCATGCGAAGATGCTTCATACAGTTTCTTCACCATTACCGGATCAGTAATATGATTAATCTTTATCAAAATGTAAGCAGGTTTTCCGGCCTGCTTGTTCTTAATTTCTTCATTAATAAGACGGATAAATTTTTGCTTCATCTCATTAGGAGATACCAACAGTTCTTTGAAGCGAACGGGAGAATAAGGGCGTTCTATAAAATCAAAGACCAAACTCACGTCACGCGTCACATTCTTAGCAGCCGTCATCAACATATAATCAGTGTACATACGGGCGTTACCTTCATGAAAGTTTCCTGTACTGATACAAGCTATATCCGCACCTGTTTTCATGGATATATAGGTAATCTTAGAGTGTACCTTCAGTCCCTCCACCCCAAATATCACACGGATACCGGCATCCTGCATTTTCTTTGACCAATCTATATTGGAAGCCTCGTCAAAACGTGCCAGCAATTCAATAACTACTGTTACTTTCTTTCCATTGCGTGCCGCATTAATCAATGCTTTTACCACTTTCGAATCTTTAGCCAAACGATAGAGGGTTGTCTTGATACTTTTTACTTCTTTATTAATCGCCGCTTCCTGCAATATACGGATATAAGAATCGAAACTATGATAAGGCACATGAATAAAACGATCTTTCCTACGAATCAGCTCCAACATACCAACGTTACCCGAAAGCTCATTTTTCAAAACAGGAGTCCATTCAGGGTATTTCAAATCTTTCCGGCCACAGTCTGGAAAACGCATCAGGTCCTTATGGTTATGATATTTTCCACCGCCCAATACTGTATCCAACTTATCCAGATTCAACTTGTTCATGACACGTTTTAAAAGATCTTTAGGCATACTGGCATCATAAATAACCCGTAAAGGCTCACCTCGTTTGCGACTCTTTACTCCTTTAGAAATTTTCTGCATCATTCCGTTACGCAGATCATTGTCTATCTCCATCTCCGCATCTTTGGTAAACTTGAAAGCATACGCTTCAAAATGTTTATAGTTCATACCATGAAATATCAATGGTAAACAATAGCGTACCACATCATCCAAATACATCAGGTAATTTTTACCATCCTTATCCGGCAGACGGATAAAACGCCCTGCCTGTGCTACAGGCAGCTCTATAATTGCATATTCTCCAACTTTATGTCCTTCTTTCCTCATCTTTACAGCCAAAAAGATATTTTCATCCGCTTCGTTACCCAGTTGTTTTACTGATTTCAGCCAAACAGGACTAATAAACCCATTCAGCCGTTGTTGATAAAAAGAATCGACAAATAACTGTTGTTCCTCATCCAGTTGTACATGATTGACTAAACAAATATTTTCTTTCTCCAATTCTGCCGTTACCTGCTTGATCGCACCTTCATATTCTTTAGAGTACCTGTTGTTCAGTTTATTTATCTGTCTAATCAGTTTCAATGCTTCTTCCCGTTCAGAATGCGCCGCTTTATCTTCGCACTCGGCCACCCGGCTTTGAGTAGCTACACGTACTCTGAAAAATTCATCCAAATTATTAGAGTAAATTCCTAAAAAGCTCAACCGTTCCAGTATAGGAACACGTTCTTTCATGGCTTCCTGCAAAATGCGACGATTAAAATACATCCAACTGATATCTCTCGGCAGATAATATTTATCTTCCTTTTTCTTCTTCTCCATACGGTTTTAATATTTTTAGCAAAAATACGTCATACACATTACAATAACATGTCAATATAACTACAAATCAATAACAATAAAAAAGTCACAGCCGACGCATACAGCCATGACTTAAAGAGAGTTTTTATAAGAAAATCAAATAAACTCTTCAACCAAATACATCTCATTAAATAAAATTTGTTGATAATTGGAAGAATCACTCTCTAACAAATTCAACAAAGTATATTCAGCTCCACGTACCCAATACACAAAATCACGATTGGGGTGGTAATCTTTCGCAAATTCCAGCAACTGTTGCAAATTAAAATCTGAGGAAATGATACCCGCACCGCTTTTTTCGGCATCATATGCATTACAGTCCTGTTCTATATGAGCAGGAACCATCAGAATAGGTTTGCCTAAATACATGGCCTCGCACACCGATTCAAATCCGGCAGTACTGGCATAAGCCTTACATCCCGCCATCTGCCTCAAAAATTCCACATCATCCAGTTGATAAAAGCTCAATGTATTGTCCACTCTCTTCACCGGTTCCTCCTCCCACTTGTCCCAAAAGAAACGAAGCGGTATCCCGGGATGTTGCCTGTGCCATTTCATTACATTTTCACTGAAACCCGCATTAACCATATAGCCATGTATATAGTCACCGGAATAAGGTTCATGTAAAGTCACTTCCCTACGCAACAAGGGAGGAATCACACGGATATGATTCTGAGGATCATCGTTCATGTGACGAAAAGAAAGAGCCAAACGTTCCTTCGCCCCAAGCTGGTCAATACGGTAAAAAACTTCAAAAGAGCCAAGCTTACTTTATCAGCCTTTGGAAATTCAAAACTTTTATGCAAGAACAGATATTGATGCCCTATACAGATTTGCGGAACAGAGGGACGGAACAGGAAATAAGTCAGTCCGGTCAGCAATTCATAGAAATTGATAACCCTATCCGCACCACTGTCCTCGATACGCTGACGAATGTAGTTAATGCTATTGATATACACAGGAAGTTTCACTAGATTATACGCCACGCTCCGCATCAAACTCACCCGTTTGTTAGCTGGTGTAGGCAGAAAATTAGGACTGACAAAACGTTTTACCGGAGCATGGATATTACGATTGAAAAATCCCGGCAAGCGGCGCGAACTACTTTTACCTACCAGTACTTCCACTACTTCGTGACCGTTCCGGCGCAATATTTCCTCCAACGTAATGGCTTGAGTAAGATGTCCTCTCCCCTCACCCTGTACTATAAATAAAAATTTCATGAGGCTGTATGTATTAGGGTAAACTCTTTATTTTCTTCATTCTCATCAGCTAGTACATGATGGTATTCCATGATATTCCAATTCCCGTCCGCATCCTCAGTCAGTGCCGAAAGGCTTTCTACCCAATCGCCCGAATTCAGATAATGAATACCATCATAATAGGTATTAGCCGGATGATGGATATGACCACAAATCACTCCGTCACATTTACGTACACGTGCAAACTCCACCAATACTTTCTCAAAGTCCGATATATAGGAAACAGCCGACTTTACTTTTTGTTTGACGGCCTGTGACAGAGAATAATACGGTTTCCCCCGCTTAGTACGATATTGGTTATAAAAGCGGTTCACCCATAAGAGGAATGTATAACCTGCATCGCCCAACCGGGCTAACCATTTCATCTGCGTAGTAACCCGGTCGAATATATCGCCATGTGTCACATAATAACGCTTTCCATGTGTTTCAAGGATGTATTCTTTGACGATTTTTACGTTATAGAATGTCATAGGGACCAAGCTGTCCAGAAAATCATCGTGGTTGCCACACACATAAATTACTTCAGTACCGAAGTTCTCCATCATCTTCATGATAACCTTAAAGAAATCAGTATGTTTTGCTTGCCACCTCTTAGTACCTGCCTTACGCAAATGCCAACCATCTATAATGTCTCCGTTCAATATCAGACGGTCACAATTGACAGATTTCAGAAAGTTACTGACTTCAATTGTTTTGGAATGAGAGGTTCCAGATGGATATCCGATAAAACCACTGTAGGATAATACGTTCTTAGATGCATATCTTTATTATTAAAACTATGCAAATATCCATGTTATCTATTACAAGATCGTGTCGGCAGAATTACTATGCTATTAAAATCAATAAAAAAGACAGGCCGTTTCTTCATGGAACAAGAAACGGCCTGCAAAGCTTCAGTTTA
>ERZ827440.1105-NODE-1105-length-31881-cov-3.857067_pt1 | contig 31881 bp, 34 predicted proteins | sample MGYA00519774_ERZ827440 | MGnify/ENA primary metagenome ERZ827440 (study PRJEB31778, sample SAMEA3449302) | human gut metagenome | biome: human gut; feature: human-associated habitat; material: faeces | place: United Kingdom | collected 2010/2012 ... | reverse complement strand
ATCATAGAGGGCGTTTAACAGTTCCCAAAATTCTTTTTGGGGCTGTGATTTGGGCGCTTTACCTTTGCAAAGCTGACGGATAAATGCCGATTGAGACAGCCCGCACGCTGCTGCACAGCGTTTCAGTTTTTCGTTTTCTTCTTCGGATAGTCGTATTGAAATACGGACGGAATCTTTGTTTTTCATAAAATCATCTCCTTTAATTTAAAATAAAACAAAAGAATCCCGCATCGGCGGGATTCTTTTAGTATGCAACCTATTCTTCCGCAACAGCATCCGAAACAGGAGCTGCTGCCTGTTCACCTTTAATTGTGTTGTAAAAATTAACATATGTTGCACTCATATAAGGTACAATCCAAATATATGCAATACCGAATGTGATTGCTCCGAGAAGAGTCCAGCCTATAAACGAAAGCATAAGAACAAATAAATCCGCTTTATGTCCGTCCATCATTGCCTTGGAACGATCAATAGCTTCCAATGCGGCCATTCCGGGATTTTCCGCAAGAATGTAATGAGCCATAGAGTAAGACAATGACTTTATTATTCCGGGAATGATAAAGAGTAACGACCAGAGGGCAGTAAAAAGTCCTACAAAGAAGTTGAGCTTAAATGCAGCCCAAAGGTCTTTGAATCCGTAGAATGTGTCTGCAACATCCGGCTTTGTACCAGCAACGAGCTTTACATAGACATATGCGATAGAAAGCGTGAAAGCGGGCAGCGCGACTAAGGATGACACAAGCGCGCCTGCAATCGGGATAACGTTTATTGCTCCGCTGATGAGCGAAATCAATAAAAGGATTAAAAAAAGAATTCCGATATTCCCCTTGATTTGAGCCTTTGCGTTGAGCTTAAGTTCTGCTCTGTTAATCATAAAGATCGTACCTCCGTTAAATAATATTTTACAACTTCATTATACTATATGAAAAAGGAGTAGTCAAGTATTTTTGCATATTTAGTCAAATTTTTTCATAAACGGGGATATTTTCGGTGTTTACCTCGAACCAACCCGAATTTACGGGTTTTTTGGTCCAAAAATCGACCCATTTTCCTTCGGGAAGGTACACTCTTCTTGAGTCGTTGTCCGCTTCTGTCATGGGGGCAACGATAAGTCTGTCGCAGAAAATGTACTGATCGTCAATACCATATGTTTCGGGATCGTTTGTATAATCGGAAACGAGTGCTCTTATCGGTGCTTTTCCCGTTTTCCTATATTCAATAAATGCGGTCTTTAATATGGGAATAAGAGTTTCCCTTATTTTCAAAAGCTCTCGAACCTTATCCTCGCAGCCCCATTTGAGCCACGGCGCTTCGGTGCAGTACCATGCATTTATAAGGCATTGCGTCGAGAATACAACCGTTTGAAGCCGCCTGATAAGATCTTTTTCAGAAACGGCATGGCGAACCTCGGGACACCAGAGTATTCCGCTAAATCCGGAATTAACCACACCTCTTATGAAATCCTTGTGATCGTACAGGTCGCTGTAAAGCGCAAAGGGATACGAAGCGGACAGCGCACCGGCGTTTCTAACCTCGGAGAAGGTTTTATTTTCGCCGAGAGCCTCCATAATCGTTTGCATATAAAGCACGCCGAACATAGAGTGATATTGCTCACCGTCCATTCCCGAGGGAAATTCGGTGCAATCGGGGAAGCTCCAGTCGTGAACAAATTCCGAATTGTCACATTCGTCAAGCTTAAATCCGTCTATACCTTCATTTACAAGATAGTCCCTGTGATGCTCCGCAAAAAGCTTTCTTGCACCCTCTGTTGAAAAGTCGGGTATTAGCCCCTTCCACACCTCGATGTCACCGCAGTATTTTCTCATTTCCTGATAAAACGGAGCGGCGGCATTGACAAATGCGTGTTCCCAAAGATTGATATGGAAGCCTCTTTCCTTAAGATATGATATTACCTCTTTGTAGTTGGGAAAACGCTCCTCGTCCCAAAGATAAGAGCATGAGTAGGAGTTGGAATGCCAACCGGGTTCAAGACCGAGTATATCGCACGGAATATCGTTTTCACGGAAGTAATCCGCCATTTTCATAACATCGTCACCGGTGTTTTTGGCATAGCAACGATAAAGCGTGCCCAGCCCCCAATCCGGTATTTCACAGCCGCCCCCGGAGAGCATATTGTACTGAGAAACAATATCTGTTATGGTTTCACCTTCAAAAATATAAATATCCACACCCTTGGCAGTGGGAATGTCAATCGTCATAATCGTTTCTTCTTTAAGCCCCACCTTGTTATATAAATCCTCAGCCGTTGCAATAACGGTGTTGTCGGGATTAGGCTCACGGTTCAGATTTCTGCTTATTCCGCAGAATGCATCAATGTATCTTGCGGAATCAATATAGATTCCGTACCCAGCCGTCGAAACAAAAAACGGAACGGGTGCGTGACTGTCTCCGGTGTTTGCAACGGGGTCGGAATTAACTCTGAGCTTCAGCTTGTGATTTTTATGATTGAAGCCCTTAAGCTGAAGTCCTCCTCCGTAAATCTGCTCTTCAAACCTAAGCGGAATCTCCAAAAGGCAGCCTCTTGCAGTTTCTTTGAATTTAATCCTTGATGTGTCATACGATACATTTGTTTCTTCATAATTAAAGTTTTTACAAAAGTATGACGGAACAAATTTTTCGGGTGTCCCGAATGTAATTCTCTTCATTTACCAAATCTCCTTAAATTGAAAATCTGTCTATTTTATCCGAGCTGTATTTTGAATAAACAAGCTTTTGACTGCTGTATAATCCGTATGGACCGGACATAACAAAACATACCGCGCAGGCAAGAGCATAATATAGCATCCCTCCCGAGCCGAACAGCTCAACGCCCATAATAAGAGTTGCGAAGGGACAGTTTGAAATTCCGCAGAACATACACAAAAGCCCGAGTGCAGCGGCAAAGGACGGATCAAGCCCGAAAAATGCTCCGAAGGCACAGCCGAATGTTGTTCCGATGAAAAACGCAGGGACAATTTCGCCGCCTTTATAGCCTGCTCCTACCGTTATAGCTGTAAAAATCAGCTTAAGTAAAAATGCGGAATATGCTGTTTTTTCGCCGTTTAATGCAGATTCCACGATGTTCATGCCGGCGCCGTTATAATCCGTTGTCCCTACAGCCAAGGTCAGTATAACGATGATTATACCTCCGACCGCAGATATTAAGTATGGATTTTTTAGATATTTTTTAAATCCTGTTTCCGCACCTCGCAGAGCAACACAGAAAACAATGGAAATAATTGCCGCAACGAGGGAGAAAATCAGTATCTTAAAAATCGCTGTAAGGTTGAACTCGGGAATTCCGTGAATAGGATAAAACAGTGCTTCGTTTCCCATAAGCTTTGTTATTTCAAAAGCCACTGCCGATGAAACGATGCACGGCAGAAAACGAAAATACTTGATGTGTCCCACGGATATTACCTCGACCGCAAAAATCGCCGCTGTTACGGGGGTTGTGAATATTGCGGAAAAAGCACCGCTCATACCGCACATGATAACCGTGCCGAGGCTTTGCTTTTTCAGCCTCATTGCTTTGCCTGCAATCGAACCTATTCCTCCGCCGATTTGCAGTGCCGCACCCTCTCTGCCGGCAGAACCGCCGAAAAGATGTGTTAAAAAAGCACCTATGAATATAAAGGGAACAAGAAGATATGAAATCGGCTGTCTTGACCTTATGCAGTCAATGACGGTGTTCGTTGTCAGGCTTTGCTTTGAAAGCCTGTACATCGCCGTAATCAAAAGACCGGCGAGGGGCAAAAACAGTATCAGCCTTTCGTGAGCCATACGGGTTTGTGTCGCAAAAGCTATCGCTTTATGGAACAAAGCGCCTACAAATCCGGATATAAGACCTACCAAAACGGAAATTAAAACCCATTTTGCGAAGGCTTTGCCGTAGGTTCTTAATATATTTTTGAGTTTGTCCAATTTGAGTCACCTTATTTTTAAGATTTCTGCGGTTTTTCCCGAAATTCGGAATTCTACGGTTTTTTGTGCAAATGACATTCTGTAAACCTTGCCGTCCTCGTGATACTGCGGCCGAACTTCAAATGATAGAAGCTCAATAAGTGCCTTCCTTCGTTCCTCCGAAAAAACTTCAAGACATCCGTTTTTGTCAACTACTGTAAGCCTTGGGGTTTTAGGCGCCGCAAACCCTGACATAGCATCCTCATGACTGTCAAATTCGGGAAGATACGGCTTTATGTCGTAAATTGGTGTGCCGTCCTTCATGTCTGCTCCCGAAACCGTTATTTCACCCATGGCAGTATCAATGCTTTCAAGCTTGACGGATGAAAGCCCGAGGGAGTTAGGACGGAACGGTGAGCGTGTGGCAAAAACTCCCATTCTTGCGTTTCCGCCGAGCCTCGGAGGGCGTACGGTAGGCGACCACTTTCCGTTCGTTTCGGAAAATCCCCATATCAGCCAGATATGTGAAAAGCCTTCAAGTCCGCGGATTGCCTCAGGTATCGCAAATTCCGGCTCAAAAATAATTTTGGATTTAAAACTTGCGGCAAGTCCGCTTTGCTTCGGTACTCCGAATTTTTCGGGAAGGTCATTTTTTATTTTTGCAATAGGCTTAATGTTCATAATCAGTCAAGGCAGGAATAAAGCACATTTCTGAGTCGAGGCTGATAATATGTTTCCTGCGGATTGCACATATGGTGGGTATAAAACAGCGCAAGCCTCTTGTCGGTATCGCAAAGAACCGTGGCACCGGCGGCGCCGCCCCAACCGAACTCTCCGATGGAAGAAAGAGAGCCGCCTTCTGCTTTGTCAATCATTGTTCTCACGCCAAGGCCGTATCCGTATCCTTTAAGCTGGGGCCATACAAAGGTCTTTCTCTGTTCGCTCGAAAGCTGATTTTGCTTCATAAGCTCAACCGATGCGGGAGAAAGTATGCGTGCGCCGTTCGGACCTACTCCGAAATTTGCAAGAGCCGAGGCAAGCTTGATGTAATCATCGGCGCTTGTTATTATTCCGGCTCCGCCGCTGTCAAATTCCGGCCCGAGAATATGAGCGTTTTTGTTTCCGAGTATTTCAACATGACCGCCAAGCTTGGATCTGTCTGTCTGCTGAAGCCGAACAATATCCGTTTCATTGGTATCATCGACAAAATTGTACTGAACGGCAAGCCTGCTTTCCATATCGGGCGTAAGGTGGTAGCAGCTTTGCGTCATTCCAAGGGGCTGGAAGATGTTCGCTTTTACATAATCTCTGAACTTCATCCCCGATATAACCTCTATTACCGCCGAAAGAAGGTCATGACAAAAGCTGTACTGCCAAGCCGTTCCGGGCTGGAACGAAAGAGGACGCTCCGCAAGCACCTTTGAAAAACTGCGGTTGTCAAATTTACCGTCGGATATTTTGTCGATTTTGTCCAAAAACTCCTTCGGTCTTTCGTAGGATATGCCTGCCGTCATTGTAAATAGATGACGGAATGTTACGGGAGTTTTGGCATCAACAATTTTACCGTTTTCCATAACCTTCACATCACGCCATTCGGGGAGATATTCATAAATCGGGTCATCAAGCAAAAATATTCCCTTTTCATAAAGCTGCATAGCCGCCGTTACGGTAGCTATTTTTGAGCATGAATAGATGTAAAACAGACGGTAATCCGTCATTTTAATTTTGTTCTCAAGGTCGGAATATCCCGATTGATAACGAAATACCTCCTTGTTGTCAATGTAAACTATGGCTGTATTACCAGGAATTCTCCACTCAGTCAGCCGATTCATAAAATCTTTCATTGCATGAAAATCCATGATTGCATCTCCTTATTCATTAGTTTACAAATCAAGATAAGTATATCATACAAAAAATAATTTTTCAATATATAAATTAAAACTTTTTTCGATATAAAGTAAAAAAACGGCTTAAAGCATACGCTTTAAGCCGCATGGTACAGGGGCAGAAGGACTTGAACCCTCGGCACTTGGTTTTGGAGACCAATGCTCTACCAACTGAGCTATACCCCTATATTAAGCCGCCCGACCGAACATACGGCCAAGCGGTAAAAGAGTTGCGGGGGAAGGATTTGAACCAACGACCTTCGGGTTATGAGCCCGACGAGCTACCAGACTGCTCCACCCCGCGATATATACGCCATCATCGACAGCTTTATAAGTATAACACAGATATAACTGTTTGTCAATACCTTTTTTAAAAAAAGTGTAAAATTTACGAAACACAAAATGCGTGTGAATTTGTACATAATAAATAGAAAAAAAATTTAAAAAATGTATTGTGCTTTTAAATAAAATGTGATATAATACTCTAATACTGTAACTTGGAGATAACTATGGATAAATTGTTTTTCAGATTGTTGCCGTTTGCAATAGCTTCTGTTTTGGCTTCGGTCGGTATTTGCACATCTAATTTAATTGCGGTTTGCTATATTGTCGCGGTGTTTTCGCTCTTTATAGTTGATGTGGCGGGGGACAGGCTGACGGCTGTAGGCGTCAATGTTTTGTTTCTATGCACAGCCGCTCTTTTCGGCGGAACGATATATGTTTTGTTTCTCGGTATGCTTGTAACCGCGCTTTCGTACATTATGTCTTTGGTGATAATTCGGACTTCGGATTTCGGATATGCTTTGGCTGCCGGCATTGCCGATTTTTCAATCAGTATTATGGCAGTGGATGTGCTTATGAAAAGATCGGAGTTCGGATACGGGCTTTTCGATGCGTTTTCAAGGTTTGTGGATTCGGCATTTTCGGTTGTGCTTGAAAACTTGAATTCCTTATCGGATATTGAGGGATATACGGCAGAGAGCATAGATTATATGCGACAGCTGGTTACGGCAACAGGCGAAGGAATTAAGCTCATGCTTCCCGGCATTACCATTGTTGCCGGAGGCGTTGTGTGCATAATTGCATTGATTTTATCAAGATTTTTTATTAAGGGCATTCCCGTACCTCCTCTTTCGGGGATAAGGGCACCAAAGTCCGCAGTATATGTATTTTGCCTTTTGTATATTTCATCGGGGCTTATGGGGGCCGAAGGCAGTGCGGCTTTTATTATGGCGAATGCGGTGTTTGTTTTGTCTGTTTTCATGATGCTTTGCGGTATATCCGTTGTGAAGTATTTGACGGACAAGATAAAACCAAAGCCTTTTTCGATTTTTGTTTTTGTTATTTTTATTCCCGTTTGCTTTGCGTTTAATACAATGCTGACCTTTGTCGGCATGATTGACGGTATTTTTAAATTCAGGAGACTTGGAAATGAAAAAGAATAATGCGGGTTTTATAATTTTTCCTACCTTATTTGTACTTGCTTTTCTTAACATTGTTATCTGGCTGAAAGCAAATTCGGTTTTCGGTCTTTTGTCCACATCGCTTTCGCTGCTTCTTTTGGCGGTTTTGCTTTTTGCGGCGGATAAAGGCGTGAATAAAGAAAAAACTTCTTCGGAAGCGGATAGCCTTGCGGTGGACAGTTCAACCAGAAAAATGATGTTTGAGTTTTCTGTTCCCTGTGTTGTTGCAGATGAAGACGGAACGGTTCTTTGGTTTAATTCCGCGGCTTTAAGGATTTTTGAAAAAGAGGATATTTCGGGCATGAATATATCATCTCTCTTCCCGGGTGCGGATAAGGTCGGCGGAAAAAGCGGTGAGGGAGAAACAAATATCAATCTCATGAGCTTTGAATACAGGTTTGTAAGCTGCGTTGAAAACGGAAAAACGCTCTATTTTATAACATTTCATGATATTACCGAGCTTAAAACCGTTTCTTCAAGATGCGAGGCTATAAAGACCGTCGCTTGCTTTTTGACCATTGATAATTTTCAGGAGGTTATGAGCGGCGTTTCCTCAAACGAAACGGGTAAGCTTGCAATAGAAATCGAAACAGTGCTTTCGGAGCTTGCGGATGTCTGCGACGGTTCAATCCAAAGGCTTGAACGGGATTTGTATTTCATGATTTTAGATATGGAGCATCTGTCCATATTGATGGCGGAAAGATTTTCGATTTTGAACGACATCAAGAAGATTAAGGGATCAAATGAGATACAGGTAACAATAAGCATCGGTGTCGGATGTGCCGACGATTCGGTTTCAAAAAGCGTTTCCTATGCCCGTTCTGCGATGGAGCTTGCTCTCGGGCGAGGGGGCGATCAGGCGGTTGTGAAAATAGACGATGATTACCGCTTTTACGGCAGCGGTTCCCGGGAAACAGAAAAGAAAACCAAGGTCAGAGCGAGAGTTATGGCTCAGGCTCTTACCGAAATTGTCAGAAATGCGTATCAAATCATTATTATGGGACACGCCGGCATGGACGCGGATTCCTTCGGCGCCGCAATCGGAGTGTTTACAATTGCCGAAAGTCTGGGAGTTCGTGCAAGGATTATTATTGATAAAAATGATGCGGTTATAAAAGCCGAAATCAATAAATTCACGGAATACAAAGAGTATGAATTTGCTTTTATTTCGGAGGAGCAGGCGTTCAATATTATGAACGATAAAACGGTTGTGGTATTGCTTGATACTCACATGGCGGAAAGAGCGCAGTGCCCCGAGCTTCTGAGGTTTACATCAAGAATCGTGGTTATTGATCATCACCGCAAGAACAAGGATTATATCAAAAATACCATTTTGACCTATCATGAGCCGTACGCTTCTTCCACAAGCGAAATGGTTACCGAAATATTGCAATACACCGATAACGGTAATAAAATCAGGCGGTTTGAAGCGGAGGCACTTTATGCCGGCATTATGCTTGATACCAAAAACTTTTCCGTTAAAACAGGTGTCAGAACCTTTGATGCCGCCGCATTCCTAAGAAAAAGAGGGGTTGACACAACAGCGGTTCGCGACATCTTTAAGGTCGGGTTTGATGAGTATAAGGAACGGTTGAAAATAATCGAATCGGCAGAGATTTACAGGAGCATAACAGCAATAGCTTGCGGAAAGTCAAGTATTCAAAATGCGGCTGCGGCATCCGATGAGCTTTTGGAAATAAGCGGAATAAAGGCATCCTTTGTGCTTTGCGAGGCGGACGGATTTATTCATATTTCAGCCCGTTCCACAGGGGAAATAAATGTTCAGCTGATTGCCGAGGCTTTGGGCGGCGGCGGACACATGGTTGTTGCAGGGGCTCAGATAAAGGGAGCTTCAATGAATGAGGCAAAGAAGATGCTTCTCGATGCGATTGATACTTATTTTGCAAACAGCAGTTCTTAAATGAAGCTGTTTTATAACAAAGATTTGAAAGGAATGATATATATGAAGGTTATTCTTACTGCCGATGTTAAGGGCAAAGGCAAAAAAGGAGATTTGGTTAATGTTAATGACGGATATGCAAGGAATTTTCTTTTGCCGAAAGGTCTTGCACTTGAAGCAACAGCGGCTAATTTAAATGATTTGAAGGGCAAAAACGAGGCTGAGGATTATCGCCGTCAGCAGGATTTTGAGTCCGCCGAGGCAACAGCGGAAAAGCTTAAGGCAGTTGCGGTAGAGCTCTCCGCAAAGGCAGGCGAAAACGGCAAGCTTTTCGGATCCATTACCTCAAAGGAAATTGCTGAAAAGCTTAAATATCAGCATCATATTGTTATTGATAAGAAGAAAATGGTTTTGCCGGACGGTATTAAAAGCACCGGTACGCATACCGTGGAAATTAAGCTTCATCCGAAGGTTAAGGCTGAGCTTAAGGTCATTGTTTCGGCTGAATAATTATTTTACGAAAGGAGGACGGCTGACATGGATAATATGACAGTTCCGTACTCTGCCGAGGCGGAAGCTTCGGTTCTCGGTTCGGTTATATTCAATCCGCAGCAAATCACTGTTGTTGCGGAAAATTTGCCGAGCTCCGACGCTTTCTATATCGAAGCGAACAGAGCGGTTTATTCTGCCATGCTGAGCCTTTTCTCGTTTGGCAAGCCCATTGATGTCGTTACCTTAAAACAACAGCTTGAAACCGACGGTAAGCTTGAGGCTATCGGCGGCATGAGTTATATAATTGAAATTGCGCAGGCTGTTCCCACAACCGCAAATCTGGACTATTACATAAAAATCGTTCAGGAAAAGTCATATTTGAGAAAATTGATTGATGCCTGCGGAAGAATTATAAAAAAGTGTGTTGAAGAAAAAGAAGAAACCGAAAAGATTATGGACAGCGCCGAGCAGGAAATATTCGATATTATGCAGCACCGTTCCGAACAGGGGCTTGTTAAGGTCGGGGCAATAATTCCGGAGACGATGAATCATATTCAGATGCTTTCGCAGAAAAACGAGGCAGTAACGGGGATTCCCACCGGGCTTCACGATCTGGACATGATTCTTTCGGGGCTTCATAATTCCGATTTGGTTCTTATCGCCGCAAGACCTGCCATGGGTAAATCCAGTCTTGCACTCAATATCGGGCAGTATGTGGCGGTTCATGAGCATATTCCCACCGCATATTTCACTCTCGAAATGTCGGCGGAGCAGGTAGCTTCGAGAATGCTTTGTTCGGAGGCTTTCGTAGATTCAAACAGCGTTAAAACGGGCAGCCTTAACGATTATGACTGGCAAAAGCTTTTAAGTGCCGCAAAAGAAATAATAAAAGCCCCGTTTTTTATAGATGATAAGGCGAATGCGTCAATTAACGAAATTCGCTCAAAGTGTAAAAGACTGAAGCTGAAGGAAAACCTGGGGCTTGTTATAATCGACTATCTTCAGCTTATGGAAGGAACGAGAAAGGAATCCCGTCAGACGGAAGTCAGCGACATTTCAAGAGGCTTGAAAATTCTTGCAAAGGAGCTTGATGTCCCGGTAATTGCGCTTTCCCAGCTTTCCCGAGGCGTCGAGAACCGAACGGATAAAAGGCCCAATCTTTCCGACCTTCGTGAATCGGGCGCAATTGAGCAGGATGCCGACATTGTTATGTTTATCCACCGGGATACCGATGATGAGGAAAAGAAAAATCAGGCGGAAATTATTATCAGAAAACACAGAAACGGCTCTACCGGCTCAATAAACGTTTGCTGGCTCGGTCAATATACCCGTTTTTGTACTTTGGAGAAGCAACAAAATGACGGTTTCTGATAAAATCATAAAAAAGGTTACAAAAGCTGCATATGCACTTTCGGGGCATACGGCGGTTATAGGTCTTTCGGGAGGGGCAGATTCGGTTTGCCTCACTCACATACTTAAAAATGCCGGGTTTGATGTTGTTTGTGCCCATGTAAATCACTGCCTTCGGGGAAGCGAGGCAGACGATGACGAAATGTTTGTAAAAGCATTTTGCGAAACACTGGGAGTCAGACTGTTTACGCTGAGAGCCGATGTTGCCTCGTTGTCAAAAGAGCACGGCACAAGCTGTGAGGACGAGGGCAGACGGGTTCGGTACGAGTTTTTTGAAAGTGTCCCGATTGAAAACAAAATTATCGTAACGGCTCACAACAAAAACGATGCGGCGGAAACGGTTATTCTGCACCTTTTGAGAGGAAGCGGAGGACTGAAGGGTATTCCCGAAAGAGAAGGCGTTTTAAGACCGCTCAGGGATGTTTCAAGGAGCGATATTGAAGCGTATTGTGAGGAAAACAGGCTTTCGTACAGAACGGACAGCTCGAACCTGACAGACGATTATACAAGAAATAAAATCAGGCATTGCGTCATTCCCGAGCTTGAAAGGATAAATCCCGGTTTTTCCGATGCAATTTTGCGTGCCGCGGAGATTTCGGGAGCGGAGCATGAGCATATAAGGCTCGAAGCCGATAAAATACCTCTTGAAGAAAAGCACGGCAGAATTTATGCTGAGCTTGAAGATTATGACCGCGCGGTTCTTATGCAGCTTATAAGGCGGATGTATTCTTTAGTTTACGGAAGCGATAAAAATCTCGGCTTTGTTTCGGTAGACGCCGCAGCAAGGCTTGTTGCAAGCGGTCGGGTCGGAAAGAGGGCAGACCTTTTTGACGGGATTTTTCTTGAAACCGAATACGGCCGCTTCAGCGTAGGCAGAGAATGGAAGGTAACAAAATTTAATATAAAGCTTTCCGAAAAAGTTCGTATTCCTGAAATCGGTATTGAGATTGAAATTAAGAAGGGCATACACAAGGGCTGTATTCTGGACGCCGATAAGGTATCGGATATTTATGTAAGAAACAGGAAAAACGGTGACAGATGCCTTTGGAAAGGTCACACAAAGAAGCTTAAGGATATTCTTATAGATGAAAAAATTTCAAAAATTGACAGAAATTCGGTTGCGGTTCTGGAAACCGGCGGAAAATGTATGGGCGCACTCGGATTTGGTATAAACAAGGAATTTTTACCTGATGACAAAACGGTAAATTTTATTACTATTGATTGGAGAAAATATAATGAATAACAATATCGACAAGGTCCTTTTCACCGAAGAACAGATTAAACAGAAGGTAAAAGAGCTCGGCGCAAAGATTTCTGAGGATTATAAGGGCAAGGAGGTTATGCTTCTTTGCATACTTAAGGGTGCGTTTGTTTTTGCGTCCGACCTGCTTCGTGCTATTGACTCGGACACGGTTTCCATGCATTTTATGGTTGCATCGAGCTACGGCGATAAAACGGAGTCCTCGGGACATGTTATTATAAAGCAAGATATTGAAGAACCTGTTAAAGATAAGCATGTTATTATAGCAGAGGATATTATTGATACAGGAAGAACCTTGCGTTATGTTATGGATTATCTTGCAAGCAAGGGTGCGGCTTCGGTTGAGGTTTGCGCACTTTTTGACAAGCCCGACAGAAGGGTTATGAAGGTTGAAGCAAAGTACAGCGGATTTTTGCTTCCGGATGAATTTGTTGTAGGCTACGGTCTTGATTATGCAGGCTATTACCGGAATCTTCCTTACCTCGGTGTTCTTAAAAGGGAGGTTTACGAGGGTTAATTATATTTGTTCATCTTGCGTGCTCGCAGTAAGATGAATCGCAAATATGCGAGCAGAAAGGTTTGGTTGTATGTCAAAATTTAAAAATGTAATCTTCCTCATATTGCTTTTTGTACTTGTGGGTGCTATGTGGTCGGTTATGAACATGACGGCGGAGGTTGACAAATACGGATATTCCGACCTCGTTAAGGATATAAACGCAGATATAAAAGCCGTGGAAAACGGTGAAAAGGGCAAGATTGAGAGCATGACGTTCTTTGACGATTACACCGCCGAAATAAAAATTCGGGAAGGCAATTCCGTTAAAGTTCACTCGGTTGATGTTCCGGGAAGTATCGACAGACTGTCGTCGGCTGTAGGAAACGAGGGTATGAACGCCTTAATAGAAAACGGACTTTCCGTCAATGTAAAGCATGACAGCGACAGCTGGTTTTTATCAATGATTCCCTCGCTTATTATGCTTATTTTCTTTATTTCCATTATGTTTTTCATGTTCCGTCAGACTCAGGGCGGCGGCGGAAAAATGATGTCATTCGGTAAGGCGAAAACACGGGCGACAAGCATTAATCATAAGGTGACATTTAAAGATGTTGCAGGTGCGGACGAGGAAAAAGAGGAGCTTGCAGAGGTTGTGGAGTTCCTTAAAAATCCTAAAAAGTTTACGGAAATCGGAGCAAGAATACCTAAGGGAATTTTGCTTGTGGGCCCTCCGGGAACGGGTAAAACGCTTCTTGCAAAGGCTGTTGCCGGAGAGGCGGGAGTTCCGTTTTTCTCGATTTCGGGTTCGGATTTCGTTGAAATGTTCGTCGGTGTCGGTGCTTCCCGTGTGAGAGACCTTTTTGAGCAGGCGAAAAAGAATCTTCCTGCCATTGTGTTCATTGACGAAATTGATGCTGTCGGCAGACAAAGAGGTGCAGGCCTCGGCGGTGGACACGACGAAAGAGAACAGACGCTTAATCAGCTCCTCGTTGAAATGGACGGCTTTGAAATTAACGAAGGCGTTATCATTATCGCCGCAACAAACCGCCCCGATATTCTTGACCCGGCACTCCTTCGCCCGGGAAGATTTGACAGACAGGTTGTTGTAGGTGCACCCGATGTTAAGGGCAGAGAAGAAATACTTAAGGTTCATTCAAAGGGCAAGTTCTTAGGTGATGATGTTGATTTGTCCGTTGTTGCAAAGACTACCATAGGCTTTACGGGCGCAGACCTTGAAAATCTTCTTAACGAAGCGGCGCTTCTTTCAGCAAGGCAGAACAAAAAGGTTATCAATATGCCCGAGCTTAAGGAAGCAATGCTGAAGGTTACCATGGGACCGGAGAAAAAATCAAGGGTGGTTTCCGAGGCGGACAAGAAAAACACCGCTTACCACGAAGCAGGTCACGCAATTGCGGCATATTATCTTCCCAAGGTTGATAATGTTCATCAGATTTCCATTATCCCCAGAGGCAGAGCCGGCGGTTATACAATGACTCTCCCGAAGGATGACCAGCTTTACAAAACCCGTGAGGAGCTTATCCAGGATATTGTTATGACAATGGGCGGAAGATCTGCCGAGGAGATTATTTTCGGCGATTATTCAACCGGCGCATCAGGCGATATTCAGCAGGCAACGAAGATTGCCCGTGATATGGTTACAAAGTACGGAATGAGCAAAAAACTCGGTACCGTTGCGTATGTGACGCATGAAGAGGTTTTTATGGGCAGAGATTTCGGAAGCACCAAGCCCTACAGCGAAGAATTTGCGGCTGAGATTGATGCGGAAGTCAGAAGCATCATTGACGAATGCCACGAAAAATGCACGGAAATTCTCAAAGCTCATATAGATAAGCTTCATGAAATAACAAACACACTTCTTGAAAAAGAGGCACTTACAGGCGAAGAATTTGCCGAAATCATGGAAGATAAGCCTCAGAATTCCGAAGAAGAATAATATTATTTACCCCCGTTTTGTCCATAAGAAGCGGGGGTATTGATTTTTTTAAAAATTTTTTGTAACAAAACGGTGTTTTTTCCGTCTAAACTATGAAGCTTCAATGAAAGGGGGCGATGATTACGGATAAAAAAATCTCGGAAAGGCTATATGAAACTTATTACATGAAGGTCTATTCATTTGTTATGACGCTTGCGAAAAACAAAGAGCTTTCGGAAGAAATAACCCAGGAAACATTTTTCAGAGCCATGACAACGGACAAGAAATTTCGTGGGGAAAGCAATGAATTTACATGGCTTTGCGCAATAGCAAAGAATTTGTTTTACGATGAAATGAGCAGACGAGAAAAATGCAGAAGCGGAGATTTTGCAAATATCGGCAAAGCTACCTTCGATGCTTCGGAAAGGCTTTGCGATGCGGATGCTTCCTTCAGAATTCATATGGTGCTTCACAGTATGGAAGAACCGTACAAAGAGGTTTTTGAGCTTCGCTTGTTCGGCGAGCTGTCTTTTAAGCAGATAGCGCATTTGTTTAAAAGAAGCGAAAGCTGGGCGAGGGTTACATATCATCGCGCCGCACTTAAAATCAGAGAAAGGATGGATAAACATGAAATATAATTGTGAAATTGTTCGGGATTTACTGCCGCTTTACATTGACGGCGTTGCAAGCAGTCCGAGCAAAAGCATGGTCGAGGAGCATATTTTGGAATGTAAAGACTGCGCAGAGCTGCTTTCAAAAATGAAGGAAAAGGAGCTTGAAAGCGAAATAAATGCCGAAAAAGTCTCCGTAATTTCAGCTCAAAGAAGGTTTTTTAAGCGAAAATCCGCAACTGTCGGAGGCATCATTTCCGCAATTTTTATGATTCCCGTTTTGGTGTGCCTTATTGTTAATTTGGCAACAGGTGCGTCCCTGACTTGGTTTTTTATAGTCTTGGCATCTCTCCTTACTGCGGCATCCTTGACGGTTGTCCCTCTTATGGTGCCCGAAAACAAATTGGTTTGGACCCTCGGAACATTTTCCGTTACCCTTGTTTTGCTCATGGGAGTGTGCTGCCTGTACACCGGGGGACGGTGGTTCTTTGTTGCGTCTTCGGCTTCACTTTTTGGTTTATGCTTAGTTTTCATGCCGTTTTTGAAGGTCATAAAGCATAGACGGGCTCTTATTTGCATGGCGGCGGACACCCTGCTTTTTTTGCTGATGATGCTATGCATAGGATTATATGTGGATATTCCTTACTTTTTCGCCGTTTCATCAATTATTTCAGTGCCGATTATCGCATTTGCGTGGATGGTTTTCGGAATAATAATGTTAATCGGCAAAATAAAAAGGAGAAAGTAGAAATGAAAAAAATAATAGCTTATTTATTGTGCGTGTTGTGCCTTACGGGCTGTTCCAACCCTGAGTATTCAAATTCAGAAAAATACAGCTTCGGGAATACAGAAATAAACGGCACTGTCAAAAATATTGCTGTTGATTGGCAGAGCGGCGATGTTAATATTGTTACCCACGAAAAGGACAGTATATTGCTTTTTGAGGAATCGGATACGGATTTGGATGATGAAAAAATGGTTCATTGGTGGCAAGACGGCGATACTCTCAGAATTAAGTTTTCCCGTTCAGGACTTAAATATCTTTTCTCAAAAGGAAAGGATCTGACTTTGGCAATCCCCGGAAATATCGTATATGACAGTATAAAAATCAATACCTCATCTGCCGATATTGAAGCCGAGGCTTTAGTAGCTAAGGAACTTAATATTGAAACCTCATCGGGAAGTATTGATATTTGTTGTGACAGCGAAAGCATAAAGCTTGATACATCTTCGGGCGAAATTGATGTTATGGCGGAAAATCTGAAATCGTTTGTTGCTGAATCTTCAAGCGGTGATATTTCCTTGGTTTCAAATGTTCCCACTTCTGAATGTATTATTAAGTCGTCCTCGGGTGATGTTGACATTGATTTGCCGGAAAATGCCAAGTTTACTGCGAAAATTTCTGTTTCAAGCGGTGAATTTTCATCCGATTTTGCCCTTTTTAAGGAATTTGCCACTTCGGAAAAAGAAGAAACATATGTGTGCGGCAACGGCACCTCTACGCTTGATATAGAAACTACCTCAGGAGATATAAGCATTTGCAAAATACTCGGCGACTGAAGCATCTACTATCCGTGGATTGACTTTTTAGGTGCATATCGTTATAATAACCTTAGGAGGTGAGGGATATGGACTTAAACAAAAGCGGAAATCTTATTCGTGAATTGAGAAAATCAAAAAAATGACTCAAAAGCAGGTTGCAAAAATTCTCGGAATTGAACCGAAAACCGTTTCAAAATGGGAAACAGGACGGGGATTTCCCGACATTTCCTTCGTAAGCGGACTTGCGGACATTTTCGGCGTGAGCGAAAAAATACTTTTATCCGGTGATTTAATCAAAAACGATGAGGAGGTGGGGAATATGAAAAGAAATAAATTCTACGCCTGCAAAAATTGCGGAAGCGTAATTTGCGGTACGGGGGAATACGAGGTGATTTGCTGCGGAAACAAGCTTAGTCCCCTTGAGCCTTCGGAGGCGGACGAGGGGCACCTGTTAAAGGTGACCGAGATTGAAAATGACTACTTCGTTGAAATTGATCACGATATGACAAAGGAGCATTTCATTTCGTTTATAGCCTATGTTTCAATGGACAGAATGATGTTAATTAGATTGTACCCTGAGCAGAACTGTGAGATTTGCTTTCCGAAAATGTTCGGAGGGAAATTCTTTTTCTATTGCAATAGACACGGTTTGTTTGAATATGTCCTGTAGCAACAAAAATAAAAATATTTAGGGTTGACATTTAATAAATTGGTGATATAATACTGTTATAAGGACTATGTTTGGAGGTTTGAAGATGGATACAAAAGCTTTATTCAAGTTGAGCTACGGTCTGTTTGTGCTTACCGCAAAAGATGCCGGCAAGAATAACGGTTGCATAATAAACACTGCTATTCAGGCGGCTTCTGCGCCCAATCAAATGAGCATTTGCGTGAATAAGGATAATTACACACACGATATGATTGTTAAAACAGGTGAATTTTCCGTTTCGGTAATCAGCACACGCGCAACATTTGATTTGTTTAAGAGGTTTGGCTTTCAGTCGGGAAAGGATACCGACAAATTTGCGGATTTCAAAGGTTGTAAGGAAGGCAAGAATGGGATATTGTATGTAACCGAAGGGACAAATGCTTATTTTTCGGTCAAGGTTACAAATACTCAGGATTTGGGTTCGCATACCATGTTCATAGGCGAAATTACGGACATGGAGGTCTTAAGCTCCGATTCATCCGCAACTTACGAGTATTATTTCAATAACATTAAGCCAAAGCCCGCACCGAAAACCGATGACGGTCAGACGGTTTGGCGTTGTGTTATATGCGGATATGAATATGTTGGAGAGGAATTGCCGGAGGATTTTATTTGTCCGTTGTGCAAGCACCCGGCATCTGATTTTGAAAAAATAACAAAGAAAGTGGAGGAAACAAAAATGTCAAACAAATACGCAGGAACAAAAACCGAAAAGAATTTATGGGAGGCTTTTGCAGGAGAATCTCAGGCAAGAAACAAATACACTTATTTCGCTTCGGTAGCGAAAAAAGCAGGCTATGAGCAGATTGCAGCACTTTTCTTGCAGACGGCAGACAACGAAAAGGAACACGCAAAGCTTTGGTTCAAGGCTTTGGGTGAGCTTGGCGACACACCGGAAAATCTTCTTCATGCGGCAGAAGGCGAGAATTACGAATGGACAGATATGTATGACAGAATGGCAAAGGACGCCGAAGAAGAAGGATTTACGGAGCTTGCCGCACAGTTCAGAGGCGTAGCCGCCATAGAGAAAATGCATGAGGAAAGATACCGTGCACTTCTTAAAAATGTTGAAACAATGGAAGTTTTCAAAAAGAGCGGTGTGACAATTTGGGAATGCCGTAACTGCGGTCACATTGCGGTAGGAACAGAAGCTCCTGCCGTATGTCCGGTATGCAATCACCCCCAGAGCTTTTTTGAAGTAAGAAAAGAAAATTATTAAGCACATAGGACAGTATAAAGCAAAAAGACAGTGTGACAAAACGGTTTATAACTGTTTTGTCACACCTTTTTTATTATTTACTCCACATTACGGTTTCTTTTCCGTTTTTATCAACAAATACAATTTTATTGATTTCCCTAAATTCAAGGCTGTTCATCGTTTTTTGATAGTTTTCAGCTTTGTTGTTGAGAAGAGTTGTTTTAAAAGCGGAAATATAAATTGTATCGCCCTTTGTTTCTTGCTTTATCGTTCTTAAAAAGTATTTCGAGCTTACGGAAACTACAGTTGCATACTTGCATTTTTCAATAGTATCCTCGGTAAGTGTAACATTTCCAAGCTCGGGTATTTTTATATTAATCTTTTGCAAGTCATCGTCATCGCCTGAAAAGATCATAACCGATTCCGAGTCGGGAACACTTTGAACCGGATTTTCAGCAAGTTCTTCCAAAGAGAACACATTCGCCGATACCGAAACCGCATCAGGCGAAATTTCTTTAATTGCAACATTGAACAGCACATAAAATCCCATTATAAATAATAGTGCCGCCGCCAATGAGCTTAAAACTATATTCCTGATTCTTTTGTTTATGCGTAGTTTTATGCTCTTTAAGCTATCAGCCATTTTCATATCCTCCGAATTGTCATTTTGTTTTTCTGTAAAACCGTCTGTCGATTTCATAGTTTCGTAGCATCTTCTGCATTTTTCGCATTCGGATAAATGATTTTCTACCGCCTGTTTGCTTTCTTCGTTGCAAACATTGTCAATATAAAGCGGAAGCAAATCTCTTATAATTCCGCAAGGGTAAGTCATTGTAATTCCTCCTTTATCAAGATTTTGGCTCTGTAATATGTAACTCTTGCCCAGCTTTCGGTTTTGCCGAATAATGCTCCAATCTGAGCAAATGACAGTTCTCCGAAAGTTCGTAACCAAAACACCTCCTTATACGGCTCGCTTAACTTGTGTAAGACTCCATGTATTGCATAAGCTGTTTCTTTATCCGCAAACCGTTCCTCGATATTCTCATCTGATATGATTATTTCAAGAGGATAATCGGTTTGGCTGTTATGCTTCTTTGCACAGCTGTAAAAGGTGTTTTTTGCTATTTTGCACAGCCATGTGCCGAGCTTGCAATTACCTTTGAAACTGTCAATGCTTTTAAGTGCTTTGAAAAATGTTTCTTGTGTGATTTCCTCTGCCAATGTGGGATTTTGGCATAGGCTGAACGCAAATTTATATACTTCCGAAAAATATTCGGAATATATTTTATCAAAGTCTTGCACAATCTCACCTCCTCAGTTAACTATTAGACTTCTGTTATGATAATTCGTTACAAATTTTTTCATAAGATCTTTAGGAGCATATCCAAAAGCGGATATGCTCCCAATAAATCATTTTTTCAAAGCCTTTTATCCATAGTTCTAAGCCTTCTTGTTATTTTAAGCTTTCCGCAAGCGAAAGAAACTTCTTTTCGCTTAATATTTCATTTGTCACATATTCACCGTTGTAAAAAAGAGCATAATTTGTCCACGCCATAGGAGCATTTTTTGCTTTTTCAAGGCTGTCTATCTGTATGATTTTTAATGGGATTCCGTTTTGCTTTGCGCTTTCTTCAATAAGCGGAGCATATTTTGCGGTGTACGGACATCCGGCAGTATAATAAAGCACAAAACCATTCTCTAAAATATGCGGCTTTTTAACCTGCTCCTTGAATTTCGGAATAACCGCATTTTCATCAAACGGCAGATAGAGCAAAGTATAATAAGACTCTGCGGTGTCTGCAATTTTAAATCCTTTATATGAAAGATATTTAGGATCGGACAAAAACGGTTTTTTCTTTTGCGAGGAAATGACCGTGATTCCGGCTTTGCCCTTCTCCTTTGCATCATTTATACAAGCGTTAAGCAGTTCGTTGGAGTATCCGTGTCCTTTTAGCGAGCCCGACACCCAAAAACAGTTAATGTGCATATATCCATTTGCATCAATCGGCACCCACGCATACTCGGCAGGGATATATTCAATAAAGCATTTGCCCCGCTGTGCAGATTTTAAAAATACAAGTCCCTCGCTTATTCGATCCTTTAGCCATGCTTTTTTTGATGCCACCTGCGGATCTTTGTTGCTTGAAATGGCACAGCATATGTGCTCCTGCTCTAAATTTTCGTGTGTTAATTTTATAAATTCCATAGTAACCCCTCCGATTGGTCGTTTTTATATCATTTCCGTTACAACACCGCTCTGCTAAGTGTTGCAAACCGGAATTTATTTCATTGCTTTTATAGTATAAGTCGCTCCCCAATTATTCAACACTTCAACAGATGAAAACCCTGCTTCTGACAATGCTTCGATTTCATGCTTTACGGTAAGGGGTGTGTCATAATGGTAGAACTCATCATCGGCAATATCTTGCTCAGCCTTCAATGCAGTCAAATTTTGACGATGCGTCTGTTCTTCATCATCGGACAACGAAAAATAATCCGTCAGTATAAAATAAGCATTGTTCTTTAATGCTGCGTGAAGTTTTGCATAAAGAGGGATTTTTTCCTCTTTCATAAAATGATGCAGGCTTTCTACCGATACAGCGGCGTCAAATACATCTTCGCCAAATGACACATCGAAATAAGAACCGACAATCAGTGTAATATCCTTGTCAGCGAATTTCTTGCTAAGAGCAGACAACATTCCTTGCGATAAATCAATTCCTGTTATCTTTGCCGTCGGGCATAACAAATAGTATTCCTCTAACTCCAAGCCTGTACCACAACCCAAATCAAGTATGTGGCAGTTCTCTTTGACAGGCAAACATTTAGCTGTAAATGGATAGAATTCACTTGCCGATTCAATATGTGTCATCATATGCTCATCATATCCGTCTAATCTATTTTCAAAAAAATCGCTCATTTTTTCAAGCATAACCTTATCTCCCCACAAATCCCGATTTATATTATTTTATACTGCATATCCATTCATCAAGGAATTTCATCTGCGCATCTGTATGGAACCAATGCTCTCCGTCCTTCATAACTGTGAGAGTTGCACCGATTCTTTCTGCAAATTCAGAAATTGTTTCATAAGATGTTAAGTGGTCTTTTTCTCCATACAGAATGTGAGTGGGAACTGTCCATAAAGTAGGGTGTTCTCTTACATAGCACAGATACTCCCACGAAAGAGTCTCGCCAAAATTCGTTTCAAATTCCTTTTTGCTTTTTAGCTCATCTTCGGTTACTTTTGCCCACATCATCATATCCGAAATCAGCTTTTTCATATTTACAATGGGAGAAATAAAGTATGCTTTCTCTATTCGTTTATCGGGCAAAGCATTCATTGATAAAAAAGCCCCTATGCTGTTTGCGATCAAAATAACAGAATCATACCCCTTGCTGTGTAAATCATAAAAACAAGAAAACTCATTCTTAGCTTCCCACGGATTTTGCGATTTATAGTCAAAACCGATAACATCACTTTCAGCAAATATAGGCTGATAATGCTTTGATTCCTCCGCATTGCCGCCTTTGCCGTGTATATATATGACTAAACGCTTCATTTTTTACCTCCGCAAATTACGATTTTTAATTTTGCAAAGCCTTTATATCCGCCTTGCTTAAACCGTTTTTCTTGCCCTCAGCCGTAAAGCTTAAGTTACCCATAAATGTAAAAAGAAACCTCGGGATAGCAGGCTTTACAAAAATCGTATCTCCGGACCTGTTGTTTTCTATATCCTCTGCCAATTGTTTAAGTGCCGAATCAACCTTTGCCAAAGGCCCCTTGCCCAAGGGTGCCGCGTGTACCATTCCGCCCGCACCGATTGCCAAAGCGCGACCTTTTAAAAGTCCGCACTTATCACACCATTTCCATATTATTTTTATTGCAATATTGTTCTGCACATCATCATAAAAGCCGTTGTTTACAATCACATAAACGCTGCTCTTTGATGCAATGCCCTCGGCACTCGTTTTAAGTCTTTTTAAAAAGGCCAGAAAATACGCAGGGAGAGAATCGGCATACAGCGGAAACGAAAATACAATATTTTCTCCATTTTTAATAGCCTCTAAAAATGCCGCCTCCGAAATTTCTGATGATTGCATTATATTATGAATTTCCCCCTTGTCGTTTAGCTTTTCATTTAGAGTATTCAAAAAATATGTAGAATTTCCACCCTCGTTATGCGGGCTTCCGCACAGCATCAATGTACTCATAATATCGCACTCCTTAATTTTTCAATACCGTCAAAAAACCTCACCTCACAGCTTTTTGCACCGAAATTCACTGAATTTGCTCGCACAAGACTCTCGGCAATCTGCCGTTCTTCCAAATCACATTTCCCGTAAAATAACACGGTCAGCTTAAAGCTGTGCTTGTAACGCATTTTATGGTGCATTTCGCCGCCGACAATCCGAAGGTACGGCAGAATATACGGAATTGAGCGGTCTATTACCGCCTTTATGCTTTCGGAATAGCAGCCGAATAAAATCGGACTTATTAAAATCATCTCGTCACATTTTGAAATGAATAACGGAATATCACTGCATCTGTCGTTTATTACGCATCTGCCCGGAGTTTTTATCCAACAACCAAAGCAGCCCATACAGGGCTTAACAATCGGGTTTGCGGAAAACAGAATGTCATCCTTTTTCGCCGATAATATTTCGTTTTGTGTGTCATAAATAATCAGTCTGCTCAATTTAAATCACCCTTTATCAGAACAACCGCAAGCCGTGATTATCATGCGGTAAAGCTTAAAAATTTTTGTTTTCACTTATGATTTTATGCCGTTCTATTTTTCGTGCGTCGCCCAAGATAACGAAAAACCCGACGGCTGTAATCTGAATATTCCGCACCGAATGTAACTGCAAGATAACGCTCCTCCTGAAGGATTTGCAGGTGCAACATCACGATTGCAAAAACAGTGAAGATTCCGGTCAGCAGGTTGAAGTACATGAGCAACACACCGATATATTGCAAATCAAAGCCCAAAAAAGCCGGATTGCGACTGTAAGCGTAAATACCGTCAGTTATGAGTTTCGTTTTGTCTTTATCGGGAATGCCGGCACGCCAACTGTCTTTCATGCACAGGACGGAAACCAAAAAGATTATATCACCCGCCAAACTAACGCATAATCCGGTAAAACGGGCATTTACAGGCAGATGACTCATGTCGAATACTATAGAAATTAATTGAGAAAGTATAATTCCTACGGTAGCAATGCTCATCAGCGTTTCCACCGTGTGGGTGCGCTTGTCCTTTCTGCGCCCTATCTGCATGGTCCGGATTCCGCCGAGCTTCTGCCTCCATTGCTTTATGAGATAAATTCCGTAAAATACCGCCATAACCAACAATGCCGCTATGCGGTAAGATATTGACTCTTCCAATGGCAGATTCATAACTGTCCCCCTTTTTTGATACAGGTTCCAATGGCAAGACCGAGCAACATACCAAGAGAAATTCCAATGCCGGTATTGTTACCGAATGCCGTGCCGATTGCTGTACCGAGACACATTCCCACGCACATTCCCTCTGTTCCGTAATTTTCGGTCGGTTTTCCTTTCTTATCAGAATTTATTGACGATTCATTTTCGATTTCCGACTCGTTATTTTTGTCTTCCGCTATACGGAAATTGCGTGCCGCAAAGAACATACAGGCGGCTGCCGCAAACAGTATTCCGCCATATGCAGGCTCAGCGCAGATAATTGTTAGAATTCCCGATATACTAATCAAAGCTCCGGCGCAGATGAGCATACGGGAAGTAAAATGCCTATTTTTCATAATCTTTGCCCTCCGTTAATCCTTTGTTAAAAGCGGCGGGAATATTGCCACACCGCTTAAGTCGATACATATATTATACAAAAAGTTTTCGGCTCAATATAGGCATTTTTTGCAGTAATATGTGTCTTTTTTATATATTCATTTTCAGTTAAGTTAAGGGATTGCAGAAAGCTTTTTTGATGATGTTTGCCGCAGTGTCCGATATTACAATGACATTATATCGGACAAAGCCGCAATACATTTGACTCTGTGGGCGAAATTGTAAAAGCCAGGCAATTTTGCCCGGCAAAATCTATTGATGGGCTTTGTTATAAAGCTTTTGAATGTCCTTTGGGAGATTGTCGGGGAGCATGGCATTGATTTTATCTTCGTTGCCGTCTGCTATGGCGGTGTCGTAATACCAACATTTGAATTCCAGCATAGCGAGAGTTTTTTCAAGCTGTTTTATTTCCTCTTTAATGGCAGTTTTTCGATGCTCAAATAATTCTTTTCGTTTTGTATAGCTTTGGGATCCTTCTGTCACCCATTCAAAGAATTGTTTTATATCCTTAATTTCAAGACCTGATTTCTTTAAGCACTCGATTATTCGGATTGCTTCAAACTCGTTATCGCTAAAGTATCGGATATTACCTTTGCGCTCAAGATTGGGAAAAAATCCTTCTTTATCGTAATATCTCAAGGTGGAAATAGGGATATTAAACATCTCAGATACCTGACCGATTGTGTACATAGAAAAACCTCTTTCAAATTCACAGAAAATTTTCAAAAAACACTTGACCTAAAGTTAGGTTTAGGTATTATAATATTATTATACAGCAAAATTGCTTTTATTTCAATAGAAATTTTTTATTTGGAGGAATTTGATATTATGAAAACAGAAGTTCTTAACTTGGTTACAACATGGGATAAAACTTTCCCCAAGAGTGAAAAGGTAAATCACAGGAAAATTTCATTTGTGAATCGATACGGTATCACTCTTGCAGCGGATATGTATATTCCAAAGAACGCAGAGGGCAAGCTTCCGGCAATTGCAGTAAGCGGTCCTTTCGGGGCGGTAAAGGAGCAATGTTCCGGATTATATGCACAGACAATGGCAGAAAAAGGGTTTCTTACAATCGCATTTGATCCCTCTTATACGGGAGAAAGCGGCGGTCTGCCACGATATATGGCATCGCCTGATATCAACACAGAGGATTTTATGGCGGCAGTTGACTTCCTTTCCGTACAGGATAATGTAGATGCCGATAAGATTGGCATTATTGGCATCTGCGGCTGGGGAGGTCTGGCAATCAATGCAGCAGCACTCGATACACGAATCAAGGTAACAGTTGCATCCACCATGTATGATATGACAAGAGTAAACGCTAACGGATATTTTGATTCAGAGGACAGTGAAGAAGCTCGATTTGCAAAGAAGCAGGCTATGAATACGCTCAGAACTGAGGAATATAGAAAGGGTGAGTATTCACGAGCAGGCGGATGTGTACCGCTCCCGATTCCTGATGATGTACCGTTCTATGTAAAGGATTACAGCGAATATTATAAGGGAAGATGCTATCACGAAAGAAGCCTTAATTCCAATGAAGGGTGGAACAGCATTGGCTGTCAATCGTTTATGAATCAGCCGATTCTAAAATACAGTAATGAAATCAGAAGTGCTGTTCTTATCATACATGGGGAGAAAGCGCACAGCTATTATTTCGGAAAAGATGCATATGAGGCTATGATTAAGAACTGTAAATATGCTGCCAATAAGGAGCTTCTAACTATTCCCGATGCAGTTCACACGGATCTGTATGACAATCTTGATGTAATTCCTTTCGATAAGATGCAGAAATTTTTTGAAGAGAACGGAGTGCGTTAATTATGGCAAAGAAAGTATTGATTATTTCAACAAGTCTGCGTGGCGGCAGCAATTCGGATATCCTTGCAAGGGAATGCGAGAGGGGTGCTAAAGAAGCCGGACACGAAGTAGAATACATTTCCTTAAAAGGAAAAGAGATTAAATATTGCATTGGATGTTTAGCCTGTCAGACAAAGGGAAGCTGTGTTCTTAAGGATGATGTGGCAGAAATTATGGCAAAGGTTAAGGATGCGGAAGTAATCATTTATGCCACACCGATTTATTATTATGAAATGGCAGGACAGATGAAAACTTTGCTTGACCGATTGAATCCGCTTTTCTCTTCTGATTATTCATTCCGTGATATTTATATGATTGCAACTGCCGCAGAGAATGGGAAAAATGCATTTGAAAAAGCATACAATGGCCTTCGCGGATGGGTAGACTGCTTTGAAAAGGCAGAATTGAAAGGCATTGTAATGGGTGGAGGAATAACCGGTCCTAATGATGCAAGCAATCATAAAGACATTATGCAAAAAGCCTATGAGTTTGGAATGGGGCTGTAAGGATGAAGATATTCCTTATAATAGACTTGCTGTCAAAAGGAAACATTAAAATCAAAATATCAAGATAGTACAGGAAAGAAGGTTTGTATTATGAAAAAAATAGAGCAGACATCAGGCAGAGGTACTCTCGGCGAGTTTGCACCGGAGTTTGCTCATTTTAATGATGATGTTCTCTTCGGGGAAAACTGGAATAATCATGACATTGATGTGAAGACGAGAAGTATCATCACGGTGGTCGCACTTATGTCTTCAGGCATTACGGATTCTTCACTCAAATATCATTTGCAGAACGCAAAGAATCATGGTGTTACACAGAGAGAAATAGCGGCAATTATTACACATGTAGCCTTTTATGCGGGATGGCCAAAGGGATGGGCGGTTTTTAATCTTGCAAAGGAAGTATGGCAGATTAACGAAGGCGATTTACCATATGAAGATGAAGCTATGAGAGCACATGCAAAAGAAATGGTATTTCCAATTGGACAGCCAAATGATGCATTTGCGCAATACTTTATCGGAAAAAGCTACTTAGCACCTATATCTGCATCACAGATTGGTATTTTTAATGTGACCTTTGAACCGGGAGGTCGCAATAACTGGCATATTCATCATGCGTCGGAAGGCGGTGGACAGATACTTGTCTGTGTTGCAGGAAGAGGCTACTATCAGGAATGGGATAAGGATGCAATAGAAATGAAGCCGGGATGCTGCGTTAATATTCCATCAGGTGTGAAGCATTGGCATGGTGCCGCACCGGATTCATGGTTCAGTCATCTTGCCATTGAAGTTCCCGGAAAAGACGGTTCAAACGAATGGCTTGAAGCCGTGACGGATGATCAGTATAAAATACTTAAATAGTCAATAAAATTGGTTTTATATGCGTTTTCGGCGACTTTTTGTAAAGGCGAACAATTCAGATATCCGACTTGTTTATTCATTATTCATCAGCGAAGCGGTTTCACTATTCATTACAAAAATCCTTTCTTAAATGAATATTGAATAATACAAAACAAAAATCTCATCTTAAAACGGGGAATATATATTTATTTTGCCGCCTGCGATACCGCAATCCGGGTGTTGGCGGAATTTATGTCAAACGGCAGGGCGTAGCCGTCATACACAACCGATGCGAAACCAAGGTCAAGCGCCGATTTTATATATGCAAGATCCGTTCCGTGGTCAAGATGAACGCAAACCGGCACGCTTGATTTTTCCGCCACCATAACCATAATTCTGCCGATTGTGTCAAGCTTGCATATTCCCAGTAAGGCGTTGCGGCGCCGGCAAAGTGCGGCAAAACCATAATTTCTCCCGGTTCATCGGGGGTAACTTTTGATTCAAGAAGGGTGTGTTCCAAGTTCCCGGCAAGTTCTTTTCTGAACCAGTCCGTCAGTGCACCGCAGCCTTTAAGCTTCATAATCATCACCGATTTAATTTTTACATAAAACCGTTGAAAAATCCATATATTTATTGACATTTTTTTAAAATGTGCTATAATTAAAGTTGCAAATTTATTTTTATGGGATGTTTTTAACGGATATAAAAAGATTGAAGATAAATTTTCTCGGCGACAGCATTACGGAAGGCAGCGGAGCAAGCGATCCTGCCGTAAAGGGCTATGTCGGCGTAATCGCAGAGCGCTATGCGCCGGTTGCCGCAAAATATGCAATTCCGGCGCTTGATTTGTATAACGAATCGGGGATTTGTCCGGATGTTGAGGCAAATAAGCTTACATACACCGCAGATGGGCTTCACCCGAACGATTTCGGGCATTCCTGCCTTGCGGATAAGGTAGCCGGATTTATAAAATCTCTTTGATATGGAGATGAAGCAATGAAGCATTTTACCTATACCAATTTTTTCGGCGAGGACGACTTGATTTGCATCAGAAAGAGCGCCTGCAAATGGGTTGAACCGCCGCATACGCACGAGTTTATCGAGTTTGTGTATATTGCGTCGGGCAAAGGCTGGCATAGCATAAAAGGCACAAGGTATAATGTGCATAAGGGCTGCTTTCTGTTTGTGAATTTCGGTCATGAGCATGAAATGGAAGCAACGGAGGACACGGTTTATTATAACATTCTTTTAAAGCCGGAGTTTTTTATAAACAGCGGAAGCGCTCTCGTGAGCGATAATGCGTTTGAAATAATGATGATCTCCTGTTTTGAGGAATTTCGGGAGCTGGCCGGAGAAAAGAGTATGATTCAGTTCCGCGGCGATGATATCCTGAAAGCGGATATGCTTGCCGAAACGCTGTACCGTGAGTATGACAGCAAAATTCCGGGCTGGGAAACGATCATAAAATGCAGCGCAATGATTCTTTTAACCATGGCGCTTCGGGAAATGACGCAGCAATTCGGAAATAAGACGAAAAGCCGCATAACCTCGGAAGTTCTCGATTATATCGAAAAGCATTATAACGAAAAGCTGTCGCTTTCCGAGCTTGCGAAAAAGAGCCTTTATCAGCCGTCTTATTTCAGTATGATGTTCCGTGAGTGCTACGGTATGACGATTACCGATTACATTCAGAAAAAGCGTATCGAAAATGCTTGCCGCCTGCTTCGCGAAACCGATTTGTCAGTTGATGAAATCGGAAGGCGGATAGGGTATGACGATGATGTAAGATTTTACCGATATTTCAAAAAACTGTGCGGAAGCACACCGAACGCATACAGAAAATCCAAATCAAAAAATAGTTAGGTTTTTTCATAAAAATTGCCGTTGCAGTGCGGCAATTTTTTTTGTATAATATATTTACAGACAATGTTAAAATTAAAACAGGGAGTGATAAAATGAAAAGAACGATTGTCTTGTTATTGGCTTTGGCGCTTATGCTGACGGTTTTGCCGCTCGGCGTGTTCGCCGACGAGAAGGTAGACCCGTATTTTGAGGGCTTGGGAACGCAGGAAAGTCCGTATCTTATCCAAACCCCGGAGGATTTGGCAACACTTGTTTATCTTACAACAAACTATGATAACGGTTATTATGACACCTCATCGAATTATCAGATCAACGGTACCGACAATGTTTGGCCGGCAGAAGGTGCACACGGCAAAGCCGGATATTACTCCGGCCGTTATAACGGCGTGTCTCCGATAAGATACTATAAGATGACCGCCGATTTGGATATGACCGGCTATGACTTCAACCGCGGCGGTATCTGCGCCGGGTCAAATCTGGAATTTAGGGGCAGCTTTGACGGTGACGGTCATGTTATCAAAAACTGGAAATCTTCATCCTCTGCCGGCAACGAAGGCAACGGCATTTTCTCGACTGTTGCACTTGGCAATGTTCCGGGACAGGGTGTAAGAAATGTAGGTGTTGAAAACGCAAGCGTGACATCTGATAAATTCGTTTCGGGTATTCTGATAGGATTTTTAAGACCTCTTGCTAATGTTGAAAACACCGCAGTCGAAAACTGCTATGTTAAAAATTCTTCATCGCAGATTAAGTCAAGAGATCTTGCACCGTCAAACGGCGGTATCGTGGGATGCCTTAACTTTACGGCAAACTCTGCTTCAACAGCGGTAATCAGAAACTGTTATGCGAAAGGGATAAGGCTTCTGAATGACCAAGGCATAGAGGACGGTCAGCCGGACTACGGTGGTATTGTCGGGAGAATCTGGCATAATTGGATGAAGGACAACAAAGCTTATATATCAAACTGCTACTCGGTAGGCTCCGAAGTGCGTCCTTATCTTCCGCCGATGGGCGTTGTTCCGGGAACTACGGAACACGCTACATTCTCATTCACGGATTGCTACAGCCTTTCGGCAAACGGCACGGATTGGAGCAAATGGGAGAGTGGCACGAGTTCCCTTGCGCCCGTTGCGACCGAAACAAACCTTCCCGCACCGACAGCTGCAGCTTTAGGCGCTGATTTCATGAACGATGTGCTGAGCCTTAACGGCGGACTTCCTGTTTTAATATGGGAATACACCTACATAACAAACACGCTTGAAACGCCTGAAAACGGTACTCTTGATGTGACGGAAGAGGCGGGGTTGGTTAAAAGAACCGGTAATACGGTTTATATCAAAACCGGTGCAGACCTTACGGTTTCGGCTCAGCCTGCCGAGAATTACGCACTTTCTGCTGTTAGGTACGGCGGTGCGGACAAAACCTCCGACTTCGGCATATCGGGCAGTGCAAGGTTTGCATTTTCCGACCTTTCGGAAGGCGGTGCATGGTCTGCTGAATTTGCGAAAGAGGCAACAGAGCCTTCAATTGTTGTTGATAAAGCTGTTGTAAAGTCAACTTACGGTGATGGCAATGCACCGGCGGCGGTTGCATATGCAAGATTTGTCGGAGTAAATCCGTTTGAATACGGTATGGTTATCACACGTGTTTCGGACGGAAAAGCGCTTACGCTTGAAGCGATCGAAAATAAAAACGGGGCGTACGCTATCAAGGTGTTCGGCGAAGGCGTAAAGACCGGCAGCTTCACGATGAAACCTTATTATATAGCAACTGAAGGCGAAGCTTCAACGTTCGGAAACGAAACTGACAGCTTTACACTGGAGTAAACACGACATAGAGGAGATTTGCATGAAAAAAATATTGGCACTGTTGCTCAGCATTGTAATGATACTTTCCACGCTGCCGATGGTTTTTGTATCGGCTGCTGAAGGGTACTTTGAGGGCAGCGGTACGGCAGAAGATCCGTACCTTATTCAGACCCCGAAGGACTTGGCAACACTTGTTTATCTTACAACAAACTACGATAACGGTTATTACAACACCACGGAGGATTATCCTATCCCCGGCACAGACAAGGTTTGGCCGGCGGCAGGTGCTTTCGGGGTAAGCGGATATTATTCCGGCCGTTATAACGGCGTGTCCCCGATAAGATACTATAAGATGACCGCCGATTTGGATATGACC